>Ga0256839_1001579_pt1 | contig 27339 bp, 21 predicted proteins | sample 354166metaG_FD_185968 | JGI IMG/M metagenome (GOLD analysis project Ga0256839, IMG submission 185968) | Hydrothermal vent microbial communities from Mid Atlantic Ridge, Atlantic Ocean - 354-166 | ecosystem: Environmental > Aquatic > Marine > Hydrothermal vents | place: Atlantic Ocean: Mid... | reverse complement strand
CTACCATAGCCACCAATCCGTTGACCACCTCCGTCAAATTGTGGGGCAGCATGTTGGTGGCCATACCCACGGCAATACCGGAAGCTCCATTGACCAGCAAGTTGGGCAGGCGGGTGGGAAGCACCACCGGCTCCTTGAGCGAATCGTCGAAATTGGGTGCGAAGTCCACCGTATCTTTATCGATATCAGCCAGCATTTCACCGGCTATGCGAGCCAATCGGGCCTCGGTATAACGCATGGCAGCGGGGCTATCGCCATCCATAGAACCGAAGTTTCCCTGCCCGTCCACCAGCGGATAGCGCAAAGACCAAGGTTGCGCCATGCGCACCATGGAATCGTAAACCGAAGCATCGCCATGCGGGTGGTATTTACCCAAAACCTCCCCTACGATACGGGCGGATTTCTTGTGGGGTTTGTTGTAGCTAAGACCCAATTCGTGCATGCCGTAAAGCACGCGTCGATGTACGGGTTTCAAACCGTCTCGCACATCCGGTAAGGCTCGCGAAACTATCACCGACATGGAATAGTCGATGTAAGCGGTTTTCATTTCTTCCGCCAGACTAACCGGAATAATCCTCTCGGGTGGTGCCATGAATTGTCGTTTCTTATCCTCGTTCCAGCAACTTTCCGACCAAGCAGAAACGCCCTGAAACGGCTCGTTAAAAATACAGCTCAAAAGCCTCTCTCTCCTGTGCTCCTCAAAGACGTGCAAAGATATGGATATTTTAGGCTTTCGCCAAACGTTTCAAAGGCGGATAAACCGGCTGTCAGGTCGGGCTTTTGCCAGCCTTAATCGAGCGCCTTTGAGGGCCTTTAAAGCCCGACACATTTCTTTACCTTTGCGGCCATGATGAAAAAAACGCAAGTCAAGCCTTACGCCTCCACCGAAAGCAAAAAAGAACAGGTTACCCGCATGTTCAACCGCATCGCAGGTAAATACGATTTGCTCAACCGCCTGCTCTCTGCCGGCATCGACGAGCACTGGCGAAAGCGGGCTATCCGCCTTTTGGCGAAAGCCCAACCTCAAAAAGTGCTGGATCTGGCCACCGGCACCGGCGGTGTGGCTCTGGCTTTAGTCCGACAACTCCATACTCCGCAAGTCATCGGCCTGGACATAGCCGAAGCCATGCTCGAAGTCGGGCGAAAAAAAATTGCAGCTCAGGGCTTGGAAAATCGCATACAACTGCAATGCGGCGATGCCGAAAACATGCCTTTTCAGGACAACAGCTTCGACGCCATCACCATTGCCTTTGGCGTGCGCAACTTTGAAAACCTTTCCAAGGGGCTGAAAGAAATGCATCGCGTGCTCAAGCCTCAAGGCGAAGTCGTGATTTTAGAGTTTTCCAAGCCTCGAATTTTCCCGCTAAAGCAACTCTTTCACTTTTACTTCAAAAACCTGCTGCCCCTAATCGGGCGCTGGACGTCCAAAGACCCCAGGGCTTACCGCTACCTCTACGAATCGGTACAGGCCTTTCCGGATGGAGACGATTTCCTCAAAGAATTGGAAAAGGCCGGCTTTCGCCAAATGCGGCAAATTCCGCTCAGTTTTGGCATTTGCTCCATCTATCACGCGAAAAAACAAAACAACGACTGACTTAAGCCGAGCTAAGACAACAACAGCAGGCGCTAAAAACCGTTTGAGCTTACAAGAACCGAAAAAAAACAACCGCCCATGAAAAGGCTTCTCTTCCTCTCCATGCTCCTTGCCCTCGGATCGGCACAACTCGAAGCCCAACAACCCGCTTATGACAGCCGCAACTTTTTGGATTTTCAGCAAAAGCCCTACTATTTCGGCATCACTTTTGCCTACAATTCCGGAGATTACAAAATTTATCAGTCGGAAAACTTCATCGCTTCCGACAGCTTCCAAGCCGTGCAATCGGTACACGGTCGCGGCCTGAATGTGGGCATCGTAGCCAACCTCAAAATCGGCAATTACTTCGATTTTCGCTTCTTGCCCACCATCTCCTTTGCCGGAAGGACCATCAACTACCGGACTCAAGGCAAGCAACCGCCCTATTCGCGCGACATCCAGTCCGTTTTTGTAGAAATGCCCTTCCACATGCGCTACAAATCCCAACCTTACAAAGACGTACGGCTCTTCGTCTTGGCGGGTGTCAAATACTCTTTTGACGTAGCCAGCGAATCCCGCTCTCATCAGGCCGACGACCTGGTCAAGGTAGCCCCTACGGATTTCGCCCTGGAGGTGGGAGCAGGCATGCAGTTCTTCTTCCCCTATTTCATCCTCTCGCCCGAATTGAAATTTTCCTATGGATTGGGCAACATTCTGCTGTTCGACGAACGCCTGGAAGAAGCCTCCATCATCGATAAAATCCTGTCCAGGGGCTTCACCCTCTCCTTCCACTTTGAAGGATAAACCCGTCTGATGAGAACACTGCTGCTGATATCGGCCTTTTTGCTGTCCTGGCTTTCGCCAAACAAAGCTCAACTTGCCTTGAGCTACAGCCGAATGGAAATCGGACAGTCCAGCTGGAACCAACTGGCGGAAAGCCTAAACGAACCCCAGCCCTTCAACGCTTTCAACGGCTTGAACCTGGGTTTTTGGTTCCGGCTTAAATCCCATAGATGGGAGTTTCTACCCGAATTGCAATACGAATCCATGTTAAAGACCTCCAAGCCCGAATACAGCTATGAGGTCTCAACTTACAGCTTTCGATTACACAACCGTATCTACCTTTTTGACTTCTTTAACGACTGTAACTGCCCCACTTTCTCCAAACAAAACACTTTTTTTAAGCGGGGATTTTTCCTCGAATTGAGCCCTGGCCTCAGCCTGCCCAGGCTGCAATACACCGACGAAACGGGCCCTACCAAGGCGAAAGTGTTACCCGTATTGCAACTCAGCATCGGTACGGGCTTGGACATCGGTCTATCCGATTCCTTCACCCTGACTCCCCTGCTCCGCTATCGCTATTTACATCGGATTCCAATCTCCGACCAACCGGCCAAGCTCCGCCCCTACAGCCTCCATCCCGAAGTAACACCCGAATCTACAGATTCCTGGGGTGGACTTGAGTTGGGCTTGCAATTGCTGTGGCGATACAAAAAGTAAATCTCCCACCCAAAGCCACCCCCCTAAAACAGGGCTTTAAAATCCTTCCCGAGGGCCCCTCCAACCCTGCTCACCAAGAAACGCCCCTACAAGAAAACGGAGGTCTCTTTCAGGCGAGCTGCGCTGCAAGGCGCTTATTTTGTCTAATACCATACATCCGGTGTAGTTTTTGGTCTTAAACCGCATTCTCCAAGGGCGAAAGGACTATATTTGTTATTCTATGGAAACAGGCCTAAACATGCGCGACAACAGCTCCCCTCAGCCCTCATTGGCAGGGGGAAAATACAAGCCATACTTTTCTTATCCGCATCAACGCTCTCGCCAAGTGTCTTTGTCCACTGCACATCGTTTTTTTTTCCTCTTTGTGGGCCTCTGGCTCTTGTCCTTACAGGGAATACATGCCCAAGCTTTGGACCATCATCCGGGCCAACTCATCCTGCATTTGCCGAAAGGCCAAAACCCGGAAATCCTTACGCAGGAATACGCCATCTTTGAGGGGAAAGAAACTCAATTTAAGCTGCAAAAGACTTTATGCAAATCTCCAAATATCTTCCTATACTCCTTTGATTATCAAGAAGTTAATGAAATTAGATTCCTGAGAGAAATTAGGGACAATGCGTTGGTTTTGCAAGCCCAATTTAACCACTTGCTCCAGGCCCGCAATACCTGGCCCAACGACCCCTATATGGATTTCCAGTGGCACTGGCTCAACACCGGTGGAAATATGGGGCTTTTGGATGCCGATATAGACGCCGATTTGGCCTGGGACATCACCACCGGAGGGCTTACACCGGAAGGCCGGGAAATCGTCATCGCCCTGCTGGACGATGGGCTTGACCTGCAACACGAGGATTTCCAGGGCAACTATTGGGTAAACACCAACGAAACGCTCAATGGCATAGACGATGATGGAAACGGTTATGTGGACGATCGCTACGGCTGGAACATCATTTCCCAAAACGACTATATCGGTTACGGGACGCACGGAACACAGGTGGCTGGCCTGATGGGCGCCCGAGGAGACAACGGCCTGGGAGTCAGTGGTTTGAACTGGCAGGTCAAAATCATGCCCATTGTCAGCAATTGGACTGAAGAGGCCGATGTTGTGGCCGGCTACGGTTACGTGCTCAGCAACCGGCGTTTGTACAACCAAACCAATGGCGAAAAAGGTGCTTTTGTAGTAGCAACCAACCTCTCCTGGGGCGTAGATGGGGTGCCGGCCTCGGAAGCTCCCATTTGGTGCACGCTGTACGACAGCCTCGGCACCGTTGGCATCCTCAACATAGGAGCAACGACCAACACGCCCTGGGATGTGGACCAGGTTGGAGATTTGCCCACGGGCTGTACCAGCGACTATTTTCTCGGCGTAACGGCCTCCAACCAATACGACGAGCTGGCTGCTGCCGGCTACGGACAGTACAGCGTGGACCTGGCAGCTCCGGGAGTCAACATCTTCACCACCCAGTGCTGCAACCAATACCAGTTTAGCTCGGGCACCTCCTTTGCCGCTCCCCAGGTTACGGCTTTAGCAGCCCTGCTCTATTCGGCTCCCTGCCCTTTTCTCGAAGAACTGAGCATGCAGGATCCGGCCGCAGCAGTTCAATGGGTCAAAGAAAGCATTTTGCAAGGTGTAGATCCCGTCTCGTCCATGGATGGCCTGACAGCTACGGGAGGGCGGCTCAACGCCTACAAAAGCATGCTGTGGCTGCTTTCTACTTGCAGTTCCTGTGCACCGCCTCCCACCCCTACTATAACGAGTGGAGATGAAAACGGCAGCCTGCTGATTTCCTGGGGCAACAACCCAAACGATTCCTCGGGGGTAAACATCTACTACCGCAAAGCCGGAGAGCCTGCATGGGAAGTTCTGTACAACCAATACGCTTCCGTACAAGTCTATGGCCTGGATCTATGCAGCAAATATGAATTTAAAATCTCTCGTTTCTGTCCGACCGGCCAAATGCTTTTCAGCCCTATTGCCGGAGCCCAAACCGAAGGCTGCTGCCAAGCTCCTGAAGAAATTCGGTTTGAGCCTTTACCCGACGATGCTCAAACCCTGAGAGTCAGCTGGGACCCCGCGCCGGCTGCCGTATCCTACAAACTGCAATACCGCCTCGCGGGCGAAGACGACTGGCAGGAAGAGATACTCGAAGACACCAGCATCCTCATCTCCAACCTCAACCCCTGCTCTGTGTACGAGTGGAAGATAAGCACCCAGTGCGAAAACCTGCCAACGCCTGCCGAACAGAACATCCAGACCTTTAGCCTGCCCGAATGCGAAAGCTGTACGAGTATAAGCTATTGCATTCCCTCCGAAACAGACAACAGCATCGAATGGATTGAAAAAGTGCGCATTGACAACTGGCTCATGCAAAGCGGAGCTGAAGAGACGGGGTATGCCCTACAAAACAGCGAAGAACTGCTGCTGCTTCGAGCCGGAGAAAGCCACAACATATCCGTCCTGGCCGGCAGCTACTTCTCAGAAGTGGAAGAAATCTTCCGCCTTTGGATAGATTTCAACCAGGACGGCGACTTTCAAGATCAGGGAGAACTCCTCTGGGCTCCCCCAAACCCGGCACAGAGTGGCATCTGGCAAGACGGGAGCTTTGAACTGCCGGATGATTTGCCGAAAGGCTACTACCGCATGCGCCTTTGCATGTGGTGGGCAGGTAATCCTCCGGCTCCAACCGAACAGAGCTGTCCGACCCAATTTGTCTATGGAGAGATCGAAGACTATTGCGTATTCATCAGCAGAGATTACTGCCTGCCGGCAGAAAACATCGACATCACCGCCCAAGACGAACAAAGCGTACTCATCAGCTGGGAAAGCAACCCAACAACAGTAGCTCAAAGCTATCGCCTGCTCTATTGGAAAGAGGGCGAAAACCTCCCGGCAGATACCGTCCTTATCCCCCACTCCAACAACGACCAATGGATGCTCGAAGGGCTGATACCTTGCCAGGCCTATACCTTCAGCATAGAAACCCTCTGCCAAAACGAAAGCACAAGCTCAGAACAACAAACTTTCTACCTGCAAGGCGAGTGTGAGGAACAGCCCTCCATGCAAGTCTTCCCCAACCCCTTCGACCAACAATTGCTGCTGTACCTCTCTCATACAGCTCAACAAGAGCGGGTCGAACTCAACTGGTATGCTCCTACCGGAGCATGGCTTTACAGCCAGCGTCTCTCCCCGGAAGAAGGACAAAGCGAGCTGTCCGTTGCCACCGAAAAACTACCAGAAGGGCTTCTCTTCCTGCAGGTCAAGCTGAGCAGTGGAGAAGTTTTTGTCACCAAAGTTTTTAAGAACAAACAGCTTTAAGCTCCCCTTTTCATAACCCTGCAGGAAGGTCAAAAGAAGAGACCTCTCCCTCCCTCAATGCTTCGACATAGGCGTTGAACTTAGCCAGCAATTTATTCAGCTTCACTTCAACACTTGTATCCTTAAAATACGGCAGCATACATTCGAGCAAGTAAGGATAAGACAAAATGTAAGTTCTTCCTCCGATTTTGTGCCTTGAACTCAGCTCCTTTTTGCGAGCCAGGTTGCGCTCTATCGGTATGCCAAAGTGGCGCAAGTAGTAATCCAACCAGTTTTCATCATAGCCTTTCAAGGTGGAACGATCATAGCCTTTCAAGGTAGAACGGATGCGCAAGAGAGCATCCAAGTGCAGATGGTACATCTTTTTCAGGTAAGCTATTACAATCGTCCCGTCGGTAACTTTAGCGCTTGGGAGGGTATAAGGACATTCTCCGCGCAGGGCCTTGATATTTCCATAGAAGTAGCCAAAGGTGTTAAAAATACTGCTCAAAGCCACCTTGCCCCTGGAAGTGATGCGAACGCGATAGTCCGGATCGATGTCTTCGGCACCCTGCAGATTTTTTCTCGTTTCAATGACGATAAAATGACTGCGCCCTTCCTGCGGTCGATACAACTTGTACAACACGCGCAGACAATCTTTTTTCGAAAAATCAATTTCCTGCAACTTCTCCAGGACTTCTCTAATCTTTGGGCTGTGCATGCTACCCGGATGTTCTCCGATTCTTTTATTATACTGCAAGTTCCAGATACAGGTCAAGACCACATGCGGCAAAAAGCAAGTACAAGGCACGCCGCCTACTGCAGCTGGATTGTCACAGAACTCCGCTATGTTGTAAAATTCAAAATAGTCTTTTTCGTAAGACAGCCAATACAAAAGCTCCGTTATGTGAAAATAAGCTTCATCGGTAAGTGCCGGAGGAAAGCTCCGGAAAGACTGCTCGTCTTGTTTTCGGGGGTAATCATCGTATTTCTTTAGCAAGAACAACAAAAAATCAGCATACATGGGCAACAGCTCCCTAAGAGAGTTGTTGGCCACGTAGAGTACTTTTTCCTCTTTGAAAACGGGGCAAATCACCGTTTCCAACAACTTTTGAATCAGTTCTACCACTTCCTGAGCACAGCCCTCGCCTCGCTTTTCCAGAAAAGTTTGAAAAAACTGCAGGCGTTGTGTGATGATCTTACTAACATCGCTCTGGACGCGCTCTGTATCCGTTTCAATGGCCCGAGGTTCAGCACCCAAATTGTGCGGATCGTCGAGAAAAACAAGTCGGCGATGGGTAGGTGCACCTGCATCAAAATGATGCTCCTGCCTGAAAACGCTCTCTTCCCGTGCAGCTACCACGACTTGCACATTTTCGTGTATCTCCTGTTGCAAGCTGTGCAGCGCATTCACCAAAAGCACCTGATGATCTCCGGGCAGATTGTCCATATTATCAAACCAAAAGTGCTGCCTGATCTGCCTCTTTCCCGCTTCCCCAAAAACATAGCGATATGCATAAGCCAGATGAGCCGGGTCAAGTTTCTCCAAGAGTTGCTCAATTGCGGCATCTACGCGTTTGCCCCCCTTTTTCAAATATTGCAAAAGGTCAAACTTTTCGAGTTTTTTGACTTTTTTCACTATCCCTGCTTGATCATGGGCATTGGTTTCGTTATAGCGCTCCATCTTCTTTTTCATTTTTTTTCGCTTCTTCTTCCAATCCCGAGACACTAACAAGGCATCTTTAATAAAAGTGCCGGATACTTTCCCCGGTCGATGTTTCTCGGGAAGTTCTTTGTCTAACAAAAAAGCAAAAAGTTCATACCACTTGTCCACCTTGGAAAACGCCTCTAAATACTCATTCTTCATCCAGTGGCGAAAAAAGCCAATGGCCTCATCTTCGCTTTTTAAAGCTGTTCGAACATTTTGATGTCGCAAATCGAAAAATGCGGAAAAGAATTGCCCCTCTTTCCTCAGGTCGCGATGAATTTTTCTCAACATCGTACTTTTACCACTACCCCGAGGCCCCACCACACAAAAGAAATCATGCGGATCTTTGTCCAAAGCCTCCAACAGTCTTTCCCGAATACTCCTATCCACATAAAGTTTTTCAAAATACTCCTCTATGGTGACATCCTCCGGATATCCCCCTGCCGTGTGGCTCAAGGTATAGGGGTCAATCATTAAAACCTTTTTGAACGAGACGACACATGCATAAGCCTTCTGTCGGTCTTCTTCCTTTTGTAAAAAATCCATTTTGTATTGCTTTTACCATTTAATTCTGAAAAAAATCCTGCAACTACACCCAAATCAAAATAGTTTGGGATATTTACGACTTGCAAACGAGCAAAAAACAGGGAATTTGGGAGGCTAACGCCTCGCAAACCACTTTGCCATGGGTGTACTACAAATAAAGGCAAAAGAAAAAGTCCTCAAAGGTCTTTCTCTTTTATCCTTTATTCGATTGCTGCTATTTTGCCGCCGGCTTTATCCAAATCTCTTTTAAACACCTTGAGCGGGAGATGTTTTTCTTTCTGTTCACAGATTTTTTCAGCTTTGTCGCAAAACGCGGGAGAGAGATAGCGCATCATAGAATTTCCTCCGTGTTTGGCCTTGGCATAAAAGTACAGCAACATTTTTTCAGGATCGGACAACTGAGCTTCTAAAATACCCAGAGAAATATCCCCGAAATCTCCATGCAAAAAGCCAGGCATCCGCTTTTCATCTTCCGGTGCACCGCTCGTTTCCCCCTCATGGTCATGCTGCTGACGAAGCAGATAAAACCATTTGAGGAGCTTGTACAAGTTTCGAAAGTAATAGCTCACCTTGGGCTTGTCATCGAAAAACTGCATAAGAATTGTTTCTTGAGCTCCGTTCCGATTGATTCTGTCGCAATACATCCCCAAACAATCGATGCCCGTTTTGAAACCTCCTCGTGTATCCCGATCCGAAATTTGGTTCACCACTTCTCGAAGAAAGGTCAAATGGCGAGAAAACATTTCCAAAAACTGCTGCCGCTCCTGCATTTTCTTGGTCAGTGAAATTTCTCTTTGTTGCTCCTCCAAAGCTTCCTGCTGCTTGCGCAAAGAAGCGACCAAGTAAATGAGGGCCAGCACCGTGGCTGCCATACCGGCTGTACCACCCAGAAAGTCACCCATATTTCCCCAGAAATCGGATTCCAGCGTCCAATTACCCCACAATAAAAACAGAAAAAAAACAAAAGATGCCACGATGATAGCATAGAGAAACATGGCTATTCTGCCAACCCATCGCGGCAAGTTACCTAAAATAGAATTGTTTTCTTTTGTTGAGTGCATGGCATTGGGCATTGCTTGCAAAACAGGGAAAAGGACAAAATAATTAGAACACCTACGACTATAGTAAGCAGAGGCTTCCAAATAATTTTCCCGGGTACAAAAAAATGATATTAATTCCGGCGCCTTGATTAAACAAGATCCACGGGCTCAATTATTCTCTTTAGCTTCGATATATACCCAAACCATTTCGTCATGAGCATACATAGACAAGACACGTTCTCCCGCTTGAAAATTCACAGTTATCTTTTTCCTTTTTGGTTCGGATTAAGTTGTTTTCCGCGATTACCCTGATTTTTGTCATAGGTCTTGTTGGTACCTGGCGTCCCCTTATTGGTATTTTTAATGTCTGCCTGATGATTTGGTTTTTTGGCCATAGTTGAACGCATTAAAAAAGTTACGGTTAAGGCTTTGTTTAAGCTCATTTCGATCTCTTCTAAACAGCAGATAACTACAAAATTACTTCAAAAATATTTATCTTCCAATTTTTAGCAACTTTTTTTCATTTTGCCAACCACAGACAGCAAACCTGCCTTCACTTCATCCGTACACAGGCAAACCCACAAACCGGCCTCTTATGAGTAAAGCAGAGCACAACACATTAGAGGCTTAAACGCATGGAGCATAAGAGAAAACTCTCTACCTTTGCCGCTGTCAAGCCCTTGTACCCAAATAAAGACTTAAAAACCTTATGAGCAAAAAAAAAGCCCCCTACAGCAAAGAGCAGTACTTGCAATGGTATTTGTTGATGTTGCGCATACGTCGTTTTGAAGAGCGCGCCCAACTGGAGTACGGCAAGAACATACGAGGCTTTCTACACCTGTACATCGGACAAGAGGCCGTAGCCGCCGGTATAGAATCCGCCATTCAGCCCGAGGATGCCCTCATCACGGCTTACCGACAGCACGGCAATGCCATTGCACGCGGCGTCAGCCTGCGAGAAGCCATGGCCGAGCTTTTCGGACGAATTACGGGCATTGTCAAGGGCAAGGGAGGCTCCATGCACTTCTTCTCCAGGGAACATCGCTATTTCGGCGGGCATGGCATTGTGGGAGCACAAATCGGCCTGGGCACGGGCATCGCCCTGGCAGAAAAGTACAAGGGCACGGACAAGCTTTGCGTAACACTTTTCGGCGACGGCGCCGCCCGGCAGGGTATCCTGCACGAATCCTTCAACATGGCTTCCAAGTGGGAATTGCCCGTGCTCTACATCGCCGAGAACAACCACTACGCCATGGGCACCGCTATAGAACGCAGCAGCAAACTCACCGACCTGCATCACTTCGGCCAGGCTTACGGCATGCCTGCCAAAAAAGTCAATGGCATGGAACCGGAGCCCGTACACGAAGCCGTCAGCGAAGCAGCCGAATACATCCGGGCAGGGAAAGGCCCCTACTTCCTCGAAATCGAAACCTACCGGTACAAAGGGCACTCCATCTCCGACCCGGCCAAATACCGCAGCAAAGAGGAAGTCCAAAAATACCGCGCTATAGATCCCATCAAAACCACCGAAGCCAAATTGCTGCAATACGGCTTTGCAGATGAAGGGCAAATTAAAGCCATCAAAAACCAGGTCAAAGAAGAAATTGAAGATGCTGTGGCTTTCGCCAAATCTTCCCCGCTACCTCCACCCGAAGAGCTCTTCAAAGACGAATACGCCGAAGACGATTACCCCTTTTTGCAGTAAAAAAGAAGAAAGCCGATCAAGTGTTCTCTCTGCATTTTTTTTTCTACCTTTGCCCTGCTTTTGGCGGAAGCAAGCTAACATCCTCTTGTTTCCCCCTTTCATAAAAACGAACAGAAACCCTTAGCATGGCAAAGAGAAAAATCAAAAGCAAGAAGAAAAACGAAGAAGTGCTGGTTGACCTGGTCGAAGTGGTAGAAGAAACCGGCGAAGTACTGGAGAAATACCAAAAGTGGATTCTTGGCGGTGTAACAGCACTGGTTCTGCTCATAGGTGGCTACCTGGCTTGGAAAAACTTCATCGTCAAGCCTAAAGAACAGGAAGCCATCCAGCAAATGTGGAAGGCCGAAGCCCAATTTCTCAAGGATTCTTTTGACCTGGCCATCACCAATCCGGGTGGAGGCTATCCGGGTTTTTACGACATAGCCAAACAGTACAACGGTACTTCAGCGGAAAATGCCGCCAACCTCTATGCAGCTATCAGCCACATGAAACTGGGGCAGTTCGACGCAGCTCTCTCCTACTTAAAGGATTTCAAAGCCAAGGGCGAAATCATGCCCATCATCAAATACGGCCTCATGGGTGATGCCTATTCCGAGAAAAACGACATGGATCAGGCAACCAAATACTACAAAAAAGCCATTAAGGCCGGCGATAATGAGGCGGTAACCCCCATTTACATGCAACGCCTGGGTATGCTGTACGAAAGCCGGGGCGATTACGCTAAAGCCCTCGAAATGTACAAAACGCTGAAAGAAAAATACCCCGAAACTCTACCCGCTCGCGAAATTGACAAGTACATCTTACGTGCCGAAAAAATGGCCATGGAAAAGTAATCCATCACAAGCTTTTGCCAAATGCCCTTCATGTTCGAAAGCCATTTGGCGAAAGCCAATAGGTATCAATTATGGCTTTACCTGACAAAATACCCGCCAAATTTTCCCCCGAAGGATTTGATGCTTCTCCATACATTTTGAGCATTGTAGTCTCCGAATGGTATAAAGAAATCAACCAATTGATGCTCGACGGCTGTATAAAAACGCTGGAAAGGCAGGGCGTCAAAAAGGAAAACATGCAAGTCGTGTGGGTGCCCGGAGCTTTCGAAATCCCCCTGACTGCTCAATGGATGGTTGAGGGCTACGCCTCTCATGCCGTCATCTGCCTGGGCTGTGTAATCAAAGGAGAAACGCCACACCACGAATACATCAACAGAGCTGTCAGCCAGGGATTGATGAACCTCAGCCTGCAACACGACCTCCCTTTTATCTATGGCGTACTCACTACCGACAATCTCGAACAAGCTAAAGAGCGGGCCAATGGGAAATACGGAAACAAGGGCATAGAAGCTGCCCATGCAGCCCTGCGGATGATTTACCTCTTTGAAAAGAGAATCAAACCCTATTGAGCCGGCTCTTCAGGCGCTGTAAACCCAAACTTCATGAAACTCACAACCATAGAAGGCGGCAGTTTCAAACTCGACGGAGGAGCCATGTTTGGGGTCGTCCCCAAAACGCTGTGGCACCGCTTAAATCCGGCCGATGAAAACAACCTCTGCCCCTGGGCACTGCGCTGCTTGCTCATTGAAACCGAAGACCGCAAAATCCTGGTAGATACCAGCATAGGGAACAAGCAAGACGCCAAATTTCGCTCTTTCTTCCACCCGGAAAACACCGACCTGGAATGGGCTCTAAAGCAAAAAGGCTTCCAGCCCGAAGAAATCACTGACGTTTTCATTACCCACTTTCACTTCGATCACGTAGGGGGAGCTGTAAAACGCAATACAGAAGGCCAACTCGTTCCCACTTTTCCCCAAGCCACCTACTGGAGCAATAGCCGCCACTACGACTGGGCTTGCAACCCTAATCCCCGAGAAAAAGCCTCCTTCCTCAAAGAAAATTTTGTCCCGCTCAAAGAAGCAGGAGTACTGCAATTCATTGAAATCGCCGACGAAGGACCTACGGATTGGCTGCCGGGGCTACAGGTGGAATGCTGCTACGGACATACCGAGGCCATGATGATTCTGCACCTGCAAACCGAGCAGGGCCACATGGTCTATTGCGCCGATTTGCTGCCTTCTTCCTTCCATTTTGGCCTGCCCTACGTCATGAGCTACGACATCCGCCCGCTAGTCACCATAGAAGAAAAGAAAAAGTTGCTCGACCAAGCTGCCGAGAACAATTGGGTACTGTACTTTGAGCACGACCCACACACGGAACTCTGCACCATCGCTAAAGATGAACGGGGCCGCCATAAACTCAAACAACGCGGCAAACTTTCAAACGGGCAGTGGCTATTGGAGTAAGCTCTAAACAAAATAGCATGAACGAGCAATCCCCCAACAAAGTCTGGTTGCCTCTGGCTCTCTTTTCCTTACTCGCTCTGGGCCTGTATCTGGGCATGCGCATCGAAGGACGTCAACTCAGACAACACTCCCCTGCTTCCCGAAAGCTCATTAGCAGGCCGGGGAAACTGGATGAAATCCTCGGCTACATCGATGCCAGATACATGGATAAAGTCAACCGGCAGGAATTGGAAGAGGCCGCCATTCAGGCCATGCTGGAAAAACTCGATCCCCACAGCATTTACATCACTGCCGAAGACATGCAAGACGTGGAAGAGCAAATGTCCGGCGAATTTGAAGGTATAGGCATAGAATTTCAACTCTTAGACGATACCGTAGTCGTCATCACGCCTCTATCGGGCAGCCCGGCCGAAGAAGTCGGCATCCTCTCCGGCGACAAAATCATCACCATCGACGACAACCTCATCGCCGGCCAAGGATTGAGCAGCTCGGAAATCGTCCGGCAACTCAAAGGAAGCAAAGACTCTAAAGTTAAAATAGGCCTACTTCGCTATGGCCTTGATTCTTTGTTGCAACTCACCCTCACCCGTGCACAGATACCCATCCACAGCGTAGATGCTGCTTATGTCATCGAACCGCAAACTGCCTACATCAAGCTCAATCGCTTCAGCGCCAATGCCTATACCGAGTTTATGGAAGCACTTGACAGCTTGGTCGAACAGCACCAGGTAAAAAACCTGCTACTCGACCTGCGCGACAACCCGGGCGGCTATCTGCCCGAAGCCACCAAGCTGCTCAACCAATTCTTCACCGAAAAAGACATCTTGTTGCTCTACACCGAAGGCGCCCAGTCGATCCGCAAGGAATACAAAACCCATGGCAGAGCACTCTTCCCACTGGAAAAAATTGCCGTCCTCATCAATGAAGGCTCCGCCTCTGCCAGTGAAATTGTAGCCGGAGCCTTGCAAGACCAAGACCGTGGCATCATCGTCGGAAGGCGATCTTTTGGCAAAGGCCTGGTACAAGAACAATACCAACTCGCTGACGGCTCCGCCCTTCGGCTCACCGTAGCTCATTACTACACCCCCTCCGGGCGCTGCATCCAAAAACCCTACACCAGCCAGGCAGACTACGACCAGGACCTCGCACACCGATATGAAAACGGAGAACTTTTCCATGCAGACAGCATCAAACTTCAGGATACCGTGCAGTACTATACCCGTGAAGGACGTGAAGTGCATGGTGGCGGAGGCATCGTGCCCGATATCTTCGTGCCACTCGACAGCATATCTTTCGATGAGGATTTGAGCAAAATGCGCAGTCAGATAACGCCCTTTATCATTCGCCACTTGCTTCCCAACGGAGCCCATCACTACAGCTTGCCCCAAAGGCCGGAAGAATTCGTACGTACCCAACTCGAGCCCGACTTGTGGAATGACTTTCTGGCTTTCGCCAAACAACAGGGCGTGAACTTATCCTCCACCAAAGAGCAAAAACTGCGTCCCTATCTCCTCAGATGGCTTAAAGCCGGCATAGCCAGACAACTCTTCGGCAACAAAGTCTATTTCCAAGTGCTCAATGCCGATGACCCCGATGTTCAGGCTGCCTTGCAAGCCATCAAAACCGAGCATCTCAACACCTCTACTTCAAACCCTGACTAAAGACGAATTGCACAATATTGACGCCCATTTGCAAGGCCTGCAGCCTCTTTTCCGGCGGATCTTTGTGCACCTGAGGAGATTCCCAACCATCGCCCAAATCGCATTCATAGGTGTAAAAACACACCAGGCGCCCCTCCCAAAACAGGCCAAATCCCTGGGGCGGCTTACCATCGTGTTTGTGAATCTTCGGAAGACCGTTGGGAAAGTCAAAGCGCTGATGGTAAATGGGATGTTCAAAGGGCAGCTCCACAAAATCCAACTCCGGAAAAACCTTTTTCATAGCCGGCCGCACGTACGGGTCCATGCCGTAGTTATCGTCAATGTGCAAAAAACCTCCTGCAATGAGGTAAGTGCGCAAATTCAAAGCTTCCGACTCTGAGAACACCACATTGCCGTGCCCCGTCATATGCACAAAGGGATAGTTGAACAAGTCGGCATCGCCTACATAAACTTCAGCCTGATCTTCGACAAACTGTGTGCCCAATTCCTCGTTGCAAAACCTGGCGAGATTGGGCAAGGAAGTAGGGTTGGCATACCAGTCGCCTCCGCCTTTGTATTTGAGCAAAGCCAACTGCAAACTCGGTTTTTCCAGTTGCCGAGCAGGTGCAAATGGCCTACCCGATAAAAAGAGCATTAAAGCCAAAAACAAGAGCAGCCCTATTGAGCTTGTTTTCACAGAGTTAAACATGAGTCGTTAAGATGTTTTCCATTTCACGCTGCAACAAAAAGGCCTGTTCTTCGGCCCGCTCGGCAAAATCTTCGCCGGAAGAAGCATAAATGATGCCCCTGGAAGAGTTCACCAGCAGGCCAACATCAGGTGTCAGAGCTGCCTCGGCCACGGCTTCCAGGTTACCTCCCTGGGCACCAACCCCCGGCACTAGGAAGAAATACGCCGGCAGCTTTTCCCTGATTTCAGCCAGTTTATCGGGATGCGTAGCCCCCACGACAAACATCAGTTGCTCAGGCCCGGCCCACTGTGATGCCGTTTCCAGCACGTGCAGATACAAGGCCTCATCACCGACTTGCAGCCCCTGAAAATCGCGGCTGCCGGCATTGGAAGTCAACGCCAGCAGAATACTCCACTTGTCGGGATAAGCCAAGAAAGGAGCTATGCTGTCTTGGCCCATATAAGGAGCCAGAGTCAGGGCATCGACGCCCAACACTTCAAAAAAAGCCCTGGCGTATTGAGCCGAGGTATTGCCAATATCGGCCCGCTTAGCATCGGCTATGGTCAGGATATTTGGGGGAATGAGCTTCAGGGTATCTTCCAAATCGCGCCAGCCCTCCAGGCCCCGAGCTTCGTAAAAAGCCGTGTTGATTTTGTAAGCCACACACAAATCGCGTGTAGCCTCAATGATGGCACTGTTAAAAGCCAGCACGGGCCGCTCTTCTTTCAGCAAATGCCCGGGTATGCGCGCCGGATCGGTATCCAGTCCAATACAGAGAAAGGAATTTTTGGCGCGAATTTGAGCGAGCAGCTCTTCTCGTTTCATACTTCCACGGCTTCTACCCTGAGCAGATCGGGCAATTTGTTTCGTATGGCCGCCTCAATACCCGCTTTGGTCATGGGCGTCATGCTACACTGCGTACAATTGCCCAGCCAACGGATATAGACAATCTGCTGCTTTTCGTCGAAACGCACCAATTCCACATCCCCGCCATCTTTGTGAAAATACGGTCGAAGCTCTTGCAAGGCTTCTTCAATTTTGTCAATCATATCGCGAGTGGTTTGCAGCATAAGCATCGCGGCTTTGGTTTTCACCTTTTCAGCGGTGAATGATTTTCACAGTTTCCGTCGGAGGCATTTCGGCCTTGCGCTTTTCGACGGCTTTCTCCAGGGCTTTCGCCAAATGGAAAAAGGCCTCGCGTTCCAAGCTATCGGGACCAAGCACTACCGGTTTGCCGGCATCACCTCCCTCTCGTATGCTTTGCACGATAGGCACCTGCCCCAAGAGGGTCGTCTCCATTTTCTCTGCCAATTGTTGCCCGCCGCCTTGGCCAAAAAGATAGTACTTGTTGTTCGGCAATTCCGCGGGTGTAAACCAGGACATGTTTTCCACCACGCCCAGCAAAGGTACTTTGACATTGGACATGCGGAACATGTTAGCTGCTTTTACAGCATCTGCCACGGCCACTTCCTGGGGTGTAGTTACAATGACAGCTCCCGTTACCGGTACGGTTTGTACCAAGGTCAATTGGATATCTCCCGTTCCCGGAGGCAAATCGATGATCAGATAATCCAGTGAATCCCAGAGGACTTCTCGAATGAATTGCTGAATGATGCTGGCCAAGCGTGGCCCGCGCAAAACCACGGCCTGCTCCGGCTCTATGATGAAGCCGATGGACATCACCGGCATGCCTTCGTATAGTAGGGGAATGATGCGTGGTTGGCCATGCACTTCCTTGACTTTGGGTCTTTTGCCAAACAGGCCCAACATGGTAGGAACGGATGGCCCGTACAAATCGGCATCAATCAAGCCCACTTTATATCCCCTCTCCTTGAGGGCCAAGGCCAGGTTAACCGAAATGGTGGACTTTCCCACGCCTCCTTTTCCCGACGCCACGGCGATGATGTTTTTCACCTGGGGCAAAGGGCCTTCGTCTTTTTCTCCCACGGCCTGTTTGTCCACTACATGCACATGGACTTCCGCCTCCGGAAATCTTTGTTTGACTGCTGCTATGCTGGCAAAGTTCAGCTCATTTTTATAGGCCACTTGCAAGCTAGGCAGAACCAGGGTGAAGCGCACGTTATTTTGGTCATCGGTTTCCAGGTCACGGACCATTTTGCGTTCAATGATGTTCATCCCGCTTTGAGGGTCCACCACCGTTTCCAGGGCTCTGATGATCTCTATTTTGTCAATACTCATCGGTATGTTTTGTCTTGAGGCTCAAAGCAAGTTTTTGCCTTGAGCTTTCTGAACGGGTTGTTTTCCAGATGCAAAAACGCCTTGCGAAGGAGCATTGGCTTTACAAAGATACAATTTCCCTTGCAGTTGGTTGAATGAGAAGCCCTCTGTTTTGTGAGAAAAAAGCAAAAGGGCCCGAACAGAAGCTCAGGCCCTCTTTAAAGAAAAGGATTTTGTGGTTTTTAGCCGTTATTTCCCGCCTTTGAGTTGATCTTGATAAGCTTTCAACTCGTTCCATTTGCCGGCAACGGCCAAAGCGGCTTGCTTGGGCCAGGTTCCGGGATCCGCCAGGCGGTAATTTTCACCGGCCCGGTCCAGTATAGCCTGGATTTCCTCTACAGTAGCCTTGGCCAGGGCTTTCCAGTTTTTGATGCCGGCAGCTTTGAGCAATTGCTCGATTTTCGGGCCTATGCCTTCCACGATTTTGAGGTCGTCTTCTTTAGCTGCGCCAAAGCCCACGGCTTTGAGGTACAGTTTTTCCACCTTGGAAGGCGTATCGAAATCTCCGGTATTTTCCCGGCCCGCATCGAGGAATTTTTGATGCTCGACGAGTTTGTCCCACTTGCCTTCGGCAGCAAGACGTGCCTGATCGCTCCAGGATTTGGGGTTATGCATGCGATAGCGCGGCCCCGCATCGTCAAGGATTTTTTGCAGGCGAGCCAAATCGGCATTAGCCAGATCCCTCCAGGTATTGATGCCGGCTGCTTTGAGCAGTTGTTCTATCTTAGGGCCTATACCTTCCACAATCTGGAGGTTATCGGGAGAAAAGACAGCCGCATAGCCCGTCGCCTCGCCTTTTTCTTCCGCTCCACCTGCTACCATGGCAGCGCCCATGGCTGCATCACCTCCACCGGCAGCAGCGGCTTCCAATTCTGCCTGACATTTGGCCAAACGGCTTTCCAGAACAGCCTTGTCAGCCTTACAAGAGCTCAGAGCTGCCTTGGCATTGCTGAGTTCTTTGCTCTGCTCTTCGTACTGATATTTCAAGGTGTCAAATTCCGTTTTCAGCTCGATGTACTGGTTGTGCTGTTTATCCAAATCGGATTTTAGCTCATCCACCATGGCTTTGAAGCGGTGCCAGAGGATGTAGCCCAGTAAAAGGCCTAGCAAAATGGCTCCCAGAAACAAGAGCAGAAGTTTCCACCAGCAAGCCGTGCAAACGGCAGCAGAAGCATCCAGGAAAAGGGTATTGTAGAACATGGTTATCTCGTTTTTTGTCGTTAGGAGTTTAAGGGCAAACAGACCAAGATTTTACTCTTTGCCGCTTGCTTGGATTTTGAGTTCCACGCGACGATTTTGAGCGCGTCCTTCTTTGGTTTTGTTGGAAGCCACGGGGTCCTTAGCGCCCATAGACTTCACGCTGATTTGCTTGGCAGGCACGCCACGGCGAAGCAGCAGATCGCGAACGAACTCTGCCCGCTTGCGTCCCAAACGCGTGTTGAGTTTATCGCTTCCCCTGTTGTCCGTATGACCAATGAGGAGAATTTGCTCACCGCTTTTTTTGACGCGTTCGGCTGCCTTGTCCAAATAAGCCTCAATATCAGGCCCTACATCAGAAGCCTTAGCCGAGTTTGTCGGGAAATGCAGCAAGACGCGCTCGGTAGAGATCTGCTCTAAACTCGCTTGCTCGGTTTTTTCCGTTTCAGTGGGTCTATCCTCCCAGCCAAAATCCACTGCATTCAAGACCTTGCCATGCTCTATTTGAGCTGCTTCTACCAACAACGACCTGGCAGTCATTTGTTCTCTGGGTATGCTGTTCGCGAGCAGATCTATGACCTTATTGGCCCGAGCCAGACCCATGGTTTCAAAGCCTTCGGGAGCTTCTTCCCCCTCGAAATAATAGCCGGTAACCAGCAATTGTTTCCCATCTGTCAGACCGGACACTAAGCTATCCTTGAGGGCTTCCCAGCCTTCATAGGTGTGCGGCTCTGCACTTCCCTTTAAAAATTCAATGGGCAAGTGAGCCAAAGCAACAGGCTCCTCCCGACCGGTTTGGGAGCCGATTTGTTCCTCCTGAACCGCGCCTTTGACGCAATCCGGGCACAGCCACTGCTGCCAACAACAGGACCAAGGACCAAACCAAAGCCACCCCAAGAGAATAGCCAGAATAAGCCATAACAGGAGCTTGGTAGTCATGTTCATAAGCCAGTTTTTAGTCAATAAAATCGTTTTGTCTATGTGCCCATGGGATAAAAAGAGGGGGGGATTGTTCTTAGAGCTGGCTTAAAGATAGGTATTTTTCCCAAAACCAAGACTACAGGTCTCAAAAAAATCAAAAAAGCCGAAATTCCAGGCCTAAACCTCTAAACCATTAATTTGCTGAAAAAGGGAGAACTTACCGGCAACAGTTCTACATCAAGCCCAAACGATTTCTGTGCAATATACACCCAAGCTAAAATGGTTTAGAACATTTACGGCTCACAAACGAGCGAAAGATAGGGAGTTTGGCAGGTCTCAGCCTCCCAAACCACTTCGCCATAAAATATAGCGCCAAAATTTTATATCTTTGCACGGCTTGTGAGCAGAGCTGTTTTGCAGGGGAAGCAGGTGTTTACGCAACAGAGTCGGCACAAGCTCGAACGCTCAAACTATCGTTCGTTTGTCATTTTTTACACACCGACAAATCCTCTGGGTTTAGGTTTATGTTTGCCGAAAGGCAAAGAAAAGAAAGTACGACTACCATGTTCAATACGCTTACAGATCGATTAGAGGGCGCCTTCAAGGCATTCAAAGGCGAGCACAAACTCACAGAAGTCAACATTGCTCAATCGATTAAGGAAATACGACGGGCCTTGGTAGGAGCCGATGTCAATTACAAGATTGCCAAAGAGTTCACCGACAAAGTCAAAGAAAAAGCGCTGGGCACGGAGAACGTGCTGAAGTCCGTCAAGCCCGGGGAATTGATGGTGAAAATCGTCATGGACGAGCTGACCGAGCTGATGGGAGGTCAGTCGGTGGGCATCAACATCAAGGGCAAGCCCGGCGTGGTGTTGATTGCAGGTTTGCAAGGTTCGGGAAAGACCACTTTTTCAGCCAAGCTGGCCAACTTCCTCAAGTCCAAAAAGAACAAGCGTCCCTTGTTGGTCGCAGCTGATGTCTATCGCCCGGCAGCCATAGACCAGCTCGGCGTATTGGCAGAGCAAATCGGCGTGGAACTTTACAAGGAACCGGAAAACAAAAATCCGGTGGAAATCGCTCAAAACGCCATCGCTTATGCCCGGCAAAATCACTACGATCCGGTCATCATAGATACGGCCGGCCGCCTGTCCATTGATGAAGACATGATGCGCGAAATTGCCGCCATCAAAGAGGCTGCCCACCCCACAGAAACGCTTTTCGTCGTGGATTCCATGACGGGGCAGGACGCCGTCAATACGGCCAAGGCCTTCAACGAGCGCATCGACTACGACGGCGTGGTGCTCACCAAGCTCGATGGCGATACGCGGGGCGGAGCTGCGCTATCGGTCAAATACACCGTGGGCAAGCCCATCAAATTCATCAGCACCGGAGAAAAGATGGACACCCTGGATGTCTTCCACCCCGACCGCATGGCCCAGCGCATTCTCGGTATGGGAGACGTCATCAGCCTGGTGGAACGCGCCCAGCAGCAGTTCGACGAGGAAGAGGCCAAGCGCCTTGAGAAGAAGATCCGCAAAAACAAATTCGATTTTAACGATTTTTACTCCCAGCTTCAACAAATCAAAAAAATGGGGGACCTCAAGAGCCTGCTCGGCATGATTCCCGGCATGGCCAAGCTCACCCGCAACCTGGACATCGACGACTCGGCCTTTGCCAAGGTAGAGTCCATTATTCAGTCTATGACGCCGGAAGAGCGCTCCAAGCCCGAAATCCTCAACATGAACCGCAAAAAGCGCATTGCCAAGGGCTGCGGACGCAGCGTGCATGAAATCAACGCTTTTATCAAGCAATTCGAACAAATGCGCAAAATGATGCACAAGATGAGCAAGGGAAAAATGGGCATGCCGAATTTTCCGGGTATGCCGGGCATGGGGTAAAGGCCCCCTTTTCCCGAGGGAGCAAAAAAGCGTCCCGTGTTGGGGACTGGGAGACTGGGTCAGAGTACTACGTCCGTCAGGACTGCTCTTCTGTGTCCACAATTTTTTTCAGCTCGTGCAACTTCATCATGCAATCGATGGGCGTCATGCTGTTGAGATCCAGCTCTGTGAGCAAACTTTTGATGCGCCCTGCAGTTTCATCTACGGTATCGAAGATACTCAGTTGCAGAGCCATGGGGTTTTCAATGTTTCGGGTATGTACCGCTGTTGAAGGTACGCCTTGTTCTCCTTCTTCCCCTATGGTTTGGCGATTTTCCTCCAGCTGCCGCAAAATTTCGCCGGCGCGCTGCACGATCCAGCGGGGCATACCCGCCATGCGAGCCACGTGGATGCCGAAGCTGTGTTGACTTCCGCCGGGTTTAAGCTTGCGCAAGAAGAGCACCTTATTGCCCATTTCCCGCGTAGCCACATTAAAGTTTTTGATGCGGGGCAGGCGTTCACCCAGCTCGTTCATCTCGTGGTAGTGGGTGGCAAAGAGCGTTTTGGGCCGGGCCATGCCGTTTTCGTGCAAAAATTCAGCGATGGACCAGGCGATGGACACCCCGTCGTACGTGCTCGTACCCCGACCGATTTCATCCAATAGAATCAAACTCCTGTCGGAGATGTTGTTCATGATGCTGGCCGTTTCGTTCATTTCTACCATGAAGGTCGATTCCCCGGAAGAAATGTTATCGGAAGCGCCCACACGTGTAAAAACCCTGTCCAGTAACCCCAGGCGGGCTTCCCGGGCAGGCACATAGCTGCCCATTTGAGCCATCAGGCAAATCAGAGCCGTTTGGCGCAACAAGGCCGATTTTCCCGACATATTGGGCCCCGTGATGAGCAAAATTTGTTGTTCTTCGGTATCCAAATAGATGTCGTTGGGCACGTATTCCTCTCCTATGGGCAGTTGTTTTTCAATGACCGGATGTCGCCCCTCTTTGATGTCAATGACCAGGCTTTCGTCTAAAGTCGGCCGGCAATAGCGATTGCGCTGTGCTATTTTGGCGAAAGCCAAAAGTACATCCAGGCGGGCTATGACGGAAGCGTCGTGTTGAATGGGTTGAATGTAATCTGCCACAAAAAAGACCAGTTCGTCGAAGAGCTGTTGTTCCAGCAATAGGATTTTTTCTTCTGCGTTTAAAATTTTCTGCTCCAGCTCTTTCAGTTCTTCGGTGATGTATCGTTCGGCATTGGTCAGAGTTTGTTTGCGAATCCAATGTTCGGGAACCAGGCCTTTGCCTTTGTACTTATTCGTTACTTCGAGGTAGTATCCAAAAACATTGTTGAAGCCAATTTTCAGTTTATCGATGCCCGTGCGTTCGGCCTCTCGGTCTCGGATTTCCACCAACAGTTCTTTGCTGTGGCTGACCAAATAGCGCAGTTCATCCAGTTCTGCATGAAAGCCTTCAGCCACGACCCCTCCCTTGCTGAGGTTGACGGGAGGTTCTGCTACCAGTTGCTCTGCGATGCGCTTGCGCAAAGCCTCACAAAGATGGATGGTATCGCCCAGGCGTTGAAGTTCTTCGCTATGGCTTTGGAGCAAAAGCTCGCGCAAAGGCAGCATGGCTTCCAACGCTTTGCGCAGATGCACCAACTCCCGCGGATTGACTTTGCCCAATGGCACTTTGGAAATCAGGCGTTCCAGATCGCCCATGCTGCGCAGATAGCTTTCGAGTTCTTCGCGCCATTCGTCTTCGGATTCCAGAAAATAAGCAACGACCTCTTGGCGAGCCCGGATATTGGCCAGACGCGTCAGGGGCAGCACCACCCATTTTTTGAGCAGGCGCCCGCCCATAGGCGTTACCGTTTGGTCGAGAATGTGCAGCAAAGGCACCCCTCCCTGATGCTGGCTGTAGAGCAATTCCAAATTGCGTATGGTAAAGCGGTCCAGCCAAACGTACTGCTCGGCCCGGATCTTCCTAATAGCTGTAAGGTGTTGCAAATTGCGGTTTTCCGTAGTCTCCAGGTAGTGCAAGACAGCTCCGGCCGCAATCTGAGCCAACTGCAAATCTTCTATGCCAAAGCCCTTCAGGCTGTTCACCTCAAAGCGGGCGAGCAGTTTTTCCCTGGCGTAGTCGTAACTGAACACCCAGTCATCCAAACCAAAGAGATGAAAGGCATCGCCCTGTTGTTTTTCAAACTGCTTCTGCCGGTCGCGCGGCAACAACACTTCTGAAGGCCTGAAACTCTGCAGCAATTTATCAATGTATTGTTCGTCTCCTTCGGAAACCAAGAATTCCCCGGTAGAGATGTCCAACAGAGCCATGGCCATGCGCCCTTTAGCAGCATAAGCCACTGCTGCCAAGAAGTTGTTTTTATCGTGTTCAAGAAGCTGGTCGTTGATCGCTACGCCCGGGGTTACGATTTCGGTTACGCCGCGTTTGACGATTTTCTTTTGGGGACTGGGTTTTTCCAGTTGTTCGCAGATTGCCACGCGATAGCCGGCTTTGACCAGGCGCGGCAGGTACATGTCCAGAGCGTGGTGGGGAAAGCCCGCCAGTTCGATTTGGCTACCGCCGTTATTTCGGTTAGTCAAGACGATGCCCAGGGCTTCCGAGGTTTTGACGGCATCTTCGCCGAAGGTTTCGTAAAAGTCCCCTACCCTGAACAAAAGGATGGCTTCCGGATGTTTGGCTTTCACCCGAAAATACTGCTGCATCAGCGGAGTAACTTTCCCGCTTTTGGACGAAGTTTTCCTTGCCACAACATTGCTTTTTAGCCTTTCGGCAAATAGGCCTGTGCCCTACATGCGGCCTGACTTAGCGGTGAAGGCTATGGCGGCTCTTCTCTGGCAGGCCCACGCAAAGATAGCGAAAGCTCTACAGTTGAGCAAAGCCGAAAAGCTGTGGGAATACGCTCCGTTTTGTCTTGAGCTTTTTATCTTTGCTTCGATGAAAGGCCCTGAGGAAGAGACTTTGATGCGCCGTTGTTTTGCTTTGGCGCGTTTGGCAAATGGAGCCACTTCGCCCAACCCTATGGTTGGTGCGCTAATTGAGTACGAGGGAAGAATTCTCGGAGAAGGTTATCACCGGGCTTATGGGCAGGCACATGCCGAAGTAGAGGCTTTTGGTTCTGTCTCACCGAAAGATCTCATTCACATTCCGAAATCTACCCTCTTTGTTTCGCTGGAGCCTTGCTGCATTCACCGCAACACGCCAGCCTGTACGAATTTGATTATCAGGGAAAAATTTCGGCGGGTGGTGGTTTCTGTCAGAGACCCCAATCCCGAGGTAAACGGCAGGGGTTTGGAGATTCTCCGAAAAGCGGGAATTGAAGTTCTGGAAGGGGTTTTGGCCGAAGAGGGTCGGCTTTTAATCGCCCCTCAGCTGAGGTATTACGAGAGCAAGCGCCCCTACGTGCTTTTAAAATACGCCCAAACGGCCAACGGATACTTGGGTCTGCAGGATAGACAGCTCAGCATCAGCCATCCTCTATCACAGCGCTTGGTTCATCGTTGGCGCAGCGAGAGCGATGCCCTACTCATCGGCAGCGGTACGGCACTTTGCGACGATCCCCGCCTCAACAACAGGCTTTGGTTTGGCGGAAGCCCCTTGCGCATCGTACTCGATCGGAGGAACCGCTTGAAGCGCTCCCTACATCTGTTAGACGACAGCATGCCTACTTTGATTTTCAGCAAAGGTTCGGCGCCTTTGTCCGGCTTTCGCCAAACGAAATTCCTCCCCTACCCGCAAATGGGGCTGCCGGGGCTGCTCGAGCAGTTGGCCGAACGCGGCGTACGCAAGTTGCTGGTCGAAGGCGGACGGCAAGTTCTTCAGAGCTTTATCGCTGCCAACCTCTGGGACGAAATTCGGCGAGGCAGCTCAACCCGCAGTTTAACCGAAGCCGAAGCCGAACAAGCCGTTCCGGCTCCACAGCTGCCTCCTTCCGCTCAAAAGGTGAACGAATTTCAGCTGGGCTGGGATCGCTGGGAGGTTTTCCGCAATTTTACGTTAAACTTATTTTAAAATCGCCCCGGAGTAGCACCAAGAACAGCCAAAAATTGTTTTTATCTCACTATTTTTGTCCAGTGGCACAATCAAAATTCCTTGAACATGAATTTTAAGGCTGTTCTCCTCTTCAGTATGGCAACCCTCGTTAGCGTAGCGTTTTTTCCGGCCTTTCGGCAAATCGGCACGCCCGTGCCTGCGACCTTCAAAAGTGCTCCTCAAAAAACCGACCACATTCAGTGGATGAGTTTGGCAGAAGTAGAGCAAGCCCTACAAAAGGAAAAACGCAAAGTCATCGTCATCCTCTACTCCAATTCGTGCGGATGGTGTAATCGCCTGGAAAGAGAGACCCTACAAGACGAAAATGTCATCAGGTATCTCAACCAAAAGTACTACCCCATCCATTTCAATGCCGAAGAGCACGAGAAAGTACACTTCAAGGGGAAGGAGTACAAATACGTACAAAACGGTCAAAAAGGTTACAACCAACTGGCCTACGAACTTACCGGAGGACGCCTCAGTTATCCCACTTATGTCTTCTTTGATGAAAATTTGAAGCTCATTCAGTCTATTCCGGGCTACAAATCTCCCAAAGACTTCCAAACCATCATCAAATATTTTGGGGATGATTTCTACAAAAAAATGCCCTGGGATACCTACTTGCGGCAAAAAAGTTCTGCGGGTTAACACCCGCAGCTAGTAGGTATCCATATCCGATTAAGAGGTGATCGTCGTAACGATCGCAACGCATGCCAATTCCCTGTTGACCCGATTGCCCCTACCTTAGACGCAAGGCATTGCGATAGAGACGCAAGGCATTGCGTCTCTATCGCAGCAACACCACCTGGCCGGAGACCTCCTCCTCCTGCAGGGCCAGGGTGTTGAAATATCGAAAGCGATACACATATACCCCTCCGGCGGCATCGCTACCGTCCCAGGCAAAGGGTGGACTTTGAGACGAAAACAGCAGTCCCCCCCAGCGGTCATAGATTTGCAGTTCTATACCCTGGTAATCCTTGCCTTGCGGCAAAAACAAATCGTTCAGGCCGTCCCCATTCGGTGAAAAGGCCGTGGGAAAGTAAATCCGCGAGCGGCAGTCGT
>Ga0256839_1001578_pt1 | contig 27382 bp, 25 predicted proteins | sample 354166metaG_FD_185968 | JGI IMG/M metagenome (GOLD analysis project Ga0256839, IMG submission 185968) | Hydrothermal vent microbial communities from Mid Atlantic Ridge, Atlantic Ocean - 354-166 | ecosystem: Environmental > Aquatic > Marine > Hydrothermal vents | place: Atlantic Ocean: Mid... | reverse complement strand
ATGGCGGCCTAACACCGTGTACGCAAGAAACGCTCACAATGTGGCTGGAAAAACATCCGGATGCTTATGTGGTGACCGATATCAAAGACGACAATCTTGGTTCACTGGCGCAGTTAATGACCATGAGTCCGGCGGCAAAATGGCAAATCATTCCCCAGGTTTACCAACCGGATAACCTGGAAAAAGTCGCCGCCATGGGCTTTGAGCAAATAATCTGGACGCTGTATCGCTATACCGGTAGCCATGATGAAATCATCCGGCATGTAAAGCGGTTTACGCCGCATTCGGCCGGGCTCGCGGTGACAATGCCGGCCTACAAGGCGCAGTCAGACCTGCCTGGTAGGTTGAAACAACTGGGCATTCCCACCTATGTGCACACGATTAACGACCCTCGAAAGGCCATGATGTTCAGGCAAAAGTATTCTGTCACGGAGATATACACCGCCACGTTGGCCCCGAGTCAGCCTGGGCAGTAAACCAGGCTTGAACCCGGGGCAAGTGGTCAATCAGTGATGATTCAGCGCGCAAATCGCTGTCTAGTCGTACAAAGGCGGTAGCGGATCTTTTTTCGTGTGATGGGATTCACGCGGCTTGAACAACCCTTGTTTCAGGGCCTTTTGCCAGGCGTTGGTGTCCACAGTTGGGTTGTTGTCACTGCCGGGCGCATAAATGGCTTTTTCCAGGGCGATGACCAGGGATTGAGCCTGCGGATTTTCCAGTTGCTGGATGATGTGTCCGGTGTTGGTGACTTTATGGTTTGGCCAGCGGGCGTTCCACCAGTGAATCAGGGCTTTTTGGATGGCAGTGGCCTCGCCACTGTTGATGGCGCGAATCAACTCGGTGCGGCGGTGCGCCATGGACTCAGTCGAAGCCTGTGGCGGAGTGTGCGGCTTTTTCAGCGGCCGGCTGCCCTTGCTGATCAGGGCGATAATGGTCAGCAGCCAGCCAACGCCAAAAACCAGCGCGGCCCAATACCAGTAACGGCTGTTGTTGTTTGTAGTGCCCGGGTTGTTTTTTGCAGGCGGGCTGATTACAGACTGTTGGTTTGAGATGGGCTGCGGCATATCGGCAGGCTGGTGGTTGCCCGGCAGTTTGGGTACAGGCGGTGGGGCGGCCACATTGCCCGCCGCACTGGGCGCCACGGTGATGTTTTTGTCCGGCAAGACGGCGGTGCTGCGGCTGCGGGTTTTGGTATTGAACCAGTCCAGGGAAATTCCGGGGATGGTCAATGTGCCTGCATGCAGGGGAATAATGGCCAGTTTCCAGCGTTTTTTGGCAATGACATTTTCTCCGTCGGTCCAGGTTCCGCTTTCGGCGGGCTCGGCGTAAATGCGAATGTCATTGTTGCCGGGAAATGTCAGGTCGGGCAACTGGGTTTCATTCAGCCCCACAGCGACAAGCTCCACGGTGCGTGTGATGGGCTCGCCAGCCTTGAGGTTGTCCAGTCCGTCCCATGTTTCGGTGAAGGAAACCTTTTTGGCTGGCAACCAGGGTTTGCCACGAAATTCTGCCGGAATGGTTTTGACTTGCATGGTGACTGCCGGGCTAATAATGCGGATGCGCCGACCGCTCTGGAAAAAACGGTAAGGGTCTTGCTGCGGTTCAGCTATGCGTCCGCTGAGCATCAACGGCCCGATTTTTATCTGCCCGCTTTTTTCCGGAAACATGGCATAGCGGCGTTCAATCACCTGATAGGTTTTACCGCCGCGGGTGGTTTGGTAGGACTTGTCGTCACCCAGTTTTTGCACAATCAGGTGATCCGCCACAGGCTCGGACAGTTGTCCGCCGAGTAATTTGCGGGCAAACAGCAGGCGCACCGTCAGGGTGTTTTGTTCCTGCACGTAGACGCTGGGTTTTTCCAGCTCGGTTTCCAGAAAAATATCGCCGGCGGCCTTGGCTTTGGGGTCGGCTTTGCGGACTGTCAGCTTGAGCGTCGGGCTGTATTCCTTGCCAACTTTAATGGGTGGAATCACTTGCTCGCCGCCAGCGCGCGGCAGCAATTCGGCGCTGTAGCTGTTGTCCACAGAAACCCGGCCGTTGATGATTTGCTGCACCAGGCTGTGGCTGGTGCCAAGAATGTCAAAAACATCAGCCAGTTCACTGAAATCCGGTTGGCCGGCATTAGGGTCGTCGGTGTGAATGGTCAAGGTGACGGTTTCGCCTTCCTGAATCACGGAGCGATCCAGCTCGGCGGTCACCGTGGCTTGCGCCAGTCCTGCGCCCAGTAAGGTCATCAGGACAAAGGCCAGAATACGGGTGGTGTCTTGTTTTTTCATGGTTACCAATCCTGTTCCTGAGGGTTTTTGTCCACTTCGCGATTTAATTGCCGCTGACGGTACTGATATTGAAATTTTCGCCGTAACAAGCCGCCGGGGTCGTCGGGGATGCGCCGCAGCCATTGTTCCATGGCCTGGTGCTGTTCGGCTTCCTCGGCGCTTTCGACGGGTTGCAGCGCCCGTTGATTGGCATCGGCGGTTTTCTTTTCCCCAGGCTGTTTGTGTGACAGGGCCTGCTGGGCTTTTTCCTCCGCTTCTCGCTGGGCTTTTTCCATGGCCTGGGCCTGACGCTGCTGTTCAGCCTGGCTTTCGGCTTTTTGTGGAGACATATCGTTCTGGCTTTCTTGTCCGGACTGTTTCTGATCTTGTTGGCCCTGTTGCCCGGACTGTTTCTGGTCTTGTTGGTTTTTCTGTCCGGGTTGGTTTTGGTCTTGCTGACCTTGTTGCCCTTGTTGCCCTTGTTGCCCAGACTGTTTTTGATCTTGTTGGTCCTGTTGCCCGGACTGCTTTTGCTTATTGTGTTGCTGTTTCTTCAAAGCGTCCTCGACCACTTTTTTATTATAGGTCGCATCGGCGTGGTTCGGTTGCAAAGCCAGGGCTTTTTCATAAGCCTTCAGGGCTTGTGGCAGTTGGCCGGCCCGGGCCAGTGCATTGCCGCGGTTATACCAGTCATCGGCGCTGGGGGTTTTCAGGTTTTCCCAGGTTTTTTGGGCTTGTTGGTACTGACCGCTTTTATATGCCGCAGCGGCTTTCCAGCGGGGGTCGTGCGCCAGTTTCACAGCCTGTTGTGCCTGGCCAGAGCGCAAGGCCTGAGCCGCTTGCTGGTTTTTGTTATACCAGAGGTTTTGCCAGAGTCGATGCCAGAAACCGGGTGGGTGCCGGTCGGGTGAATTTTGGCCAGATGGTGCCGCCGTGGTTTCCTGCGCCATGCCAGTCGGCGGCGTACTGTGGATTCCCACAGCCAGTAGCACGACCATCAGCCAGCCGCGGCGATAGAGGATGGCCATCAGGGGCACCAGCGCCAGCAGCAACCAGATGCCATCGTCCACCCACTGCTCATTCTTGGTGGAAGACGGTTGCTTGTCGCCAGAGGAAGATTGGCCGCTGGTGTCAGTGGCATCGCCCAATATGGCGCGCAGGTCGCTGTCATCCGTGCTGAGCCGGTGATAATGGCCACGCCCGGATTCGGCGACGGCGCGCAAGGCATTTTCATCCAGCTTGGGAATGACAATATTGCCATGACGATCCGTAAAAAAGCCGCCATTAACGGGGATGGGCGCGCCTTCGGGGGTGCCCACGCCTAGCACATGCACGCGAATGCCCTGTTTGGCAAGCGCTTTGGCCTGTTCTTGCGCGGCAGGATTGTTGACGCCATCGGTTATCAGCAGGATATCGCCCCGGCGGGAACCGGCTTGCCGTATCAATTCCGCTGACTTGATCAGCGCTTTGTCGGTGCGTGAGCCCTGTACCGGCATAATGGAAGGGTCCAGGGCATCCAGCATGGCGGCAATGGTTTGGGTGTCATCAGTCAGCGGTGTTACCACAAATGCTTCACCAGCCCAGCTTACCAGAGCCGTTTGGCCATCCTTGCGTTGTTTGAGCAAGTCTTCAACCTTGAATTTGGCCCGTTTCAGACGGTTGGGTTTGACATCAGTGGCCAGCATGGAGCGCGATAAATCCAGGGCGATGACCAGCGCATGCTGATTTTTAACCACCGGCAGGGGCTTTTTATGCCAGGAAGGCCCGGCCAGGGCCACAATGCCGAGTAAAAAAACCGGAGTGGCCCACCGCAACAGGCCAGAGGCCTTACCCCCTTGCTGTACCCGAATGGCAGGCAGCAAATGGGCATCGACGACAGCATTCCAGCCATCACGGTGACGAAAACGGCGTCCCAGCAGCCATAAAATCAACAGCGCAAAAGGCAATAGCCAAAGCAGTTGTGGCCGCAAAAAATGCAAATTGTTAAAAACGTCCATCAGCGCCATGTTTTTCTCCACAAAGCCAGCAGCAGCCAAAACAAAGCCATGCCCAGCGGCAGGTAATACAGTTCTTTGACCGGGCGGAAAAACTCCTCGGCGCCAGGGCGTGGCTCGAGCTTGTCGAGCACGTCGTAAATTTGCGCCAGTTCCTGCACGTTGCGGGCGCGAAAATAGCGGCCGCCGGTCATTTGAGCAATGGCGCGCAGACTGCGTTCATCCAGAGCCGACCCTTGCGCCCAGCCGGAAAACACACTAGCGCGTCCGCTTGAGCCAATGCCAATGGTGTAGATTTTCAGGCCAGCGGCCTTGGCCAGTTCAGCTGCTTTCAGCGGGTCGATTTCTCCGGCGGTGTTTTGGCCATCAGTCAGCAGGATTAACACCCGGTTATTGTCAGGAGTTTCGTGCAGTTTCTTAACCGCCAGGCCAATGGCGTCACCAATGGCGGTTTCCTTGCCGGCCATGCCGATTTGCGCCTCGTAAAGCAGTTTCTTGACGGTTTTTCGGTCAAAGGTCAGCGGCGCTTGCAGGTAAGCGTTGCGGCCAAAAAGAATCAGGCCAATGCGGTCGCCGGCGCGGCGTTCGATAAAATTGCCAGCCACGGCCTTAACCGCCGTGAGCCGATCCACCCGACGGCCATTGATGACCATATCGTGTTGCTCCATGGAGCCGGACAAGTCCACCGCCAGCATCAGATCGCGTCCTTTTTGGGGCAAGGCCACCGGCTCGCCAATCCACTGGGGCCGCATGGCGGCGGCGGTAAGACTTAACCAGGCCAGAATGGCCAGCGCGCGCACCAGCGCACCGGCGTGTTCCAGCGAGGTGCCCAGCTTCTGCCACAAGCGATGAAAAAAGGGCACGCGCACCACGGTCAGGCCGCCATCCCGCGCGGGGGGGAAAAGCCAGAAAACGACTAACGGCAGCAGCACAATGGCGGCCGCATAAGGCCAGGCGAAGTTAAACACGAGCCGCCTCCCCGTGTGGTGTCTGCTGATAGGCGTGGTGGATAAGCTGGCGCACCGTGTCGATCCACTGGCGAGCCTTTTCCGGTGATGTTCTTGGATTAAATGCCGCATTTTCCAGTGCCAGCATCTGGACGCGAAAATCACTGCTGCGCGCACTGGCAGGTAGCAGGCCGGTGAGATAATCCGCCCAGGCCTGACCGCTCAGGCTGGTGGCGGTAGTATCGCCGCGCACATGACGCACATAGCGCCGCAGCAAATCGGACAAATCCTGGGCCAGCCGGTGGGCGTCGTGACTCTGGGCATAGCGATCCTCGGCCTGTTGCAGCACAGCCAGTATCGCCTGCAAGCGCGCGCGTCGGGCACGTGCGGCGCGCCAGCGCCAGAGCCCCCAGGCTGTGAGCGCCAGTGACAACGCAATCAGTATCCACCAGCCAGGCGCCAATGGCCAAAAACCGGGTTCGGCTGGCAGATGAATGTCTCGAAGTGGCAGGTCAGTTGGGTTCATGGGCGATGGTTTTCCATGGCTTGTGCGGTTTTCGCAGGAGGTTCAGCGGGCATGATTTCTTGCAGGTCCGGGTGATTTTTGAGTCGTTGGCGCCAGGCCGCATCCGGGTTTTTGATCATCTGGCTGATAACCTCCGGCAAGGCGTCATTGGTCAGCAAGGGAATGAGCGGCACATTGGTTGACTGGGTCAGGCTGCGGGCTTGTTGCAAGCGCGTACCCGCCAGGGTTTCAAACGCTTTTCGCGGTGCGCGCTTCATGGCATTGAATACCGCCATGCGGCCGCCGGACTGGACACCATAAAGCCCTGGTGGCGGCGCGTGCAGTTCAAAGGGATCGGACACCACAAAGGCAAGGACATCATTGTGTTTGCGCAATTGCACCAGATGCCGCTTGGCGTCTTCCCCCGGGTGGTGAAAATCGCTGAGAATCACCACCATAGAGCCAGGGAGCACCAGTGAGCGCAATTTTTTCAGCGTTTCAGCCAAGGAACGGGCGGATTCAGCCTCAGCCGGACTATCCGCATCGGCCCGCACCAGGTGCTGAATCAGGCGCATCATGCCGCGCTTGCCGCCAGCGGGTTTATCAAACGCTATGCCAGCCGGGCCAAAGGTCATCAGCCCGACGCGATCTCCATTGTTAACCACAGACCAGGCCAGCAGACTGGCGCTTTTGGCCGCGGCCACGGATTTGAACTGGGTGCGGGTGCCGAATTTCATGCTGGCATTGGCGTCCACCACAAAAATCACCGGCCGTTCGCGTTCTTCGCTGAACATTTTGGTGTGCGGCCGGCCGGTGCGGGCGGTGACCCGCCAGTCCATGTTGCGAATGTCATCGCCGGGCTCGTAAATGCGGGATTCGGCATAGTCCATGCCGCGTCCGCGAAAGCGGGAACCGTGCAGGCCGGAAATGGCGGAAGTGGCCTTGAGTTGGGTCTGCAAACCAAAACGGCGCACATGATGGCGCTGGCGCAACAAGCTCTCTGTACTCACATGAGTGGCTTCATAGGCCTTGGAAGTGGTTTGTTTTCTGGTTGTACTCACGGTAATGGAACGACTTCCAGCAGCTGGTCGATGACTTCGTCGGTGTTGATGCCATCGGCTTCGGCTTCGAAACTGAGAATAAGGCGATGCCGCAGCACATCATGAATGACATCATGAATGTCCTGGGGCGTGACGTGATCGCGGCCCTGCAAAAACGCGTTGGCGCGGGCGGTGCGGTCCAGGGCGATGGTGGCCCGTGGCGAGCCGCCAAACTGGATCGCGCGTTTGAGCGCGGCGCTGTATTTTTCCGGGTTGCGGGTGGCCAGAATCAGCTCAATCAGGTAGCGTTCCAGGTTTTCGGCCATATACAGGTTCAGAACCTGTTTTTGGGCATCAAAAATCTGGCTTTGCGTCAACATGGGCTTGGGCTTGTCTGTGCCGGAAAATTCCTTGAGCGCCTTGGCGCGGTTCAGGTGCAAAATGGCCGCTTCTGTATCCGGATCGGGGTAATCAATGTTGACATGCATCAGAAAGCGGTCCAGTTGCGCCTCGGGCAACGGGTAGGTGCCTTCCTGTTCAATGGGGTTCTGGGTGGCCATGACCAAAAACAGCTCGGGCAGTTTGTAGGTTTTTTTGCCCACGGTGATTTGTTGTTCGCCCATGGCCTCCAGCAAGGCGGACTGGACCTTGGCCGGTGCGCGGTTCACTTCATCGGCCAGAATCAGATTGTGGAACAAGGGGCCAGGCTGGAATTCGAACACGCCGGTTTGGGGTCGGTAAATTTCCGTGCCGGTCAAATCCGCCGGTAACAGATCGGGTGTGAACTGGATGCGGTGAAAATCCCCTTCCACCCGTTCGCTCAGGGCCTTGATGGCGGTGGTTTTGGCCAGGCCAGGCGCGCCTTCCACCAGCAAATGCCCATGAGACAACAGGGCCATCAGTAATCGGTCCACCAGCTTGGCCTGGCCAAGAATCTCTTCACGTAGCGATTCACGCACCGCGGCAAAAGCCTGCTGGTTTTCCTGGATGGTGTGGTTTTCTTCAATCATGGATTGGGTCATGGGCATTTCCTTGGTTTAACAGTTTTATTGTGGCTGAGTAACCACTATATGGCAGCAATTGCCTGGATTTCAACTTGACAGGCGCATGAACGCAGAAAGTGTCGATGGCTAAAAACGAATCTGAGACGGGCTGCGCCTGTATCGGGCCTTGTGGATGCAAGCCGGCAGGCGGGCTTTTCAGGCTATAATGGACTGTGTATTCCAAATGGAGTTCCAAGTCGCATGAAAAAACTACCGTTCATTTCATCTTTCGCCATGGCATCGGCCTTGATGCTGGTTGTGGTGATTTCCGCCTGCGGTGTCAACCCGGTGCAAGCCTCCCCTTTTGGTGACGATGCGCCGCACAAGCTGGTCATTCAAATGAACAAGGACGACAAGAAATTGCAGTCGGAAGTCTTGACCAATGCGGTTAACACCCAGAAGTATTTTGGCATCGATGATGTCCAGGTGGAAATCGTGGTCTATGGGCCGGGCATTTATTTTTTAACCACGGACAGCATTTTCAAGCCCCGCATTGAAAGCCTGATGATGTCCGGTGTGGTGTTTACCGCCTGTGCTGAAACCCTGAAAACCATAGAACGGGATACCGGCAAAAAGCTGCAATTGATTAAAGGCGTTAAAACCGTATCGAACGGCGTGCCGCATATTATGGAATTGCAGGAAAAAGGCTATAGCTACCTGAGTCCCTGATTCAGGGCGGCATGGGGGGCAACGGGCAAGACAGGTTTTTAGCGCACCAGCGCCGGTTGCCAGACGAGAATGGCCATGAGCAGTAATTGCAATGCAATAAAGGGCACCACGCCGCGGTAAATATGGCGGCTTTCAATGGTGGTAACGCCCCGCAGGTAAAACAGGGCAAAGCCAAATGGTGGTGTCAGAAAAGAGGTTTGCAAGTTCAGCGCCATAAGAACGCCAAGCCAGACAGGATCAAAGCCCATGGCCAGCAGCACCGGACCGACAATGGGAAGCACCACATAAGTGATTTCAATAAAATCCAGAATAAAGCCCAGCATAAACATGACGAGCATGACCAGCCCCAAGGCGGCGTACTTGCCACCTGGCAATTGATGCAGAAATTCCCGCACCAGCTCGTCGCCGCCAAAACCTTTGAAAACCAGGGAAAACAGCGCGGCGCCAATGAGAACCATAAAAATCATGGCGGTAATCAAAACGGTTTCGGCGCCGATTTCCCGCGCCAGGCGCCAGCTCAGGCGTCGGCTGACAGCCGCCAGCATCACTGCGCCTGCGCTGCCGACCGCGGCGGCTTCGGTGGGTGTGGCCCAGCCGGCCAGAATGGAGCCCAGCACCAGCGCAATCAGTATCAGCGGCGGCAACAGCGATCGCAAGACTTCGGCCAGAGAAACTCGCCGGGTTTGTTTCAGTGGCGGGGCCTTGTGTGGATGACGCCAGACCACCCATAGCCAGTAGAGTGCATAAAAGGCAACCAGCAGCAACCCCGGCACAATGGCGCCGGTGAACAAATCACCAACAGACACGGTTTTTGGAGAAAAAATGCCCTGGGACAACTGCGCCTGCTGGTAAGCATTGGAAAGCACGTCCCCCAACAGCACCAACACAATGGACGGCGGAATGATTTGCCCCAGGGTACCGGCTGCGGCCACGGTGCCGCTGGCCAGTGCGGGGTCATAGCCGTTTCTCAGCATAACCGGCAAAGCCAGCAGGCCCAGAGACACCACGGTAGCGCCCACAATGCCGGTGGCCGCCGCCAGTAAAGCGCCCACCAGCAACACGGCAAAGCCCAGGCCGCCGCGCTTGTCTCCCAATACAGCGGCCAGATTTTCCAGCAGGGCGTTGGCCAGGCGGGTTTTTTCCAGCACCACCCCCATAAACACAAACAGCGGCACGGCCATGAGGGTGACATTGGTCATAAGGCCATAAACACGGCTTGGAAACGCCTGCAAGAATGCCGGGTCAAACCAGCCGGTGAGCCAGCCAATCAAGGCAAACCATAAGGACACCCCGGCCAGGGTAAAGGCCACCGGGTAGCCAAGCATCAATATGGCCGCCATAGCCACAAACAAACCAAAAGCAAACACGCCCTGCATTTATTTTTTCTTCCGCGGCAGGTGCTGGCGGGCACGGCGCCAGAGACCCGCAATGATCAACGCTAAAAAACCAGCCGGCACAAGCAATAACAGACTTTTAAGCACAAATACGCCGGGCAGGCCACCGGTTTCGGCGGAGCCTTCCAGTCGTAACCAGGACTGACGGACATAATCAAAGCTGACAAACAGCATAAACAGGGCAAACGGCGCCAGCAACAGCCACTGCCCCCAGTGTTCAATGAGTTGCTTTGTCGATGCCGCAAACCGTTGTTGCAATACATCCACACGCACATGCCGATCAAGCCGCCAGGCCAGCACGGCGCCCAGCATAAAAACCGTGGCGTGAAAATAGACCACCAGTTCCTGCAGTGGAATCCAGACTGTGTTCAGGGCGTAACGGGCCAATACATTCACACTCATTAACAACATCATGGCCCAGACCAGAACAATCAAAAGGCGCAAAAGGGGTTCAAACCAGAATGAGCGGTCTGTGTCAGGAGGAACCGTTTTTTTAGAATTGTCTTTTTGCATGAATGTGACAGTCGGCCTTGAAATCGTGGCTGGCTGGCCTCACACTGAACGATTCAAAAACATACTAAATCATACCGCAAAGAGAGGCAAAAACTGGTGAACTGGTTGACAAAAATTTTTGAAAACGCGCTCTGGCAGGCCCGTTTGGTGGTTTTGCTGGCGGTGTTTTTTGGTATGGTGGGTTCCATTACCCTGTTTGTGGTGGCCAGTGTGGAAATTTCTCATGTGGTGGGTGAAGTGGCGCATGCGCTGGCAAGCGGAGCCGGTCTGGCATCGCTTCACGGAGAGGTGGTCGGTGGCATTATCGGCGCGGTGGATTTGTACTTAATTGCGGTGGTGTTACTGATTTTCAGTTTCGGCTTGTATGAGCTGTTTATTTCTGAAATTGAGCCGGCGCGGAAAAATCAGGCTTCCAAAATACTCGAAATCGACTCTTTGGATCAGCTCAAAACCACTTTGGCCAAGGTCATTGTCATGGTGCTGGTGGTGAGTTTCTTTCAGGGCGTTCTGAATACCCATTATTCCAGCCCGCTGGAAATGATCTACTTTTCGGTGTCCATTTTGGCCTTATCGCTGGGTTTGTACTTTTTGCATCGATCTGAAAAGCACTAATTCCCCTTTTAAGAGACACCATCTGACAAACAATCTTAAGAAAGCCGTCTTAAGAAAGCCGTTTCAATCCTTGCAAAAGCATGGTTCGTGCGCTATTATCCAATGTATTAACACGCTAATACGATATAACAAAATATGAAAACCAAACCCCAGCAAATTAACAGTGACTGGTCACAGCAGCTTCTGACCTTGAGCGAAGTGCTGGCCGCCCTGCCCGATGCCGAAGCCATCCGGGCGTTTCTTCTGGATTTATGCACACCGGCGGAATTGCAGGCCATGGTTGACCGCTGGCAAGTGGTGCAACTCCTGGCCAAGGGTCTGTCCTATCGCGCCATTTATGAAAAAACCGGCGTCAGTGTCACCACGGTGGGGCGGGTGGCGCGGTTTCTCGAACAGGGTAACAATGGCTACCAGAAGGCATTGTTGGCAGTGAATCGCAGCACGGCCGGAGGTTGCGCAGAAAAACAGTCAACCGGCTCTAGAGGCACATAGCCATGGCATTATCAGCAGCACCGGGCATAAAGGCCGCTATCCCGAAAATGGCCAAGGAGCGGCTCAGAATCGCCATACAGAAATCAGGCCGACTCACGGACAAATCCCTGGATTTATTGTCGCGCTGCGGGCTGGATTTTGCCCGCAGCAAGGATGCCCTGTTTTGTTTTGGGCGCAATATGCCGGTGGATTTGTTGCTGGTTCGCGATGATGATATCCCCGGGTTTCTGGCTGAAGGCATCTGCGATGTGGGCCTGGTTGGGGACAACGTGGCGGCGGAAAAAGCCTGCGCGTCATTTTTCTCAGGCAAGCCGTCGCAGGCTAAGACGGTACAGCGAGTCCGCGGGCTCGGTTATGGCGCCTGCCGATTATCGATCGCGTTGCCACAGGAATATGCGTATCACCACCTGGGGGATTTGCAAGGCATGACTCTGGCAACCTCTTACCCCGCCTTGTTGCAGAAATTCCTTGACGAGCAGAAAATTGAGGCGCGTGTCATTTACTTGTCCGGCTCGGTAGAGATTGCTCCCCGGCTGGGTACGGCCGACGGCATTTGCGATCTGGTTTCCAGTGGCGCCACCTTGGCGGCCAACCGCCTGCAGGAAGTGCATACGCTGCTGGAGTCGGAAGCCGCCTTGTATCAGCGGGACTTATCCGCGGAAACCAAAAAACAGAATATCCTGAATGTGTTGTTGCAGCGGCTGAACTCGGTGCTTCAGGTGAGCGCCAGCAAATATGTGATGCTGCACGCGCCGGCCAGTCAGGTGGCGGCCATTACACAAATTTTACCGGCGGCCGAGTCGCCCACGGTATTGCCGCTGGAAGGCACCACGCAGCGTGTGGCGGTGCATACCCTGTGCCGGGAAAATGTGCTCTGGGAACATCTGGAACAACTCAAAGCCATTGGCGCCAGCGCCATACTGGTGTTACCGGTGGAGAAAATGCTGGCATGACGATCCCTTCTTTTTCTAAGAGCGGCAAGGCCCAAAAAAACATGCCTTTGCCGCCGGTTTATGATTGGCAATGCCTCTCTGATACCCAAAAAAACGCCTTGCTTGCCCGCCCAGTGACGCAACATGACGAGGAACGGCGTCGGCAGGTGAGTCGTATTATTGATGCCGTTCGCCACGATGGTGATGCGGCCGTGCGATCGCTGACCGAGCAGTATGATGGCGTCTCTGTCACGGATTTCCGTGTTTCCCCCGCTGCGATTACCGCAGCCTGGGAGCAGAGCCCAGCGGCGTTGCGGCAGGCATTGGACAGCGCCAAAAACCGCATTGCGGCTTTTCATCGTGCCACCTGCCCCCAGCCAGTATCGGTGACCACCGCCCCAGGCGTGGTTTGCGAGACCATGCCGCGGCCGATCCAGCGGGTGGGTCTGTATGTGCCCGCCGGAAGCGCGCCGCTGCCGTCAACAGTTCTCATGCTGGCTGTGCCTGCCGACATTGCCGGTTGCCCGCTCAAGGTTCTGGTCACCCCGCCTGATGCCAGTGGCCGGGCCGACCCGGTGGTATTGGCCGCAGCGGCCTTGTGTGGCATCGACCGCGTTTATCTGGCCGGTGGTGCCCAGGCCATTGCGGCGCTGGCTTATGGCACGGAAAGTTTTCCCAAGGTGGATAAAATTTTTGGCCCCGGCAATGCCTGGGTCACAGAAGCCAAAGCCCAGGTGGCCATGGATGTGGCCGGCGCCAGTATCGACATGCCTGCCGGGCCTTCCGAGGTGCTGGTGGTGGCTGATGGCTCGGCACCGGCCCGTTTGACGGCCCTGGACTTGCTCAGCCAGGCCGAGCACGGGCCGGACTCGCAGGTGGTGCTGGTGTCCAGCAGCCAATCGGTACTGGAGGCTGTTCGTCAGGAACTACAGCACCAGATTAACCGCCTGAACCGGGCTGCGGTGGCGGCGCATGCCTTGCAGCATGCGCGCTTTATTCGGGTGCCGGATGGGGCCGCCATGCTGGCTGTCAGCAACGCCTATGCGCCGGAGCATCTGATTATTCAGCTTCGCCAGCCGCGCCAGTTTCTGGCGGGCGTCACTGCTGCCGGCTCTGTGTTTCTGGGGCCATGGACGCCGGAATCACTGGGGGATTATTGCAGTGGCACCAACCATGTGTTGCCCACTAACGGGTATGCGCGTAACCACTCCGGCTTGTCGGTGCGTGATTTTATGCTGCACATTTCCGTGCAACAAGCCAGCGCTGATGGTCTGCGGCAGATTGGTCCGGATGCCGAAAAACTGGCGGCAGTGGAAGGGCTGGATGCCCACCGACTGGCCGTGAGCGAGCGTTTGCGCTGGCTTGAAAAGGAGGCGGAAGACTGCTCAAGCGGCGCATCGGGGAGCGGCATAACGGGGAAAGCCCCGTGAATATCCTGCGTCGTATCCGTCCGGCCATTGCCGCCTTGCAGCCCTATTCTTCCGCCCACATGGAAACCACCGAGCAAGCATTGGCGGCGCCACAGGCTCGTTTGAATGCCAACGAGCTGCCTTTTGCGCCACCGGTGGATTGTGGCTTCCAGCTCAATCGCTACCCGCACCCGCAGCCGCCTGATATGCGCCAGCGGCTGGCGGAGATTCTCCGTGTTCCTGACAATCATTTGCTATTGACTCGCGGCTCGGATGAGGCTATTGATTTACTGGTGCGGGTGTTTTGTGAAGCCGGTGAAGACGCCGTGGCCATCACCCCGCCGGTGTTTGGCATGTACCGGGTGGCCGCGGAAATTCAGGGCGCGCAGGTGGTGGAGTTTCCATTGTTGGCCGAGAACGGTTTTCAACCGGATTGGCCGCGTTTGCAGGCCGAGTTGCCGAAAAATACCAAGCTGGTTTTCTTGTGTTCGCCGAACAATCCGGTGGGAAACAGCCTGGATGCATCGGCCGTGCTGGCCTTTTGTCAGGCTGTGTCCAGCCGCGCGTTGGTGGTGCTGGATGAGGCCTATATTGAGTTTTCCCCACAGAAAAGCCTTGTCGATGCCATTGCCGATGTCCCCAACCTGGCAGTGTTGCGCACCTTGTCAAAAGCCTGGGGGTTGGCTGGCGCGCGTTTGGGCGCCTTGGTGGCGCAACCGGCCTTGATAGCCATCATGCGTCGTGTTTTGCCGCCCTACCCGATTCCCGAGCCGGTGCGCTATGCCGTCATGCAGGCCACGGATCAACCGGCAGCCAAAGCGGCCCGGCAGGCCGTGCAGGCGGTGATGGCTGAAAAAAAACGTCTGCAGGCTTTTTTGTCCGCCAGCCCGTTGGTGAAACAGGTGTATCCTTCCGACACCAATTTTCTGCTGGTGCGGTTTTATCAACCCGAGCGGGTTTTTCATGCCTGCGCCCAGGCGGGCTTGCTGGTGCGCGATCAAAGCCGCCAGCCCGGCTTGGCGGGTTGTTTGCGTATCACAGTGGGCCGGGCCGAAGACAATCAGCGTTTGCAGTCTGTGCTGCAGGTGTTGGCTACGCAGCGCAAATCGGAAGAACAACCATAATGAAGCCTGAATATGAAGCCTAAATACCTGTTTATTGACCGTGATGGAACGATTATCAAGGAACCCGATGATTACCAGGTAGACAGCCTGGACAAGCTGGCTCTGGTAGAGCAGGTCATCCCTGCTTTGCTGACATTACAGCAAGCCGGCTGGCGTCTGGTGATGGTGAGCAACCAGGATGGCCTGGGAACAGCAGCGTTTTCCCAGGAGCACTTTCAGCCGCCTCATGACTTGATGATGCAGATATTAAGCAGCCAGGGGGTGCAATTTGAGGCCGTACTGATTTGTCCTCACGATCCAGGCGCCGGTTGTGAGTGCCGCAAACCGCGTACGGGCCTGGTACAAGACTGGCTCAAACGCGACGACTGGGATCGGGCCAACAGTTATGTGATTGGTGATCGTGACACCGATATCCAGTTGGCTGAAAACATGGGTGTCGGCGGTTTTCGCCTGAATGTCGACACCACCTGGCCGGATATCGTCCATGCTTTGCTTACAGCGCCACGAATGGCTCGTGTCAAACGAATGACTGCCGAAACCGCCATTGACTGTGAAGTCAACCTGGATCAGGCCGGTAGCCGGGAAATCAGTACCGGTATAGGCTTCTTTGATCACATGCTCGATCAACTGGCCAAACATGGCGGTTTTTCCCTGCGGTTAACGTGTCAGGGAGATTTATCGGTGGACGATCACCACACCGTGGAAGACTGCGCCATCGTACTGGGAGAGGCGTTGGCGCAGGGTTTGGCCGACAAGCGCGGCATTGACCGTTATGGTTTTGTTCTGCCCATGGATGAGGTGCGCGCCGAAGCCGCCATTGATTTATCTGGCCGGCCGTTTTTGCGGTTTGAAGGCCAGTTCAGCCAGGGTCGAGTAGGCATGCTGAACACCCAAATGGTGCCCCACTTTTTCCGTTCCTTTGCCGATGCCCTGCGCGCCACGATGCACATCAAGGTCGATAATGGCAATGCCCACCACCAGGTTGAAGGCGTGTTCAAAGCCGTCGCCATGTGTTTGCGCCAGGCCCTGGCGCGGCAGGGTCATGAACTGCCCAGCACCAAAGGGGTATTGTGATGGCATCCGTGGTGATTGTGGACAATGGCGGCAGTAACATTAACTCCGTTTGTTTCGCTTTGGCCCGTCTGGGGGTGAACGCCCGTTTGAGTTGCGACCCCGATGCAGTGGCCGCCGCCGGGCGTGTGATCTTGCCGGGCGTGGGCGCCGCCGGTGCGGGCATGAGCCGCATTCAGCAATACGAACTGGCCGATTGTCTGCGCCAGCTACACCAGCCGGTCCTGGGCATTTGCCTGGGAATGCAATTGCTGTTTACCCACTCAGCCGAAGGTGATACGCCGTGCCTGGATTTGCTTCCCGGAACCATCGAGCGGCTGCCGGAAACCTCGGCTGCCAGGGTGCCGCATATGGGTTGGAATCAAATCCGCATCCAGCAACCGGACCCGTTGCTGGAAGGGCTGGACCAAGGTTGGTTTTATTTTGTCCACAGCTATGCCTTGACAGCGGACAAACATCCGCATGCGTTGGCATTAACCACCCATGGCCAGCCTTTTGTGGCCGTGGTGCGCCGCAAAAATTTTTACGGCGCCCAGTTCCACCCGGAAAAATCCGCTGCTGCTGGCAGAAAACTGTTGAAAAACTTTATGGAGTTATGATGCCTGTTTACCCTGCCCTGGACATGATAGACGGCCAATGCGTGCGCCTGCAGCAAGGTGACTTTGCCCGTCGGACAAGCTATGCCAACGACCCGCTGACTCAGGCGAAAAAATATCGTCAGGCCGGCGCCCGGTGGTTGCACCTGGTGGATCTGGACGGCGCTCGTCAGGGGCGACCCCTTTTATTAACGCTGATTCCTGAGCTGGCTGAACTGGGGTTAAACATTCAGACAGGCGGTGGCATTCGCCGCCAGGAAGACATTCAGGCGCTGCTGGATGCCGGCGCCAGCCGGGTGGTGATCGGTTCGCAGGCGGTCAGCCAGCCGGAGGCGGTGAGTCGCTGGCTCAAGTATTTTGGCGCCGAGCGCATTGTGCTGGCGCTGGATGTGCAACGGGACAGCAACGGCGGCGCCTGGCTGGCCACCCATGCCTGGCAGCACACCAGTGAAAAGTCCCTGTTTGACGCGGCTGCGTTTTATGCCAGCCACGGCGCTTGTCATGTGCTGTGTACCGACATTAGCCGGGATGGACAGATGCAAGGCGCTGCCAATGCGTTTTACCGCCAGTGTGTCCAGGCGTTTCCTGCCTTGCGTTGGCAGGCTTCCGGTGGCATTGCCTGCCTGGTGGATGTGCAAACCGTGCAATCCACGGGCGTTGATGGCGTGGTGATTGGAAAAGCCCTGTTGGAGGGCTCATTGGTCCTAAAGGAGGCATTGGCATGCTGGCCCGACGCATAATTCCCTGCCTGGATGTGGCTGCAGGCCAAGTGGTCAAGGGCGTGCGCTTTCGCCATCACGAAGTGGTGGGCGATATTGTTGAACTGGCCCGGCGTTATGCCGACGAAGGTGCCGATGAACTGGTGTTTTATGACATTACCGCCAGTCCGCAAAAGCGTTCTGTGGATATTCGCTGGGTAGAGCGCGTGGCCGAAACGATTGACATTCCTTTTTGTGTGGCCGGCGGTATTCGTGATGTGGCTTCTGCCCGGCGCGTGTTGCATGCCGGTGCCGATAAAATCTCGATTAACAGTCCGGCGCTGCAGCGCCCGGCGCTGATTAACGAACTGGCCGATGCCTTTGGCAGCCAGTGCGTGGTGGTGGGCGTGGACAGTATCTGGCAGGTGTCAGGCTATCGGGTCAAGCAATTGACCGGCGACATCCGCACACAAACAGATGCGGGGCGCGAGACCGTGTCCTGGGTTGAAGAGGCGCAGCAGCGTGGCGCGGGCGAAATCGTGCTGAATTGCATGGATGCCGACGGGGTTCGCAGTGGTTATCACTTGAGTCATTTGCGCCAGGTGCGGGCCATATGCCAGGTGCCTTTGATTGCTTCGGGAGGCGCCGGCAACATGGCGCATTTTGTGGATGTTTTTCGCCATGTGGATGTGGACGGCGCGCTGGCGGCCAGTGTCTTTCACCGGGGTGAAATCGGAATTCCCGCCCTGAAAAACCATCTGCAACAAGCCGGTATCACGGTGCGGCCTTCACCCACAAACGGAGAGTGAAAATGCGCGAAGCAACAAATCTTAAAGCAGACGGTAAACACCAGCGGCGGCCCGATTGGGAAAAAATGAACGGACTGCTGCCGGCGATTGTGCAACATGCGCTCACCGGTCGGGTTTTGATGCAGGCCTACATGAATGCCGAAGCCCTGGAAAAAACCCTGCAAGACGGTCGCCTGTGTTTTTTTAGCCGTTCCAAAGGGAGGCTGTGGACCAAGGGAGAAACCTCGGGCCATTTTTTATACTTGCAGGACTGGTCTGTGGACTGTGATGGCGACAGTTTGCTGTTTCAGGTGATACCGGCAGGGCCGACTTGTCACCTGGGAGTGGAATCCTGCTTTGACACCCCGTGGGCGCGGTCATCCAGCGGAAACTTTCTCTTACAGCTGGAAGTTGTTATTGCCAGCAAGGCGGCCGCGAAGTGTGGCAGTGAAGCCGGACAAGCCCAGGAAACAGCGTCATATACCCAGTCCTTGCTGCAGGCAGGCATCCGGCGCATTGCCCAGAAAGTGGGTGAAGAAGGGGTGGAAACGGCATTGGCGGCGGTGGCGGAAAATGACCAGGCCGTCCTGAATGAAATGGCAGACTTGTTTTATCATTGTCTGGTCTTGCTACAGGCTCGCGGCTTGTGCCTGGAGCAGGTACTGGAGGTACTGGCGCAGCGGCGGGCGTTTGGTCAAGGGGTTCGGGAAAAGCCGTCAGGTCAGTAAAACCGGTTTCAGCTTTTGAGTATTTCCTGGCCTTTCTTCTGGTACAGATGCACATCGCGCTGGGGATAGGGGATGCTGCAACCGGCAGCCTCCAGGTTGGTTTTCAGCTGTTCCATCAGGTCGCTTTTGACTTCCAGAACGTCGCTGGTTTGACACCAGGGGCGCACGGAAAAATTGATGCTGGAATCCGCCAGCTCCATCAGGTAAATGCTGGGCGCTGGTTCAGAAAGCACCTTGGGATGAGCCGCGATCGTATCCTGCATGACCTGGCGGGCTTTCTTGAGGTCGTCCTCATAACTGACACCGATGAGAATATCCGCGCGCCTGATGGGTTTTGCGGTGTAGTTGACGATGCTGTCGGCCACAATCTGGCCATTGGGAATCAGGGTTTGGCGATTATCGAAAGTTTTGATTTGGGTGCTGAACACCCCGATTTCCTCAACGACGCCGGTGTGCCCGGCAATTTCCACCGTATCCCCCACGCGAAAGGGCCGGAACAGGATAATCATGACGCCGGAGGCCACATTGGACAGTGAGTCTTTGAGTGCCAGCCCCACAGAAAGGCCGGCCGCGCCCAAAATGGTAATGAGAGAGCTGGTTTCAAAGCCGAGAAACCCTAAAGCGGCGATCACCAGCGCCACCAGTAACAGGTAGTACAGCGCGTTGCTGATAAACGTAACCAGGGTCTCATCGGCATCCAGCTTGCGCAGTGCCCGGGCTGTGAGTGTGGTCAGCACTTTAATGATCCGGCGACCAACCCAGAAAAGAATCAGGGCGCCAAACAAACGACCGACAAATGGATAGATGACCGAAGGATCGTGCAGAAAATCTTTAACAGGTTGAAGCAGTGTATCCACAGGTTTACTCGGTTATGAAGTGACTAAAATACCAAATTACGGCAATGGGGGCGATGTTGTCTGAACCTGTTTACAGCGTGTTCCTGCGTTGCTGTAACAAGGATTTGGGGATGCCTTTGGGAATCGCTGCCAACAGATTGCGGGTGTAGTCGGTTTTCGGATTCTTGTATATTTCTTCGGCGGTGTCCAGCTCCAGCAAGCGCCCTTGATACATGACGCCGACCCGGTCGGAGATAAAATTGACCACGGACAAATCGTGGGAGATGAAGATATAGGTTAGCCCCATTTCTTCCTGCAAGTCCAGCAACAGGTTCAGCACCTGGGCCTGAACCGAGACGTCCAGGGCGGATACGGACTCATCGCAGATAATAAATTCCGGCTCGACCGCTAACGCGCGGGCGATACAAATGCGCTGCCGTTGGCCGCCGGAAAATTCGTGGGGATGGCGGGACAGTTGCTCAGGCTTCAGATCCACTTTTCGCATGAGTTCCTGGGCGCGGGCGTAGCGGTCTTTTTTGTTGTCGCCAATGCCGTGAATGGCCATGGGCTCGGTCAGAATGTCACCGATGGTCATGCGCGGATTCAGAGAGGAGTACGGATCCTGGAAGATGATTTGCATGCGAGAGCGCATGGCGCGCAGTGCTTCGCCGGACAGGTCCATGATGGAGGTGCCGTCGTAAATGACTTCCCCGTCGGTGGCGCTTTGCAAGCGCAAGATGGTGCGCCCCAGGGTGGTTTTGCCGCAGCCGGATTCCCCCACCAGGCCCAGGGTTTCTCCCTTGTGGACGGTTAGACTGACATCATCCACGGCCTTGATGTGGTCTTTGGTGGTGCCGAAAAAGCCGCCCTTGACGGGAAACCAGGTTTTCAGGTTTTTGACTTCCAGCAAAACCGGATTGCCGGATTTGTCTTCCTTGACCATGGGCTCAAAGCGTTCGGCGGGGACGATTTTTTCATTGCCAGCCTCGTCCATGTAATCGGCCACCGTCAACAGCCGCCGGGGATTGCCTTCCAGCAGCGGTCGGCAGGCAATCAGGCCCTTGGTATAGGGGTGCTTGGCATTGGTGAAAATGGTGTCTACCGGGCCGGTTTCGACTATATTGCTGCGATACATGACCACCACGTCGTCGGCCAGATCGGCGATAACGCCCAGATCATGGGTGATAAACAGCATGCCCATGTGGTATTTGTCCTGCAAGTCCAGCATCAGGTCCAGTACCTGTTTCTGAATGGTGACATCCAGGGCGGTGGTGGGTTCGTCGCAAATCAGCAGTTCCGGTTCGCAGGCGATGGCCATGGCGATCATGACCCGTTGTTTCTGGCCGCCGGACAGTTCGTGGGGATAGGCGCGGATTTTCTTTTTCGGGTCGGGAATGCCGACCTGGTCGAGCAGGTATTCGGCTTTTTCCCAGGCTTCCTTTTTGCGCATGCCACGATGCAGCATCAATACTTCGGCAATCTGGCTGCCAATACGGAACACCGGGTTAAGGCTGGTCATGGGTTCCTGAAAAATCATGGAAATGCGATCGCCGCGAATTTTGCGCATTTCCGACTCGGACTTTTTAAGCAAATCCTCGCCTTTGAACAGTAATTCCCCGGAAGTAATGCGCCCTGGCGGTTGGGGAATCAGCCCCATAATGGCCAGTGAAGTCACGGATTTACCAGAACCGGACTCCCCCACCAGCCCCACGGTTTTGCCCTTGGGAATATCAAAGGACACATGGTTGACAGCGGTGATGGTTTCATCCTGGGTCTGGAACTGAACAGTTAAGTCGCGAATACTCAGCAAGGGGTCAGTCATAGCGTTACCGGTCTTTGGGGTCGAGCGCATCGCGCAGGCCGTCCCCGATAAAATTAAAAGAGAACAGTGTAATGGCCAGAAACAGCGCCGGGAAAATCAGTGACCACGGGGCGATTTCCATGTCTTGCGCACCTTCATTGACCAAGGCCCCCCAGGATGTGAACGGTTCTTGCACGCCCAGCCCCAGGAAGCTCAAAAAAGATTCTACCAGAATCACCTGGGGAATGGTCAGGGTCACATAAACAGCCACAATGCCCAGCAGGTTGGGCACAATGTGCTTGAAAATAATGCGGGTTTTACTGGCTCCCAGGGCTTCGGCGGCCTCGATAAACTCCTTGTGGCGCAAACTCAGGGTTTGGCCACGCACGATGCGCGCCATGTCCAGCCAGATATAGGCGCCGATGGCGGCAAAAATCAGGTAGATATTGCGGCCAAACACCACCATGAGCAAAATCACCAAAAACATAAAGGGCAAGGCATACAGGATATCCACCACGCGCATCATGAAGCTGTCTACCCGTCCGCCAAAAAAGCCGGCGATGGCGCCATAGGTAATGCCGATAATCAGGCTGACCAGTGTGGCCACCAGCCCCACCAACAGGGAGATTCGGCCGCCATACAGGGTGCGGACAAACAAATCGCGGCCCATGGCGTCGGTGCCAAAGTAATGGGCGCTGGAAAAATCCGGCGGCACGGACATTTGCTCCCAGTCGATGGCGTCGAATTGATGCGGCGAGAGCATGGGGCCGGCAATCACCAGCACCACCACCAGGGCAAGAATGATAGCGCTGGCAATGGCCAGACGGTTTTGCTTGAGCCGCAGCCAGGCGTGATGCCACAGGCTTTGGCCCTTTTCAGCCAGCATGACCTTGGCCGGGGTGGTCGCCAGGGTTTCCATCAGATCATCATTTGTGTGTTTGGGTTTCATGGCCCTACCCTTTTCCCTGAAGGCGTATTTTCGGGTCGAGCACGGCATACAGGATATCGACAATCAGATTAAACACCACAATCAGCACGCCGATAAACACCACCACGCCCATCACCAGGGTGTAATCACGATTCAAGGCGCCTTGAACAAAGTAACGTCCCAGGCCGGGCACGCCAAAGATTTTTTCGATGACCACCGAGCCGGTGATAATGCCTGCCGCGGCAGGGCCCAGATAGGACACCACCGGCATCAGCGCCGGTTTCAGGGCGTGTTTGAGTACGACTTTGGGCATGGACAGGCCCTTGGCGCGGGCAGTGCGAATATAATCCGAGCGCAATACTTCTATCATGGAGCCGCGCATGAGCCGGGCGATATAGGCGATGTAGCGCAGAGACAGGGCCAGCACCGGCAGAATCAGATACAGCCAGTGGCCGCCGTTCCAGCCACCGGCAGGCAGCCAGTTCAGATAAATGGCAAAGAACAGAATCAGCAAGGGCGCGACCACGAAATTGGGGATGGAAATGCCGGTCATGGCCGTGGACATCAGCGCATAATCCACCCAGGAGTTTTGCCTGACGGCCGCCACGGTACCCAGGCTGACACCGATAATAACAGCCAGCAGCAAGGCCAGTCCGCCCAAGGTCAGGGAGACAGGAAAGCCTTTGGCGATGAGTTCGGTAACGGTAAAATCTTTATACTGGAAAGACGGGCCAAAGTCCCCCCGGAGAATATTGCCCAGATAGCGCAGGTATTGCTGGTAAAGGGGTTCATCCAGATGATATTTTTTCTCCAGATTGGCCTGAATTTCCGGCGGCAGGCTTTTTTCCGTATCAAACGGCCCGCCTGGCGCCACGCGAATGAGAAAAAAGGAAATGGTTATCAGCACCAGCAAGGTGGGAATGGCCCCCAGCAGGCGCTTGAGAATATATTGCCACATCAGTGATTTTCGCTCTTGTTGTGGTCGGCCGCATCCGGCGCTGGCACTTCCCGGCCCTGGCTATCCAGCCAGACGGTTTTTCTCTTGTGTTTCAGAATAAACCAGTCCTTGCTGTAGTGGTGATCCATGATATTGTGGCCGACCCCGCCCACATACGGCTTGATAAGCCGTTTGACCACATAGCTATACAAAGGCGTCGCGGGCTGGTCGGCCAGCATCAGGCGTTCGGCCTGCTCCATCAGCTGACGACGTTTTTCCGCATCTGGTTCGGCGGCAATGCGCGCCAGCAGGGCATCATAATGGGGGTTGTTGTAACCGGAGTCATTGATGCCGTGCTGTGAATGGAGCAATTCCAGAAAACTCATGGGGTCATTGTAATCGCTGATCCAGCCGGCGCGGAATACCTGGGTAAGCTGTTTTTGCTTGCGATTGGATAAAAACACCTTCCATTCCTCGTTGACCAGGCGGGTTTTCACCCCCAGCGCCTGTTTCCACATGGCGGCCACCGCAATGGCGATTTTTTTGTGGTTTTCCGAGGTGTTGTACCGTAATTCAACGGTGAGCGGGTTGGTTTTTGAATATCCCGCCTGTTCGTACAGGCGCCGGGCTTCGGCCAGTTGCTTTTCCCGCGGCCAACTGGCCCATTCCGGCGCTTGTGGTGTATACAGCCCCGACCCTGCGCTGACACCGGGGGGCACAAAGGCATAGGCTGGCTGTTCGCCAAACTGGGTGACTTTTTCGGTAAGAATTTTCCGGTCCACGGCCATGGAGAGCGCCTGCCGCAAAGGCAGGTTGTCCTTGAAAGGCGGTTTGGTGAGGTTAAAGCCGTAATAGTAAATGCCCAGCCAGGGGTTCACCACCAGCTCGTCGCCCAGGTATTTTTTTATCCACTTGAACTGATTGTTGGGGACTTCATGGGTGTAATCGATTTCCCCCGCCCGGTAGCGTTTCAGCTCGCTGGACTGGTCTTCGATGGGGTAATACCAAACCTCGTCAATAATGGTGTTGGCGTTATCCCAGTAATGCCTGTTACGCACCAGTTTGATGTGTGATTGCACCACCATTTCGTCCAGCACATAGGCGCCGTTGCTGACCAGATGACCGGGCTTGGCCACGGCATCACCCCATTTTTCCACGCTGGCCCGGTGCATGGGATATGTGGATGAGTGGTTCAGCAAGCCCAAAAAATAGGGAGCAGGCGTTTGCAGCTCGATTTCCAGTGTGTGTTCGCCGGTGGCTTTGACTCCCAGGGCATCCAGGGGCAGGGTGCCTGCTGCGACGGCTTCGGCGTTTTTAATCGGGCTGAGGATTTTTGTGTACTTGCTGCCGGTGGCGGGGTCCAGTGAACGCTTGAATCCATATTCAAAGTCCGCGGCGGTCACCGGCGAGCCATCGGACCAGCGAGCATGACGGCGAATATGAAAGGTATAGTGCAGGCCGTCATCGCTGATTTCCCAGCTTTCGGCGCCAGCCGGTATGACGTTGCCGTTGCGGTCTTCCCCGGTGAGCCCTTCAAACAGGTCGCGCAATATGTTTGAGCTGGGCACGCCTTCGGCCTTGTGTGGATCCAGGGTTTGCGGCTGGCTGCCATTGCCTTTGCGCAATATCTGCTTTTCCGTCAGAATGGTGGGATCCGGCCGGCCATCCACATAACGAACTTCTGGCACTACAATGCGTTCGACAGACACAGGCTGGTCGTCATGCCGGGAACAGGCGTTCAGAAAGAAAATCAGCGCGCTGGTAGCCAGCGCGAGGCGGCGGGAAGTGCTAAAGGGGTGGTTGGCTTGTGTGTTTGTCATACAGGTATCGGCTTAGGTGTCTGTCTGCCACATTATCGCGATAGCCGCCTATTCTAGCGGAAAGCAGGTGCCGCGAAACATAAAAGTACAAGGGAATCACAGGGATGTCACGCAACAAGATTTCCTCGGCCTGACGAATCTGGTGTTGTCGCTGCGATTGTGGCGATTTTTCAATGCGTTGCAGCAGTTCGTCGTAATCCGGGTTGTGGTAATGGTAAAAATTGTTGGGTGAATCGTGACTGAACAGGCGCAAAAAATCCAGCGGATCGTTGATATCGGCAATCCATCCGGAACGAAAAACCTGCCGGTGCGGCTTTTTGCGTTCATTGACAAAAACCTTCCATTCCACATTGCGCAGGCGCGCCCGAATGCCCAGGTTTTGCCGCCACATGGCCGCCACGGCCAGGGCCACCTTGCGCTGATTGGCCGAGGTGTTGTAGAGAATTTCCACGGGTGCGGCCGTGTGTGGACGGACGCCGCTTTCAGCCAGTTTTTTGCGGGCGTAGGCCAGTTGCGCGTTCCGGCTGACAAATGGTGGCAGCGTGTTAGTGGCGTTTTCGTCCATCATGGCCGGTGGAATGATTCGATAAGCCGGTTGCTGGCCGCTTTTGAGCACCTTTTGGGTGAGAATGTCCCGGTCAATGGCCCAGAACAACGCCTCTCGCAAGGCGGGTCTGTCCAATGGCGGGTGACGGATATTGAGGCCCAGAAAAAATGTGCCCAGGTAAGGATAAATATGCAGCCGCTGCGGCATATGCTGGCGAATCCAGTCTATCTGATTGTCGGGAATGGTTTCTGTCAAATCCAGTTCACCCGCCCGGAACCGTTTGAGTTCACTGGCTGGTTCTTCGGTGATGTGATACACCACGTGTTCGAAAAAGACCTGCCTGGCGGCATGAAAATGCGGATTTTTTTGCAGAACGACTTTTTCCTGCGGCACCCATTGTTGGACAAAGTAGGCGCCGTTACTGGCGGGATAAGAGCCATCAGTGGCGACAGGCCTGGCTGGCAAAGGGCAAAACACCGGCAGGCTGAGATATTCTGGTAGCATCGGTTCGGCGTGAGTTAACTGAATGAGCAACTGATGACCGGACAAGGCCTTGACCCCCAGTTTTTCGGCCGGTGCCGTGCCGGTGCGAATGGCGTGGGCATTTTTCAACACATCAAACAGTTGTGCCTGATGGGCCTGGCTTTGTGGCGTGACCGCCATGCGCCAGGCGCGTACGAAGTCTTCGGCCAACACAGGCGAGCCATCGTGCCAGCGGGCGTTTTTGCGCAATTGAAAGGTCCAGTGCAGGCCGTCGTCGCTCACGTGCCAGCTTTCAGCCACTCCGGCGGCCGGGCGTCCATTGGCGTCCATTGTCATCAGCCCTTCACAGATATCCCGCAGAATATTCTGGCTGTTTAAGCCCTGGGCCTGGTGTATATGCAGTGAGTCCGGCTCGCCACCATTGCCGCGGTGTAATGTGGAAGTGTCAACAGCGCCTTGGGCGCCGGCCGCATGGATCAGCAACACATGGCAAGTTAGCATGACGCGAAAAAACCGGCGACCAGAAGAAAGATGCAGGTGGTTTATCATGGTTTGTGTGGCGGCATTGAATCAGGTTTCAATGATACACTAGGGCGCTTGCTTAACGACGAAATCGCTGTTGTGGAAAAAAACACGCCCATTGAAGACAAAAGTCAGCTGGTGGACTATTTGGCTGCCGGCTGTAAACCGAAATCTGCCTGGAAAGTGGGGACCGAACACGAAAAGTTTGGCTTTCGCTGGTCGGATTTTTCACCGTTGGATTATGAAGGCGACGGAGGCATCCGCGAGATTCTGGCAGGTTTGCGTGACCGCTATCACTGGCAGCCGGTGGAAGAAAACGGTTTTTTGATTGCCCTCAAGCGGAACGGCGCCTCCATCACCCTGGAACCCGGCGGCCAACTGGAGCTGTCCGGCGCACCCCTGGTCACCATTCACGAAACCTGCCGCGAAACCAATAGCCATTTACGCGAAGTGCGTTCGGTGGCCGATCCCCTGGGCAGCAGCTTTCTGGGCATGGGTTTTCACCCCACAGCACGCCGCGATGACATTCCCTGGATGCCCAAGGGCCGTTATCAGGTCATGCGCCGGTATATGCCCAGCGTGGGTTCGCTGGGGCTGGACATGATGAAACGCACGTGCACCATTCAGGCCAATCTGGACTTTGGCTCCGAGGCCGACATGGTGAAAAAGTTTCGGGTTTCCCTGGCGCTGCAACCGGT
>Ga0256839_1001577_pt1 | contig 27384 bp, 21 predicted proteins | sample 354166metaG_FD_185968 | JGI IMG/M metagenome (GOLD analysis project Ga0256839, IMG submission 185968) | Hydrothermal vent microbial communities from Mid Atlantic Ridge, Atlantic Ocean - 354-166 | ecosystem: Environmental > Aquatic > Marine > Hydrothermal vents | place: Atlantic Ocean: Mid... | reverse complement strand
GATACCAGACACCCCCCAACCCGGGCAGGGCAGGGGGTCGCTCGAAGTCCGGTCGTGTTGTGAGGCGCTGCAAGGGTTCAGGGGGGGCAGCACAGGCGATTTTTGCTATCTGTGCCGCATCAGCCAGTATAGCCGGGTTGTCACCACTAAAAAGTGAGCTGGTGCCAAATGCGTCCACCAGGCGGACTTGCCCGCTCATTCCACAAGCCAGCAGCAAAGAATTTCTCTGTCTGCCACGCAGTGGGCGCAGGTCACGTAAAATATAATAGGCATTGTCTATATTGCTGGGCAGGACTTCACGCTCCGCGTTGATAACCGGGATGAACTTGCTCGGGGCGGTGGTTCGTGCCTCGAGCCAGTCCTTGACGTCTGTACTGTTGGGAATCTGCCAGGGGGAAAGGTGAATTGTCATTTCACCCTCGGGATAAGAACGAGTGACAACCAGAACGTCATCACGCATCACGCTTGTCCAGCCTTCTGGCAGTTCCATTCCCCAAACAGTTCCCGCTGTGCTCAAAAGCAGTGTCGCAGCAAGAAACAGCCCTATGATATTTGATTGCCTTTTCATGATTTGCCTGCGCTGCCTGTAAATGGACTTGCTCAATATCCGATGATTTCGCCAGCGTCGGTGATGTCGATGTCATAGGGCGACAACCCGACGATCTGCACAAACGCATCTGCTGCAATCTTGCGCATTTGTGCCGCTTCTGTCATTCGTCCTTCTGCTTCATAGGCCTGCACCAGAGCAAGCAAAGCAACAGGGATGGTCAGGAACAAATCATATCCGGCATCGAGCTCTTCAGGTGCCACGTCCTGTCCGGCACCAGCAGCCTGAATAGTTCTGACAATATTCCCCCCGGCCACCTTTGAGGCTTCCACTTCAAGCGTTGTTTCATTCGCCATTTCCCAGCTCAGGATGAAAAACAGCGCAAAACCGACACCATAGTCGCGTTTTTGAAAGCCTAGTTCCGGCAGGGCATCTTCCACGGCCAGGGATGCTTCAATGAAAGCCTTTTCCAGAACTTCTGAAAGCTCGAAATTGTTTACTTCCTGGCCAATCAAATCCCCAAGTGCTTTGGCCATATTTCCGCGAGCGCCGGTGTCGGGAACCTCTATGCCGCTGCCCAGAAGGCCGCCATCCTGGCGTATTTCTTCAACCTCAGTCGCTCCAGAAGCAACATCGCCAAAGACCTCGCGCAAGTCGTTCAGATTCGGCAAATCCTGCCCGGCCAGTTGGGCGTGCGCTGGAGTGGAAATGAGAGTGACGATGAGTAAAACGGTAAACGGGATGAAACGCATAATTCTTTCCTTTACAATAGCAAGTAAAGCAAGCCGATCCCGCAAGAACATGTCGAAAGAAAGATTTTAGCTGCGGGTAGAGCATCCCGCACCAATTGCACGAAAAATGTGGCAATTCCGCCTCATGCAACAAGGTGCAAGCCGACGGTTCTGTGTTTGCTGTCATTACCAGATTACAGCCCAAACCCTTAAAAAGGCCTCATAATCTGTGAGCTGGCCGGTCGGTGATTTTCGGGTAAAACACAAAAATTTACACCCTTAAATTTGCCAGCCCCTAAACGATATCAATATCGTTTTTGAGCTCTGACTTTGTCGTGTCAAGAATGGTCAGGATATCGCCATTCCCGAAATCCAGCACAAAGTCATTACCACTCTTGTAGCCGAACTGATTAAGCACCTTGTTTACAGACTTGTTTCCGTTCCACAGATTATCATCAAGCAGAATGGTATCCTTGTTGTTTTGAAAGTCCCGGATCCTGTCCTGGCCAAAACTGTTTTTGAACACGAACTTATCTTTGCCACCACTGCCCACCAGCTCGTCATCTCCACTGCCGCCAACGAGCTTGTCGCTGCCACCACTGCCCACCAGCTTGTCATCGCCTTTTTTGCCCACCAGCTTGTCATTGCCTTTTTTGCCCCTGAGCACATTGTCCTGGCCGTTGCCAGTAAGCCTGTCGTCTCCCGAACCTCCGATGGCATTCTCAATCACCACACCGTTGGCGATGGTGAAACCGCCATAAATACCCTCGGCATAGGAGACGTATCCGCCACCGCCCTTTTCATAATTCAGCGTTGCCGCCCTGAGGTCGATCACTGCATCCCTGGAAGAACCCATGTTGGAAATCGTGTCGGTGCCCCCGGTGTCCCACAGCGCCGAGTAGAAGGTGCCGTCCTTGTTCTTTTTGGGAAGCTTATAGGTGTTGTCACCAGCCATGAAGCTGGTGTTTGCCCCGTATTTCTGCTGTAAAAGGGCAATGTCCAACGCCATCAGTGAGCCCTGCCAGCCAAATTTGTTGCTGGACGTGGTGCCGTCCGGCCCGGTTGCCCAGCCATCATTATATGTCATGGTGGTGAACACGCCTTGATTGAGGCCGAAGTTCCCATAATCATTAAAGGCGCTGGTCACCCCGTGCATTTTTGGTGAACTGCCACCTGTGTCGTGGGGGTGGGCCAATCCCATGGCGTGGCCAAATTCATGGATGAGGGTGATAAAACCATACCCCCCCTGTTCCAGCCCGCCATTATTATTCCAGCCCGCGCCATCCTTATTGAACACACCAACGCCCTCGTTCAGTGTTCCCGGCGGGTTGAAATAACCCAACCAGCCGACATTCTTGGTGGTTACCAGTTTGAAATCTGCATTCGCTTGATTGGTGACAACGTTGAAAGTGATATCTATGACATTTTCAAAAACGCCAAAGGCTTCCATGGCCTGCTGTTTTTCGTAATTTGACCAGCCCTTCGAGGTTTCACCATCAAACGTTTCGCCGTTTGCAGCGAAATAGACATTTATCATGTTACCCGTTGGGGTGACTTGCGTCCCCCAGTCGATGGAATCCAGAAGTGTGCCAGACAATATATCTCTCCCCGCGGTGCAACTCGAAAAAGGCGCTCACGAATAGCTGAGCACCCCTGAATAATCAATTACTAAAATCACCTGAAATATAACAAAAGACAGAAATCCTTACTTGGGATGTATACTCACAAAATTTGAGCCAGATACGCATTGAGTCGAATTTTATCATGGCCATGTGGTTTTCGGCAAGTTTGTCATATCGGGCGGCGATGTGGCGGAAATGTTTGACCTTGCTGAAGAATCGCTCGACCGGATTATACACCTTATAGAGATGTCGGCTGAAGCAGATGGGGTTCTTTCGGTTTCGTTTGGGCCGGTCAGTTTGCCGGTGCCCGCCAGATAGCCCACCGAAGCAGTCAGCGAGCAGATGGTGTGATATTGGCCCGAGTAGTTTTTAGCATCGCGCAAGTGGGCGGGCAGTCATGGGAGTAAACCGAGCAGACGGTACAGGTGGGGACGAGGATATGTTTTTGCTGTCACCAGAGTTTACTTTATTTCTGTTCATTATTAAGAATTTCAGGGGAATATGCAAGGTGCGAAATAACGATAGGGATTGACGCCGAAAGTATTGTAGTGACGTTTGGAGCTTTACTTTTGTTCAGAGTGCGAAGGAGGGTGACAGCGATGTCCAAATCTTTTCTGGCGACATTTGCTACGCTGATTATTCTTGTGCTGATGCTGGCACTTGGAGGTGTGACCGCTACAACGATGAAACCTGCCCTTGAAACCGTCGCCGGCACCTATATCGGTCCGGGTGTGACCTGCCCGCAATTTCGCCTGGCCAGCGGCGAGATACTGAAACATGGCGCAACTCCGGCCTGTCTGGTACAATATGACGGGATTTGCAGCCAGAATGCTGTTCTCCCGATGCCGCAGGTGAAGGAGGCTATCTTGAAAGTTTCAGCAAGCGGAAACGTGGCACGCGATGGCAATATCGCCATTCAGGAAGAGTTTGACGCCGCGATGCTGGTCAACAGCTTTGCGGCATGGGAGTTGTTTATCCGAAGGCATCCCGACCATCCGCTGGCGGAGAAGGCCTGGCAGCATTTGCGGGAGTTGGGCTGCGGTTGTGAAAGTGATTAAGATTTGCGTGCAGATGCAAAACTGGTTGAGGTAGAGGAGAAACGGATATGAGTGGAACGGGGAATTCGACCAAGTTAGTAACTGCAACTGGCAGTCAGTTTATTGATGGGGTTTTGACCAACGTCGCATGGGCTGATGCCACGATTTACTATTCGTTTTCTTTGAGTTCCGCCGCTTATTCTTATACGGGTACAGGACTCGAGGATCTGCCTGCCAATTTTAATACAATTTCTGCAGCGCAGCAAACGGCGATCCACTTTGCGCTCAACTCAGATATAGGGCCGATAGCCAGCGATGGTTTTTCGGTCGAAGGCTTTACCAATCTGGGTATTACTTCATTGGGAAACACCAACAGTTCAACGGCTGAAATTCGTTTTGGCGAAACATCTTCGGGGCTCGTGGGCACCGCGAGGGTCGGTGATTTCCCTGGAAATTATGTCAGTACACCGGTGGACGACAATGGCGATGTCTGGTTCGGGACAGACTACAACTTCCGCACCCCTGAGGCTGGTAATTATTCATGGCACACTAATTTACACGAGATTGGTCATGCACTGGGGCTGAAGCACGGTCAGGAAAGCTGGGGCTGGGGGGCGATGCCCAGCCAGAGGGACTCGATGGAATATTCGGTGATGACCTATCGCTCCTACGAGGGCGGTCCTCTTACGGGTTATTCCAACGAAACCTGGGGTTTTGCGCAAAGTTTCATGATGGCTGACATTGCCGCTCTGCAAAAAATGTATGGCGCTGATTTTTCCACCAACAGCTCCAACACCGTTTATAAATGGAATCCCAATTCCGGGGACACTCTGGTCAACGGGCAGGTGGGAATTGATGCCGGGGGGAACCGGATATTTGCCACCATATGGGACGGTGGGGGCAAGGATACCTATGATTTGACCGCCTATTCTGACAACCTTGTTATCGACTTGCGTCCCGGCGGCTATTCAAAATTCTCCGATGTGCAACTGGCCAATCTGGGGACCGGTGAATATGCACGCGGAAATATTTTTAACGCCCTGTTGTTTGAAGGTGACAAGCGATCACTGATAGAAAACGCCAAGGGCGGGTCGGGCGATGACCTCATGCTGGGCAACCAAGCAAAAAACAAACTGAAGGGCAATGACGGCAACGACACGCTTAAAGGTGCCAGCAACAATGATACGCTTATTGGCGGTAGTGGCGATGACAAGCTCATAGGCGGCGGCGGCAAGGATAAGCTGTTCGGCAGCGGCGGCAAGGATAAGCTGGACGGCGGCAGGGGCAATGACAAGCTGAAGGGCAATGGCGGCAATGACACGTTTGTTTTCAAAAAAGGATACGACAAAGACAAGATCATTGGCTTCCAGGACAACAAGGACACAATCCAGCTCAACGACAATCTGTGGAACGGAAACAAGTCTGTAAACAAAGTTCTTAATCAGTTCGGAAGCCAGAACGGCAATGATTTTGTGCTGAATTTCGGCGGTGGAGATATTCTCATAATCAAGAACACAAGCAAATCTCAACTGCAGAATGACATAGACATTATCTGAGTGTGACAATCAGGATATGCGGGGCAGCTTTGTCAACAGGTCCTGGATCGTGTTGATATTCAACCTGCCCAGTTGAGTGCAGTGACGAGATTTGGAAAGCTTGCGGAAAACCGCATGGCCATGATGAAACTCGCCTCAATATGTATCTGGCTCAAATTTCGTGAGTATATACAGCCTGGAGACTGTTGAGGTTCTTGAGCGCGATGGCTGTTGCGGCTAGATAGGTCATAACGCAATTCCTTGAGTTTTTGAAATTCAAGTGACAGTTACCGTGAATTGTTGGCCAAGGACGCGACCGCGTCCCTGCCGGTCGGGCCCCGCCATCGCAGGCCTGAGCGAAGCGAATACCGTGAGATCAAAAGTGGCGGAGAGGATGGGATTCGAACCCACGAGACGATTCCTCGCCTACTCCCTTAGCAGGGGAGCGCCTTCAGCCACTCGGCCACCTCTCCAAGGGCGTGCTTAAAGACCAAAACCCCACGCTTCAAGCGTTTTTTCGGGTGTGCGCAAGTTTCTTGCAAAAATTGGTCCGGCATTACCTTGTCTCGATCCCAGAGCGTAGTGTCATCAGGTTTCGGGTGTAATGCGAGTTGACCACAGCCTTTTGCCAGCCAAACCACACCAATGCGTGCATACAAAGCAAATGGCCCTTGATTATTCCAGAAATAATCGGAACGATAACGAATCTATAAGCATTCCATTTTTCGTGGAGTGAAAAATGCGGCTTCTAAAACTGTTTTCTCTGTTAGCTGCCCGGCTTGTCGGTTTGAGTGTGGGGCTTTTTTTTGCCGTCAGTTCCGCAGTTTCGGCTCAGGCGGGCAGTCCCACCGAGCAAATGATCCTTGGCACCTGGATTACAGAAACCCGTTCTCACGTCACCATAGTACCATGCCCGCCGGGATATTGCGGCTTCATCACCAAAGTGGTTGTGGCTGAACAAATTCTCAAACGCTATGGCGATGAAGTTGCGGCGATGGGCGACAATATCGTCGATGCTCTCAACAAAGATCCAGCTCTGCGCAATCGACCGTTGCAGGGGTTGCAAATTCTGACGCTCGATCCGATTGAGGCGTCGGCAGACCGGATAACCGGGCAGATATACAACCCCGAGGACGGAGAAACATATGATGGCTTTCTTGAAATCGTGAACAATGAAACAATCAGGCTTTCGGGGTGCGTATTGTTCAACCTCATATGCCGGGGTGAGGACTGGAAGCGGGTACCACTGGCAATGAAATAAAAACAAGACGGGGCGATGCTGGCTACAGTCACGGAGCTTTCATCTGGATAAAAAGAACAGAGCTGAGAAAACGGGATTGACCTCGTGTGGTTTCCTGCCGTTTTTCAATTTAATGGGTTCAGGCCCTAATTGAGTCAAAATCCGGTTTTTACGTCTTTTCCCGGTCGCGCTGGTTGAACAGAACCGCCTGCGCCTGCCCGTCTGTCGCAAGATTAGTTTTTTGTCCCTTGTCTTTGCCAATCGCCAGACCCGCCTGCACGGCGGGGCGGGCATTCACCGTTTTGTGCCATCTGGCAACATCGGGAAACTGAACAATATCAATTCCCTGCTTTTCATAGCCATTGGCCCAGCCAATAGCAGCGATGTCAGCAATGGAAAATTCATCAGCAATATATTCACGGCCTCGCAACTGCCGGTCGAGCACGCCATAGAGGCGGTGGGTTTCGTCAACATATCGCTTGATTGCATAGGGGATTTTTTCAGGCGCATAGAGGGAGAAATGATGGTTCTGCCCCAGCATCGGGCCAAATCCGCCCATCTGCCAGTTCAGCCACTCGTCAACTTTGACCTGTTTGCGCGGGTCGGCAGGGTAAAACCGGTGAAATTTCTGGCCCAGATACTTGAGAATAGCGCCACTTTCAAAAACTGAAATCGGCTTGCCTTCGGGGCCCTCGGGGTCAACAATCGCAGGAATGCGGTTGTTTGGAGATATCTTGAGAAACTCGGGGGCGAACTGCTCGCCCTTGCCGATATCAATCATGTGCAGCGTATAGGGCACCCCCAGCTCCTCAAGCATGATGGAAATCTTGAAACCGTTGGGGGTGGTCCAGGTGAACAGGTCAATGGGTTTTGTCTGTTTGGTCATTTGATTTTATCCAAAAATAGCCCGGATTATGCTCAGTCCGGTAAGAAGCTGAATTAGATATATCGTAATTTTACGATGAATTGCAATGCCCCTGCTTGCCACCACAGATTTGACTTGAGGAGGCAGCAAAACAAGCGATCATCATCGCTGATGGACTCGATGCGCGAAATGTGTTGGACAATCCGGTTTTTGTTGCGCACCTTGTCATAATTGCGCTTTTTCGGGACGTGAGCCGTGGAAATTATTCTGTTATTTTCAGCCGGGCTGATTGCCGGGGCGGTTAACTCGCTTGCCGGGGGCGGCTCGTTTATCGCCTTCCCTGCTCTGCTGCTGGCCGGGGTGCCGGTAGTGGTGGCCAACGCCACCAACACCTTTGCCGCCTGGCCGGGCTATGTTTCGGGTGCCGTGGGTTATTGGTCTCATATCAGGGACAACAGGCGCCTGCTGCTGCCCTATTCAATTGCCGCCCTGATTGGTGGTTATCTGGGCGCCGAACTGCTGCTGCGGGTGAGCGACGCGCAATTTTCTGTTGTTGTTCCATGGCTTATGGGGGTTGCAGTATTTCTGTTCGCCTTTGGCGGGCGTATAAGCCAGCGCATGGCGAGGATGACCAAGGGGCGTAAAAGAACCGCCCTTCTGGTTTCCGGTGGCCTCCTGGTGCTGCTGACGCTGATTTGCCTTTATGGGGGGTTTTTCAACGCCGGGCTGGGCATAGTCCTGCTGGCCTTTTTTGCCCTTGCCGGGCTGAAAAACATCCACGCGCTCAACGGGTTAAAGCTACTGCTCTCTGGCATTGTGGCCAGTGTGGCTGTACTTCGTTTTGCCCTTGAGGGTTCGATTGCCTGGTATGAGGGCTCTCTTGTGTTTGCCGGAGCCCTTGTGGGAGGGTATCTGGCGGCGCGACTGGCCCACCTCATTCCCGCCCCCACCCTGCGCATGGCAATAATCATTTACGGCATTGTTCTGACGCTGGTGTTTTTCTGGCGCGCTTACGTCTGAAACGTCCGCCTCATAAGGGTTTTCCCCAATTGCTCCCTTAGGACATTTGCAAGACTCTGGAGGAGTTTTTAGGAATATTTTTGGGGGACAATCATGAAAATAGTTTATCTGGCGCCGCTGGCCGGGCTTGTGCTCGCCGGTTGCGCGACCCGTCCGGCGGACATTGCGCCATCCTATGTTTCAAGTTCCGGATACCGGGCCATGACCTGTTCACAGCTTGAGCAGGAGGCCACAGAAATCTCGGCCCGGGCGCAGGCGGCAACCGGTGTGCAGGAAGATGCGGCAAACTTTGACGCAGCGATGACAACCGTGGGCGTCGTGCTGTTCTGGCCGGCGATATTCTTCAACAAGGGCGATGGTGCCAGCGCCGCCAACCTTGCCAGACTCAAAGGCGAAATGGCGGCTATTGAAGAGGCAAGCCGGCTCAACAATTGCGGGATTGTTTTCGCTCAGGGTTGATTTGGGAAGGCCCTGACCCGAGGTGTTGACCGGCTGTGAATAGAGGCCCGATTCCATAATCCTTCAGGCCGAAGGCCGTCCGTTCCAGAATCAGGCAGTCTACCCCGGATTTTTGAGCGAACGCGTTACCGTTCTTGACACCCAGCACCAAAATGGCCGTAGCCATTGCGTCAGCTGTCATGCAATCGGAAGCGACGACGCTGACTGCAGCAATGCCTGGTTGTACCGGGCCGCCGCGGGTGCGGTCCATGGTATGTGAAAAGCGGGTCCGGTTGACTTCGACCCAATGACGATAATCACCAGAAGTGGCTATGGCGGCGTCCTCCAGTTCCAGCAGTGAAAGTGGCAGGCGAACACCATAGACCGGTTTCTCAATCGCTACCGTCCATGATGAGCCATCGGGTTGTTTTCCCTTGCTGCGCAATTCTCCATCAAGGGCCACAAGCGCCGAGGAGATTTCAAAATCATCACAAACTTTTTTCATCTGGTCCACGCCATATCCCTTGGCGATACCGGACAGGTCCAGTGCCAGAGGCGCCAGTTTGCGGGCGCGTTGGTTTTTTGTATCCAATTCCAGAATTTCATGGGTGGGGGGATGTGCACATCCAAGCCTGGTACGAATCGCAGCGGCATCAGGGGCATCGGGACCAAAGCCCCAGGCGTTGACAAGGTCACCCAGCCCCATGTCAAACGCTCCATCGGAGGCGCGTCCGATTTCAACGCCACGGCTCAGAACTTGCATCATGTCAGCGGGGAGGTGGAGCCATTCCCCAACGGGTCCCGCGTTGAAGCGCATCAGGTCGCTGTCCGGTTTCCATGTGGACATCTGCATATCTACCTGTGTGACCGAAGCCGCCAGAGCAGCTTCAAGGGCTGATATGTCGGTACCTGAAGGAATGCCCAGATCGGCATGCCAGCGAGTTCCCATTACCGGGCCGTCAAGCTTGAGAGGTATCAGATCAGTAGACATCTTCTGCATATCTCCCCTGACCCTTTAACTGGGCCGGGCACAACCCGCGCGGTGCAAGGATATCTTGCAGAGCGCCGGCAACACCGGCAGCCATCTCACGCCCGCCACACACCAGAATTTGCGCTCCCTCTTCGATGAGGTCACCAATCATTGCTGCATCGCGGCGAAGTAAATCCTGCACATAGGTGCGCTCGTCAACACGAGAACATGCAATGTTTACTGCGCTCAAACGACCCTCATCCTTCCACTTTGGCAGCTCTTCACCATAGAACAGATCTGATTTGGTGTGGCGGATGCCGAAATAGAGGTGCATTGGACGTTGCCTGGTGTTGGCACGGGCAAAACCAACCAGCGGACCAACGCCTGTGCCTGCACCGATCAGGATCACGGGTTTCTGACTGTTTGCCGGACGGAAGTGGGGGTTTGGGCGCTGAAAGGCCTCAATGGTGTCACCAACTGCCAGGTCGGTAAGCTGACTCGAGCACAATCCATGGGCATGCTTTTTTACACAGATTTCGATGAAACCGTCGCGGCTGCCGCTGGCCAGTGAATAGAGCCGCGCCACATTGGAACCCTTGGGGAGCACTCCTAAAAGGTCACCGGCTTCAAACTGACGCCAGCTGCGCCCTCCAAGACGGGCAATCAGACTTGTGCGGGGGATGGCAAAGCGTAAAATGGAGGTTGGTGCCTGGACCTCCTGACCATAGTCTCGCCGCGAGACCAGGGTGAGCCGGTGGGTGCGGGGTTGAGCCGGTTCATGCGCCAGTTCCAGTTTGTGGCCAAGAGCCAGGCCAAGAGTACGACCCCAACTGGCAAAATCCTGAGGCGACTGCCGATTTACCGAGGCAAACGGAACAAGCAACTCCCAGCCGTTTTCGCTGGCCTGCCTGACAACCTCCCGGGCGAAAGCACAATAGGCGGGGAACTGGCTATCGCCAAAGCCCAACACAGCCAGTCTGGCGGAGGGCGGGGTTTCAAGAGCGGCCAGTCTCTCAAGAAATCCTTTGGCTGAGGCAGGTGCTGTTCCATCGCCATAGGTTGCGGCCAATACAATAATCTGTTTAGCCTGCGTGTATTTTGCGGGAGTGAAACGGGACATGGGCGCCACGTGAACTGAATGGCCTGCTGCCATCAGTGCAGTTTGCGTGGTTCCCGCAAACCCCCATGTGCTGCCCCCCTCCGAACCAACGAGTATCACCGTATCAGCTTTGCTTGGTGCGGCTCCCCTTGGCAGCCGTGGACGGGAGCGGCGTGCGGCCCACCACAGGATAGCACCTGAGAAAATCAGCACTGGCGCACCCGCCACCATCAGACCCAGTACCAGCCCCAGTGCCCAGGCACCTCGGCCAGTATGCAGCATATAGATGGTTTCGTTCAATTGCTGCCATGAGCCTGGAGCCTGCCATGCCAGCAATTCACCGGTGCCCTGATCAATATAACCCTCGCCGTGATCTGTTCGGATTGTAAAAACATCGCTTGGATCATTGGCATAGGGAAAGGTCAGTTCACGCAGTTGCGAAACGGGGATTTCGGCAAGTACCGGTATGGCATTGGGGCTTACGCCCATCTCCCCACTGACCTCAGTGGGGAAGGGTGGTGTGGTATTCTCCTGGGGGAGAACCTCGAACGTATTCAGCGCCATGAATACAGCTGTTGAGGAGGCAAGGATAAGCCCTGCAGCACTGAAGCGACCGATTTCCACATGCAGGCGTCCGGCTAGGGGGCCGCGGGTGCGGGCAAAGAACTGCCGCCAGCCTCCCATACGGCGTGCCAGCAGAAACAGGCCTGATATTGAGAGTGCAAGCATAGCCAGCGCGCCAGCCGCCGCAGTCAGACGCCCGGCATCATCCAGCAACAAAGAGCGATGCAGGCTGGTCAGCCACTGCACAGTGGGCGAGGGCTCGTAGTTGGCAATACCCTTGCCTGTAGCCGGATCAATTAACACCGATCCAGGCTCACCACCGGCAAAATAATATGCGGTAATCCGGGACGAGGGCGCGCGTTTGATCTGCTCAACAGCCGGGTAGTTGGCAGCGATGCGTGCAGCCAGTTCGGCCACGTTCAGGTCTGACTCACTTTGAACCGGTGTCTGCAATTTCTCCCATGCGGGAATAATTGAAAGCGCTGTGCCACTCAAGGCCAGAATCAAAATCAATACCGTGGCAAGCAAACCGGCATATTTATGCAACGCGCGCAACATCAGGGCTATCCATTTGAAAAGGGAAATATTCGAAGGGGAGGGAGTTATTGAAAGATGAAACTTTCCACATAGCGGCGCCCCGAAACCGGGTTGCCGGCATTGGCGCTGGTCAGCGGGACCACAATCTCATTAGCGATATCGCGGCCATCTTCCACCGAACTGTCAATATGCAGATTGTAACCGGCATCGAACAGCGCGTCCGACAGATCAAAACTGAGTTGCAGCGAACGACCTGCCCCCACGCTGGCCCCGGTGATTCCGCTGACCTGTGCCAGATCACCGCCGGTTGCGCGAAACCACCCTGGAAGATGCTTGTAGTATTTGGATTTGGAGCCAGCCATCCAGAGTGTTCCCTGGTAGGTGCCGTTGGCATCTGTGACATACATCACCAGATAGGCCCCCGGGCCACGATAGTTTTTCATTTCCGTAGTCAGGGTAACGGATTTTGCCATCGCCGCGCCGGGAAAAACGATTGCCGTGGTCAGAACCAAGGCCTTCAGAAGAGAATTCATTTTCAGTCTCCAGATTTCTTTTTTGTGTTCCTCTTTTGACGCCGGTGTCTGACCCTTAGCTGACAATTAGCAAGAAACTGCTTCAGGTTGCTGTCAGCTTTCAGGGGCTCGCGGCGCTCTAAAAGCGACCTCGCTCCTGCTCGGAGATAGGCCGCTCTTGAGGAGGTTTGAATGTGTTTACTCAGGCAATGTCGTCTGGGCCGGGGGCAGGTTTTTTGCCCGTTGTCATGGCAAGCGGAAGCATTTCCTTGTGACGGTAACTGGCATAAATCACCCCGCCTACATGAAGGAAAATCAGCAGCAACAGGAGATTGGCCAGAACCTCATGGGTTTCCTCCAGCACTTCGGATGCCCCCTCATTGTCACTCTCGCCATATTCATATTTTCCGCCATCATCCTCATCAGCAAAAGCTGAAGTCACGAAGGCGGGCATATCAGGGAGGCTCGCCAAACGCCCCGGCTCGGTCATCAACCAGCCGGTAGCTCCGGTCGCAGCTGTTGTAAGCAACAACACAACCACCATTACCGCTCCTAAAGGATTGTGGCCGATATATCGCGGCTCACGCTTTTGCAACATATCCCTGCTGTAGGAAAGTACCTCACCGGGGCTCCGGATGAACTGGGTGAAGCGCGCATAGCGCGGCCCAATGAGCCCCCAGATAATCCGAAACCCGATCAGGCCAAGCGCTGCATAGCCAATCCATGCGTGCCATGTTGTGCCTGCGTCTGTCGTCAGCCAGGCGATAGCAATAGAGGCAACAAGGCTCCAGTGGAAAAGGCGGAGCAAGGGGTCCCAGACCCGTATCATTTTACGACCACTTCCGGAGTGCTGCCCGATGTGAACAGCCCGTTATCCGGAGGACTGGCGGGTTGCGCAGGCGCGGAACTGTTGTCGTAATTATTGTAGCGGTCCCTGTCATCGTCGTCGTCATAGTGATAGTCATCATCGTCATAGTCGTCGTCTTCATACTCAAATTCGATGATTGCCAGCGTAGCCGGATCTATCTTGACTTCAATTTCGCGTCCGGAGCTGTCATATCCTTCGATTTCATAACAGCCATCATCGATTTCGATCTCGCGCACCCTCCAGCCGTTGGCCTCAGCCATAGCTCTGAGTGCGTCCTGTGTTTGCCATTGCGCCATGGGTACATTGCAATCATCGCTGTCACTGGCATAGGCCAGACCGCCTGCACCCAGTGCTGCAACAACGCTGGCAAGTAGTAGTATCCTTGTCTTTTTCATTTTTCGTTCTCCTGTTTCAGATTGCAGGATGCTTTATGGAACCGTTATCTGACGGCAACCTGAAGGTATTTGTCCTTTTTGCTTCAGGTGGCTGTCAGCTTTGTGCAAGATAGCTGTGCTGGGACTGGAATACAGGAACAGACATATGCGGGTACTTCTAATCGAGGATGACACGGTGCTGGGTACCGCCGTGCGAGACCAGATCAAGGCTGAAGGCCATTCAGTTGATTGGGTTACCCGACTGGATGAGGCAGGTGACTATCTGGTCAGTGCCTCCTATGATCTGCTGCTACTCGACTTGATGCTGCCGGACGGGCGCGGGTTGAAGTTTCTGCGCGAAATGCGCGGACGTGGTGATGTGACGCCAGTGATAATCCTGACGGCCATGGATCAGATCAGCGACCGGATCGAGGGGCTGAATGCAGGGGCGGATGACTATATGGTCAAACCTTTTGATTTGTCCGAGCTTTCGGCACGACTGGCTGCGGTAGCACGGCGTTATTCCGGAAATCCAAATCCGCTCATTACCATTGGCAATCTGGAAGTTGATCTGGCTGCGCGCTCAGTGCGCAAAGAGGGAAAGCTTGTGCCGTTAACTGCGCGTGAGTGGGTGTTGTTTGAGGCGTTTGTCCATCGTCCGGCACAGATATTATCCAAATCCCAGTTGGAAGAGCGACTCTATTCTTTTGGCAGCGAAGTCGAAAGCAATACGATTGAAGTTCATATCAGTCGCCTGCGCAAGAAACTGGACAAGAACACAATCCAGACCGTGCGGGGCATGGGCTATCGGTTGGGGGGAGCAAAATGAGATTGCGTTTGCCCCGCTCATTGCAGGCGCGGCTGGCTTTGGTGATCGGGCTGGGAGTGGCGGTGTTATGGCTTGCGACTGCCTTTATCACCACCGCCACCATTCGTGGGGAAATCAACGAGGTTTTCGACAGCGCCCTTGAAGAAACCGCGCAACGCATCCTTCCGCTCGCAGTTCAGGACCTTTTCGGGCGTGAGGATGATGGTTCCGAACAATTGATCACCACTTTGCGCGAGCATGATGAGTTTTTAACCTATGTTATTCGTGACAGGCAGGGGCGGGTACTGCTGCGTTCGCATGATGCGGATGTTGACGATTTTCCGCCCTTTGAAGATACCGGTTTTGCCCAGACGTCCACCCACCGGCTTTATTATGATGCGGTACTTCAAAACAGCTTTACCATTGCCATTGCCGAACCATTGGACCACCGCAGTGAGGTGGCGCAGGAAACCCTGATGGCACTGGGGCTGCCCCTGTTTGTTCTTCTGCCGCTGTCCCTGGGTGGAATTTGGTTTGTGGTCAGTCTGATGTTGGGCCCCTTACGGGGGTTTCGTGCCGAGGTTGCCTCACGCGGGGGGCATGACCTGACGCCTGTCGACATAGGAGGGCTGCCCGGGGAAATTGTCCCTGTGGCCGAAGCGGTGAACGCTTTGCTGTTGCGCCTTGGTCGCACACTTGAGGCTGAGAGAAACTTTGCCTCCAATGCAGCCCATGAACTTCGCACGCCGGTGGCCGCAGCGCTGGCGCAAACCCAGAGGCTGATGGAGGAAACTGGCGAGATGGGAACCCGGAAGCGGGCTGGTGACATTGAAGCGTCCCTGAAACGCCTGAATCGCCTGTCGGAAAAACTGATGCAGATGGCACGGGCCGAGGGTGCCAACCTGGTTGGCAAAACCGAGCATGATCTGGGTTTTGTACTTCGTATGGTGGCTGATGACTTGGCGCAGATGGGCAGTTCCGGGCGTCTGCGTCTGGACCTTCCCGACCAGCCGGTAATGTCAAGGATTGATACCGATGCTTTTGCCATTTTGGCGCGTAACCTGCTGGAAAACGCTCTACGCCACGGCGCAGGTGATTCTCCGGTTGATGTATCGCTGCGCCCGGATGGCACGCTGCGGGTGATCAATGCCAGCCCGGTGGTGCCACCAGAAGTCCTGCGTGATCTGACGCAGCGTTTTACCCGTGGCGACAGCAATTCCACGGGCAACGGACTGGGGCTTGCCATTGTTAATACGATTGCAAAGGGGATCGGCGCACAACTTGCTTTCCTTTCTCCCGCTACAGGGCGCAAGGACGGGTTTGAGGCGGTTCTGCATCCTGCCGGGACAAGCAGCGATGCATAATCAGGTAGTTCCTGATAAGTTTTCAGGTTGACTTGAGCGCAGCTATGGTTCCCCCAAGGTCAGAGAAACTCTCAAAACTTGCTGCAAATGTGACCGCGCTCTGAGGAACTTTGAGATAGCCGCTGGTGAACAGAACAAAAGGTACCTGCGCTGCTTCAGCCGTTGCGGCATCCACCTCGCTATCGCCCACAAAAATGGCTTTCTCAGCGTTCAGTTCTGCCATGCTGGCAACCAGCATTGCAGGATCCGGCTTGTTTGTGGGCAGGCTGTCTCCGCCGATGACTGAGGTGAAATATTGATCCAGACTTAGCGCCTCAAGCATCTGAACAGATATTGCATGGATTTTGTTTGTGCACACGCCAAGCGCAAAGCCTTCGTCACACAGATGCTCCAGAGCCTCGCGTACTCCAGGATAGAGCGCTGTATTTGAAGTCGGGTTGGCGGTATAGATTCGGGTGAACTTCCTGGTCAGTTCCTCATGAAGGGGGGTGGACAAGTTAATTCCTGCGTGCTCCATGACCCGCTTGACCAGATGTGCAATGCCATTGCCGATGAACGAGCGCACGCTGGTCAGATCAATCGGCTCATGGCCCAGACTGGCCAGCATTTCATTGGCGGCTCCCTGAATGCCAGGCGCGGAATCCACCAGAGTGCCATCAAGATCAAAAATTACAGCGCGCATGGTTAAACTCTCGTTTGGCAGCACTCAGTCAGCGTTCAGCATTGCCTGCAGCTTTTGAATGCTGCTGATTTTTCTGAAGCAGGAGAGGACAGCTGCCACCCCGGAAAAACCTGTCCCCAGCGTATAAACTCCGGGGGAGACGATGCAAGCTATTCCCGCGCCCAAACAGGACAAAAATCTGTTGCCAGAGTTCTCCAGCCCTGTGTTCCTCAGAATTTAATGGGTCCTGAACCTAACGTAGAAACACCGTCACATCGTCCGAGCGCCCCTCGGCATCAACGACCGAAAGCGTGACATAACCGGGCCCATCGGGTTGCCAGCTGTTCTGGCGGGCAAAGGCTGTACGCCCGAACGGGGCGCCATTGGCCAGAAATGTAAACGGGGGCACCCCGTTGCGAATTTTGACAAACAATGGCGCTTCGGACCCTGCAGCCAATCCCAGATCCACCTCGACGCCATCCCGGGGGAAAGAAATTTCCGGTGCCGGTTCGCGCGCCGCCACATCATCATTGGGGTGGCGAAAACGGCGCAGCGGTTCGGGCAGTTCCGGGTTTGAAGCGAACAGAACGCCCGAAGGGGCATTGCGCAAAGGCGTGGCCGCAACCCCAAGCCGGTCAAAACTCTCAAACAGAACAGGCGCGGCGCTAACAATGCCTGAAAGGCCGGGAACCGGTCGTCCATCGGGCCGCCCCACCCAGACGCCGATAACATACCTGCCGTCAAAGCCGATGGCCCAGGCATCACGATAGCCATAGGATGTGCCGGTTTTATAGGCAATGCGCCCCGGTGAGCCGTTAAGGGGAGGGGGAGCGTCGGCCAGAATGTCGGAAACATACCAGGCCGCGACGGGATCGAGCACCGGCGCGCGCGGACCGGGACTTGTCGTGACGGGGTCAACACTGTCTGAAAGTGTAACCGGCGTGCCGCCCCGGGCTATCGCCGTATAAAGCGAAACCAGACCGCGCAGGGTGACCCCGACCCCGCCAAGCCCGATGGCAAGACCCGGCGCCGTGTCGCCGGGCAAAATCACCTCGGCACCGCCCCGGCGCAACCGCGAGACCAGCCGGGGAGTGCCCACCGCATCAAGCACGATAACTGCCGGCACATTGATGGACTCTGTCAGCGCTTGCCGGATGGTTACTGTCCCCCGGTTGTAGCCGTCAAAATTGACCGGCGCATAGCCTGAAAATGCGGTGGGGCGATCTTCAATCAGGCTTTCAGGGTGGGCCAGACCAAGCTCAAATGCCAGCCCGTAAATCAATGGTTTAAGAGTGGAGCCGGGGGAGCGTACGGCTCTCGTCATATCGACGAAGCCATCATTTTCTTCGGTGAACAGCCCTGCAGATCCCACCGACGCCAGAATACTTCCGTCCCGCTGGTCGGCAACCAGAATGGCAACTGAAACCTCTGGCCCCAATTGCCCTGCCCGCCAGGTGGCAAGGGTTTCAAGGGCTCCCTGTACACGTCTGTCCACGCTCAGTTCAATGCGCTGGACCTTGGGTTGGACGATCACCGCCTCCCGTGTCAGGTGAGGGGCCAGCAGGGGGAAAGCCCGGCGGGCGGTGGGTGTTGGCTCCCCGCTTGCCATTTCCGCCTCTTCTTCGCTCAGGACACCGGCACCCACCATGCGGCTGAGCACGCTGTTGCGGCTGCTCAAGGCGTTTTCAGGGTTGCGGTCCGGGCGGCGCGCTTCGGGCGATTGCGGCAGCGCCACCAGCAACGCTGCCTCAGCCGTGGTCAGCCGTTTTGGTTCCTTGCCGAAATAGGCAAGGCTTGCGGCGCGGATGCCCTCGATGTTGCCCCCGTATGGCGCCAGCGTCAGATAAAGCGTAAGAATTTGTTGTTTGCTCAAATTCTGTTCGAGCACGCTGGCATAAACCATCTGGCGGATTTTGGTCGAAAAACTGCGCGTGGAACTCTGCTCAAGCAGTCGGGCAACCTGCATGGAAAGGGTCGAGCCGCCGGAGACAATATGCCCCCCCGCCCCGACAAACTGCCCCGCAGCCCGCACCATGGCACCCCAGTCAACGCCATTATGCCGCTCAAAATTCTGATCCTCATAGGCGATCAGCATCTCGATAAAGTTGCGGTCCACATCCCCGAGTGAGACCGGCAGCCGCCACAGCCCGCCCTGAGTGGTGAATGGACGCAGAAGCTGCCCGTTGCGATCAACTACCTCGGCGGAGACGGCCAGAGTGGTGATTTCCGGCACCGGGGGCAGACTGGCGGCAATATCGTCAATCACCACGCGCGCTGAGATAATCCCAACTGCCCCCAGAACGATAACCGCCACCAGCGCAAAACCAAGGCTTCGCCATCGGCGGCGCGCGCCCGGCTTTCTGGTTTTGCCCGGGTGCTCGTTCATTGCCCGGTTGCAATTACCTCGATATTGCCTCCGTCAGTGTTGGCGCGCATCTCGGGCTGATACATGTCTTCAATCGTGGCACCGGGCAAGGTGAACACGCCCGGCGAAACCGCCCGAACCATGTAGGCGGTCGAAAAGCTGTCCGGGTTATTGCCATAGCGGAACGCGGCAACAAACTGGTCGGTGCGCGCCTCCACATGAATGGGTGTATTCACGCTCAGCCATGACAGGTCCGCTACCCCGGACCCTGCGGAGAGGTCGGGGTTTTCGATTTCAAAGCCTGCCGGAAGCGGGTCGGAAATCACAAACTGGCCGGAGCCAAGGTTGTCGGACTGTGCCCTGAGCACCACCACAAACCGGTCATTCTGGCTGATCTGGCTCAGAGCGGGGTCAAACTGTGTGCCATCGGGCAGGAAATATTCGCGGCTAAGCGCAAAACCGTTGCTGCTGGCAGGTGGCGGCGTCGCAGGCACACCGGTCACAGAAACCTTGATTTCCAGCGGCTTGTTGTCATTGTTTATGATAACTAGCGGGTTGTTCTCAATCCCCTCCTGATCGTAGCGCTGATAGACGTCTCCGCTCATGGAGACGCCGTCAATACTGACAGAGCCATCCCCCGTCTCGCGGGCCATTGCGGCAGCAGCAACAAGTGTCCATGCATCTTCCTGGGTTGAAGAATATCTGGCGCTCTCGCGAATTTTTGCCAGTCTTGCGCTCAGTGATCCGATGTTTATGCCAGCGGGTTCAAATTCGGCGGCAAGCGCCAGAACCCCGGCCAGATCGCGCAACCTGCTGCCATAATCAGAGCGATAGCCTGTGAGTATTGGCGTTTTAAGTTCAGCAACCGCAGCTTCAAAGGCCGTAGCCGCTCTTGTGCGGTCTCCATAGAGCGCAAGGGCCGCACCCAGTTGCGCCTTGGCAAGGGGCGTCGCAAATGCATCAAGACGCGCTTCCAGATAATAGCGCAGGTCGCCGATACTGGCCCGCCCGGCCCGCGCCAGATCGTAAAGCGCATAGGCCACAGCCTCGCCGCCATCGCTGAAGTCGGTGGCGTAGGAGAGCTGGTTGGAGAGATTGTCCAGTGCCCGGGTCATGGCCTCGTCAGGGACATCATAGCCCTCGGCCTCAGCCCGAGCCAGAAATTCCGTGACATAGGCATCCAGCCACAGATCAGTGTAGCTGAACGGCCCCCACAGGCCAAAACTTCCGTTGGAGGTCTGCTTGGCCAGCAGGTCGGCAATAGCGTTTTCAATGCGTTTGTCGATGTCGTCCTGCCTGCCAAGACCAAGGATAGACGCCACCTCATTGAGATAAAGCAGCGGCATGGCCCGGCTCGAAATCTGTTCCGCACAGCCATAGGGGTAGCGGTCCAAACTTAGCAAAAGTCCGGGCACATCAAGACGGGCGAACGGCCCCAGCGCCAGCGTCAAAGCGCCCGAATTGGGCATCATCCCGGCAAAACGCTCAGCACCAATGCTCAAGGTCTCTCCCGGCTCGATAACCATATAGGCACTGCGGGTTGCAGGGGCGGCGGTAGCGCGCACGCCAAGGGTCAACTCCTTGACCAGTGCATCCCCGTTTGGCGCGGTGATAACCAGCCTTAGCTGATGGTTGCCCACTGCGGTGCCGGTCAGCCCGAGGTCAAGGGAGGTACGCTCACCAACGCCAAGCTCGACGCTGGTATTGCCGGTATTAACGGACAGGCCCTCATCGGCACTCACATCAATACGATAGCTGCCCGCCGGTCCGGCGACATTGTTGATTTCAACCAGCAGGCGGGATTGATCATCCACCCTGAGGAAACGCGGTGGTGACAGAGTAACAACCACCGGGTCACGCACAATGATATCGGCTGAGCTGTGCCCGACGCCGGTTTTTGTCCAGGCCATGGCCATAAGCCGCACAGTGCCCGAAAAGTCCGGCATGTCGAAACTGACTTCGGCTTTGCCCTCAGCGTCGACTTGAACAATTCCCTTGTGCAGGGCCACCAGAACCGAGGTCGCAGGCGGTGTGCCCAGACGGGTTGCGGCTCCATCACCACCGGAGCGCAAGGCACCCGGGCTCCCCTGTGTGGGGTCAATCAACTGCCCGTATAGGTCGCGCAGTGCCATCCCCAACTGGCGCTGGCCGAAATACCAGCCATCGGGGTTGGGCACCTTGAAGTTGGTCAGATTGAGAATGCCCAGGTCAACGGCGGCAACCGCCACATAGGCGCTTTGTCCAGCCCCAACATTGTCTATGCTGATCGTTGCCTTCACTGGCTGGCGCGGCAGCGCTTCGCCGGGCGCTTCCAGTTGAACGTCAAGAACATTGTCGCCTGGGTCAATTTCGGCAAAAGCCAGGCCCAGCGCCCGGGCTGGCATCCGCCGCTCGGCAACACTTGCCGGGCGATAAAGCATCGCCGTCACATAGGCCCCCGGACCCCATTCAGCAGTAACCGGCAGGGATACGGAAACTCCCTCCGCAGGAACGGCAACGGCGCGCATGTCGATAATGGTATTGTCCACCACCATTACCAGCGCGGTGCCGGCGAATTGCGGCTCAAGGCGAAGCACGGCAGTGTCGCCAATGCGATATCTGGATTTGTCCAGCGCCACCTGCAATGTGTCGGGTGTGTCCGAGTTTGCATCGGCAAAATAATATCCGGCATAGAATTCATAGCTGCTTGATGCAGGATTTTCCCCGGTACTCTCAACCTCTAGCCTGTAGCGGCCCCAGGCGACCGATGCACCAATGCTGACCGGCCCATCGGCCTTTGTATCAACAGTGCCGTTGGCGACCTGCCGAGATGTACTGATGGCCTCCCATTTCCACGAGCCGCCCTCCCGATACCATTGATAGTCGGTTTCAATCCGCGACAAGGTCCAGCTTAGGCCCTTGATGGCGGTGGTTTCCCCACCCGGAGCCACAGAAATAACGTCAAACCCCGCTTCGCTTCCGCGCGCCGGGCCGCTTCCCTGTTCGAAGTCGGGCTTGATGCCAATGCGCTCCATATCGGCCAGAATCGGGCGGCTCAGAGAGCGCTCGATGGTGCGCCCGTTACTGTCCCGCAGGCGCAACAGCAACTGCGCAATCATCGGGCGGGTGGAAGTGCGTGGCTCAGGCACAATTACTTCGGCAGTGACATTGCCTTCCTCATCGGTTGTTCCGACCAGGCCCAGCGGCTCGCGCTCAGTTTCAACCGGATCATCATCGCGTCCAAAGACATAGCCCGGATATTCCTCAAGAGAACTGGTGGGTCGCAGAATCACATCAGCCTCGACGCCAAGTCCCGGCGCCGTTGCGCCATAAAGATATTTGGCCGCAATGCTTACAGGGGTGATTTCCCCCGGCCTGATCGGCCCCTGTGGAGCGCTGATTTCAAGAGCAAGCCGCTCGGGTTCAAAATCCTCGACCAGAAAATTGACATTGGCCAGCGGGCTGGCCTCAGGATCCACAAAGAGCCGGATATTCCATGAACCGCGCATGGCTTCGCCAGCCAACGCAACAGCAGTGAAATATCCCCCCGCACCCTGATCCTCGAGTAGCTCGGTGTGGGCAACAATACCGTCAGGCCGCTCGACTTCCATCCTCAAGGGTAAATCGAGCACAGCCCTCGCCCCGGCGTCGCGCAGGAGCGCCGTCACGAATACTGTTTCCCCTGGGCGGTAGACGCCGCGCTCGGTGGTGGCGAACAGATCAAGCGGTCCGGGAAAGGGACGCCCGTCAACGCCCCTGTCCGTCAGATCGAACGCGGCCCTGGAAATATCCAGAAACACATAGTCGCCAGCTTCGGTTTCAGCCACCAGCAATTGCGGCGCGCGGCCTCCGGTGCCCCGGGATAGACCCGGTGCAAAATCGACCCGACCATCTGTGTCAGTTATCGCCTCACCAAGAATTTCGTTATTGACCGCAACCAGCCGCACTTGTGCATCGACAACAGGTTTGGCGGAATTGAGTGAGCGCACAAAGGCATGCATGCCATCTTCGCCTGAAACGGAAGTCAGCCCCAGATCGGTAATGAGGAACCACTGGGTGGCCACATCGCGCCAATAGGGCTGCTCGGCCCCGGCGATTTTTGCGGTGATGACATAGGCACCCGGCTTGATGTCGGTCAGGACATCAGACACCGGGATTGAAGTGGTGGTCATGGTGTTGGCGGTTCCCCGCGCAAGGTCAACCTGACCCTCCCAGCTTTTCTCTCCATATTGGTCTGCGATGTCCTGAGCCGAATATCCGCTCAGGGTGTCCTGGAAAATGCCGTCGCGCACGGCCATGGCAACCGAACGGTTGCCGATACGGTAAATGGCAACGTCCGCAACTTCAGCGTTGATGGAGGAAATCGGCAGCCCCCCGCCGAGCCCGGCGGGCAGTACATAGGCATCATTGGCAAATCCGACAAAAGGCGAGCGGTCGGGCACATAAACACTCAATTCCACATCATTGCGCAAGACCTCTCCATCGGCGGAAGGCAGCCCGGCGCGCAGTTTTATTTCGTAGCGGCTGCCATGGCTTAGCCCCTCGATGCAAACCTGGTTTTGCTCGACCTCAATGGCAACGCGTGGGGAATCTGCAACCACCACATAGTCGGACAGCTCAATATTGCCGGAGGGCAGGGGGTCTGAGAACACGGCACAGATGCGCGGTGAAGCGGCCTCTGAATCCACTTCGCTGGAGGTCACGCGAAAACCGTGTTCGGCGACAACTTCGTCAAGCTGGCTTTGCAAGGCCTGGTCGTCCACCAGAGCCAGACTGGCCCGGTAGGTGAAAATGGACTGGCGCCACATCTCGCGCCTGGTCAGGGCGTGGGCAAGCATGGCCAGTGCTTCAGCCCGTTCGGAGGATGTTTCGGTCAGCAGGAAGGCGTTCAGTGCCGCGTAAGTGGCGACTTCAGAGGCTTCATAGTCGGTTCTGTTGTTGGTTTTTTGCGCGTCAAAATAGGCCATGGCCGCCTCCGCCAACTTGCCCCATATCAGGGGGTCTTTGCCAGCGATGGCCAGGGCCTGACGATAGGCATTGATTGCGGCGGGATAGTTGGCTTGCTCCTGTTGCGCATCAGCAAAAACAATAAGGTCGCCGTAGGCTACTCCCTCCGGCGGGGGGTTGGTGATTTTGAGTTCAGCGGCGAAACGACCTGCAGCGCCAACAAAGGAAGCTGTGGCCAGAAACGGCAATTCAGCAAGGCGAGCTTCTGCGATTTCTTCAAATGTAGGAGACATTTCAATGATGCCGGAAATCGCTGCATCAAATTCGGTTTCAGGTCCCACCGCGCTTTTGAGAAAACACCAGTTGGCTTTCTGGTTGTAGGTGAAGGCTTCACAATTTCCATCGGCAAGACAGGTCGATTCACATGTTTCCAGCGGCACGTCCTTGATGATGGAGTAATCAAATCCGGGCAGGTCGGTCCCCGGCAACAGGGTGATATTGCGTTCACCGGCAACCGCGCCAGACAGGCCAAAACCCAGCAACACAACGCCCAATACCAGGGCGGAAAACCGCGCAAGAATGTTCCCAAATGATTGTTGCATCCCGCTCACCCTCAATGTTCTGAATTTGGTGTCCACAATAGGCCCGACCCGGCTTCCAAGTAAAGGAACCTGTCGCCGCCGGCACCGGTATACTTGCCGGCCCGGACCTGTCAGTCTAGCTTGGTTGTCGGCAGATGAACGGCACATGAACAGGGTGCGGAACACAAGGCGACCATGAGCAGGAAAGATGATTTCATTACCGCCGCTGCCAAAACATATCAGGCGGCCAACGTCGCAACCCTGAGTTGGATTTTGAACAGAGGGTTTCTGCACGGCTGTTTTCTCAACACCAAGCTCAACCCGATAACGCTTGAGGACTATGCACCCGGCGACACCATGCGCGGGCCTGAGTTCACCTATGGCTGGATACAGGGGCGCGGACTTGAAGCACTGGTCACCTATGCCGCTTTTCTGGAGTCATTCGACCCCGCCCTTGCCGCCAGAGCTGATGCGACGGGGCAAAAGCTCTATGTGGGGTTGCGCGATTTGCAGGCCAGAAACGGCCACGGCTATTTCTGTTACGACAAGGATATGCAGCCGGTTTACCCCGCCCCTGATTCTGAGGAGACCGGCGAAATCACGCTCCAAAACGCACCCGGCGATATTTATACCTATTCCGACGCTTTTTTTGCCAAGGGATTGGTTGCGGCTTCCGTCCGTTATGCGCCTGAGGAAACACCGGGACACCTCGCCTACCTACCGGGTGATTGCGGCCATTGAAGCGGGGAGGTTTCAGATCGCTGAGCGCTGCGCCCTTTCCGAGGCGGAACTGGCAGCGCAGGACGATGATTACGGACCCCGCATGATCCTGCTCGGCGCAGCTTCCATGCTCTCGCGCCTCAGCCTTGGTGAACGAACCGGATTTGCCGGGCGTTTCATTGCCCATGTGCTGGAGCACCATCTGGACAAAACCACATCCCTGTTGCGCAACGTCCCCGGCGGCGATGTTTGCAATCCTGGCCACTCCATCGAGTTTGTCGGATTTGCCCTTGCCCATTTGGGGGAGGGTATTGCACCGGAACAGGCTGAACAACTGCAGCAAATTCTTGTTGCTTCGTTTCAGGTCGGCTTCATCGGTCCCGGAATTGCCATTGAAATTTCAATGAACGCGCAAAAACCCCTGAACGGGCTGTGCCCGTGGTGGTCACTGCCCGAGACCATTCGCTCCGCCGCCCTGATGTACCAGTTGACAAAAGCCCCTCAAATTCTGGAAATCTGGCGCCAGGCCCATGAGGCTTTTTTTGAAGATTATTGGCGAGGTGAACCGCCAATTGCCTATCAGATGCTGAGCAAAAGCGGCCCGGAGAGCCGGACACCCTCGACCCCTGATCTGGACCCGCTCTATCATACCGGACTGAGCCTGTTGGCCGCAATAAAGGTCGCACCTACCCTTGAATCAGATTGAACGGTCCAGTTTCGTGGACAGGTGAATGAGGCTTTCCGAGCTGCGCACACCGGGAATTGAGCCAATATCGTCCAGCACTTTATCCAGTCCGCCAGTGGTTTCAGCAGCAATCTGCAAAATCAGGTCGAAGCGCCCGCTGGTGGAATGGATGATTTCAACTTCCGGTACCGCCTTGATGCGCTGCACCACCGAAGTGCTGGCGCGGGCTTCAACCTGAACCAGCACGGTGGCCTTGATGCGCCGGGCCAGCGCCACATCTCCCAGCTTGATGGTGAACCCCGCGATTGTACCCTTTCGCTTGAGCCGCTCGATGCGTGCCTGAACGGTCGAACGGGCCACGCCGAAGCGCCGCGCCAGCAGGGCTGTCGGGGTGGAGCTGTCAGCAGCCAGCGCCGCCAGAATGTCAGAATCCAGTTTATCCATGTCATTTCGCCGTGTTTTTCGTCATAATGACCGAAATTTTGAGCATTTCAACCGGATAATTCGATGATTTTGTCACGGAAATTGATTCTATTTGGTGGGAGGCTGCTTGGACCGGGGTGCGAACGGCCTTTATCTTGGATTGATCGGAGGAGTGGAGCGATGAAACTTGCAAGGACCGCCTGGGATAATCCGCGTGAATATCTGCGCACCGTGCAGCCCGATTACCCGGTGGCATTTTTTTGCCCCCAAGCGCTTCAGCAAAAAGCCCATGAATTTTTGCGCGGGTTCCCCGGTCAGGTGACCTACGCTGTCAAGGCCAATCCGGCCCCCGAAGTGCTGGTAAATCTGGACGCTGCCGGAATTGAAGCCTTTGACGTGGCATCGCCTGAGGAAATGGACGAGGTGCGAAACATTGCTCCCCAGGCACTCCTTCACTATAATAATCCCGTGCGCTCGCGTGCCGAGATTGCCCACGCTGTTTTGTCAGGCGTTGCCTCCTACGCAGTGGACAGCCGCTCAGAACTTATAAAGCTGGCTGAACAGGTCCCCCCTGAGGATGTCGAAGTTGCGGTGCGTTTCAAGCTGCCTATCAAGGGTGCGGTCTATGACTTTGGTACCAAGTTCGGCGCCGACCTTGTGCTGGCTGTTGAGCTTCTCAAACAGGTGAAAAAGCTGGAATACACTCCCTCGCTTTGTTTTCATCCCGGCACCCAATGCACGGCTCCCGGCGTCTGGAAAGCCTATATCAACGCCGCCGCAGAAATCGCCGGCAAGGCAGGTGTTGTCATAGCTCGGCTCAATGTGGGTGGAGGCTTCCCCTCCCACCGTTTGACGGAGCAAAACCCGCGCCTTGAGGCCATATTCGACAAAG
>Ga0256839_1001576_pt1 | contig 27388 bp, 21 predicted proteins | sample 354166metaG_FD_185968 | JGI IMG/M metagenome (GOLD analysis project Ga0256839, IMG submission 185968) | Hydrothermal vent microbial communities from Mid Atlantic Ridge, Atlantic Ocean - 354-166 | ecosystem: Environmental > Aquatic > Marine > Hydrothermal vents | place: Atlantic Ocean: Mid... | reverse complement strand
TGCCGTCTTGCCGGGGAACCTCTCAGCGCTGTATTCAAGAAAATGATTGACCAGTGTGTGTCTTAACACCTAAACTTCCGTCGTTCATCTTTCTTGTAATAAAAGCCGAGAGCCTGTTTATGGAATCGAAGTTGTCGGGGATCAGTTCTTCATCATTCACTGCAATCCCGTATCTTTCTTCGATAAATGAAACCAGTTCGAGGACACCTGTTGAATCTATCAATCCTTTTTCGAGGAATGAAACCCCATCCCCGAAACCGTCATCCTCACCATACAGAAAGTTCTCAACAATGAAACGCCTGATTTCAGACTTCAACTGCATATTCCCTGTTCTCCATCACGTCTTCTGTTATCTTCCTGCTCCTTGAATCAAAATCCTCTATATACATTTTATGCACGAGCAATGTAGAGATTATGCCGACGACAGCCATGTTGTCCTTAAACCCGATCACCTGAGACCGTCTGCACTTTCTCAACAGCATGGAAACGGCTTTCGGATTAAAATACCCGGTATTTCTCAGGTTTTTCTCTGAAAGTATATCCTCAAGATAACCCGGGGGATCCCCGTAAAAAAAACTCTTTGAATCAGGGGCCATATACGGCTGTTTGGTTCTTTTTATTATTGAAGGCGGCAATAAACCGCTCATGCTCTCCTTCAGGATATACTTTTCCGTCAAAACCCTCATCCTTATATCGGGCGGCAGTTTGCAGCAGAACTCCACCACCCTGTGATCGAGAAAAGGGAACCTCCCCTCTATCGAGTTTGCCATCGCAACCCTGTCCCCCTGCGAAGACAGGAGATAGCCTGAAAGGAGGGTCTTGATTTCAAGGTACTGTGATTGCGACAGGTAATCGTATTCGGACAAGTCGCCTGAGAATAATACCGGCAGTTCATCCAGGCTTTTATAATTATCCAGTCTCTCTTTAACACAATCGGAGAAAAAGAATTTTATCTTTGAAGTTGTGTTCCACCTCGGTATATGTGAATAATACGCCTCAGGATAATCATTTGTATCCATCATGAAAAACGTCCCGGCATACCGGAGTGATTTTACGGGGGAATCGGAAAGATACGGATAGAGCCTCCTGAGGATAAGGGGCCTGATCTTCGATTCCGGAAATCTCTCCATAAATCTGCGAATCTTTGTCTCCTTGAAGATATCATATCCCGCCAGTATCTCATCCGAGCCCTCACCTGTTAAAACCACCTTGTAGCCGCTTTCCCGTACGAGCCTGGAAAGGAGGTACAGTGGGGCGGGCGCTGTCCTCAATACAGGTTTTTCAGTATGCCATATAACGTCGGGAAATATCCTGCCGATATCGGAATATGTACATTTGATATCGCTGTGCTCTGTATTCAGATATTCGATCATTTGCCTCTGATATTCACTCTCATCATATGCCTCGTCATGGAAAGTCACTGAAAACGTTCTTAACTGATTTGCGGTGAATTTCTTTACGAGAGCGGTTATAACAGACGAATCTATACCGCCGCTTAAATATGCACCTACAGGCACATCGGCCCTGAGCCTCAGCCTTGTGGCATCTATCAGCAGTTCCCTTAATTCTTCAGCATACTCCTCCTCCCTTCCGACACCGCCATCCGGCGTAAAGTCGGGGTCCCAGTATCTTTCCATCTTCTGCTTCCCTTTTTCTATCGTCATATAATGTCCCGCCGGAAGCTCGAATATGTTCCGGAACGCTGTTCTGGGAGGTATGGTCATCCAGAATGTGAATATCTGATCCAGGGCGTAAATATCCATTTCCCTCTTTACCCTGCTGTCCATAAATAATGCCTTTATCTCCGACGCAAAGAGCATTGAGCCGTTGACGGATGTATAAAACAGCGGCCGGATACCGAGCCTGTCCCTTGCAATAAACAGCACCTGTCTGTTTTTATCCCATATGACAAACGAGAACTGACCGTTGAGGTGTTTAAGGCACCCTGTGCCGTAATCTTCATACAGATGAACGATCACCTCTGTATCGGACATCGTGTAAAACCCGTGCCCCCGTTTCTTGAGGATGCTTCTGAGTTCTATATAATTGAATATCTCGCCGTTGAAGGTTATCCATACAGTCCTGTCTTCGTTGTGTATCGGCTGCCAACCGCCCTCCAGGTCAATGACGCTCAGCCTTGCGTGAGCAAGCCCCGCCCTTTCATCCCTGTAAAACCCCGCCCCGTCCGGACCCCGGTGGCGCATGACCGCGGCCATCTTTTTCAGGGTATCAACGGATATCTCCCTGTTACTGTAAAGATTGAATATGGCCGCTATGCCGCACATGTATTAACACCTGCCCGATCGATGCAACATTGCAGAAGGCTCGCTGTATACTGATTTCTGCAATGCTCCGCCGTCTCAGTCACATGATGACATCGCTGAGGACACACAGTCTGCATTTTCATGCAACTGCGTCAACATTACAGTTGCATAAAATATTAATATCGGGTAAAGCTGCCGTGTTTACCTTACAGTGGCATAAAAATGCCGCCCGCGGGCAGGGGAGTCAGGCGGAAAAGCTTTATCCGCGATACCTTGGAGAGTATTCCGCACGGCTTATCGACATCCTCTGGAATTTCACTCTCCGTTACGTCCCGCAATAAAGACATATTTCCGGTATCCCTTCGCTTTATAAAGGTTTTACGGCGGACTCCCCTGCACGTTTATGCCACATTAAGGTTATGTATTCAATCAATGGTTATTACCTTAAGCGGTTTCACGAATCTTTTCGATCTTATCCTCTAACGTCCTGATTTTTGCCGTCAGTGACAAGATCTCCCGGAAATTGTTTTCGATTTTCTCCTCAAGTGTTATATATCTTGACGACATATCCTCTTTGATCTTTAATGAGTCCGGATCGTCATTATTGTTTGCCTCTGCGGAAACGGCCGTACTTTCATTGGAGGCATCCCAGTAATGATATGTCCCGAGATCGTTTACCACCTCCCTGACAATATCCGCGGTTACCTCCTTCTTGTCCTCCGAGTATGCTATAAGCAGCGCAAAGTCGCACAGGATGTTTATAAGCCTCGGTATCCCCCTGCTGAACCGGTAAATAAGCTCCGGCATATCATCATGAAACCTGATTGCATCAGGATTGCCCGCAACGGTGAGACGGTGTTTGATATAACCGGCTGTCTCCTCGATACTCAATGGAACAATATGATAATTTATGCTGATGCGCTGGCGTAACTGCATCATCCCGGGAAGCATGAGTGTCTTTTTAAGCTCCGGCTGCCCCACCAGTATGATCTGCAGGAGTTTGGCCTTATCCGTCTCAAGGTTGGAAAGCAGCCTGATCTCTTCCAGCAGATCGGGCGACAGGTTCTGTGCCTCGTCAATCAGCAGGACGGGCTGGAATTTCTCCGCATACTGTTGAATGAGAAATTCATTCAGGTCGCTCAACAGCCTTCTTTTGCTTTTACCCTCGACATCCAGGCCGAAATCCTCATTGATCATGGATAACAGTTGTTCCGATGAAAGCTTGGTGTTGTTGATTTTTGAAAGTTTGACCGCACCGTCAAGGTTTTTAATGAGGTTGCGTATAATCGTGGTTTTGCCCGAGCCGATCTCACCGGTCAGCAGAATAAATCCTATCCTGCACTTTATGCCGTAGTCAAGATAGGTTATCGCCTTTTTGTGGGTGCCGCTCCGGTATAGAAAATCCGGATTGGGCACCAGTTCAAACGGTTTGTCTTTGAAAGAAAAATGCGTTTTATACATTGTCAACAGCCTAAAAAACCAGTTTTGCCTGCACACGGACAATGTTATTATGAAAATCCCCGGCGCCGGTATCTGAATCCCTGTAGTTATAAATGTATTCAGTGCCTGCTGTTATGTTACCGCCCGCTTTATAGTCAAAGCCTCCTCCAAGGCTGTACCTGTACACATTGTCGTCTTCAGGCAAAAACCTCTGTTTCTCCCACAATCCGCGTAATGAAACCGCCATCGCGGCGGATAATATTTTCTTGATATCAACGGCAATTCCCCTGGTCCTGTCTTCCATGCCGGTCTTTAATTCCCTGTCCCTGATGTAATACGGGTTGACGGTCATTTCAAAAGGTTCACCTGTTCTCAGACTCAGGTCAGCCCTCTGCCTTTCCGTTGCCCCCCGGGTTATGGAACCTGCAATGGGGACGGACCGGGACGATTGAGCGCCCGGCTGCAACATGGAATTACTGTAGGCAGCGCTCAGTACAGAGCCGCCCAGTATATCCAGCCTGTATTCCGAGCCTGCGCTCCAGAAGTCGGCCTCCTCGTCAGATGCACGGGAAAAATCAATATATGTCTTTCCCGCTTCGCCCCGCACGGTCCAGTGCGGGCCCACCCTGTAATCCGCCGCCACTGATCCCCGGTGGCTGTCATATCTGCCGGTCAGTTCAGGGCGGTAGGCAAGAAACCTGTAGTTCAGCGATACACCGAGCCTGAACGGAAAGCGTTTGTTCAGCGAAGCAAAAGCCGTGTGGCTGCCGGAATCATTTCCTTCTTCAGCCTCGTACCATGTGTCGGTATAGGCATACCCGAAACGCGACAGCAGGGTCGGCGCCAGCGGATATTCCGCATGCGGTGAAATCTCAAACACATTGCTGGCTGTCATGTTTTCGGATGCATTTCCTTCCGCAAAGGGTCTCCTGATATCCACCGGAACCCTCCTGTAGTTGTCGGAAACATCAATGACAAACCGTCTGAACGGCCCGGCCCGTGCATTAAATCTGATTTCCTGCGCATCTTTAATGTCCGTCCGGTCAAGTTCGCTGTGGCGGCCGTGGAATCCGAAATCAAGCCGGTAATCAATCCCGAGATTAATGGATGCAGCTGGAGCATATTCAAGCACAATTGCAGGAGAGACGGTAGTTATGAAATCATATTCTTCATCAGAGCTGGCCAGGAATATGTTGTCGTTGTATTCTTCCGTTACGGCAATACCCGTGGTTACGCTGATTTTCGCAAATGAAACCGATGAAGTCAGCACCAGAATCGCCGTCAGTACGTAGAGTCCGGTAAATCTTCTCACTCTTTTCCCTTCTTTTTGTATTTGTAATGATAGTATGAGTAATCGCCGTCAAGATTTGAAATGCTTGCGTTGTTGAATACAACTCCCAAGATGTTGAACCCCTCCATCATGTTCAGGGCATCCTCAACCGTTTTTATTCCGGTCCGGCCCTCCCTCACAACAAAAACGACACCGTCCACGAATGAGCCCACTGCAATGGCTTCAGTGCAGGACAGGACCGGCGGGGTGTCGACAATAATATACCTGTCCGCATAACGTTGCTTGAGCTCTTTAATGAGCGCCTTCATCCTTTTGGATGATAGCAGTTCCACGGGATTTTTCACCGCGCTTCCCGCGGGAAGAAGCACCATGTTGCCGATGCCTGTTTTTATCAGGACTTCGGATATATCGATTCCGCCGCGCAGGTAATCGGAAAGGCCGCTTTCATACTCTATCCCGAGATATTCATGGGTCATGGGATTCCTGAAGTCCGCATCGATAAGAAGGGTCGAATGGTCTATCTCCTGCGAGAGCGTAACGGCAAGGTTGACGGCGGTGAGTGTCTTTCCCTCACCGTTGACGGAGCTTGTAATCATGATCGTATTAAGAAAGGCGCTCTTGGTCTGCTTGATCAGCATTGACTTGAGTCTCCTGTATTCCTCGGCGGCCGGAGACTCCGGCCGGGTTACCGTTACAATATAATTGTTGTTGATCCTTGCCTCGGCGCTTCCGGAAATATCCGGCTTCAGGCTTTCACCCCCGGTTCCGGATTCCCTCGACCTGACCGCCTTTTCCAATGCCTTTTCAATCCTGCTCATTTGTCTGTCTTTTCCTTACGGGGTTATCCTTAGAGTTGCATTAAAACACCGCCTGCGGGGCAAAGGAGTCTGACGGGGAAGCTTTATCCGCGATACCTTCAGGAAATATTCCGCACGGCATATGGACGTCTTTATTGAACCTCACATTCCGTTATTTCCTGCAACAATAACATATTCCGATATCCAATCGCTTTATAAAGGTTTCCCGGCTGACTCCTTTGCCCGTTTATGCAACATTGTCAAAAAAACCTGTTCAGGGCCTCACTGACGAGAACGCCCGCGATAACCAGGAGATATAATATCGAGAAGGCATAAACACTTATATTTATTCGCTTTTTTCTCCTGATATCCTTTTCCGTCACAATCGCGGGTATGACCGCCAGAACCTTCATTCCCAGGCCGGACTTCAGGGTATCGATATCCCTTATGGAGGAATCGTTTTTCTCCATCAGGAATACGAGACCGGCACCAGCGCCTATTCCCGCCAATATACCCAGAAAAATCAGCTTCAGCCTGTCGGGACTGACCGGTTTTATGGGCAGGACAGCGCGTTCTATAATTTTATATACCTCTCCCTTGTTCTGCGCCTCGACTTGTTCATTGACCTCGGCTTCTCCGAGTTTGGCAAGCATCTGGTCGTACAATCTCTGATAAGCATCCCTCTCTCTCTCAAGGTTGGTCAGTATTTTCTTGTTGCCGGGAATATGTTTCAGCTCGTTTTCGGCCCTTTTAATACGGTTGGCCAGGCTCTCTTTTTTCGCCTCGAGGGAATCGATCTCGGATTCGGTCTTCAACAGTTCCTCTCTCAGCTGCTGGTAGATGGGGTTCATCATACTCATGCCGGAGCCGGAGTCGCTATCCCGGCTTTTTTTGTTTTCCCTGTTCACAACATCGGCCTTCAACTGTTTTTTTAATGCTTCGATTTCCATCTTTGTTTTTATTACATCGGGATAGTTTTCGGTATATTCCGTCATTAAGACACGGAGCTTTTGCTCGAGCATTTTCAGCCTGGCCATCAACGGGTTTACCCCCGCACTGTCAATCATTGCGAGTGTAAAAGGCGATTCCCCGGATATCTGCTCTTTTATTTTCTTCTTCTTTGCCGTGAGCCTTCTGATTTCCATTTCTGCATCCTCTATCTGGTCTTTGTATTTCTTCATGGAGGCCACAATGCTTCTTTCGTCAACCGCCAGATACACGCCTTCTTCACGCCTGAAATTGGCGAGTTTCTCCTCTATGTCGGCTATCTTCCTTTTGTAGTAAGCAATCTGATCGGACAAAAACCTGCTTGCGCTGTATGCGTTTTCTTTCTTTAAGCCGGAGATCGTTTCAATATATTTGTCGACCAGGGTGTTGACATATTCCTGCACCATCGCAGGGTCTTTTCCCCTGTAGGAAACCGAGAAAAGATTCTCCCTGGCGCTCTCCGTTATATTCGTGTTCCCGGCAAGCTTGTCAATCATTGACTCCAGTTCGGCTTCATCTTTTACCGTTGCATCAAGGTCCATTGCCCTGATCACCTTCAGCAGGACTTCCCTGCTCAGCATGGTATATTTCAACCCGCGCAGGCTGTCTCCTTCGCGGGACCTCATCCTGCTTCCCTGTATGAGTTTCTTGATGGCGCTCTGCTGTATAAACACAGTGCTTTTCGCCTCGTATTTCTCCGGAATGAAGAAACTGCCCCACACAATAACGGACAAAACCGTCAGGGATACCGAAACAAACAGATATTGCCGCCTTGCAATAATCCGCAGGAATTTTTTTAGATCCATCTGTGCCGTATTATCCGCCATCTTTCCGTCTTTCCCCATGAATCCTGCATTACCCCCCTTCCCCTTGACCGGGGAGGGGCAGGCGGGGAGCGTTGCGATTAAACTAAAACATACTCTCCTTTACAACAACAACATCCCCCGGCTTCATCGTAATATTCTTACTCATATCTCCCTTCATCAAGTCTTTCGCCCTTACGTGTATTTTTATACGTCCGGCGGTCTTACTCAATATCAGCGCAGGGCTGGAACCCAGTATGTCGCCGGATAAATCTTTCTTCCCGCTGTCCGGTTTTTTTCTCAGCACGATCACGTCATTCTTCTTTGCGAATTCAGTAAACCCGCCGGCGGAAAGAATAACATCAAGGATGGTAAGACCTTCCCTGTAAGGAACAGTGGTTGGATTGGCTACTGCACCGACAATACTGATCCTTTTTGCAAAGTTATCCGGAATAAACAGCATGTCGCCGGGCTCCAGGACTATATCCTGGCTGAAATCCCCCTTTTCAAACAGGGCGGAGAAATCGCTTTTTATCTTCTTCTTGTTCCTTACGAGGTATGAATTCTCCAGGTCCGCATTGTCCAGTGGGCCCAGTTGCGAAAGAAACTCAAGAAGCGTTGTCTCTCTGTTGAGCGTCACCACTCCCGCAGGCACCCCCTTGCCGAAGACGAATATCCGGTAATTGGTCATGTTTGTTACAATCACCGTCACAATGGGCGTCTTTACAATTTTTTTGAATTTTTTCTCAAGCGCCGCCGTCAACTCCTTGGGAGTCAGGCCTGACGCTTTTATCTCGCCGAGCGCAGGAACGGAAATCTTTCCGTCCGGCCTGACCGTGGCCGTAATGCTCAGCTCAGGGCTCCCCCATACGGATATCTGCAGGGAATCCCCGTCTCCTATCACATAATCCCCTGCTCGGAGACCCGATGGAAACACCGCGGTAACTATAAGAACTATAAGCAAACAGAGAGTTTTTTTCACGATTCCCGCTCTATCTCCCTCCGCGTCCGAAAAGAATAACCTTGACTGTATCAAGAACAATAAGGATATCCAGGAAAATCGATTGATACTTTATATAGTAAAGATCGTATCTCAACTTCTCCATCGCGTCCTCTATGGAATCACCGTATTCATATCTGACCTGCGCCCATCCGGTGATGCCCGGTTTCACGCAGTGCCGCTCGGAATAATAAGGTATCTGCTTTTTCAGGGATTCGACAAAAAAGGGTCTCTCCGGCCTCGGCCCTATAAAGCTCATGTTGCCGCATATGACATTAAAAAGTTGCGGTATTTCATCAAGGCGCAGCTTTCTCAATATCCTTCCCACCCTCGTGATCCTGTTGTCCCCTGTCCGGGACCATACAGGGCCGGTGTGCTTCTCGGCATTGTCGATCATTGTCCTGAACTTGTAAACTATGAATATTTTTTCATTCTCCCCGATCCGCTCCTGTTTGAAAAGCACCGGGCCCCTGGAGTCCAGCTTGATCAGAACAGCTACAAGTATTATAATCGGCAATGACACAACAATGCCAATAACGGCAAGGACAACATCGACCATGCGCTTGACGCACCTCCTGGTCGGGGTAATCCTGAATCCGTCCGAAAAGATAAGATGGCTCGGATTCATGTTTTCGATGAGCAGCTTGCCGGTCAGCTGCTCGTAAAATGAGGGGCCGTCGATTATATCAATTCCCTGCAATTTGCAGTCAAGAATCTCCCTGACGGGAAGAGTTCCCCTTCTTTCGCTGAGGGATACGACAATCTTCTGCACCTTCTCCTTGAGGGCAATGGCAAGGATGCCGTCTCCGTTGCCGACTATGGAGCTTCCCGGCACATGAACCGGCTCCCCGACACAGTTGACATAACCCGACAGGGCGAAACCGTTGCCGTTGCTGCGGAGGATATTCCCCATGGTCTTCGCAAAAGGGCCGGTGCCGAGTATCAGCACCTTCCTGGCGACAAGAGGCAGTTTTAAGAATATGCCGTACCCGATATGCCAGACAGACTGGAGCATAACCGAGATAAGGACCGACATGAATAACATTCCTCTTCCAAGCTGCACATCAGGGACGAAATAATAAAATGCGCCGAGCGCAAGAGATGTGAAAAATCCCGCAAACATGACTTTCAGGAGCACTTCCTTTCTGCCGTCGGTCTTTTCGGCGCTGTAAAGGTCCAGGAAAAAGCATATGAATATCATGAATACCGAAAAAGCAACCGCCTTCGGCAACAGCGGGGCATATTTTTGCAGAACACTCCCGGAGGAATGTCCCATGTAATAAAATCTCAGATAAACACCGGCATAAGCGGATAAAAAGGTGATGAGAACATCCCCCATAATCAGTATGATATTTTTTCTCGCAAAAAAATTCATTTCTTTCTTATCCCGTCAAGCAGTTTCTTTGCTTCATCAATTTCCGGAAAAGCCGAGCGGCCGCCGAGACTGACCGCTTTCCCGAGTTGTTCCGCGGCCTCTGAATCCATTCCTTTTTTTAAATACGCAAGCCCCAGATGATACCGGATCACAGGCTCACCGGGGAGATAATCCGCCGCCTCCCTGAAATTTTTCAGGGCATCGTCGTAATTGCCGGCCTTGAACAACGCCCATCCAAGGGTGTCCGCCACGTTGCCGCTGCGGGGCGCTATCTTTTTTGCCCTCCGCGCCATGTCAACGGCCTTCTCTGCGGGGCCGTACCCCTCTGCATACAAATAGGCGAGATTGTTGAGGGACGGAACATGGTCAGGCGATATCTCAAGAGCCTTTTCATACATATCAATCGCTGATTTTCTCTTTCCCGTCCTCTCAAGGATTACCGCCTGGAAAAAATAGGCCGGGATATATTCAGGCCTGGATTTCTGTATGCCTTTGAAAACCTCCAGGGCCTTCCGGAACATGCCGGCGGACATATATACCCTGCCCTTCATAACCTTTGTCTTGATATTGTCCGGCTTGAGTTTTTCCGCTTTTTCCAGGGCGGCAACAGCATCCCTGAACCGTCCCTCTGCAGCATATGCCGCGGCCAGCGTCTGATAGCCCGTATCATTTTCAGGCTCCAGAGAGATAAACTCCTTTGCGTTTTTCTCCGCCTCCGCATAATCTTTTTTCAATATGCAGATATCCGCTATCCGTCTGCGGAGACCGGTTCTGCCGGCGTTTTTCGCCAGGAGGCCTTCCAGTTCCCTGATTGCACGGTCATATTCGCCCATCGCCGCATAAACACCGGCCATTCTTTCCATTCCGGCCTCGGGAGAGACCGCCTTCAGGTTTCCGAAAACATACAACGCCTTTTCATAATCTCCGTTCGCCGCGTGAATACGGCCCCTCATATCGAGAATCCTCGTGTCCTTCGGATAAAGACTTAATCCCTCTTCCAGGGTCCGGATCGCCTTCTCACTGTCTTTTTTCCTCTGGTAATATCCCGCAAGGGACAGGTAGGCAACGGGTTTCTCCTGTGATTTCGCCTTAATGTAGTAGGCGAGTGCCTCTTCATCTTTTTTATCCGCTTCCATTATCCTTGCAAGCATTATCAGCGCCGTTACGTTTTTGTCATCAATTCCGAGGACTTTCCCGTATTCCTCAACGGCGTTTTCCTTTTTCCCCGTGCCAATGTAAACAAGGGCGAGGTTGAAGTAGGGCTGGAAGAAATCACGCTTATAGGCAATCGCCTTTTGGAAATACTCTATCCCTTTATCGGTTTCCCCTGCTCCGACATATGCCATGCCGATAATGTTGTAGAGAACGGCATCCTCCGGCTTATCCTTCAGACCTTCCTCCAATATCCTGACGGCCTTTGTGAAGTTTTTATTCCTGATGTAGTATCGGGCAAGGATAATCCTCGTATTGAGTACGTCCGGCGCTATCCTGAGAGCTGCCGTGAAGTCTTCCTCGGCCTTTTTGCCGTCTCCCGAGGAGAGGTTGAACAGTCCCTTCTTTATATGTGCATCGACAAGACGGGGGTTAAGCTCAATAGCCTTGTCAAACTCCTTCATTGCCATGTCCCCCTTGCCGAGGGCAAGATAGGCGCTCCCGAGGAGATTATGGGCAAGGGCGTTTTTTTCATCCATTTCCAGAACCGCCTGCGCTTGTTTTTCGGCATCCTCTGCCCTGCCCTTTCTCAGGTGCGTCACTGCAAGGAGCAGCCGCGGCTGTACCATTTCAGGCCGCATGTCGATAACCCTCTGGAAATCGCCGGTTGCCTTTTCCAGGTCGCCTTTTAACATACGGCACAACCCGAGATAGTAATATGCAGCGGGGATAGGGGCCCTTTTAACGGATATCCGGAAGGAAGCCAGGGCATCGTCCGTCTTTCCCTGCCGGTAGTAAACCAGGCCCTTAAGATACGGACCTTCCGGTCTTTTCTTATACGACTCTTCAAGGTCCTGCGCTATTTTCCCGGCCTTTTCAAGCTCGCCCTCTTCAATATAGGCCATTGCCAGCTGAAACTGCGCCGGCATTTCACCGGGAAATGAATCGAGTATCTTCCGGTAGATGCTTATAAGTTCGCTGGTTCTTTCCTGTTCGCGTCTGATATTCGCCAGCAGATACATCGCCTCTTTGTTTCCGCCGTCGGTTTCAAGAACCTCATTAACAAGAGTTTCGGAATTTGCGGTCCTGCCGGTTTCCAGATAAACACCTGCAAGCCTTATCTTTGAGGATATTCTGCCGGGAGACACCTTAAGCGCTTTATTCAGGTACTCTTCCGCCTTTGCAAAATCTTTCTTTGCCGCATATGCGCCTGCAGCCACCTCGTACGCTTCGGGGTCCTTGTCATCCTTTTTATTTTTCAAATACAGGCCTGCCTGATGCAGGGCGTCATCGGTCTTTCCCATGTTGAGAAGCGATTTTGCCAGGGCTAAATGCGCCTCGCTGAAGGAAGGCTCCGCCTGCAGGACCCTGCGCAGCTCCCTTTCGGCAGAGTCATATTTGCCGCGCAATATATACGCCTCCGCCAGACGGTACCTTGCCTCAAGATGGTTCTCATCCTTCTCGAGAGCTTTTTTAAAGGCGATTGTTGCGCCGTTGGGATTGCCGCTGTCAAGAAAATCAAGCCCCTGTTCGTAATACTGCCGACCGCTCATGCCGCTGCCGCCGCAAGCGGAAATCAAAAAAGTCAGCAGGACAATGAACCACATGGTTCTACGCAAGTATATTCCCTCCCGACAGGTCAAGGTATCCGTTTATGATCCCCCGAACTATGTATTTAAACCTGTCGAAATCGAGTGGTTTCAGCAGGCATATGGAATTCTCTATGTTCTTCATCACTTCTATCAGATCATCGTTTAACTCATCCGAAAGAACTATTGTCGGCATGCCCCTGAGATTTTTCGACTTCAGGAATGACTGTGCATAAGGATAACTCGAAACAATCAGGGAAATGCCGTCATTGTGAATAACGCGGCCGGCCTCTTCCCCGGACCCGGCGAGCCTGATCTGGTATCCCTCATCATTCAGTATCGCTGAACACACCCGGGAGAAATTACCTTCGTCTATTATTAAAATTTTCTTCAGGGAAGACATGAGCAGGCATGATAATGCAATTATCATGCCCTCAATAACTGTCGGCTTCCCGGATACCGACACATCAAGCATTTTCTTGGAAATTAGCCATATCTATCGGTATAAAAATGATTTTTTACATAGAAAAAGCGATCGTTCCGGCCTTCGCCTGAAAGGGGCCGCCGTGCGGTATTTTTTATAGAGAAACAATAAATGTATACAAAAGAAACACTTTGGCGCCCCGGCTGAAATCCGTTTTAAATTCAATATGATAGGAGCCTGAAAAACTGTATCCTTTGGATACACAAACAGCCGCCGGGGGAGTTTGCGATACAATGGTCTTATTAACCCGGATTTACCTGTTTGAGCCTGTTGTAAAGGGCTTTCCGGGTTATGCCGAGGGCCCTTGCCGCCTTTGACTTATTGCCGTTGAATGCATTTATGGCGTTTATTATCGTCTCATTCTCCAGTTCCCTGAGCGGCTTCACGGGGCCTGCTGTCATCCTGTTGTTCCCGGTCTGTTTTTTCAGCTCCCCGGGTATATCATTCATACCGATAAATTCCCCCCCCGCAAGCACAACGGCCCTCTCTATAATGTTTTCAAGCTCTCTGAGATTTCCGGGCCATGTATAGTTGTGGAAAAGTTCCATCACTTCCGGAGAAACAGATGATATATATTTTTTCTCGCGCTGGGAGAACTTGTCTATGAAATGTGTCACCAGAAGCGGGATATCCCCCTTCCTCTCCCTTAACGGCGGGAGCTTGATCTGCACAACATTCAGGCGGTAATAAAGATCAGCCCTGAAATTCTTTGATTTCACCTCTTCCGCCAGATCACGGTTGGTTGATGCAATAAGACGGATGTCTGTTTTTATCTTCCCGGTCCCGCCTATGCGTTCAATTTCTTTTTCCTGTATCACCCTTAATATCTTTGCCTGCAGGGACGGCTCCAGTTCCCCGATTTCGTCAAGAAACAGCGTGCCCGTATGAGCCTGTTCAAACTTCCCGATTCTTCTTGAGACGGCCCCCGAGAAGGCCCCCTTTTCATAACCGAAAAATTCCGCCTCCAGAAGCTCCCGGGGCACGGCGGCGCAGTTAACCGGCACAAACGGCCTGTAATGCCTCTTGCTCGTGTAGTGAATGGCCTTTGCCAGGAGTTCCTTGCCCGTCCCCGTCTCTCCGCTGATGAGCACATTGATGGATGAATCCTTTATGGCCTCCACCATCCTGAAAACACGCTCCATATTCGGGCTCTTGCCGACGATACTGGAGAATCTGTAGGTGGACTCCAGCCTGCTCCTCAGGCTGGAGATTTCGTCCCTCAGCCTTTTCTGTTCAACGGCCCTTGCCAGTACCGCCTTGAGCTTGACATAGTCTGGAGGTTTGATGAAATAGAAAAAGGCACCCTCTGTCATCGCCGTAACCGCGGAGTCGACGGTGCCGAATGCCGTCAGGAATATGACCGGGATGTCGGGATGGTTTGATTTCAGCCACTCAAACAGGTACAGTCCGTCCTCACCCGGCATCTTGAGATCAGTAATGACGGCATCAATGTTCTCCCTCGAAACCACCGCCTTGGCGTTTTGAACACTGCCGGCTTCATGGACATTGTATGGAATTTCCTTGAGGATTGCGGATAAAACCTTCAGGGCGTTCGGTTCGTCATCAACAATGAGGACATCTGCTCTGTTCTGATTATCCATTATGTTTTACCGGCAGGAGGATGCTGAATGTCGTTCCTTTGTCAATGACGGTTTCCCACAGCATCTTTCCATTGTGTGATTTCACAATCTCGCGTGAAAGGAAAATGCCGAACCCTTTATCGTTTCTCCTCGAATCATCGGACAGCTCGCCGAGACTGCTCAGCTTTTTTTCCGGGATGCCCTTGCCCGTATCGGATATCTTTATTACAACATAATCACCGCTGTTTTCCTTTTTCATGGATGTTCTTATATCAATTGAGCCTCCGCCGGGCATTGCCTCAAGGGAGTTATTGATTATGTTAAACAGCGCATGTTCTATCTGAACCGCATCAGCGGTGATCAGGGGAAGGATTGAGAAATTACACGATATCTTAATATGCCTTGTTTCAGCAAGGGGCCTGATCATTGTAAGAATCGATCTGAGTATCTCGTTGAGGTTCACGGAGAGAAATTTCAGCTCTCCTTTTGCGGCGCTTAAGAAATTGGAGATAAAACGGTCAAGCCTGTCGATCTCTTCGTTGATTATTGTGCTGAACTCAATAAGTGTGGATTCATGTCCGTACTTGTTCTGCAGGTAAACAACAGCTCCCTTTATGGCGTTCAGGGGATTTCTGACACCGTGCGCAAGCGATGATGCTATCTTGCCGATCTCCACCATTCTCCTTGAGTCATTGACTTTTTTATAAAGCGGGCATTGCCCTGAAATGCTTTCCAGTATTACGGCGACCTGCTTAACCTCCCCCTTTATGTCTTTAACGGGGATCATATCAATACATGCGCTGAGATCCGTTCCCATGAAACAGGTATTCCTGAAATTCCTGATATGCCTCTTCCTGCCGTTTCTAAAAACAGCGGCTATCTCATTCTCCAGCAGTGGAAGTATCTCGTTTATTTTACTCCCTACAGCCTCTCCGGCTGATTTATGGCTTAATTTCTCCATGCCGGGACTCCAGGAATCAACAACAAGGGTTCTGTCGACGCTGAAACTGTACTTATCCATCACAGCCGCCTCCTTCCCGTACGTTGCCAGCCTGACAGTTCTGTCTTTAAGCATCTTGTCGGTTCTCTGCAGTTTTTTCATAATATCCCGGGAGTTGTTTTTTTCAGGACGCATTAACAGGGGGCATTATATTGCACCCCGATTATTCCCTTCAGTAAGACGGGGAAGGGCAGCGTTGCCCTGGTTTTCTGAGAACGTAAATTTATTTAACCGGCCAATGTTCTTTTGTTTACAATTTTAGCTGAAAGCTGTATAAATATTATACACTATATCCTTCTATGGTCAAATAATAATTATTAAATATAAAATGGTTACATAAAATAGTCAGTCCGACAATAGTGACAGAAGAAATGATCTCAGGTTGACTTTGCTGTTATTGAGGCCGAGTTTCTTTCTGATATGCTGCCTGTGGCAATTGACCGTTTCAAAGGACAAGTTCAATATATTTGCAATATCCTTGCTCTGTTTGCCTTCTTTTATAAGTCCGGCTATCATGATCTGCCTGGGTGTGAGCTTGAAATATTCGGATGACAATCGTGATGAAAAAGGGGAGATGATTTCTTTCAGGTTTGATTCCAGAATATTTATAATATCCGCTCCTTCCGTGCCGGAGCAGGTTTTCTTCAGTTCATCGATATAAGGCATAATTAAAGTCTCGACATTGGAGAGAATCTTTTCCTCGAGCTCGACCCTGTCATTTTCCCGCTGTTTCAGCAGCACCTTCAATGCGGTGTTGGCCTCCCGCAGACTGGCTGTCTGAGCGTCCAGATCTTTCTTCGTCTTTTTCAGTTCCCGTTCAAGCTTTCTGTATCTCTCATCGGATCTTTTCAAGCTCATTCCGCAGTCGGCCCCACTGAATGTATACCTTACATTTGCATAACACATCCTGACGGGGCAATGGATTCTCCAGCCCGCCTATACAACGTTAAGATTGAATCTGAATCTCCTCAGTCTCAGTGCATTTGAAACAACCGTCACGGACGACATGCCCATCGCCGCCGCCGCAACCATGGGACTCAGTACTACACCGAAAAACGGGAAAAGCACACCCGCGGCAATCGGTATCAATATTGTATTATAAGCAAAGGCCCAGAAGAGATTCTCCTTTATATTTTTGATGGTGGCCCTCGAAAGAGCTATTGAGGCCACAACCCCTGCCAGGTCGCCGCGTATAAGCGTAATATCGGATGCCTCCACTGCAATATCAGAGCCCGTTCCAATGGCAATGCCTACATCCGCCTGTGCAAGGGCCGGAGCGTCATTGATGCCGTCCCCGACCATGGCAACCACCCTGTTTTCGGCCTGGAGCTTCCTGACCTCCTCTGCCTTGTCCTCGGGAAGCACCTCGGCAAAGACCCTGTCTATACCGGCCTGTTTCGCAATCGCATCCGCGGTCCTTTTATTGTCGCCCGTGATCATCGCCACTTCCACACCCAGCCTGTGAAGAGCCTCTACGGCATCACGGGCGTTTTCCTTTAATGTGTCGGCCACGGCTATAATGCCGATTGTCTTGCCGCCTGCCGCGACATACATCGGGGTCTTGCCTTCCCCGGACAGCATGCCGGCTTCATTCAGAAGCCCTTCGATGTTTACACCCCCGTTACGCATAAAGTCCGCATTCCCCAGAAGCACGGCTGTCCCGTCTATTACAGCCCTGATTCCCCTGCCCGGCACGGCCTGGAAATCCTCCGGGTCTTTTATATCCGCATTATCTTCCCTTGCCTTCTTTACAATCGCCTCTCCCAGCGGATGCTCCGATACCTTTTCGGCGGAAGCGGCGAAACGCAATATGTCATCGGTTGTGAACCCGGCGCCGGGGGCGGCGATTATGTCTGTAACCACAGGCTCCCCCTTTGTGAGAGTGCCTGTTTTGTCAAATACAATGGTATTTATCTTGTAAGCCGTCTCAAGCGCCTCAGCGCTTCTTATCAATATCCCGTTCTCGGCGCCCTTGCCTGTCCCAACCATAATGGATGTCGGTGTGGCAAGGCCGAGGGCGCAGGGACACGCAATTATCAGGACGGCGATGAAATTCAGCATGGCACGGGTAAAGGCCGGTTCGGGCCCGAAGAAAAACCAGGCTGAAAACGTAAGCGCCGCTATCACCATGACAGCGGGTACAAATACGGATGCAATCCTGTCCGCAAGCCTTGCAATCGGGGGCTTGGATCCCTGGGCTTCCTGAACCATATTGATGATCCGTGACAGCATCGTGTCCCTTCCCACACGGGTCGCCTCGAATTTAAATGAGCCCGTCTTGTTGAGCGTAGCCCCGATCACCTCGTCACCGGGCTTTTTCTCAACGGGCATTGACTCGCCCGATATCATGGATTCATCCACCGACGAGTAACCTTCCTTCACGATGCCGTCCACGGGTATCTTCTCACCCGGCCTGACAACGACAATATCTCCGATATCCACTTCCTCGACCGGTACATCCTTCTCCTGTCCATCCCTTATAACGCGGGCCGTCTTTGCCTGAAGACCCATGAGTTTTTTTATCGCCTCTGATGTCTGGCCTTTCGCACGCGCCTCAAGGAGTCTGCCCAGGAGGATAAGGACAATGATTGCAGCGGCTGTATCAAAATAGACCTCCGCGGAATAGCCCTTTATCTCGAATACCTGCGGGAAAAATGTCGCGGTTATGCTGTACACGTAGGCGGCCGTTGTCCCCACTGCTATAAGAGTGTTCATGTTGGTGGTCCTGTGGCGGGCAGCGGATATTGCACCCGTGTAAAACTGCCAGCCCACCCAGAACTGCACGGGTGTCTCAAATATAAACTCCAGCAGGAACTTCGTCTGCCTTGGTATCTCAATAATCGCAGACAGGCCGATCTTTTCCCAGAATACGAGAAGGAAAACCGGGACGGTCAATACAGCTCCTGTGATGAGCTTGGTTTTCAGCTTTTTGTATTCCCTCTCCCTCTCCCGTTTTTCCTTTTCCACTATGTCTTCGCCCTGCTGCACTTCCAGAATGTCATAACCCATATCCCTGAGGGCCTTCCTGAAATCTCTCATGCCCAACCGGGTCGGCACATATTCAACGGCAGCCTTTTCCGTGGCAAGGTTCACCGAGGCTGAAATAACGCCGTCCAGGGAGGAGAGGGCCTTCTGCACCTTGTTCACACACGCAGCGCAGCTCATGCCTTTTACGGGGATGGCGACCTTTGAAACCGAAACCCCGTACCCGAGGTCTTTTATAGTCTTTATGAATTCATCAACGCCCGCTGAATCATTATAAAAAACCGTCGCTCTCCCGGCGGCGAAATTCACAGCGGCGCTCTCGACACCGTTCAGTTTCCGGAGTGCATTCTGCACCCTTGCCGCGCATGCCGCACAGGACATGCCTGTTACTGGCAGGTCTATTCTCCTGGAACCGGATGGCGGGGGTTTTTGTTCTGCTGCAGGTTCAGGCACAGGACAGGCGCTGTTGTCCATGGATACTCCTTTACGCACATACGGGTTTCAGCGGATATAATCGTCGTTTAATACCCTATAACAATCACATCCAAATTTCAAGCATTCACCTTGCTGTGGCATAAAAACATCGCCTGTGGGCTGTGGAGTCCGGCTTATGCAACATTAAGTTTCACCCTGATGTTGTAAGCCGGTTGACCGATCAGGCTTCTTCGAATGTATAGATTTCCAGCAATGAAAGGCACAGGGCCGCTATCAACGGACCGAGGATGAAACCCAGGAAACCGAGGAACTTGATCCCGCCGAGGACGCTGAAAAATACAAGCAGTGTGTGCAGCTTGGTCCTGCCGCCTATTATCAGCGGTTTCAGTATGTTGTCCACGCTGCTGATTATCACCACACCGTATACAAGAAAGCCGATACCCTTCAACGTACTGCCGGATATCAGCAGGACGGCGCTTGCCGGCCCCCATATAAGAAACGAGCCGAACAGGGGCACAAAGGAAAATATGGCCATGACGGTCCCCCAGAATACCGGCGAGGGCAGCCCGAATATCAAGAATGCAATGCCTCCGAGCGTGCCCTGGGCAATACCCACCGCAAGCCCGCCGTAAATGGCCGCTATCACCATTTCCCTGACACGCTGCTCGAGCTTGTCCTTTTGTCTCTCCGAGAAGGGAAGCAGTTTCTTTATGAACGCCGCAAGGCCGTCTCCGTCTTTTAAAAAATAAAAGATCGTGACGCACATGATTATGAAATTCACCAGCATTATAACCGCGTTTTTAAAAACGTCCTTGGTCCTCTCCGCTATTGCCCCGCCGATGGACTTCAGGGTTTTCAGGGCGCTCTGCTGGAAATCAAACCCCTGAAAGATTCTGTATGAGCTTATCTTCTCCAGGAGGCTGTTGATGCGGGGGTGGTTCTGGATTCTCGCTATGGTCTCAAATCCCCTGTCTTCAATGGTGCTGTATACATGCGTGATATCACTGGCGAGTGAACCGACGATAAATGAAAACGGGCCTATTATTATCACCAGGATGATTGCCAGCGTAAGCAGTGAGGCCGCCCATGGATGTTTAATGTATCTGAGAAACAGCCTGTAGAGAGGATAGAACGTGATGCTCAGGACCATTGCCCATGCAATTGTAATGAGAAAAGGGCTCAGCACCCTGTAAAACAAATAAAAGAGGATCAGAATTATAGCCAGGGAGAATGTTTTATACAGCCACTCGGTCTTCATAGGGTTTATTTTAAGGGTTCAGGGTTCAGGGTTCAAGGGTTGATCGTGCTGTTTTTTTTTCATATGAATCCCGCCTACACTATCCTTCCGGGCATGGCGCCCGTGATTTCGCCGTCAAGGAGGACCGGCGTGCCGTTGACAAAGACATGGTAAATACCCTCGGGCCTCTGAAACGGATCATTATAATCAGCGGTGTCGTTCACCTTTGCGGGGTCAAACACCGTGATGTCGGCAAAAAACCCCTCTTTCAGTATCCCGCGTTCACGGATACTGAAAATCTCAGCCGGCAGGGCGCACATCCTATAGACCGCCTCACCGGGGGTCATGACGCCCTGCTCCCTTACATACCTGCCGAGAATTCTGGGGAAACTTCCGAAGCCCCTCGGATGTGGCTTTCCCTTTGCAGTAATGCCGCCGAAGCTCCTTGCGGCGCTGTCCGTGCCCGTCATGGTATAGGGCTGTCTTAATATGGATTTGAGATTTTCTTCATTCATCGAAAAAAATACGGCTTCCACATTCAGTTCTTCTTCAATCAGTATGTCAAAGAGAAATTCAAACGGCGCCTTACCCGCCGCCGCGGCTGCCTCCGCCATATTCCTGCCCGGCATCCATTCGTTCTTGCCTGTGCCCGCCGATGATATCACTATTTCCTCCCAGAAAGATATGGAAGACGCCCGGGGATGCTCATTGAGAATATCCTCCCGCAGTCTCTCCCGGTCGTTTTTCAGCCTCTCGATTTCCCTTTTATTGCCTCCTTCGAACGCCCACGCAGGCAAAACGGCATCAAGTCCCGTGCATGATGCAATATATGGATACCTGTCACATGTTACAGCCAGCCCGTCTCTCCTTGCTCCGTCAATCATCCCGAAGACCCTGTCGATCTTGCTCCAGTTCGCCTCTCCGCTTGTCTTCAGATGCGATATATGGGCATGTATTTTCGACCGGGCGGCTATCTCCATGACTTCCTCCACGGCTTCCGGCAGGTATCTCCCTTCACTTCTCATGTGTGTTGCATAAACCCCCCTGTGCCCGGCTGTTTCACGTGCAAGCCGGATGATCTCACCGGTGCCGGCATAGAGACCGGGGGGATAAACAAGCCCCGTGGACAGTCCCTTTGCGCCTGCCCTCATGGCATCTTTCAGGAGCATGAGCATTTTTTGCATATGGGCATCTGAGAGCGGCCTGTCCGAGTATCCGGCGGCGCATGCCCTGAGATTGCCGTGGCCTGTCAGGGTCGAAAAATTAACTGCGAATTTTCTTTTCTCCAGCAGGGCGAAGTATTCGGGAAAGGTTCTCCACCTGTCTTTTATATCCAGTTCATCCAGTTCTTTTTCTCTTTGCTCCAGCGCGGCGCCGTATAAAGGGGCGGCGGACAGACCGCAGTTGCCGTTTATCTCTGTGGTTATTCCCTGGCATATCTTCCCTTCGGCCCTGCCGTCTGCAAGAAGTGTGAAATCCGAATGTGAATGCACGTCGATAAAACCCGGGCAGACATACAAGCCGTCAACATCAATGGTCCTTTCAGCATTGATATCCGAAAGATCGCCGATCGCTATGATGCGGTCCCCCTGAACGGCCACATCCGACCTTGCGGGGACTGACCCTTCCGATGCACCGTCGATAACGAATCCGCCCCTGAGCAGGAAATCAACCGCCAAATTCACCCCCTCCCGCCGAGTCCCTCCGTCCGGGGGAGTCGGGACCCGACGGATTATCCTTATTTGCAGGAGTGGTTCCCCCATCCGCCACCGTCATTTCCCTTGCCTTTTTCAGGCTCCTTTCAAAAAGCCGGGCAAGCAACTCCGCGGAAAGCCTGATCCTGCCCGTCAGCCCCCTGCCCTGCGAGTTTTTAATCTCCCTGTAAGCATCAAGCGCCTCATCATATACAACCGGCAGCAGGCGCAGGGTGAGCGACATGGTGTAAATAAGCTCCCTCACATAGCCAACCCTTCCGGCCGGCCCGAGTATCCCGCTTATGCCGCTTACAAGGTCCTCTGCGCTTGTTGTTGCAGTGAGCACCTTTGCCCCTAAGATCATTATGAGAAGGTTTAGTGTAAGTTCCGCCCCGCGGACTATGCCTTCCCTGCTCACCCGGAGGCCGGCGACGGTGTATACTGTTTCACCCGCGTGAAACAGTACATTGCTTATGAATGTGAATACAAGGAAAAGCAGGATGGGGATCAGGCCGCGCCTGAGCGTACTCAGCGGCACCCTGAAGGCAAAGGCCGTTACAAGAAAAAGCAGGAGAAAGGTTAATGTCAAAGAACCTGAGGCAAATACGGCTGTGACGAGCAGTATATAGAGTAATATCTTAACCCTGGGGCTGAATGTTGTCACCGGCTTTCTCTGTGCCGTCGGAATAAACCCGCCAGTCATGCCTCCCGGCGGGATTCACGATAAGCGTTGATTGGCTGATGTATGAATCAATGCCCCTTGCTATCGCCTCTGCTATACGGGTCCTGTAGCTGTCACTGGCGAGCCTTTTTTCCTCCAGCCTGTTGCTGACAAAGGATATCTCGACAAGTATGGACGGCATTTCCGCGCCCACCAGCACATAGAACAGGGCATACTTCACGCCGAGGTCTTCTATCCGGCGATAATCTTTCCTGAGGGTGTCGACCATGGCGTTCTGCACACTGTGGGCAAGCCTCATTGATTCCTGTCTCTTGTTGTTTCTGGCAAGGTCCTGCAGGATGAACTGCAGCTCATCCTGTAACTTCTGCATTTTTCTTACAGAGATTTTGTTTTCCCTTGCAGCCACCCTGATAGCACCACTGTTGCTCGTCCAGTTGAGAAAATATGTTTCTATGCCTCTCGTGCTTCTTTTCTTGCTTGCATTGGTATGAATGGAGATAAACAGGTCGGCCTTGCTGGAGTTTGCTATCTGCGTCCTGTCATTAAGGGGCACAAAGACATCCCTCTTCCTCGTGTATATTACTCTCATGCCGTGCTTTTCCTTGAGTATCCTGCCGAGTTTTTTCCCAACGGACAGTACGATGTCTTTCTCACGGAGTCCCCTCGCTCCGATAGCGCCGGGGTCCTTTCCGCCGTGACCCGGGTCAATAACCACGGTTCTGATTTTATAAACGTCTTTCCCTGACAGGGCCTTCCGGCTCTTCCGGGTGCCCGGGGAAGGTTTGCGGGTGTTTTTACCGTAAACATCTATGACAAGCCTGTAGGGTTTCTCAAGCACAAATGCATAAAAGTTTTTAACTTTCATAAGGTCGAACACGACCCTTACCCTGTCCCTGTCAAACTGGGCCATACGCACGGTTTTCAGGACACCGTCTTCAACAGCCAGGACTCTGCTGGATTTTCCGGAAAGGTAGCAGTTCTTCAGGTCAAAAAAAATCCGGTCCGGATTTGAAAGCCGGTTCCGGGTATATTCTACGGGGCCGTTGAGGTCGACTACAATTCTTGTGTGGCTTTTATTCGATGAATACCGAAGACCCTTGACCGCGGTCTTCTTCGCCGCCTCGCTGTAGCTTACGAGAATCACCAGCAGCAGAGGCAGTATAAAAGCTTTTCTCATGTATTATTTTTTATAATAAAAATGCTTGAAATGTCAATACTTAGCCGCCGGTTTCTAAAAAACATATTTTATCAGGACAAAGCCGCCGGCCAGAAGAATGATAAAGATATAGCTCAGGATATTAAAATACCTGTCTATAAAACTCTTGATGGCGGGACCGAACTTCCAGATAAGTCCGGCAACAACAAAGAAGCGGGTGCTCCTGCCTATCACAGAGGCAATCAGAAACAGCCAGAAATCAAACTCGAATACGCCCGAGGCAATTGTAAACACCTTATAGGGAATCGGCGTTACTGCGGCGATAAGTATCCCGAGGAAACCATATTCGTCATACCGTATCTTGATTGCGTTCATAATATCCTGGCCGTGGTAAAACTCCACAATCGGTCTCCCCAGGGTTTCATAGCCGTAAAGGCCTATGCCGTAGCCCAGGATGCCGCCCAGGACCGAGCCTGCGGCGCATATCGCCGCATACCTGAAGGATTTACCGGGGATGGAAATGGCCAGGGTTATAAGGAGCACATCGGGCGGGACAGGGAAAAAGGACGATTCGGTGAAAGCGATGATAAAAAGCGCGGGAACCGCATACGGGGTTTCAGCCCAGTGCAATACCCAGTCGTAAAGTTTTTTGATAAACCGCATCGTTCAACCTGACTCTTGTCACTGCCGGCGCTGATATACGCGCCGGATTACAAAAAAAAGGCGGGGTTAAATACACCGCCTTTTTTGTTAAGCCGACGCCTAACTTCATAGGGGGTTCAACCGCCGCCGCTGCAATTGAAAAATATTAATGCCGTGATTATCTTCCTCCCGGGCATCAGGTGCATAAATTTCATACACCCTTCTTATCCCCGGTTCCATGCAACATATGCTTTAGTTAAAAATTTTTAATTATCAGGCACTTAAAACATCTTTTCTCATCTGATTACATATCACATTCATGGAATTTTGCGGATATTTTTCAGTTGAGAAGTAATATCATTATAACAGTTCAAACAAGCCCTGTCCAGCAAAAAATTCCCAGCCTCGACCGCCTCAGCTCCTGCCGACCGCCTGCCTTGCAAGAGAGTCCGCCTCTTTATTTCTTTCCCTGCGGATATGGGTGATTTTATAACTTTCAAATGCCTCCAGGATTTCCTTCGCACGGTTAAATAACGGTACCAGCCTCCCGTTGCGAACCCTGTAAATACCGTTCATCTGCTTAACGAGCAGTTCGGAATCCAGGAAGATTTTTATTTTCCTTATCCCCATTGACCTTGCCTCTTCCAGGCCTCTTATCAGGGCCGAATATTCGGCTATATTGTTTGTGGCGATCCCTATATATTCGGATATCCTGCGTTGTCTGTTTCCTTCCGCATGTCCTGCCTCCCCTCCGGCAGGGTTAATCACCACACCTATCCCTGCCCTGCCCGGGTTGCCGCTGCACGCCCCGTCGCAATGCATGACGGCATATCCCCCGGGGGGGGCACCTCCGGTTTCAAACAGGCCGGGCTGGCGGCTTTCTTTCTTTCTTCTGTCTCGTTTATGCAACATTAAAGGTTAGCCTTACAGCGGCATGAAAATACCGCCCGCGGTCTCTCCCGCCTGTTTATGCAACATCAAGGTTAAAGGGGTCAAGACACCGGAGGGGATTTCCGCATTTCTTCGCCGGTTGCGGCTGCGGGCTCTTCTTCCCTGTAGTACAGGAAACGCTTGCAGTAATAGCAGTTGTATATGTCTTCATTTTTCCTTATATCATTATACAACTGGGGGGGGATATTGGTATTGCAGCCCAGGCAGACCTCGTTTTTTGTCCGTACAACGGCCAGTCCCCCTGCCCTGCTCAGAAGGTTCATGTACCGGCTGTAATATTCCTCGTCTATGCGCGCTGCGTATTCCTCCCTCTTCCGCTTAAGGGCTTCAATCTCGGCATACAGCCTTTTCTTTTCCTCTTCCAGCGCCTGCTCCTGCCGCTTGAACTCATTCTCAACCTCCCTGAGTTTCATCTCTTCCTGCCGGAGTTCCCGGGAAAACTTCTCCATTTCCTCCATCAGGGAAAGTATCTCGTCTTCGATCCGGCGCCTGCTCATTTCAACGCTTTCGATTTCCCTCAGATGCGCCTCATATTCCTTGTTGGTCTTGATCCCGCTGCTCCTGTCCCTGAGTTTGGCAATCTTGTCCAGGGTCTCATCCAGTTGAATATCCTTGTCTTTTTTCTTTTTGTTCAGGGCTTCACTCCCGGCCTTCGCCTTCTCAAAAGCGCTTTCGGCTTTTTTAAGTGGTATCCTGTAGTGCTTTAACTTTTCGGGTAGGGATTGGATTCTTTCGGTGATATCAAGGATGGAAGTGTCTATTTCCTGCAGTTCAACTAAAAATTTTAGTTGTTCATTCAATTTTGCCTCCGGATGCAATAATAATCAGGGATCATGAGTATATGCCCCTTACGTTTCGATTCCACGCCTCCTGAACACCTTGCAGCGGCATAAAATATTACCGGCACGCAGGACATATTGCCGAATAAAAGGGTTCCCCGCAGGCTCTCCCGCCGTTTATGCAACATTAAGGTTTATAACAACGATACCATACTGTTGACTTTGAGACGGAATGCCATGGTTCTGGTGGGCCCACCAGGACTCGAACCTGGGACCAACCGGTTATGAGCCGGTAGCTCTTCCAGCTGAGCTATGGGCCCTGCAAAATACCGACATGACATTCTATGCTAAAACGTTCAAAAAAGTAAACAGCTCCGGAATTAAAGATCTTTCTTTATGGCCACATGCTGGTAAAACTGGCACTTTCTGCAGTCCCTCAGCTTCCGCGCAAATGCCCCGCTCACCTTCTTGCCGCAAAATGTCCCGGCAATAACCCAGCATATACGGCCGTAATGGGGGTAACACGGACACCTCATCCCCGCCCCTGCTTCCATCTTTTCCACGCCGCACTTGTTGAATTCCCAGCAGTTTATCTTTTCCCCGTTCTCCCTGCTCTGGTAAGGAAAGTACATCTTGAAGGTCGTGCCTTTGCCCAACTCACTGTCCACCTGTATCAAGCCGTTATGCTCATCCATGATTTTCTTGCATATGGAGAGGCCGAGTCCGGTTCCGGCGCCGATCTCCTTTGTCGTGTAAAACGGCTCGAATATCATGTTTATCGCCTCTCTTGTCAGACCGGGACCCGTATCGGTAACCTCCACCACTACAAAATCAACCCTGTACATCTCTTCCATATATGTCCTGATGGTCAGCGCGCCCCCTGACGACATTGCATCAATGGCGTTGGAGAGCAGATTGTTGACAGCCTGTCTGACCTGGTCATTGTCAATGAGGATTTCAGGAAGCGAAGTATCGAGTTCCTCCACGATTTTTATCGACTGTTCGTTGCATACACCTGAAAAGGTGTGGATGGACTCCTTTACTGTTTCATTGATATTCCGGTAT
>Ga0256839_1001575_pt1 | contig 27391 bp, 22 predicted proteins | sample 354166metaG_FD_185968 | JGI IMG/M metagenome (GOLD analysis project Ga0256839, IMG submission 185968) | Hydrothermal vent microbial communities from Mid Atlantic Ridge, Atlantic Ocean - 354-166 | ecosystem: Environmental > Aquatic > Marine > Hydrothermal vents | place: Atlantic Ocean: Mid... | reverse complement strand
AGGTCGGCAGCTATGAGTACGTGATCTTGAGGGACTGGGTTGGCTCAGGAACGCCTGGGCTTCGCAAGGACGAGCCCGAGCTGGTTGGTCTGGAGGTCTTTCCGGAGCAGAGGCAATACGAGCTCGGCGCCGAACAGCAGCTTCGTGCGGTGGCGAAGTACAGCGATGGGACCGTCCGCGACGTGACCCGGCTCTGCCGGTTCGACTCGATCGCGGACGGCGTCGTGGCCGTCGACTCCCTCGGCTTGTTGAAAGTAGTGGGGCGCGGTCAGGGGGGAGTAATGGTCCGCTACCAGGGCCAGGCGAAGGTTTCCCTTGTGATCGTGCCGTTCGGTACCGAGACGGACCTGGCGGGGTTCCAGCGGCGGAACTTCATCGACGACCACGTCGTGCGCCGCTGGAAGTTGCTGGGGTTGTCTCCCACCAGGCCGGCGACGGACGCCGAGTTCCTCCGGCGCGCGTTCCTGGACGCCATCGGCACCTTGCCGCCGCCGGAGGTGGTCGAAGAGTTCTTGAGTTCGAAGGCTCCCGACAAGCGCGAACGGCTTGTGAAGGAGTTACTCGGCCTCGCAGACGATCCGGCTCGTAACCGGTGGGTGGAGGAGTGGAGTGCCTACTGGGCGGTCAAGTGGGCCGACCTGATGCGGGTCACACGGGACGACCTGGGCGAAGGGGGCATGTGGGCATTCTACAACTGGATCCGGGCGTCCTTGCGGGAGAACAAACCGTTTGACCAGTTCGTGCGCGAGATCATCACAGCTCAGGGTTCCCTGTACAGCAACGGCCCGGCCAATTACTATCGCGTCTTCCGCACACCGGAGGATCTGGCGGAGAACACGGTGCAGATCTTCCTCGGGGTGCGACTCCAGTGCGCCCGTTGCCACCACCACCCGTTCGAGGTGTACAGCCAGGCGGACTACTATGGGCTGGCCGCCTTCTTCACACGCGTCGGGCTGAAGTCGAGCACGGACTTTGGTGCCCTTGGGGGCGAGCAGATTCTGCTCGTGAAATCCAGCGGCGAGATCCGTCACCCGCGCACCGGGAAGATCATGAAGCCCACCCCGTTGCTGGGCAAGCCGGTGGACACGAGTAACCTGCGCGATCGGCGTAAGGCGCTGGCGGACTGGATCACCTCGCCCGAGAACCCGTTGTTTGCCCGAAACATCGCCAACCGCATGTGGGGTTACCTGATGGGCACAGGGCTCGTTGAGCCGGTCGACGACATGCGCGCGACCAATCCCCCTTCGAATCCCGAACTGCTCGACGCTTTGGCTAAGTACTTCGTCGATTCAGGCTATGACCTCCGCAAGCTGATGTACGTCATCATGACGTCTGGCGTCTATCAGTTGGCAAGCGAGCCACATCCGGATTTCCCGAACGACACCCGGTTCTACACGCATTACAACGTGAAGCGGTTGCCGGCTGAAGTCCTGCTCGACGCCGTCGACTTCGCATGTGGCACGCAGGAGCGGTTCCGCGGGGTACCGCTGGGTACGCGAGCGATTGAGCTGCCCGATCCGAATTACACCTCGTACTTCCTGGACACGTTGGGCAGGCCGAAGCGGGCGTCCACGTGCGAGTGCGAGCGGACCTCGGAACCGAACCTCGCCCAGGTGCTGCACCTGTTAAACGGCGACGTGGTAAACCGCAAGGTAGCCGATCGCAACGGCAGAATTGCGAAGCGGGTGCGGGAGGGGGCAAACGACGAGCAGATCATTCGTGAGCTCTATCTGGTTACGCTGAGCCGCCCACCGCAGCCGGACGAGCTCAACGCTTGCAAACAGATCGTGCAAAGGGCTCCGTCTCGGCTCGAAGGCCTACAGGACGTGCTCTGGGCCCTGTTGAACACCCGCGAGTTTCTCTTCAACCACTGAGCCGGTTTTCGCCGTTCGCGCATGGCACTGCGATCAACCGGTCCCCATGCCGTGCGCGTTGGTAGCCTGCTGCGCCATCCGAATCCAGGCGAGTTGGGTACTTCGGGGGGAAGTGCCCAGGGTCTCGTCGGCCGGCCGGTGGGGGAGCGAGACGGCTGCTTGTTGCCGGAGGGCAGGGGGGCCGGCGGAGCTACGGTCGCCTTGCCAACCGGTGGGAAGGCGGGTGCAATAAGGGGAGTAGCGGCCGGTGACGGTTTAGAATGATGGGCTGGTGGCGGTAAGCGAAAGCGGTTGCAATGACCGGAGCGCGCCGTTGGATACGAGAGATAACTATCCGGAAGTAACCCTACCGGCTCTCGTGCTCGGCACGATCGTCGGGATTTTGCTCACGGCCTGCTTCACGTACGCGGGGCTTCTCATCGGTTTCACAATCGGCGGGTCTGCGGTAGCTGCTATTGTCGGTTTCGGGGTGTTGCGCGGCCTGCTCGGGCGCGGCACGATCGTCGAGAACAACATCAACCAGACGGTAGCTTCTGCGATCAACATTGCCACTGCGGGGGTCATCTTCACCGTTCCGGCTCTGTACTTGATGGGAGAGGCGTTCAACCGGGTGGCAGTGGGCGCGGCCTGCGTGGCCGGGGCCATTCTCGGTGTGCTGTTCATCGTTCCTCTGCGTAAGCAGATGATCGAGATCGATCGGCTTCGTTTCCCCACCGGCACGGCGGTGGCTGCGGTGCTACGTTCGCCCGGAGCCGGGGTGGCCAAGGCGATTGTTCTTGGCATAGGGGTGGTGATCGGAATCGGCATAACGGCTGCGACCCAGGGGGAAGTTCTCCCGGAAACGGTCGATCTCGGCAAGCTCCTGGGGATGCCCCCGTATGTGCTCAACGTGTGGGCGTTGAGCGTGATGAGTCTGGGGGCGGGCTTCATCAGTGGGGTGCCGGGGCTGGTGGTTTTGGCCGGTAGCGTGTTGGCCTACTGGTTTGTCGCTCCGCTGGCGGTTCACTACGGGTGGGTGGAACCGGGGGTGTTGACGAAGCTTTCGGAGCCTGGTGGGGATCCCTATGTTGTCGGGCAGGAGATCAACGACTGGATCCGTACCCACATCAATCGGCCGCTGGGGATCGGCATGCTGGTAGGCGGAGCTCTTGTGGGGGTGGCGCTGAGTTTGCCCTCGCTGGCCGGGGCAGTGCGCGGGTTGCGGCGGACGCGGCTTGGATCAGGGGTTGCTCGCGAGGAGCTCCCGTTCTGGGCGGTGGGGCTCGGCCTTGTGCTTGGCTTTCTCGCACTCGTGCTTGCGGCATGGGCGTCCTTTGACGAGCCTTCGTTCCAGCGTGTCCTCCTGACTGCTTTGGTCGGGACCGCCTGGATGGCGCTGGCGGGCGTCGTGGTTGCTCAGGCCACGGGCATGACCGACTGGTCGCCCATCAGTGGACTGGCGTTGCTGGCCATCGTGATCACCCTCCTGTTATCCGACTACCAGGTTGCCGCAGCCGTGCTCCTGGGCGCCGCGGTCTGTGTGGCGATCGGCGAATGTGCGGACATGATGCAGGACCTGCGCACGGGGCATCTGGTCGGCGCCGTTCCGTTCCGGCAGCAGCTTGTGGAGCTACTGTTCGTAGGCATTGGGCCGATCGTGTCGCTGCTTGTCATTCAAATGCTTTGGGTCACCATCGGGTTCGGGCCGGACAAAACGCTGACTGCTCCGCAAGCTCAGGCGGTGGAGGCGACGGTTCGAGCGGTGGAGGCTCAGGACATCCCCCTGGCGAAGTATGCCGGTGGGGCCGCGATCGGTGCCCTCCTCAGCCTTTCGGGCATGCCAGGCCTGGGTGTGTTGGTGGGCCTGTCCATGTACCTCCCCATGGCGTACATCTTGCCCTATGGGCTGGGATGCCTGCTCCAGGTCGCTTCCTCCCGCGTGCTCGGCGAGCGGACAACGGAGGAATGGGGGGTTCCCCTGGCAGCGGGGTTGATGGTGGGCGAACCGCTGGTCGTACTTAGCGTGACCCTGTACAAGATGGTGACCGTGGCGGTGGGTTAAACGAGAGGAACGCCGACAATGCGTTGGTTGATCTCCTTGCTCCTGATCGCGGGCACGCTGCTTGCGACCCTGGGTTTTGCGCGGACGGACCCGCGGGAGCCCGGTTGGCAGCGGAAGACGCAGGTGAACTGGCCTCTCGCGTTGGGGGGACTGACGCTGATGGGGGTGGCAGTCGTGGGTAAGATTGTCGCCCGGCGAGTTCGCCCTTCTGTGCTCGAGCAGGATTTGCACGCCGGGGAAGAGATCGCCCTGCAGCGAGTCAGGAGCTGGATCGAAGAGCTTGTGGCCGGAGCGGATCAACTGCGGCAGATGGAACTGGACAACGAGAAGTTACACGTGTGGACGGCACGGATCGAATCGCTCGTGCACGGTCCGATGGCCCAGTTGTTCGCCCACCGTTACGCCCTTGCCAGTCGTTATGGTGGGGCGATCCTGTCGCACGTTGTCGCGCCCGTCTCCGAGGCCGAACGCTGGTTGAACCGGGCCTGGGCGGCGGCTGTGGACGGTTATTTCGAGGCGGCTAGGGCCGCAGCCGAAACGGCCTACGGGAGGCTGTGCGAGGTCCAAGAGCAGGTGCAAGCCCTCGGTTGAACGGACTGAGCCTGGCGGACGCGTTCATCGCCCGTACAAGATAGCCCCCTCACCTGGAGCGGAGTTCGGCGCGCCACATGGCCGTCGAGGCAGTCATGAGCAGCACGTACGTTCGTTACGTCACGGAGCTTGAAGCGACTCCCGAGGAGATATGGCCCTGTTTGGTGGAGCCTGAGCTGCAGAAGCGCTGGATGGTTGGGCTGGAAGAGAGCTCACCGATTCGCGGCACCGGGACACGGCCGGGCGATCAATTCCGCATGCAGATCCGCGAGGGGGGCAAATTACGTAGCTACGTCGCTGAGCTGCTCGCCTACGAGCGCCCCTACCGGCTTTCTGTGCGCATGTGGCCCGAGGACGACCCGGAGAACTTCAACGTGACCGTGACCTATGAGTTGTCCCACGTTCCGGGGGGCAGCACTCTGTCCTATACCTGCGATCTCGAACTGGAACGGCCCGGTTGCTTGATGCGGCTGATGGCACCGATCGGGCACGTCATGAGCCGGCTTCTGATCCGTCGATTCATGCGGAACTTGAACCGACTGATTCAGGAGCGGAGGCAGACCGCAGCGTAGTGTTCCTGTTAGACCTGGGGTGAGTTCCCGATCCCAGTGGTTCAAAGCAGAACAGGGACGAGCACCTGGGGGGTGCTCGTCCCTGGGGTGCGGAAGGGGGCGGAGTCCAGAAACGGGCCCGCTAGATGACCCATGCCTTGACCACGATGGGCACTTCGATTGCTACTACCTCGCCGTTCTTCTTCTTCGCGGTCATCACCAGGGTGTGTTTGCCCGGTGTTAGGGTCAGGTCTGCGGCCCGGAAGAAGACCGCAATATCTCGCCGTCCGTCTTTGTTGAAGTCACCTCTTCTGATCCGCAGTGGCTTTACCCCCGCCAGACGGATCGTGCCGGGACGCAGCTCGGAGGGGTCGAACGCGTTGGTGCTCACGATCCGGCACTTCAGTCTCTGTTTCGGCCCCACGTAGATGGTGCGGGTGCAGGTAACGCGTCCATTCATACGTTGCAATTCACCGAAAAGGTAACCGGTGCCCTCGTCACCGGGGGTCACCACGATGTTGCGGAATCGATCATTCACGGACGTGTTCCCGCCAAGCGTCCCGATGCTCTCCTGGCCATCCACGTAGCCTGCCGGTTGCCGTTCTCGGATGATGTAGCGGCCGGGGCGTAATCCGGTGAACTCGTAGTAGCCCGAGGCGTCGGTGTAGGTCACCATTCGGACGCGATCGCCCAGGTCATTGCGGCCCGAAAGGATGATCTTCACGTTGCTGATCCCCGGCTCGGCGCCCCCCTCATCGTCGCCGTCGTTATTCAGGTCCACGTAAACGCGGCCTGAGAGCGTAGCGGGGGCGAACTGAACGGTGCGGAGCGGACCGAACTCAGACGTGTTGTTGCTCACGGTCGCCGTCGCCGTGAGTGGTGTACCCTCGGTGACTCCGGGCGGCAGGGGGATGGAGAACTTGAACCGCGGGCTGTACACCGGCGCCGTGGAGACGGTCAGCCCGTCCACCGTCGGCCCGTAGAAACCGTTGGTCGCGTCCAGGTCATCTACCGAGCCTTCCACTCCGGAGCCGATAAAAGTCATCCCCTCGCCAAATCCCGTGGGATCCGGATCCGCAATGAAGAACTCGATCGTGGCGCCCGGTTCGGCAAAGCCCTCCAGAATCAGGTTCCCGCTGTCCACAAGGGCACTCGTGATGATCGGGAAGTTCGTCAACTGGTTGGAGCCGATATCGAGGTCGCCGGGATCGTTCAGGGTTACGCCGTCAAACTTCGCGGTGGTGACCTGTTCGTGGAGGTCGATGCCCAATTGGCGGTTTGCGTACACCGAATTTTGAGTGATCAGGTTCTGATCGGTCTGCGTGCTCGATTCGATGTTCACCGAGATACCGACCTCGTTGGCGAACACCACGTTCTTGCGGATGACGTTCCCCGTGCTCCCCTTTCGGATCGCTATCCCGGCCGAGACGTTGTTGTAGACCGTGTTGTTCTCCACAACGTTACCGCCGAGACCTGCGTCAATAGAGCCCAGCTCGATCCCGTGACCAGAGGTGGCATCGAACTCAGGGCCGAGGACATCGGTGTCGAAGTTCGTGTTGTGGTGCACCAGGTTGTACTTGGCGCTACCGTTGACGCCGTTCAGGTCGATCCCATCGTGATCATCATCTTCCCAGCCGTTCTGAAACACCTCGTTGTACCAGGCATGCAGCACGGATTGGTTGCGCGTGCCGTTGATCCCGACCTCTCCGTTGTAGCCCACATAGTTTTCGATCACGTACAGTTCCGCCGGGCTGTTCACGCGGACGCCGTCCTTGACGGTTCGCAGAGCCAGCCCAGGATCCGAGCCATCGGGAAGTGTCCCGATCAAGTTCTTCCGCACCACCCGGTTGGTGCCTGTACCCGTACCTCCCAACGCCTCGATACCGACCCGAGCGTGGTAGATCGCCAGTCCTTCGATGAGCACATCGGAGACGTCACCGTCGATGCTAAAGGCGGTGAACCCACCTGCGTCGATCGCGATCTCGGGCCGTTCGTACTGCGGCAGGGGCACATTGTCGACCCCAACGGTGCCGCCCGTTCCGACCACACCCTGGTTAGTGTCACCGACGTTGGAGGTCTGGGTGAAGCCGAGAATGCGGACGGGGTCCGTTATGGTGGGCAGGGGGCTGCTGAGCGTGATTGTCCACCACTGGGCACCGGCCGGATTGCTGGCCGTGAATCCCGGATCCGACATGGGAATGGAGAAATGGATCTCGTCCGGACCGGGGTTGGCGTTGGCTTGGGTGATGGCGTCTCGGAGCGAGCCGGGCCCGCTGTCAGCCGTGTTCGTTACGGTGAACACCGAAAGCAGGCACCGTTCTTCGAGCTGCTCGAGTCGCACCTCTCGCCGGTTTTTTGCGCCCCGCCGTTTCGCCGTTGCTCTTGGCCGTCGAATGCGTTCAAACCAGCCCATCCTCGGTTCTACCTCCGCCCGTTCGACATGACTGCATGGACTACCCCCTTCACGACAAGCAGGTGGTCTGAACGGATGGGACCGACCGTGGTGTTGCCTGCTGCGGGCCACAGCCCCCGTTTCAAGTGCCCGCCGTCCGACCGGCAACAGCCGGTGCGGATTGTCCGGTCGGCCTGCTGGGGTGCGAACCTGGATGCACCAAGTCCTCCCTGATGTGTTCACCGTAGACGTGCGTCGCCCTGCACCGGTGTGACACGGGCACGAGGAGCCCACGGTCCGCCTGGTGCGGTTAGGCACACTGCGCCGACGAAACTCCGGTATGATGGCATGGGTACGTCACATTCCCGTGCAGCAACAGTACTAGCTAGAGGCAAAGACCCTGTCCGTTGTGGTTGGCGGGGTACTGGGAAAGACGCAAGGCGGTGGCGGTTGAGCGTGCAGTACGCCGGAACTCTGAGTGATTTCTTGCAAGCCTGTGGTGTGAAGTCGGGGCTGGAGCTCACCGTTCGTCCTTTGTCGAACGGACGGACCCAGCGGTACGAGCTGCGTCCCCCCTTCGCTATCGTTGGTCGCCACTCGCGCTGTGACATCGTCCTTCCCGATTGGCTGGTGAGCACACGGCACGTGTACCTTCAAGCCATTGACGGTGCCCTGTTTTGCGTCGACCTGGGCACACGAATGGGGTTGCACTGGAGGAGCGGTCGACGCGGCACGGGCTGGTGGCAAACGGGTGATGCTCTCTATGCGGGCCAGTATGAGCTCGAACTAGCCGGGGCTTCCGCGAAGTGGGCCGTCCCCTCTCCGGAGGCGCGACCTTCCCCGATGCGCCGCCCGCGGAACGATGAGGGCCTACCCGAGGTTTGGCTGGAGTTCCTGAACACAGGGGGGACCGACCGTGTCTGGCGGATGAGCCGGAAGCTTGTGCTGGCCGGACGGGCCCCCTGGTGCAAGTTGCAACTGGACCACCGGTCGGTCTCTCAGGCGCACTGCGCCCTCCTGTGGCTCCGCGACGCCCTCTGGTTCGTCGATCTCGCCAGCAGAAGCGGGGTGTGCGTGAACAACATGCCCCAGCGGTGGGGAGTCGTTCCCCCCGGAGGCGTGCTCGAGGTGGGGGTGTTCCGGATCCGCTGCCACTACGAACCCCCTTCGCAACTGGTCACGCAGGGCGTCGGCTCGATCGATCAGCAGGATGGTGCGGGAGCGGTTGAGCGAAACGAAACGGACGAGGGCGAGGAGGCAGGTCCGGAGCGAGACGAGGAAGGGGAGCCCCTGGCTGAACGTACCGGAGAAGGGGGCGCGATGCGAGCGGTTGCGCCGGTTTCGGAGTTAGGTGCTCCGGAGATCACCCCCGATCGCGGTCAGCCCGACCAGACGGTAGCCCCGCCGGCAGCTCCCTCGTCGACGGTTCCAGCGTCTCACGTCGAGTGGATGCTCGATCAGTTGAGCCGGATGCAGCAACAGACGTTCGATCAGTTCCAGCAGTTGATCCTGGTCGTGTTGCACACGTTCTCCCGCATGCACCAGGAGCAGTCGGAGCTTCTCGCTCGCGAGCTCGAAGCCCTCGCGTCCGTCAACAAGGAGATCGTGTGGCTTCGGACTCGCCTGGCCGCGGGGGGGGTTGCTGCATCGCCTGAAGGGACTGGAGCCGATGCTGAGGACGCCCAGAAGCGACCCTCCCAGGCCACGGTGCGTGTCACCGTCGCGCCAGGCGGGCCCGGGCGGAAGAAACAGACGGAGACGCAACGGAAAACGCGGCGACCCGCCCCCCAAGCCCAGGTGCGGGCCGCTGCTACGCCTGCAGAAGAAAGGGCTGCCAACGCCGGCAAAGCGGTGGGAAAGCTGGCTGCCGCCGGCGGTAACGGAGAGGCAGCCGCGAACGAGAACGTGCACGCCTGGCTCTGTCGCCGAATGGCGGAACTGGAGCGAGAGCAGCAGACCCGCTGGCAGCGAATCCTTTCCATCCTCACCGGTGGCCTAACAAAAACGGACCGTCTACCCTGAGGCCCGACGGTCCGCTGCGGGTTCTGCGATGGCCGAGCCCACGCAGCTATCTGGTGATAACGCTGGAAGTTGGCGAGGGGGGTGCTGGCCGAGAGGGACGCGGTAAGATCGGCTGAGGAGCACGTGTGCCCACCGTGACGCTAAGGCCCCCACTGGATCCACCCAGGCCTGGGAAATAGCCACCCAGGTCGCCAAATGCGGTGGGATGCCCGGTGGGGGGCATGCCGCCCAGGGTGAGCCCGGCGGCTGCTTGGCCCGCTCCGGCACCACCGTAAGGAATAGGCAGCGTGATCGTGCCAAACCGCGTCGAGCCCCCCAGCAGACGGTTCAGTCGTTCCGCCTGCAAGTCCACCCGAGTCTGCAGGTTCTGGAGCCTCAACTGGTTGAGCTGCAACTGGCGGCGCATTTCGAGTTCTGGTCGGATCCGGCGGTAGTAGTTGAACGTCGGACCTGGGCCACGGAGCAGGTCCAGGTACGGACTCACCGGCGGCCGCCGCGGAGGCACGTACGGCCGATAGACCTGGGCCCTGGCCGCTTCGACGCTCAGTCCGAAAGCTGCAGCGAGCAAGAGCAACATTCGGCAGTAACGCATGGTGCTTTCCCCCACACGAGGCTCCACGCTCAACACGCCAAGCCACATCATCGCTCGTTCTTCTCCGCCGGCGCCGGCACAGCCTCCGCGTCCCGACCGTGCTTCTCGTTCGCCTCTGTCCTATTCTTCGCCTGCGGCGCGGGCAATTCGATGGTCTCGCCCGTCTGAATCCAGTTGTAACGCTGCCGCCAGTTCTCCCAATCTGCCGGCCAGCGCCGCCAGGTGTTCGGGTAGTAGCCGAAGTGGGGGCTGAAGAACGCGTGCATCGACTTCTTCGGGCCCACCACGCTCCTGCATACCTGTTCAATCCGCGCGCACAACCGTTTCCACAGCTCACCACCATGGCAGGCCGCAGTCCCGGCCCAACCCTCGAACACGAACGCCACAGCCAGGGCTAAGGCGATCTTGCGGAGCAGGTGGCGAGTCCTCACGTCGGCCATCGTATCCTCCGCAGGTTTCCCTGAATCGCTTCCTCTATCCGATCACTCGGCCGGTTAACCACCCAATCGCCAAACTAGAACCCAAAGAAGCCCCCGCCGAAGCCACGACCACCGCGGAGGTGTCCGAACTGAAAGCTCCGAATCGTGGCGTGTCCGAACAGGGAGAAGCCGAACAGCCGTTCAACCGGCGCGGTCACCCGAGCGATCAGACCATCCGCAGCATTCCAGAAATCGGCTTTCACATAGATCCGGTCGCCTGGAAGAATCTGATAGTTCGTCATCGGCGAACCCCCCTGAGTGATGGCTACCCAGTCGACAGGGAGAATCTGATGGCCCGTTCCGTCCGGCGGTGCCGGCCTGGCCACCCAAATCTCACTGTGCTTCGTCGCCGTGGGGGGCAGACCGCCAACCAGGGCAATCGCGTCCAGGACGGTCTCGTTGCCCGTGACCGGAATCCGGATTACCTGCTCACCCAGTCCTGCACCATCGAAGATGATGTACGCCCACTTGCTGTTGTAGGAGAGCACGTCGACGGTGATCTGAGGATCTTCAAGGTACTGCTTCAAATGATTCTCGATGATCAACCTTGCCTGGTCGAGCGTCAGTCCGGCGACCCGGACAGATCCGTAGATGCCAAGGTTCACGGTCCCGTCGGGACGAACCAGGTGCTCACCGGCAATCTGCTGCATGGCCGCCATCTGAGCCAGGCTCACCATCACCTGAGGCTGGGCGAACGTCTGCTTGAGGAATTCCTCAATCGCAGCCTTGGCTTCCTCGACCGTCTTCCCAGCAATCTGGATGCGACCGTATTGCGCGCCGAGATCCACGTAGCCTTGCTCGTCGATCGCGTACACCCCGTCAATGGGCGCGTCCGGCAGAACGCCCGTCGCCTGGATGTAAACGGCGTCCAGCGGTTCCAGCCGGTACGGTGGCTTCGGAACCACCTTTCTCGCTTCGATCAGCAGGATGTCCGGCGGCTCAATCACGTACTCGGGAAGGGTGACTTTGGAGAGCTCGCGGGGGATAGCGGAACGACGGATCGCGTCGGCCTCCTCCCGGGTTGGGATCGTATGGCAGCCAAGGACCGCTGCACATACGACGATGCCCAGGATCGCGAAACCGGTTCTGTTCAAGGGCTGCCTCCCTGCCATCTGCCTCCTCCACGCGGGCCCCGTCCTGGTCGGACGGTGCGGGACCCGTGAACCCTGGTCGACTGTCAGCCCAAGCGTCGTGTCGGCGAGGACGTAGCTGGGACGGTTAAACGGTTTCCTCAGCATGCATCGGTTATTCCCGGCCTGCGACTTGAGTGGCAAGGGTGAGTCAAGCGTAATACGTCGACGGGACGAGTCGAGCAACGAGCGGCGGCATCAGTCGCGTGGCAACCACATCGGTCCGGCTCTACCCGGGCAGCGTGCTGATGCTAATCCTGACTGGGGGCAACTCACACCCGACCGCCAGACCGACGCAACCGCTTCGCTCGGCCCGCAACACGCTCGCATCACGGATGCGTCAGAGCCTTTCGAACCACCGAACGGATGGCACGGAGGCAGGTTTTGCGGGCCGCCTTGGGACCGCATACTCGACTCAGCGGCCCTCTCGATTGCTGGCAACCGCCTTCTTCGCGTTCCAGACCGGCCGCCACTTCACATGCACGACCTGCGCTCCGCGAACGGGCGACGGCGCACGCAGCGACTGAGGCGACTCTGGCTGCGGTTGCGAACCTCCTTGCCCCGTTCCGTTGCCCTCCGGACGTGGTGGCGGCGGAACGACGCTGGGCTCAGGCGAAACGCCGGTCCCCTTCCCGGATTCTTTTCCACCGACCGCGTCAGGTTGCTGCTCCTCGCCCGGGCGATAGTAGTACCTCCGCTGAGTAGCCCCCTCGGGCAGCACCTCGGTGGGCGGTGCCTCCGGCTGCGACGGTTTCCGCCTCGGCTCAACGTACTCGCACCTCTCGACGTACGTGGTCTCCGGAATCTCGTACTCCTGTTCCACGTAGGCAACCGTAGGTACCAGGATCGTACGTGTGATGCCGAAAATCGGATCGTAGATGCACTGTTGCGCCCACGTCAACTGCGGCACCCTCTGGACCACGCGCCGGTAAGTCGTCCGTGGCTCATAGTAGCAGCGCCTTACCGTTGTCGGAACCGGACAACCGGACACACTCGTGGAAACCGTCGGACACGCCGGACAAACGTACGCGGTGGGTACCAGGCCGCAGATGCACGCCAGAGCTGCTCCAGGGACAACGACCACGCCCGCCAGAGCGGCAACGAATGCTACCATCCGCATGACGAAGCCTCCCCGCAATTCAGTAACGGACACACTCATTCTACCCGCTACGTCTCAGATTCGGTTCCGACGCGGATGTGACGTTTCGACGCTTGTCAGCAACCCACGGCTGTCGTGTCGCCGGTGGCCGCGACACGGCTCGGCTTGCGCGACCGACAGGCGAAAAACGCACGAATGACCCTCCTTTGCCTACAATTAAGGGTTGCCTTGCGTTGTGCCAGCGGACTTTCTACGGTATGGGAGTACGTGGAACCTGGGTTGTTGAGGAGTTGGGAGATGGCACAGACGACGGAAGTCCCCCTGCGTCGTTACGGCATCTACGACGACATTACGCGGACGATCGGGAACACGCCGCTGGTTCGGTTGCGGAAGCTTACCCAGGGGTTGAAGGCCACGGTCCTGGCCAAGCTTGAGAGCGGCAACCCCCTCTGGTCGGTGAAGGATCGGATCGGGGTAGCGATGATCGACGCGGCGGAGAGGGACGGGAAGCTCAAGCCTGGAGGGGTCGTTATCGAGCCGACCAGCGGAAATACGGGCATCGCGTTGGCGTTTACCTGTGCGGCTCGCGGCTACAAGCTGTACGTGACGATGCCGGAAAGCATGAGTCTGGAGCGCCGCCGCTTGCTGAAGGCGCTGGGGGCCGAGATCATCCTGACGCCCGCATCCGAAGGGATGCCTGGGGCGGTACGCAAGGCAGAACAGCTTGCTGCCGAGAATCCCGACTGGTTCATGCCCCAGCAGTTCAAGAATCCCGCTAACCCGGAGATCCACCGTAAGACCACGGCCGAGGAGATCTGGCGGGACACAAACGGAGCGTGCGACATGGTTGTCGCCGGGGTCGGAACAGGCGGAACGATCACGGGGGTAGGGGAGGTCATCAAGCAACGGAAACCGGAGTTCCGGTGCATTGCCGTCGAACCTGCCAAGTCGCCGGTGATTACTCAGAAACTGGCCGGTGAGGAGCTGAAGCCCGGTCCGCACAAGATCCAGGGGATCGGGGCGGGCTTTATCCCGGATGTCCTGAACCTGGAAATCCTCGACGAAGTCGTGCAGGTTGAGGAGGAAGCGGCCATCGAAACGGCCCGTGCATTGGCAAGTCGAGAAGGCATCTTCTGTGGGATCTCATCAGGCGCCGCGTGTTGGGCGGCCCTCCAGGTGGCAAAGCGGCCGGAATCGGCCGGGAAGGTGATCGTCGTGGTGCTACCGGATCTGGGCGAGCGCTATCTGTCCACGCCCCTGTACCCGGAATAGGCTGCGTACGCTTGGGTCAACTGTGCTCGCGGCTCCGCTGGGATCAAGGCGGAGCCGTTTTTGTTCGAGGCCGGCGAGTTCCTTGCGGGGGTGTCGATGAGTAAGCGGGCCGATGCGTTACGGGTTACGGCCGACTGCTTCGAGGAAATGATCCGGCACGCGATCACGGTGGCTCCCGAAGAATGTTGCGGGCTACTCGCGGGCGATGGGTACGTGGCGTGGCGGCTCTTTCCGCTCGAGAATGAGCTGCACAGTCCGGTGGCGTACTCGGCGAGCCCACGGTCGTTGATCGAGGCCTTTCGCGAGATGCGCCGGTGCGGCCTGGAGCTTATGGCCATCTACCACTCACACCCGACCAGTCCCGCCGAACCGAGCCAAACCGACCTGTCCGCGAACTACTACGGCGATCTGCCGCGGCCTATCATATCCCTAACAACGGACCCGCCCACGGTGCGCTGTTTCGTCCTCGGCGAGCGGTCCTGGCTCGAGATCCCGATTGAGTTGGTGCGGGGCGGGCCGACACCTGGCTAGTTCAGAAGCGACGAGCGGAGGTGCTTGTGGAACGGACCTTTGTGATGATCAAACCCGATGGCGTGCAGCGCCGACTTGTCGGCACCATTATCGCACGATTCGAGCGAAAAGGATTGAAGCTGGTGGGCCTGAAGCTGCTCCGCCTCACCGAGGAAAAGGCTGCTCAGCTTTACTCGATCCATCGCGAACGCCCATTCTTCTCCGAGTTGGTTCGGTTCGTGACTTCCGGACCGGTTGTGGTGATGGTTTGGGAGGGGCCAGGGGCTGTGGCGATTGTCCGTCGCATTATCGGAGCAACCGATGCCGCTTCAGCGGAACCGGGAACGGTGCGGGGGGATTTCGGATTGAGCGTCCAGATGAACCTCGTGCACGCGTCCGACAGCCCCATGTCGGTCGCGCGCGAGCTCCCACTGCTTTTCAGCCAGGACGAACTGGTAGACTATGAGATGGCCGATGCCGAATGGTTAGGCAGGAGCGATGAGTAAGGGTGAACGCGAGCGGACCCAAACGGGTGATGTTCCGGGCGCCCGCGAGGACGGGGGCACCGCTCGTGCGGCTCGTACTGGCGCCGTCAACCCGTTCTACGCTCTACTCGTCCTGGTTGCGACCACGTTTACGTTCACCGCGCTGCTCTACGTGGCTACGGACCTGACCGCGATGGGCCGGGGAACCGGCGTCGCACACCTGATCGCTCGTCACGGGACGATGTTACTCTTCGTCCAGGGAGCCCTCATCCTGGTCTTTTCCATCGCCGCGATGGCTCTGGACAGTTGGCGTTGGCGCGGCACACGACGAATTCGCAAGGGGAGTACCCGATGAAGGTGGCCAGTTACCTCGATACCCCGGAAGAAGTCGTTCAGATGGAAGGTGCTAAGGGCGTGCGCGTGCGTTGGGTGATCGGGAACCAGGATGGTGCCCCCAACTTTGCCATGCGCCACTTCGTAATTGAGCCGGGCGGGCATACGCCGGCCCATTCCCACCCATATGAGCATGAAGTCTTCATCCTGGAGGGCGAGGGCGAGGTGCTGGACGGGGACACCTACCGTCCGATCAAGGCGGGTGACGTGGTTTTCGTGGCTCCGAACGAGTTCCACCAGTTTCGAAACACCGGCACGGCTCCGCTTCGCTTCCTCTGCTTGATCCCAATCCAACAGCGGTGCTGTTAGCAGCAGCACCGCCGGTGCGGGTTGGAGGCATCCACCGGGTGTGGTTGGACCCGCAGCAATACCGACGCGGAGACCGTCCGTATGGTGGGCTCGGCACGCTGTCTGCGGGCCACGGCGCCAGAGCGCGCTGTGCTAAGATCTAGATTTGCGGCCGGAACGGCCACCGCGCGTGCAAGCTATCGGCCGGTTCGGGTACATCTGGGGGTAGATGAATGGCAGCTCCTCGAGACGTTGTCCAGCGGGTTCAGGAACTGCGGCGGCTGATCGAGTACCACAACTACAAGTACTACGTCGAAGACAATCCGGAGATAAGTGACCTCGAGTACGACCGCCTGGTTGAGGAACTGAAGCGGCTGGAAGAGCAGTACCCGGAACTGGTCACGCCGGACAGCCCGACCCAGAAGGTGGGGGGCCAACCCGTTGGCTACCTTCCAACGGTGATTCACGACCCCCCGATGCTGTCCATGGACAACACGTACAACCAGGGGGAGTTGCGCGAGTTTGACGCTCGGGTGCGCCGGATGCTCAACGGGGAGCCGGTGGAGTACACGGTGGAGTTGAAGATCGACGGCGTCGCCCTTGCGGTAACCTACGAGAATGGCGTGCTGGTCCGGGGGGCAACACGGGGGGACGGGACTCGCGGCGATGATGTCACCCACAACGTGAAGACGATCAAAGACCTACCCCTTCGCCTGCTGGGAGACGATGCGCCGCCTCTGATCGAGATCCGTGGCGAGGCGTACATGCGCAACTCCGATCTGGCCGCCGTCAACGAAGAGCAGCGCCGCCTGGGGCAGAGAGAGTTCGCCAACCCGCGGAACGCCGTGGGGGGATCGATCAAGCTGCTCGATCCGCGGATCTGTGCGCGGCGTCGGATCCGCTTCTTTGCCCACGGCCTGGGCAAGTGTGAAGGCATCGACTTCCGCACGGAGCTGGAGTTCCTCCGGTGGGTGCGTGCCCATGGGGTGCCGGTGGTGCCGGTGGACGGCCCGTTCAGCTCGATTGATCAGGTGATCCAGCGCTGCGACGCCTGGCAGGACGAGATTCCGAACCTGGATTTTGAGGTCGATGGCTTTGTTGTTAAAGTCAACGACTTCAGCCAGCGGGAGCGGCTCGGGGCGACCTCAAAAGCGCCCCGCTGGATGATCGCCTACAAGATCGAAAAGTGGGAAGCGGTAACGCAGATCAAGAACATTCGCGTGCAAGTCGGTAAGACGGGCATCCTGACTCCCGTCGCGGACCTGGAACCGGTGGAGATCGCCGGTACGACGGTTTCGCGAGTGAGTCTGCACAATGCAGACGAGATCGAGCGCAAGGACATCCGGATCGGCGATTGGGTCGTGGTCGAGAAGGCGGGGAAAGTCATCCCCCACGTGGTTCGCGTATTGAAGGAGCGGCGCACTGGGGAGGAAAAGAAGTTCGTCTTTCCAGATCGTTGTCCGGTGTGCGGTGGGCCGGTTGCTCGGGACGAAGGGGGCGTCTACATCCGTTGTCTGAACCCCGCCTGCCCGGCGAAGTTGAAGCAGCGCATCCGCTACTTTGCTCACCGTGACGCCATGGATATCCAGGGGCTGGGCGAGAAGCTAATCGACCAGCTCGTGGACAAGGGGCTGGTGGACAGCATCGCGGACCTCTACAACTTGCGTCTACCGGAACTGGTCAAGCTGGAACGCATGGGGGCCAAAAGTGCTACCAACCTGCTCAATGAGATCGAAAAGAGCAAGCAACGTGGCCTTGATCGCTTGCTCACCGGTCTGGCCATTCCGCACGTCGGCCGCCATATCGCCGAGGTTCTCGCTCAGCGGTTCCGCACGATGGACCGGCTCATGAACGCCAGCCTGGCGGAACTGGAGAGCATCCCCGAGATTGGCCCTATCATTGCCGCTTCTGTGTATGAGTGGTTTCGCGACGAAGAGAACCGGGCGCTGGTTGAGGAGCTCAAACGGCTTGGCGTCGACATGGAGTACCGCGGAAGCGAAGAAGCTGCCGCTCCGGGCGAACTCCCCCTGGCCGGAAAGACGTTCGTCGTCACGGGAACGATGAAGAACTACACCAGGTCGGAAATCCAGGAGCTCATCAAACGCCACGGCGGTCGTGTCGCCAGCAGTGTCTCACGCAACACGGATTACGTCGTGGTGGGCGAAAACCCGGGCTCCAAGCTGGACCGGGCCAGAGAACTCGGCATTCCTACCATCAGCGAGGAAGAGCTCGAGCAGATGATCCGGGCAGGCACAGCGGCTGCCAGCGGTTAGCCGGATTGTTTCCTCGCCCGTTCGCAAACGCCTCCGGCTGCCCTTCGTGGTGCGCCCGCGAGCTTTCTCACCCCATGCGGGCGGGGCGGGCACGGCAAAACGCACGATTCGTGCAACGCAAGCCCGTACCCTGACGCTACCACCAGCGTGTACGGTGGCGATCGCGACTTGCGTTCGGCGCGAGCCTTCGGTTCAGCGTCCTGTCCAGGCGGAATCTCGATCGGCCAGGGTTGTACTTCGCGACGGACGATCCGGTGGCACGCCGAGGTATCGGAGAGTCCGTTCCAGCAGTTTCGCCACCGCCGGTGCGGCTACCTCGCCGCCGTAATGGGTGCCGGGCACGGCAGGATCGTCGACGACGAGATAGGCGACCACCTGGGGCGCACCGATCGGGGCGCCCCCTACGAACGAGCTAATGTGCCGACCTTTCAGGTAGCCCTTGCCCCCCGGATCCGGCTTTTGCGCCGTTCCGGTCTTCCCGAACACGGTGTAGTCCTTCAAGCGGGCACGTCGACCTGTGCCGTGTCGGCTTTCCACTACCTGGAACAGGACCTCGTCCACCAGATAGCGCGCCACCTCGGTGCGCACCACGCGGCGTACCACTTCGGGACCATCATGGCTCAGCCGGATCCTGCCGTCCGCATCCCTGATGGACCGCACGATGGTGGGGCGAAGCAGCCAACCTCCATTGGCCAGCGCGCAGAACGCCGTCGCTAGCTGGATTGGGGTCACGCCGATCTCGTGGCCCATCGGAACCGAACCGAGCGAGTATAGGTTCCAGAGATGAAAGGGCAGAACCCGCCCCGACACTTCGCCCGGCAGCTCAATCCCTGTCGGTCGGCCGAAGCCAAACAGGTGCACGGCACGAAACGTTCCCTCGATGCCGAGCCGCTCGCCGATGACGGCCATGCCGATGTTGTCCGAGCGAACGATCACCTCCGGGAACGGCAGCAGGCCATAGGGATGATGGGAGTGCAGGACGCGCCCCCCCATGCGATAGACGCCGTTGTGGCAGTCGATCACGTCGTCCGGGCTCACGACCCCCCAGTTCAACGCTGCGGCCGCAATGAAAGGCTTGAACGTCGATCCCGGTTCGTAGATCGCGCCGATACACCGATTGAGCCACGCTTCCGCCGGGGCCTCGCCTGGGCGATTCGGATCATACCCTGGCCAGCTCGCCATCGCAAGAACTTCGCCCGTGCCGGGATCCATCACCACGCACGCTCCGCCCCCGCGAGGCTCCCAGCGCCTGGCTACTTCCTCGAGGGCCTCTTCGGCGAACCGCTGGATGACAATGTCGATCGTCAATTGCACGGTTCCCCCACGGCGGGGTGCGGCGCCACGGGGGATTTCAATACGCAACGGCCGTCCCGCTGCGTCGCGGCGCACAATCCGCACCCCCGGCACTCCCCGCAGCGCCCGGTCGAACGCCAATTCGGCCCCCGATCTCGCTCGCATGTCAATATCGCGAAGTCCGATCACATGGGCCGCCAGGGGGCCACGGGGGTAGACCCGCGTGTACTCGCGGCGGAACCCGAAGACTTTCTCGTCCAGCTCCAACCGCCGCAGGCGAAGCAACTCCTGTTCGGTGAGCCTGCGCTTCACCCACAGGAAATAGCGGTCTCGGTTCGTCTCGATGCGCTCAACCAACCGGGCGGGGTCCATTCCCAGGGCCGCGGCGATCTGTGGGATCAGTCCCTGTTCGTACTCCTTCGGTACCGCTCTCGGGTTCAGAAACAGGCTGTACACGGGGCGAGAGGTCGCAAGTAGACGGCCGCGGCGGTCCACGATGTCGCCCGGCGGAGCCGGAATCACCTCACGGTACCCATGCTGGCGCACGAACCTTGGCATGAGCTGGTCAGCAATGACCAGGTATACATGCACGGCGCGGGCCGCTATGCAGACCAGTGCGACCAGGAGGACGGCCACCAGAACCTGAGCTCGGCGCTGCGTTACCCCGCTCCTCATTGTCTCCGTGCGCCACCCATCGCCCCACCTCGCGTTAACCAGACCGGACCATCCGGACCCGCCCCGGCCCCGTTGTCCACCACGCCGACCTCCGCATCTCCCTCCGATTCCCTAGCCTTGTTCAAGCGGTCAAAATGTTGTGCGAGCAGCTCCGGGCTGACATACTCAGCCAGCGTCGCCCGCAGCCGCGCGTTGACTTCCACCATCTGGTCCTGACGTTCGAGCATTTCCGTTATCCGTTGCTCAATCCGCAACGCGTACACTTCCAGCCAGATGGCCGCGATGCCGATCGGAACGAGGCAGACCAGAATAGCCACGATTCGGTGGGGACGCATGGCAAACGTGCGGCTCGCTGGTGGTCCGAGCCGCCTCCTTGCATGTTCCTGCCCCGGGCCAGGTGGGCGGGGCTCAGCGGATCCGGGTCGGCCTTGTGGTCGGTCGCTGTGCTACTTCCTTGCTTTGAATCGGCAGCTTCAGCACGATCCCTGGCCGCAATCGGTGGGGGCTCTTCAGCACATCCCGGTTTAACTCATAGATTTCGCGCCACCGCGCCCCGGCGCCCAGGACGCGACGAGCGATGATCCAGAGCGAATCCCCCGGTCGCACACGGTAGGTTGCGTACGTCGCTTCGCTTTTGTCCTCGGAACCGGAGCCTGCGCCGGTTGTCTGTTCTGCGTCGCGGTCGGTGGCTGCCAAAGCTGCCCCGCTTCCGGCCGACCCAACGCCTACGTCGAGGGCATCGTCGCTCCCGACCGATCCGGATACGGCGGCGTCCAGACTACCCGAACCACCCGCCGTCACTGCCGCGAGGCTGCTCTCCGATATCGCCGTCGTGCCCCCGGACAGTTCTGTGCCCGGACCGGCGGCCGCATCCGACGAACGACTTTCTCCCGCGGATAGCGAGGGGGGCGGGGCCGTCGTCCCCGAAACAGCGATGTCGGCTGCTGTTTCGGCCCCCTCGGAGTCCCGAGAGACGTCCACCGGTCCGACTAGCCCCAGGCCAGCGGTTGGATTCCCGTCCTGATCCACAGAGTCGCCGTCCGGGGAGTTTGTGGTTGCACCGTCGGACGCCAGCGCCGCCGACGTTGGCACCTCCGAGCTCGTCGTCGGCGTCAGATCGGGGGGCAACGAAGGGACCGGCTCCGGGGCGGTGCTGGCGGTGGTCGCCGTAGGGTAGTCCGTATCAGGTTGAGTAGCCGGGGGCGCGAGGCCCAACGGGGAGGCGACGACGTCCGACTTCGGTTCGGCGCGTGCCTCGGTTTCGATCTCCGCTAGCTGCGGGTTGGAAGGAGCCGAAGCGGCCGAATCAGCGAGGACCGGAGGGGTTCCCAAGCCCGACGGCACTTCGGTGGCGGTTGCCTCCGTCGGGCCCGGTTCCGTGGACGACGCAACGACTTCAGGTGAGACGACGGTCGTAGCGCCGGGGGCTGCTTCGGTGCCAGGTCCTGCACTCACCGCCTCTTGCTGGGCCGTATCTGCGACGGATTCGGCAGTAAGGACAAGCTCGCCGGGTAGATCCTGGATTGACTCAGCACTGCGTTCTCCGCCCTGGGACGCCATCCCTTCCTCCCTGGCGTCGTCTGGGGGTTCCGGGATGATCTGTTTCAGGACTTCCGGCGGGACGGATGCGAGCGGCAGGTTTGCCGGTGCAGCAGGAGCTGGGTGGGGAGGTTGAGAGCGTTTCACGACGGCCACTTCGCCGCTCTCCACCGCTCGCGGCGGCTTAACCTCTGTTTGGGCAACCGTCTCCGGAGGCGACGGTCTTGGCGCGGTTGCGTCCGTGCGAAGTCGGCGCAGAAGGACAGAGCCAAACGCGAGCAGAAACGCCGCCGTCAGCGCCAGGCCCACTCTCGTGTCGCGCGTCAGCGACGTGCCTGACACGGATGGCGACAACAGACGCGAGATCAAGTAACGCAGCCTGCGAACCATCGATCTTCCGCAGTTCGGTCGCCGTGCACTAACCCTTGTCTTCCTTTTCGGCGGTAAAGTGCTCGTCTGTCCAGTGCTTCCGCCCTTTCGGCGGTGCCGTTGGTGGCAACCACGGCGGTTGCTCTGCCACAGCGAAGCGTCGCGGGTCGCGCGATCGCTGCATCCTGCCCCTGACCGGTTCTGAACGCCTCGACGGCCCGGAAAACGGTGCCGGCGCTGGGAAACTCCACAGAGAACAGCGACGGTTTTCCGGGCCGCCCCACGGTCGCTTGAGAAGACAGATGGGCTCAAGCGTTACGGGGCTGCGGTGCTGCGGCACGCAGCGTTGCCGCTCTCAAGCGGGCACTCCGGGCTCTTGGATTCTGGGCTACCTCCTCGGAGCTAGGCCGGACAGGCTTTTTCGTCAACCGGTCCCAGAGCTCGCGATTGGCAAACGCATGCTTAACGACGCGGTCCTCCAGAGAGTGGAAGCTGATCACCACAGCTCGGCCCCCCGGCTTCAGGCATCGAGGCACCATCTGAAAGAAGCGGGCGAGTGCATTGAGCTCGTCGTTGACGACGATGCGGAGGGCCTGAAACGTGCGGGTCGCGGGATGGATACGGCCACGCTCGTAGTTGGGAGGCACGGCGTCCGCCACGACCTGAGCCAGTTCTTTTGCGGTCCGCAGGGGAGCTCGCCGTCTTGCCTGGACGATTGCCCGGGCGATCCTCCGGGCGAAGCGTTCTTCTCCGTAAGTGCGAAGGATCTGCACAAGTTCGCTCTCGCTTGCTCGATTGACGATCTCGGCCGCCGTGAGCCCCGCCTGTGTGGGGTCCATACGCATGTCGAGAGGGGCGGAGCTCCGAAAGCTGAACCCCCGCTCCGGATCGGCAAGCTGGTCGGAGGAGACGCCCAGATCGAGGAGAACGCCGTCGACGCAGGCGATGCCAAGGTCGTCAAGGATCTCCCGAAGCTGGTCAAAGCGGCCGTGCACAAGGATGACCCGGTCCGCAGGAAGGGCTTGGCGGGCTCTTTCCAGCATAAACGGGTCTCGATCGACGCCGATCAGAGTGCCGCCTGGCAGGATGCGCTCGAGAATCGCTCGAGCGTGACCCCCGCCCCCCACGGTCCCATCGACGATAACCTGGCCAGGTTGCGGGTCAAGATAGTGCAGGACCTCCTCGAGCATCACGGGCACGTGCGAGGAGCTGAACGCTTCGGGCGGCTCTTCCATCATGGCGTTTGCCTTCTGTTCGCGGTGACGCGTGGCATTGCCTTGAACGTCGTGTGGGCGGGGGCGCACCGCCGTGGCGCTGTCGGCGCCGGCCTCGCAGCTCGGGGGATCCTGGTTACTACCGCGGACGCCGGTCTCGGGACGCTTGCAGGAACCCCAGGAGCTATTCTGCTCGGGAGCATTCGGTGCACTGAGGCTGGAATTCGGTCAAACGGGCGAAGGCTTCACGCGGCTGGCGGAGGAGATCGATCAGTACCTTGAGCGCATCGGCGAGCTTCTCGAGCTGCTCCATGTACCTTTCCAGGGTGAGTTTGTCGCGGTAGATATCCCACAGATCGGATGGGGGGCGCCACAAGTTTATCACATTCCAGGGCACCAGCTTGTCTCGCGTCGCAACGACGCGGACGTAGTCGGCGTGGTCGTCCGAGAAAAAGGCTGGCGACTCGACCTGTCGAGCTTTGTCATCGAAGCCCAGCGTTGCGAACACCGCGGCAATCTGCCGCAGCACCTTGATGGCCTGTGTCGCCGTATGTGGATCCTGATGAAAGATGCACTCGTAAAGCGCCACCACATCTTCCAGGAGCAAGGCGTGTGCTTTGAGGGCCTCGTAATGCGTCTTCTTGTCCAACGGCATTCTTGCCCTCCCGCGCTTACACTGCGCCAAGGCCAGATGGTGGGGCAGGCGCGCGCCGGCATTGAAGGCACACGGAACGTGTCACGTCCGACGAGACGGGCGCGTACCGCGCCAGAAGGTTCGCCGGGACCGTCCCCCGGCCGTGCCACCCCCGTAGACACTGTACCCCTGTATTGCTGCGGCGGCCAAGTGGCGTCAACGAAGGGCCGCCATGAAGGGTTCGGTTCGGCTATGGCGCCCCCCCACGCGGGGCTCGGGCTCCATGCGACTGTCGGTCGAGGGGTTCCTCTGTGAGGGCTCGGTGCAAAAAAAAGAATGCGACGGGAACTTTCCGTGACCGCTCATCCCTGGCGTCCAGGAAAGCCCAGAGCACGAGTCAGACACCGGTATTTGAGTCCCCATGCTCTACGGCCGATCGCCGATGCCCCCGCATCAAACGGGCAGTCGCCGAGTCCGTGGCACACAGCATCGGCTGGCCGCCGCCGCCTACACTACGCGTGGTGCTTTGAGCAGCTCACGCCTCCTTACTTCACGGTCCTCCTGACCGCGTAAGCACCGAAGCCGCCTTCCGACTCCTTCGGATGACGCTCTTCCGTGGCGTCCGCTTCGGCACCCGCTACTCTCCGCACCGTTTGACGCCGCGCGCCGCTTCGTGTCACGTTTCTGCCGACCCAAACCCCGCACCACCCGAATGTCCTCAGACCGGGGTGGGCCGGTACGGCTCCACTTCCTGTGACCGGCGTCCTCTCCGGTTTTCGCAGCCCGGGTTCGACCGGCATCCTACCGGTCAACGCACCTCCGTGGCGCTGGCCCCGTCCTGCGGCCGCCCGCAGAGCCGTGACCCGTCGGCTCGCTGGCGTCGTGACGCGGGTAACCTTACCTGCCGATTGGTGGGCTCGCAACCCTGAATCCTTTGTTTCTTTTGCCCCCACACATGTATCTTTCTGTACACCTGTCCACATTCGGCGCAAGCTCTTTTGGTCCGGTAACCTGCGTTCATGACGAGGCAGTTACGATCAGGCGGTACAGTTCAACGTACCTCTCTGCCTCTTGCTCCGGTGGGTAACTTCGGACGTATTGCATTGCTTCGGCGGCGATTTGGCTGCGGCGGTGGGCGTCACCCAGGAGGTGCCGCAGCGCCTCAGCGAGGCCGGTGGGATCGTCGGGGGGTACAAGGACCCCTCTACCGGGTCGCAATAGCTCTGTGATCCCTTCCACGGCGGTTCCAACGACAGGGGTTCCCGCTGCCATGGCTTCCAGGATGACGTTGGGCATGCCTTCCCATCGTGAGGGGGCAGCAAGCACGTCGGCCGTTTTCATCAGTCCCAGTGGGTTTGGCTGCCATCCGAGCCATCGTACGTGGTCGGCGACGCCGAGTTCGACCGCTAATCTTGCTAGGCGGGGACGCTCCGGGCCATCGCCCGCCACTGCCAGCACAGCATGGGGGAGACTATGGTGCAGGACGGCCAGGGCGTGGAGTAGCAGATCGAGCCCCTTCTGGCGATGCAGACGGCCAACGAAGAGGATTAGGGGGGCATCATTGGCGACACCGATTTCGGTGCGTGGGACGGCTCGGGCGTTGCGGACCTCTGTCGTGTCCACGCTGTTGGGGATCACGTGTATGCGGTGGCGGGCGACCCCGGCTCGGCGGAGAAAGGTGGCGACCGCTTCGCTTACCGCGACGACGGCGTCGCTCATTCGCCAGGTGAGCTGCTCAGCCCGGCGTTGCCAGCTTTTCCCCCTTTCGGCTACCCGGACGCTGGATATCAGCGGTGTCCGCGGCAGGCTCCAGCGAGCGAACCGAGCGGCCAGGTTGCCATGGACCAGAATCGAGTGCACAAGGTCCCAATCCTTGTGAAGAAGCAGGTTCCGCAACTTTGCCAGGGCGGCAAGCGAGCGAACGCGCGACATGTTCAGGCTCGTAACCGGGACCCCGAGCGACCGAATTTGGTTTGCCAGCCGGCCCGCCGGAAGAAGCGACACGACCTCCGGTGCAACGGCTCCCTTGGGAAAGTGGCGGAGCAACCGGAGGAGGAAGCGTTCCGCTCCACCCACGTCCGTGTCGGTAATGCAGTACAGCACCCGCAGTGGCTGGGTACGTTGGCGGCGCGAGGTCCCGTGTGGTTGTCGGTTGGTCACTGCAGGTTTTGCTCCACGCATGCTCGTTCCGGTGGCGAAATGGAAGCATCGTGCCGCTCCGCAAGTCGCTGCAGGAACCGGTTGGAGGGCGGGGCGAATAATGGCCAGAGCAGGAGCGTGGGGCAGCAGCCTGTCCTGAAGGGGAACTTCGACCGCCAGCGGCGTGTCTGTGCCCTGGTTGGGGCCGGGGTTGTTTGGAGCACGGTCGCAACTACCGGTTTCTCCGCAGCGTTGCCAATGCGTGTTCCCAATGCGAACGGATGCGATGGATATCGAGCTCTTGGATTACCACCTACCGCGCGAGCTCATCGCGGACCGGCCTGTGCCGCGACGCGACGAGTCACGCTTGCTTGTTCTACGCCGCCAAAGCGGCAGGGTTGAACACCGTTGCTTTCGGGATCTCCCGGCATACCTGCGCGCGGAAGATGTTCTGGTCCTGAACAACACCCGTGTCGTTCGGGCTCGGATTGGGGGGCGGCGGATTCCCACAGGGGGGCGCTGGAGTGGGTTGTTCCTGCGTGAGCTGGAAGCCGGGCTCTGGCTCGTGATGGCGACGGCTCGGCGGCGGTTGAAGTGTGGCGACGAGCTCGCCCTGGGCGAAGAAGGGTCGTACACGTTGACCCTGTTGCAAAAGCAGGAGGGTGGTGCATGGCTTGCCATGGTTCGTCCCGTGCGGCCGGCCGAGGTGGTCTTGGACGAGGTGGGGCAGGTGCCGTTACCCCCTTACATCCGCCGCCAACCCGAGAAGTTGGACGAACTCTGGTACCAGACGGTGTACGCCACCGAACCGGGCGCGGTTGCCGCTCCGACCGCGGGACTTCATTTCACCACGGAGCTGCTGGAGACGATCCGATCGATGGGGGTAGCGATCGTGTACGTGACGCTCCACGTCGGCCCGGGTACGTTTCGCCCGATCAAAGCGGCGACGGTGGAGGAGCACAGGATGCATGCGGAGTGGTGCCGGGTTACGGATGAGGTGGTGCGGACCATCGTGGAGCGGCGTGCTCGCGGGGGGCGGGTCGTGGCAGTCGGCACGACTGTGGTTCGGGCTCTGGAGACCGCAGCGCGCTCTGGCATCCTGGAGCCGTTCGATGGGACAACCGACCTGTTCATCCATCCCCCCTATCGGTTCCGCGCCGTGGACGTTCTCGTGACCAATTTCCACCTGCCGCGCAGCACGCTTCTGGCCCTTGTTTACGCGTTCGGCGGGATCGAGCAGGTGCGGAACGCGTACGAGGAGGCGGTACGCCGGCGGTACCGCTTCTACTCGTACGGCGACGCGATGTTGATTCTGTGAACAGGCATGGCATCCGAGCAGTGCCCCCGGAGTTGGCGGAGGCACGCTAGCGGTGCCGAAAGGGGATGGGGGGATACGACAGCGCGACAGGTGATTCCCGGTGGTTAGAAGTTGTACGCAGGATTGTTCGGGCTGAAGTCGAGGTTGGTCAGACCGACGTTCAGCCTGAGTTTGTCGTAGGTGTACTCTTCCAGCAGGACACCCTCCGGCGCCGTTCG
>Ga0256839_1001574_pt1 | contig 27395 bp, 21 predicted proteins | sample 354166metaG_FD_185968 | JGI IMG/M metagenome (GOLD analysis project Ga0256839, IMG submission 185968) | Hydrothermal vent microbial communities from Mid Atlantic Ridge, Atlantic Ocean - 354-166 | ecosystem: Environmental > Aquatic > Marine > Hydrothermal vents | place: Atlantic Ocean: Mid... | reverse complement strand
GGCAAAAACGCCCTGTATTTGTCAAAGTTTTCGCTTTTTACGAAGAGTGAGACGGGGTCGCGCTGCTTCAGCCGGTTCTTGTTGCGGATATCGCGTACTTTGCTGATAATCTCGCGGGCCAGCTCTCCCTTTTCAAGTATTTCCTCGTTCACGGGAGCGGCTTCGGGGTAGCGGCTGACGATGATATCGTCTCCTTCTTCTCTTTCGCGCAGGGTGTGCCATATTTCTTCGGTGATGAAAGGCATGAAGGGATGTAAAACCTTCATCTGAGCTTCAAAGAGGTCGAGAATGCGTTCATAGCTGTAGCGGTCGATGCGCTGCTCGCGTCCCGGTTTCAGCATTTCGAGCAGCGAGCTGCAGAAGTCGTTCCATATGAAGCTGTAGAGGGTTTTGAGCACCTCCGAAAGGTGATAAGCTTTATACGATTTCTCGATGGATGCCAGGGTTTGATTCCACTTGCTTTCAAACCAGGCCAGTGGGGCCTTGTTTTCTTCATTCACGCCTTCGCTGATCGACCATCCTTTCACGAGGCGCATGGCATTCCATATCTTGTTGGAGAAATTTCGGCCCTGGAGGCAGAGTTTTTCGTCAAATAGCAGATCGTTGCCGGCAGGCGAGGAGAAAAGCATGCCCACACGCACTCCATCGGCTCCGTACTGCTTCATGAGTTCCAGCGGGTCGGGGCTGTTGCCCAGCGATTTGCTCATCTTGCGGCCCTGAAGGTCGCGGACAATTCCCGTGAGATAGACATCCTCAAAAGGTTTCTCGTGCCGGTATTCGTAGCCTGCCATGATCATGCGGGCCACCCAGAAAAACAAGATTTCCGGAGCTGTGACCAGCACCTGCGTAGGGTAGTAATATTGAATATCCGGATTATCGGGCTCGAGAATGCCGTTGAAAACGGTCATCGGCCAGAGCCAGCTGCTGAACCAGGTGTCGAGCACATCTTTGTCCTGCCGCAACTCGTCAGCACGGAGCTCCGGCCTGCCGCTTTTCTGCCGGGCCAGCTGCAGGGCTTCCTCTTCGTTGTGGGCTACCACAAAGTCTTCTTTACCGGGCCCGAAGTACCAGGCCGGAATGCGGTGCCCCCAGTAAAGTTGCCGGCTGATGCACCAGTCGCGCACGTTTTCCATCCAGTGGCGATAGGTGTTTACAAATTTGGCGGGGAAGAATTTGATATTTCCGTTGATTACGTTGTCCAGTGCAGGGCGGGCCAGCTCCTTCATGGCCAGAAACCATTGCTCCGAGAGGCGGGGCTCGATGACGGCCCCCGTGCGTTCGCTGGTACCCACTTTGTTTTGATACGGCTCCACTTTTTCCAGCAGGCCTTTCTCTTCGAGTTCGCGTACAATCAGCTTGCGCACTTCGAAGCGGTCTTTGCCGGCATAATGTTTCCCCAGCTCGTTGAGGCGGCCGTCAGGATGAAAAATGTCTCTTATTTCCAGCCCGTGGCGCAGGCCGATCTCATAGTCATTGACATCGTGGGCCGGGGTGATTTTCAGCGCTCCCGTACCGAATTCCATATCCACGTAATCATCGGCTATCACAGGCACTTCGCGGCCGTCAACCGGGACGATGACTTTTTTGCCCGTCAGGTGCCGGTAGCGCGGGTCTTTGGGGTTGACACACACGGCAGTGTCGCCCAGGATGGTTTCGGGCCGTGTGGTGGCCACGGTCAGATAGCCGTCTTCGCCTACTACCTTGTATTTCAGGTAATAGAGTTTCGACTGCACTTCTTTGTGGATGACTTCTTCGTCCGAAACGGTGGTTTTTGCCTCGGGGTCCCAGTTGACCATGCGCAGCCCGCGGTATATGCGGCCTTTGTTAAAAAGGTCCACAAAGACATGAATCACCGACTTCGACCGGGTTTTATCCATCGTGAAAGCCGTCCGCTCCCAGTCGCACGAGGCACCCAGTTTCTTGAGTTGTTCCAGGATGATGCCTCCGTGGGTCTCTGTCCATTCCCAGGCATGCTGCAGAAATTCTTCCCTTTGCAGGTCGCCTTTTTTGATGCCGGCTGCCCGCAGTTTTTGCACCACTTTGGCTTCCGTGGCGATGGAAGCATGGTCGGTGCCGGGCACCCAGCAGGCGTTGTATCCCTGTAGCCGGGCCCTGCGGATCAGCACATCCTGAATCGTATTGTTGAGCATATGTCCCATGTGCAACACTCCGGTCACGTTGGGCGGAGGAATGACAATCGTATAGGGCGCTCTTTCATCGGGTTCGGAGTGAAAATAACGCTTCTCCATCCAGTGGCGATACCATTTGTCTTCGGCCTGCGATGGGTCATATACTTTGCTGATGCTCATTTTATCCTGCTTTTTTCGTGCTGAAGGGGCAAAATTAAGGAATAGCACCTTGTTCCGGCATATTAAAAAGCGCTCTTTGGAACGCTGCCTGCTTTTAGCGGGCTTTCTGCCGTGGCGCTGCGCGCAAGCGGAAAAATTGACACGTCAGACGATAAATTTTCCGCCCGGCAGAGCCCGAAGATGACAGCGTGACAAGGCGGCAGGGGAGCAATTGCGCTGGTATGCAATTTGATTGAAAAATTTCTGGATTTATAAGAACAGAAAATAATACAAGGGGTTAATAATCATAGAGATTAAAATAATTTGAATCACCAAAAAAAGAAGCGCTATGAAAACAGGAAATGTCATTCTGGGAGTCCTGGCAGGAGCCGCTGCCGGAGCTGTTTTAGGGGTTTTGTTTGCACCCCGTTCAGGCAAAGAAACACGTGAAATGCTGGCTGAAAAAAGCCACGAGCTGACGGATGAAGTGAAAAAGAAAATGGAAGAGGTGGTAGAGAGCATTACGGAAAAAGTGGATGAAGCCACGGAAAAACTCCAGGAAACTGCCGAAAATGTAAAAGCCAAAGTGCGCAAAAACATCAATGAAGTAAAACAGGAAGTTTCCTGAGTGGAAAAAGGGGAGTTTAAAAATTCGCTTTATCTTTAATAGAAAGAAAGCGAATAGCGGAAGGGCATGGATAGGAAGGAAGAAAAATCAAGATTGGAGTCGCTGGTAAAGCGAATGGAAGATTACATGAACTCCACGCTGGAGCTTTATAAGCTGAAAGCGGCAAAATCGCTGAGTGAAATGATGGCCACCCTGCTTTTATGGGCCATTGTTTCACTTATTTTTTTATTGATGCTCTTTGTGCTCAGCATCGGGGTCTCCCTGTGGCTGGGCAATGCCATCGGCAGTTTGTGGCTGGGCTTTGTATCGGTAGCGGCTTTCTACCTCATTGCGGCTTCGGTCATCGCCTTCTTTTTTCCCGCATCCATACGCAGGGGGCTCATTAACATGCTCCTGAAAATCATCTTCGGAAAATGAAAGACGGCATCAGAAACATAAAAGACCTCGAAATGCGCATAGCCGAACTGGAGGTTGCAAGGAGGACTCAGCTGGAAGCCATGCGCAAAGAGGTGGATGAATGGGTGCATGAACTCAGCCCTTCGTATTTGCTGAAGTCGGCACTCGGGCAGATCGGGCAATCGTCCGAGTGGATGGAGTTGGCCATGGCCAACATGGCTTCCGTGGCGGCCGGCATGATCACAAGAAAATGGCTCGTACGCAAGTCGGGTCGAGTGGGGGCCAAGGTAGCCGGCCTTTTTATACAGCTGGCTATCACCTGGGCGGTGGCTGCCAATGCGCCCGGGCTGAAAGAGAAGTTGCAGGAGCTGATGGAGAAAGTGAAAGCAGCCGGAGCGAAGAAGAAAAAAAGGGGAAAAAAGAAAAAGAAAACTCTGCCGCCCGCTGACGGGGAAATGCAGAAAGGAGATAAAAAAGAAGCCCTGCCGGAATAGCAACAGGGCTTCTTTTTTTATGAAGAAAATATGATCAGACGGCCTCCGGAGTATCGATGGCGGCTATCAGATCGTTGATTTCCGTCTCGCTCATCTCGTGGTCGCTAAGCTGTCCTTCGAAGTAGGCCTGATAGGCGGAGAGGTCGAAATGACCATGGCCGCAAAGGTTCATCAGGATGACTTTGCTCTTGCCTTCTTCCCGTGCTTTCATGGCTTCGTCCACCACGGTGGCAATGGCATGGGTAGCCTCGGGTGCCGGCAGTATTCCCTCGGCCCGGGCAAATTTCACTCCGGCATCAAAGCATTCCAGCTGCTGATGGGCACGTGCCTCTATCAGCTTGTCTTTCAGTAGCTGGCTGACGATCACACCGGCTCCGTGATAACGAAGGCCGCCTGCGTGAATGGGGGCCGGCACGAAGTTGTGGCCGAGGGTGTACATGGGCAGCAGGGGGGTCATGCCGATGGTGTCGCCAAAGTCATATTTAAAGACGCCCCGTGTCAGTTTCGGACAACTGGCCGGTTCGCTGGCAACAAAGCGGATATTCCGGCCCTCAGTCAGGTTCATCTTCAGGAAGGGGAAGGTGAGCCCGGCAAAGTTGGAGCCGCCACCGAAAGGTGCTACCACGATGTCGGGCATATCACCGGCCATTTCCATTTGTTTGACGGCTTCCTGGCCGACCACCGTCTGGTGCATGAGCACGTGATTGAGCACACTTCCCAGAGAGTATTTGGTGTGTTCATCGCTGGCGGCCCGTTCGATGGCCTCTGAAATGGCAATGCCGAGGCTGCCCGGTGAGTCGGGGTCTTTGGCGAGGATGGCCCGGCCCGCTTCCGTTCGGTCGCTGGGCGAAGCATAGACCTTGGCGCCCCAGGTATTCATCAATACCTTGCGATAGGGTTTTTGCTCGTAGCTGATCTTCACCATATACACTTCGCATTCGAGCCCGAAATGCTGGCAGGCAAAGGACAGGGCACTGCCCCACTGGCCGGCACCCGTCTCGGTGGTGATGCGCTTCACGCCTTCCATTTTGTTGTAATAGGCCTGTGCAATGGCCGTATTGGGTTTGTGCGATCCCGAGGGGCTGCCGCCTTCGTATTTGAAATAGATTTTGGCCGGTGTGTCGAGCATTTTCTCAAAATTGTAGGCCCGGTAGAGCGGGGAAGGCCTCCAGAGGCGGTAGGCATCCAGCACCTCTTCGGGAATGTCGATATAGCGCTCTTCCGATACTTCCTGCTTGATCAGTTCCATCGGAAACAAAGGGGCCAGGTCTTCCGGACCGATGGGCTCTTTGGTGCCCGGATGCAGGGGCGGCAACGGCTTGTTGGGCATGTCTGCCATGATGTTGTACCATTGTGTGGGAATGTCTTTTTCAGACAATAGAAACTTGTGGGTTTTCATAGGCATCGTTTAAAGGGTAATTAAATAAGGGTATAGGGTTTGGCAATGCTCAATTGCTATGCCTAAGATAAAATAATTTTGGAAATCCTTCTTCCTTTCTCCGGGCTGTCATGTGCATCGTTCTACTGCCTGCATGGCTTTATTCCCCTCATGCTGCGGAGCATGGCGCCCACTTTGCGGTCGATGGGGAGGCTGAAATCACCGGCAGCGATGCGGGCCAGCGGAATGAATCGAAAAGCTTGGGCGCCTTCTCTATCTTCTTCAAAATCAAAGGCTTCTCTTTTTATTTTTGCCTTGAGCGGCTCCAGCAATTCGACCCGGTAGTAGAGGCTGATGACCTGGCGACCGTCATTTAAAAAGGACGCTACAAAGTCATCGGTGAAGTAAAACTGGGAATGTATGCGAATGGGGACATTCAACTCTTCCAGCCATTCCCGTTTTACACAGTCGGCCGGCCCTTCCCCGGGCTCCAGACCGCCTCCTGGAAACTTGGTGATCTGCTGACCGGCTACCCGCTCATCGCTCACCAGCACTTCCTCTTTTTCGTTGATCCAGATTCCGTATACACGGATGGTAAAACGATCGACCCCTGATTCGACTTGTTCCATTTTTGCTGTTTATGCCTGAAATGTAATCAATATTACAATTTTTCAATTCACAGATTCCGGCCCCTTTCTCTATCTCTTACTTTCTTATTTTTACAAAAAGCCGCCCGAAATGATATTTGACCTTCTTGTGAGCCTGCTCACGCTTACCTTTATGGAGATTGTCCTGGGCATCGATAATATCATCTTCATTTCCATCAGCACCGACAAGCTGCCCGTTCATCAACAAAAGAAGGCCCGGATTGCGGGCATTTCGCTGGCTTTGATGATTCGCGTCATCCTGCTGGCGGCCATTGCCTGGATGGTCGGGCTTACCGCACCCATCGCTTCTTTTCAGTTGCCCGGATGGGTCTCCGGTACAGCCTATGATTTGAGCTGGCACGACCTCATTCTATTTGCCGGAGGGCTTTTCCTCATTGCCAAGAGCACTACGGAAATTCATGCAAAGGTGGAAGGAGAAGACGGGAAGAAAGAGGGCAGCAAGCAAGCGGCCCTGGCCGGAGTGGTTCTGCAGATCGTATTGCTCGATATTGTCTTTTCCTTTGATTCCATCCTCACGGCCATCGGCCTGGTTGAACTGCCGCGGGATGCCGTCAGCCCGATGGAAATCATGCGTTCACTCCCATTCGGGATTATGGTGACGGCCGTGGGCATCGGCATGGCGGTCATGCTTATCTCATCGGGCCGGGTGGCCGCTTTTATCAACAAGCACCCCACGGTGAAAATTCTGGCGCTCTCCTTCCTGCTTCTGATTGGCTTTATGCTCCTGCTCGAAGGCCTGCACATTGATGTGCCCAAAGGCTATATCTATTTTGCCATTTTCTTCTCCCTTTTTGTGGAAATGATCAATATGCGGGTGCGAAAAAAAATTGACAAATAAAGTGAAAATGCCTACTCTGAAGCGGAGAAAAACAGAACTACGGCTATTGTATGAATGAATTGAAATTATTTTGAATTATTTTTAGAGTTAAAGTTTGCCCGTTGAATACCTATCTGCCGTCAAAGACCCCATGCCGGAGCTTGATTTATAAAATGGAAAAACAGGATCAACTCCATGAATGAAAAAAGTTTTTTTGAGGAAATATTGCTCTCCCATATGCCGGGCGCATCGTGGCTGATGAAGCGGGACAATGAGCCGGTTATGTGCTGTGCCTACCGGACGGAGGAGGTCTTGGGCATAGCGGTCGAAGATGTGATAAAAAATCCCTCCCTGCTGGAATCCTGCATCATCAAAGAGGACCGGAAACGGGTGAGGGAGGCTTTCTCGCAGCTTTCGGAGGACGGTGATACGCTCAGCCTCGAGTACCGGATAGCGTTAAATGGCGGCAAAAAGCAGTGGGTGCGCGAAAGCCGTTTTCTGAAGAAAGCCGATGGCGTGCTCTACGAGGGGGCGTCCGTTGTCAACATTCAAAAGGAACTGGCGCATTTTTCGGAATTGGATGCTTCCGATTCTTTGGTTGACAGCATCACAGGACACAACCTGCAGTCGGTATTCCTCCTTGACAAAGAATTGAAAATCATCGGCATCAACCGGGTGGGGCGGCAGCTGATTCGCGAGCTGACGGGCGCTGATCCCCAAATAGGGGATTACATGATGGATTATATTCTGCCTGCCAACAAGGAACCTTTTCTGCGGGGGCTTGCCGAGGCACGGGAACAGGGGAGTGTGCGCTGGAGTACGCGCATGGATGACGGGGGAAAGGAGCGTTGGATGGAAATGTATTATGCCGGTATCAAGGATCAGGAAGGCCGTCTTAAAGGCTTTATCATGACGGCCCGCGATATCACTCTTGAGCGCCTTGAGGAGCTGCGCAAGCGCCAGCAGGATGAATTGTACCGCAATGTAGTGGAAATGGCGCATGACGGCATCTGTATTGTGCAGGACGGCATTTTGCAATATGCCAATCCGATCCTTCGGGAATGGTTGGGTGTGGGTCTGATACCTGCCGAAGAAATACGCATAGACAAATATGTGGAGCCGGAATTTGTGGAGATGGCATTGACCCATCACTATGCCCGCACCAGCGGAGAGGAAGTGCCGCGTGAATATGAAATATCAATCAGGGGGAGAACGGGCAGTCCGATCCCCGTAGAGGTTATCGGCAGTGTAATCAATTACCGGGGCAGGCCGGCCTCGCTGGTGGTGGTCAGAGACCTCAGAGAACGGAAAAAGCGGGAGAAAGAACTGGACGAGGCCCACCGGAAGTTTCAGTCGCTGGTAGAAAAATCACCCCTCGGGATTTATATCTTCCAGAATGATCGTTTTATATACATCAACCCGCAGACGGCATACTTGCTCGGGTTTTCATCGGTTGAAGAGATGGGCCCCGAAATAAACCTTTTCAATTTTATTCACCCGGAAGACATTCCGATCGCCCGGAAAAATATCCGGCAGCGCCTGAAGAACCCGGATCGCAGGATGAGCTACACCCTGCGGGCGTTTCGCAAAGACGGCTCGCAGCGATATATCGAAGTGTACGATATCCTTACAAGCATCAACGGAAAGCCGGCCATTCTCGGAACGATCATCGACAATACCGAAAAAATCATTGCCGAAGAACTCCTCCGGAAAAACGAAGCCATGTACCGGCAGTTCTTTGAAGAAGACATTACCGGTGATTTTGTAATTGCCCCCAACGGCACCCTGCTTCAATGCAACGAACGCTATGTGGAGATTTTGGGCTATGACACCAAAGAAGAACTCTTTGAAGTCACAATGAAAGACCTCTATCCCGAGCCCGGACTCTGCGACCGGCTGATGGGGCTTCTTGAGAAAAAAGGAAAGCTGAGCAACCTTGAGTTGCACATGCTGCGCAAAGACGGGCGCGAAATCATCATCCGGCAAAATGTGGTGGCCGAATTTGACGAAGACGGAAATGTTAAACAAATTAGGGGCTATCTCTATGACATTACCGAGCTCATTGAAGGGCGCGAAAGGATCAGGGAGAACGAGGAACGGCTGAAACTGGCCATTCAGGCTACGGGGCTGGGGCTTTATGATGTGGACCTCGAGGCCAACCGCATGATTGTCAATGAACAATATGAGCTTACTTTCGGTAAGGTGTCCGATCTCTTTACGGATCATGAGATGGAGTGGCTCGGGCGCATTCACCCCGATCATTTTGCCCTGGTCAGCCATGAGTTTGAAAAACTGAAGCAGGGGGAGCAGGACAATTTGTCACTGACCTACCTTATGCGGCTCGGTGAAGAAGAAATATGGGTGCACGAATGGGTGCGTATCATCAGCAGGTCGAAAAACGGAAAAGCCAGAAGGGTGGTGGGCGCCCTCAGAAATGTCACCGATGAGATGAACAAAGAGCTGGAGCGCCTTAATCTCATCGATGAACTGCGCAAGCAAAATGTCAACCTCAAGCAGTTTTCCTACATCGTTTCGCACAATGTGCGCAAGCATGTGGCCAACCTCATGGGCCTTTTTGAGATCATCGAACAACAACTGGTGACTCCCGAAGAGCAGGAGCGCATCTTCCGGATGATCAGCAAATCCATCAAAGACCTCGAGGAGGTCATACTCGACCTCGATGACATACTTTATACCCGTGAAGGCAAAGGAGCACAAACCGAAGAGGTAGACCTCCCGAGAGTGCTCAGACAGGTCGAAAAAACACTGGAAAAAGACATAGGGAAAAGCGGTGCCGAATTGATTTTCAATCTTGAAGTGGAAAAAATTTGGGGCGTAAAGAGTTATATTCAGAGCATCTTTTACAATCTCGTGAGCAACGCCCTGAAATACCGCCACGAAGAGCGCAAGCCCGAGATTCGTATCAGCACCCAACGCATTAATCATATCCTGCGAATCGAGGTAAAAGACAACGGCATCGGCATTGACATGCAGCGGGAAAAGAAAAAGCTATTTGTGCTCTACAGCCGTCTCAATTTCGACCGCGATGGGCGGGGCGTAGGGCTCTATACGGTCAAAACCCAGGTGGAATTTATGGGGGGCAGCATCGATGTGGAGGGGAAGCCCGGTGAAGGCTGTACTTTTATCATTTCTTTGCCTCTAAGTCCGGTACTCTGAGAGGAGCGGCAGGGCGAAGCCCCTCAAAGTACGTATTTTAGCGGGCCATGAATCGCGAGATCCTGCGCCTGGCCATCCCCAATATACTGAGCAATATCACGGTGCCGATGATGGGCGTGGTAGATACCGCACTCATGGGCCACCTGCCCGATGCGCATTACCTTGTTTCGCTCGGTGTGGGCGTGGCCGTTTTCAATTTCGTCTATTGGGGCTTCGGCTTCCTGCGCATGGGCAGCACCGGCTTTGCTGCTCAGGCTTATGGGGCCCGCGATGCGAAACAACTCAGCCTGGTTCTTTTCAGGGCAGGCCTGCTGGGGCTCTTTATTGCCCTGCTGCTCCTGCTCTTGCAGTCACCTCTTTGGGAACTGGGCCGTCTTATTATCCGCCCCGATGCCCTCAGCGCGGAGCATGCCCGGCAATACTTCCATATCCGTATTCTGGCGGCCCCGGCCAATATGCTGCTGCTTGCAATTACGGGCTGGTTTCTCGGCCTGCAAAATGCCTTTTATGCCCTGCTCATAGCCGTATTCTCCAATGCCGTCAACATCGGGCTGAGTATCTTCTTCGTACACTATGCGGGCATGGCCATTGACGGAGTGGCCTGGGGCACGGTGATAGCACAGTACAGCGGACTGCTTCTGGCCCTGTTTCTCCTGATATTCCGCTATCGCTCTTATCTCCCGCTTCCGCAGCTGAAGGAGTTGCTGCACTGGCAGGAGTTGCGGCAGTTTTTCTCCGTCAACGGAAACATATTTATCCGGACCCTCGCACTTATCTTCGTATTTACCTGGTTTACGGCACAGTCATCGCGGCTGGGCAGCGATATTCTGGCGGTGAATACCATTTTTCTTCAGATGCTGGCAGTCGTCAGTTACGGACTCGATGGCTTCGCCTTTGCGGCCGAAAGCCTGACCGGCAAATACATCGGCCGGGGCGACCGGCCGGCCCTGCAGCGCATGATCGCACGTCTTTTTGTCTGGGGCTTTGCACTCTCGGCCCTGCTCTCTCTGGCATATCTGCTTTTCAATGAATCGATTTTGCGATTTTTCACCTCCCATGAAAAGATCATCCGCCTCGCGCAGTCTTTCGGCATCTGGATTATACTGGCACCGCTGGTCAATAATTTTGCTTATCTCTGGGACGGCATCTACATAGGGGCCACGGCCGGGCGCAGCATGCGAAATTCAATGTTGATTGCGGCTTTCGCGGTTTTCGTTCCGCTCGACCTCTTCCTGCAGCCCCTTTGGGGCAATCACGGCCTCTGGCTGGCCTTCACCCTTTTTATGATCGCCCGCGGATTGTACCTCTGGAAAGGATACCGGAAAAATATCCCCGGTTTTCAGTCATAAACCTTCTTTCCTTTTTGCAGCCAGATGCCCCACTTGCGGTTGTAGGCATGTACGCTGTCGGTTTCTGCCGTGTCACGATAAACCGGGTAGCCCCGGTTTTTCCACTCGAAGATGCCTCCGTACAAATTTTCCACATTTTCGAATCCGGCAGCGAGCAGCTTATTGGCCACCACTCCGCTGCGGTATCCCACCGAACAATACACAACGATGGGCGTGTCTTTCGGCAGGTCTTTGACCCGGCTCAGGTCGAAGTCATCGTATCCGACCCAGCGGGCCCCGCGGAGATGGCTCACTTCGTATTCGCGCTTCTCGCGCGCATCGAGTATGATCACATCCCCGGCCTTTTCTTTCAGTTCGGCCACCGAGAGGGTCGCTGCGCCTTTCGGAATCAGGCGCATAAGCATCAGATCATAGGCTTTGTTTTTGATGGGTTGGCAAAAGAGCGGCATAGTGAACAAAGCTCCGATAATTCCGGCAATAATGAGATAACGTGTCATAGCCATGGGATGGGGCATAAAAATAAGACTTTTACGGGAGGGTCATTGCTGCTGCAATTTCCGAAATATAATTTACCGCCTTTGTCGCAGCAATGACATGGAGCAAAAGCTGCGATGTTCTATTTTTGGATGAGATGAAAAATGTCCCGGAAACGCTTCTCTTGATTTTTGCCCGTTCGGCCCGTGCCGAGCAGAAGGAGAAATCGCTCGACCTGCCCCTTTATGCAGGGAGGCGCCTTTTCGCTTCGCTCGGCAGGGAAGTCATCCGAAAAGCCCGGATGAGCGGCATGCCCTGGCTCTTCTGGGACGAGACGCGGCAGGAGGGAAGGAATTTTGCCGAGCGCGTGACCCATGCCGTTTCTTCGGCTTTTGCCTTGGGCTACGAAAACATTATCCTCTTGGGCAACGACTGCCCCGAGCTGAGTGTAAACGATCTGCGTAAAGCCGCAGCAGCCCTTGCCGAAGGCAAAAGCGTTATCGGGCCCGATACGGACGGGGGTGTCTATCTTCTCGGCCTGAAGGCATCCGCTTTCTCGCCCGAAAAATTCAGCGCCCTTCCCTGGCAAAAAGAGCAGCTCTTCCTCACTCTGATGGAAAGCCTCGGGGAGGAAGCCCTGATCCTCGAAAAATACCACGACATCGACAGCCTGTCAGCTCTTGACAAGCTGCGCGGCTCTTACCGTGTGTCGCGCGAGATCAAACGCTTTATTCTGCATCTCTTTTCCCTCCTTGTGAAAATCGATATCCTGAATTCAAATCCCCGCAGCACCCGTCCTTCGCTGCCGATTAAGAAAAGAAGAGGGCCCCCTCTGACCCTTGCCTGACAGCAGCTCCGCCTGCAAGCTTTCAATACACGGTACCTGCCGCCTGCAGGTAAAACGGAACCCTATTAAATATTTTAAAATCTTGGAATGATGAAATCTACCCTGTCATTTGCCGTCTTCTTTTTTTATATCCTCTTCGGCCACGCCCAGTCGGACCTGAAAGTGCTCGTGCGCGAGCTCTCAAGCGGGGAAGCCCTCGAAAGTGTGGAGATTACCCTGACAAATCCGGGCATCGGACTGGAGCTCCGTCTCCGCAGCAACAGCCGCGGAGAAGCAATTTTCAAAGCTTTGCCCGAGCGCAATGACTACCGGCTGCGCATTGCCGAATCGGAAAAATATCTCGGAGAAGAAATAGACGGAATCGACCTGCTGAGTTCGGATCAGCGAAGCATTCAGATCGGATTGATTAATAAGAAGAAACACACATTGCCGGTGGCTGAAATCCGTGCATCCAATACCAGCCGCATCAATACCCGCAATGCCGAGGTTTCCTCGCAGCTCAGCCGCAGCGAGCTGAGCGAATTGCCCGTGGAAGGGCGCGACATCAGCCGGGCGCTCTTCCGCCTGCCCACGGTGGTGCAGTCCACCGGCTTCTACCCCGAAGCCCCCTTTGTCAGCATCAACGGAGCCAACGGGCTTTATACCAATTACCTGATTGACGGAATGGACAACAACGAGCAGTTTCTCGGTGGCATGAAATTTCCCATTCCCGTGGGGATGGTGCGCAACATCACGGTCTATTCCAACAACTATTCGGCCGAGTACGGGCTCAGCGGCAACGGAGTTATCAATGTGATGAGCAACTCGGGCAGCAACGAATTCAAGGGCGAGGCCTTCCTGATCACACGACCGGGGCCCGTGATTGACGGCAAATCGCAGTTTGCCCAGCGCGATCTCAGCGGCAACTTCGTAAAGGACGGTTATCAGCGCTACCAGGGAGGCTTTGGATTTGGCGGTGCCCTCAAAAAGGACAAGAGTTTTTATTATGTCAATGCCGAGCACACCTATGACCTGAAAGACAACCTGCTGAACTCTCCGGCACTCGGGGTCAACGAGACGCTGCGCGGCAGCAACCGCTTCAACTACCTTTCGGCCCGCCTCGATCAGCAGTGGAACAGCCGCTGGCGCTCCACCTTACGCATGCACCTCGGCCAGCGACAGATCGAGCGGCAGGGGGGCGGCCTCGATGGGGGCGTGACCTTCCCTTCGGCCGGGTCCGTACAGGATCAGAATTCTTTTATTGCAGCCTGGCAAAACAGCTACGTGAAAGGAAATTTTGCCTCGTCAAGCAATGTGCAATACAGCCGCTATCGATGGAATTATGCGCGTCCGCGCAATGCAGCCGCTCCGCAGACGCTCGTCCTCGACCCGTCAGAGCAGACGATTGCCATCCTCGGCCATCCGGGCTATTCTTTCGACTCGCGGGAGAATACCCTGCAGTTTCAGCAAAAGTTCTCATTTTATCTTGACCGCCATACCATCAAGGTGGGAGCCGAAGTGCTGAGCAGTGCCCACGAGCTCTTCGGTGGCCTCAATCCCAATGGCAATTATCTTGTCAAATTGAACGCCAGTCAGCTGGCCGCCCTCGCTGCCAGCGGCAAAGGGGCCTCGCTCGATGTGAATGACATTCCTCCCGATGCGGAGGTGCTGCAATACAGTGTCGAGTTGCGACCTTCTTCGTTCGGAGCTACACAAAATATCTTCAGCATTTATTTCAATGATGAATGGGCGGTGAACGAAAAGCTGAATCTCTCGCTGGGGCTTCGCTGGGATTATGACAACCTGAGCCGTGGGGCCGCTGCCACGGGCGACTGGAACAACCTGGCCCCCCGTCTGAGCTTCAACTACAAACTCTCTGCCCGCACTTCGCTGCGCGGGGGTTATGGAATATTCTACGATAAGATCGTCTATGCCATCTACAGCGATGCGCTTCAGCAAAATACGAAATCTGCCGACTACAAAGCCCAGCTCACCCGCCTGAAGGAAGACGGCTACCTGCCGGCCACGGCCGATGTGGAAGCCATGACCTATGAAGGCAATCTTGCGGCTTCCTTTGGCAGCGTGCCCTACCTTCAGGGTCCCGGTGCCGCACAACTGGCCCCGCTGCGCGAAAGCATCTTCAGCAATGAAAGGCGCATTCTCAATCCCTACGGCTACGACAACCCCTACACCCATCAGTTTTCTTTGGGCTTGCAACACCAGGTGAGCAGGCATGTAAAATTTTATGTGGACCTCATGCACAACCGGGGCGAAAAACTCTTCCGCCTGGTGGATGTAAATACACCGGCTCCCTGGCCCATCGATCCGGAAAACGTGCAAATCAGAAGTCAGACGGATGCCGATGCCGGCCGCAGGGTACCCGTCCTGTATGACGATGCCGGGCGGCCTTTTGCCCTCAGCGGCAGCGATACCCTCCGGGGCATTGCACGCAATATCACCATGACCGAGACGGGCGGCAGTTCGCGCTATTGGGCGGCATCCTTCAATCTGCAGAAAGACCGCGGAAAAGACAACTACGCCTATCGCCTGATCTACACCCTCTCGCGCCTGCGCAACAACACCGATGACATCAACTTCAAAGCGCAGGATGCCAACCGCTTTGACGATGAATGGGGCCCATCGCTCAACGACCGCACCCATGTGATCAACTCGATTTTCTATTTCTGGCCCCTCGATCGCCTGCATGTTTCGCTGGCCGGGCTGCTGCAAAGCGGGCAGCCCGTCAACCGCATACCCGATGCCACCCTATATGGCACTACGGATCTGAACGGGGACGGCCGGGCTTTCGGTGCGTCTTATGTGGGCAACAGCGACCGCGCTCCGGGCGAAGCACGCAACAGCGACCGCCTGCCCTGGTCGGTGGTCTTCGATGCGGGCATTCAATATGACCTGCCCCTGGCAGGCAGGAAGCTCGAGCTCCGCATGGATGTCTTTAATATCTTTAATGCACAAAACCTGAGCGGATATGCCAACAATGCCACCCAAAGCAATCAGATACAGGTGGGGCCGGCTTCGAGCGGTGTGCTTGTGCGCAAAAATGCCGGCCCGCCCAGGCAGTTCCAGTTCGGTATTCGCTATGCTTTCTAAAGGGAGGGTCATGAGAAAGCGAACCACAAATAAGCCGGCTGCCGGGCGGATGGGCCTGGCAGCCCTGTTCATCCTGGCTTTCTTATCGGGCTCGTGCCGGCAGGCCGGCAGCAGAGAGGCGAGAGACCCTTTGCAGATGAGCTGGGAAGAAGTGCTGCAGGAAGCCCGCGGCAGCAGCGTCCACCTCATGATGTGGCAGGGCGACCCCTTCATCAACCGCTACATGAATGAATACGTGAAGCCGAAACTCGACAGCCTCTACGGCATCCGGCTTGTGCTCCTCGAAGGCCAGGGCAACCGCATCGTCAGCCAGGTGATGACCGAAAAAGAAGCGGGCATCCGAAGAGGCGGCATCGATATGGGCTGGATCAACGGGGAAACTTTTTACCAGCTTCGCCAGATTGACGGCCTCTTTGGCCCCTTCGTAGAGAAGCTGCCCAACAGCCGCTATATCGACTTCGACAATCCCTTCATCGCCTTCGATTTTCAGCAGGCCGTGGAGGGCTATGAATGTCCCTGGGGCAATGTGCAGCAGGTGATTATTTACGACTCCCTGCGGGTGCCCGATCCGCCCCGGAATCTGGAGGCACTGGCCGCTTATCTCAAGGCGCATCCCGGCACTTTCACCCTCTCCAACGACTTTACGGGCATGACCCTTCTCAAGGCTTTTCTGGTGGAGCTGGCCGGCTCGCCCGATACTTTTTACGGTGCCTTTCGCGAGCAGACTTATCTGAAATACAGCGGCATGCTCTGGGATTGGATCAACGGGCATAAAAAATATTTCTGGCGCAGGGGAGAGACTTTTCCGGATGCCGTGGCGCCCCTGCATCAGCTCTTTATCAGCGGGGAGCTAAACTTCAGCATGAGCAACAACGATGCGGAAGTGGACAACAAGATATTGCAGGGCCTCTTTCCCGAAACTACGAGGGCCTATGTGCCCGATCACGGCAGCATTCAAAACTCTCACTACATGGGCATTATGGCCAACGGGGCCAATAAGGCCGGTGCCATGGTGCTGGCCGATTTTCTGATCTCGCCCGAGGCGCAGTGGCGCAAGGCCGATCCGGCCGTCTGGGGCGATGGCACGGTACTGGCCACGGAAAAACTTCCTCCGGAGTGGCAAAAGAAATTTGCCTCCATACCTCATCGAAAGTATTCGCCCGGGCGGGCGGAGATCGGGAAAAAAGCCATTCGTGAATTTGATGCGGAATATATGATCCGTCTTTATGAGGATTTTAGAAAAAAAGTCATTGAAAATTAGATACCTCCACCGGAAAGCGGGGCTGACACTGCATGTCCTGCTTACTTTGCTGCCACTTGCAGCGGGGGCCGTCTATGCCCTGCTCTACAGTGTCGGGCTGGCCGGCAGCCTGGCTGCGGGTTTTACCCTTCGCTACTGGGAATCACTCGTCAGCCGGGGTACGCTGTGGCAGACTTTTGCTTACAGCGCCTACATCATGGGGGTCTCCATAGTGCTTTCCTATGCATCGGCCCTGGCAATGGTGATTTCCGCTCGCGGAAGGCTGATGGAGAGAAAGGGCAGTCGCATCTTTTACCTTCCCCTGGCCATGCCGGCCCTCGTGCTGGCTTTTTTTGCCTTTCGTTTTCTCAGCGGAGGCGGCTGGCTGGCCTCCCTGGCATTCGGCAGCGGCTTGATTGCTTCTCCGCAGGAATTTCCCGAATTGGTTAACGATCCCTACGGACTGGGAATCATCTTCGTGCATTTCCTGCTGGCTTTTGCCTTTTTCAGCATTTATCTCGACCGGGTGTATGCAAATGAGCGCATCGAAGAACAGGTGCAGAGTGCACAACTCCTCGGTGCCGGATACAGGCAGAGTCTCAGGCGTGTGGTGTGGCCCATGATCCTGCGCAAAACCTGGCCGGCCATCAGCCTTTACGGACTCTTTGTCTTCGGGTCTTACGAGGTGCCTCTGCTGCTGGGACGCAGTACGCCCGAGATGCTGTCGGTGAGGATCGTCCGCATGCTCAGCAGGTTTAATCTCGATGACCGGCCCGAAGCATTTGCCATTGTCTTTGCCTACATGATGCTCACCGTGCTGCTGGTTTTTCTTCTTCGCAAAAGCAAAGGAGGCCTGAGATGAAGCCCGTCACCGGAAAAATATTGTGGGCTTTGCTGGCCAGCCTCTTTGTTTTGCCTGCTGCCTATCTGCTCTTGCTTTCATTTTCGGCTTCCTGGCATTTTCCCCTGCTCTTTCCCGATGCACTGACCGGGAAATGGTGGAGCCTGGGTTTCACTTCGCGATTTGCACTTCTCGGGAGCATGGGCCTTTCGCTGGGCATAGCGGCAGGCGTCAGTCTTCTAAGCACCTTCGCTGCCTTTTTCAGCTCCCGCTGGATGGCCCTGAGCCGCTACCGCAGCGCCTTGCTCCTGTCGGCCTACTTTCCCTTTGTGCTTTCACCGGTGGTGCTGGCTGCCGCCACCTATATTTTCTTTGTACGCCTGGGCTGGAACGGCACGGTGGCCGGAGTGGCTTTCGCTCATTTTCTCATTGCCTATCCCTATGCGGTTATCCTCTTTTCGGGCTACTGGAACGAGCGCCTGCTGACCATGGATGCCCTTGCCGCCACCCTCGGAGCCGGTTCTTTTCAGCGCTATCGCAGGGTGCTTTTTCCGCTTTCCCGCGGAGTGCTGGCCCTGGCACTTTTTCAGACTTTTCTTATTTCCTGGTTTGAATACGGTTTGAGTTCCTACATCGGCCTGGGGAGGGTGCCCGTACTCACTGTGGAGGTGTACCGCTATATTTCCGAAGCCAACCCGCATGTGGCGGCCGTGGCATCGCTGCTTCTTGTTTTTCCGCCCCTGCTCATGCTTTGGGTCAACAAACGCTTTTTAATCCGCCTGATCTGAATGAAAGGACATGAATGAAACGAATATGCTGAAAGTAATAAAGCTCAACAAGTCATACGGAAAAGAAAGGGTCCTGCGGGATTTGTCTTTTTCGCTTCGCGAAGGGGATATCCTGAGCATTCTGGGCCGTTCGGGCAGCGGCAAAACCACACTGCTCAAGATTCTGGCCGGACTGAAAGAGCCCGATGGCGGGGAGGTGCTGCTGCGGGGGCAGCCGGTGCTGCATCTGCCGCCACAAAAGAGAGGCATGGTCTACCTTTATCAGGAAACCCTTCTTTTCCCTCATCTCAATGTATTTGAAAATATGGCCTTCGGCCTCCGGGTGCGCAAAATACCCGGGAGCGAAATCCGCAAGCGGACGGAGCAACTGCTGCACGAGCTGGGCATGGCCGGGCACAGCGCTAAAATGCCGGAGCAACTCTCGGGCGGGCAGCAGCAGCGTGTGGCCTTCGGCAGGGCGCTCATCATCAATCCTTCTCTGCTGCTCCTCGATGAGCCTTTCGGAAAGCTCGACAGCCGCACGCGCGAAGAGATGCAGGAGCTCTTTCTGCGCATATGCCGCGAGCACCGCATCAGCGTGCTTTTCGTAACGCACGACCTGAAAGAGGCCCTTTGCATGGGCGATCGCATTGCCCGCATGGAGCAGGGACAATTGAAAATGTATGCAAAGCGCAGTGATTTTATCCGCGATGCAGCCACGGGGGCAAAAAAGGAAATGGATTTCTGGACCGGAATACGGGAAGAAAGCAAGATGAAAAACAACGAGCAATGAAAGACAAGCAAATAAAAAAAGACAGCCGCGATTTTGATCATTGCGAGTCGATTTACTGGGTGTTCACCCAGCTCTGCAACGATCGCTGCGATCATTGTTACAACATGAGCGGCCCGCAGGGAGCCCGCCTCAGCGAAGCCGAGTGCATGGCCATCATCGATAACCTGCCCGGGCGGATTGACCGCCTCATCCTTTCGGGGGGCGAGCCGCTGGCCGAGCGGAAGCTGCTCTATGCCATCCTCGACCGCCTCGGGGAAAAATACGGGGGCAAGACACAGATCATGCTGCAAACCAATGGCGACCTGATGACCGGGGAGCGCCTCGATCTTCTCCTCGAAAAAGGGGTCACACGTATTGACATTGCCAGCATCGACCGCTATCACAAGAAAAAAGGCGAACGCATGGAATGGCTGCGCCAGCTCTTTCTTTCACGCGGTATGAGCGATGAAGAAACCGAGCCCCTGGTAAAGAAAGAAAACTACATAAAAAAAGAAGGGGCCAGTTTCGGATTTTGGGGAGCTACCGAAGACATGTGGCTCGGGGGCAACTGGGCGCGCGGCAGGGCCCTGCAAAAGGGCATCTGGTATCAAAATCCGGATCATAACTTCTGTGCCGTCCTCTCCGGGGGCATCGGATTCCTTACGGGGCAGGACGATATTCCGCAGGAAGTGAGCATACAACTCTGGCAGATCAATCCCTGCTGCCCCGGCACCAAAGATGCGCTGGGCGATGCCCGAAAGGAAAAAGTGGCCGATGTGCTGGCGCGCCTGTCCGGCCATCCGGTATTCGAAAAGATCAATGAAGGCGACCCCCTGGGCATGGGCGAGTCGCTCGGCATCAGCCGCGAGTATGCGAAGAAACGCACGAAAGATTTAAAAAATATCTGCCTCTGGTGCGATGAATTCTTCGAAAAACACTACGATATGAAGCGGATGTGCGCAAAAAAAGATGAAAACAGTGCAAGGCTATAAAGATTTATTAAAAATATTTCAGGCATCTAATATTTTAATAAAAAGGATATAAGTAATTTTAATATAGTTTATTAAGAATAAAATATATATTGCATATATGTTGATGAAATTTCTATGTGTAAAATAAAATTGATAAATTTATTTTGTTTTAGTTGCTTTTTTGCTTTTTTTAGTACATAGAATATTTCGGAATGGGACAAGTGTGAATATTGCTTTTTTCCGATGTCTAAAACACTATATTCATCAGCAGAATGCAAATATTTTGCGTCCTGCTTAATATTTATTAATAATGAAGAAGCATTTTTTTATAGCTGTTTTCATACTGTTCTTTGCAGTTACCTTGTTTCCACAGAACTTGCATGAGCTAAAGCAAAAAAGAGACTCAATACTTCCCTTTAAGGAAAAGCTGCACGAATTGTTTCAAGACTCCATAAGAGCCGGTGTGGAGTCGGATTATATATACCTCATATTACTGCCTCCGGGTATGTGCCCTCGTTGCGAGGGGCTTATAACTCCTTCTATTGAACAAATAAAGAAATATGATTCAACTTCAAAGATTATAATTGCCGCAAGCTACCCACGTATGTCTTCCCTGATCAAGTACCTTGCTGAGCACGGCTTAAATGCGGATGCTTTTTGGCTTACAGAGGGAGAAAGCAGTGAAATATTAGACGATTTCTGTTTTACTACCGGCTTTATGCAGGTGCCTTATTTGACAAAGATCAATGTGAACAGTGGCTTGATGGTGTATTCCGCATCATATCTGGGAATGTACCTTAATGATTCTCTTATTCGGCAAATTGTTGAAAGTAGTGATAGCCCCGATTTTATAATTGAACAATGTCCAGGAGAAGAAAAGCGAAATATAAGGGAAGAGTTACATGAATCGGTGCTCTTTCCTTCGGACTCTATTCTATTAATAGACACTGTTGCCGGTATTCCTTCCGGCATTACGGATATGAAGATTAATCAGGGTGCATCATCTTTTGTGTTTCATGACAGATTAACTTTGGAAATATTGAATTATGAAAAGATCAGTAATCACCGGGCAGTATTGAGAACTATTTTAAAACCGGGAGAAAAGGAGAAGCAGCTTTTTATTGACCGGGATATGACTGAGAGCGTATTGCTTTTTCTTGAGCATGCAGGCATGCTTCGATCCATGTATTTCAATGCAGAATTTAGCGGCATTGAAAAAATCTTAATATCAGCTTCTTTGCCATATGTTTTTATGGAGGATGAGGAAACAGTTTCGTACTACAATGAGGCGGTAATATTGGAGAAGGATATCATTTCAGGTGAGATAGATAAGGTATTACGCATTGATATTGACAAGAGTGGCGAATTTGCGGTGGATCATACCAAATTTATAATGTCTGCTGGCGACAGTATATTTCTACTACCGGTTCAAAAGGGTTTTCCTAATGTTGGTACGGTTATGGAATTGACACCGAATGATACGATTCAAAATCCGTTTGTCGATGGTTTTTATAAGAATGCACCTCTGTTTCAGCGTTATGTGTTGCATTCTGAGCACCTTGAGCCACAGGATTTTATTGGTGAAATTGATTCAATTTATCGCAATTATCATTTGGGATATTCCTTTGTTACCCCTTTTTATATGGAGTTTGGCGATACTGTACTGATGTCATCCGGAAATTCAGGTACACTGAGACTCTATCTGGATGATAAATTATTAACTACTCTTCAGGTTTTTAATGTCGAAATAGATTCTTCTGCAATTAATTTTGATAGAAAAAAGGTCGACCCTTTGGAATACATTATGAGTTTTTCTGACTTCTTTGATAAAAGAATTGTAGATGCTGAAATATTGGGAGATAACTTATTTGTTCTTACAAAGGACAATAAGAGCTATTACTTAAAAAGGTTCAATAAAATGAGACCGATGAATAACTCATACTATCTTCCAGAAAGAATGGGGAGTATGAAATTGAAAGTTGCGAAGTTCAACTCTGATCGGGGAAATTCGCTACGGATTTATGCAGTTTACGAATCCTCACGGGAAAGTAAGATTTATATGTTCTCAATTCCTGCTGAAAATTAAAGTAAGAATCTAAGAGCATCATACGGGACGGGTTTAAAAATCAATCGCTAGCTCTTTACATCTTCAATCGAATGAAGTGTCTTTGCGTAAGAAAGGCGGAAGATTGATTAGGATCTGCGCTTGCGCTTGTGGCGCATGCGGTCTCTTTTTTCCTTTCCGCGATAGTGGCTGTTGCCGTTGCGTTTCTCCGTGGGAGCCTCGGCCAGGGCCACCCGCAGCGAACGTCCCTTGTGGTGGCTGCCTTCAAAGGCGGCCAGTACCTGGCTCGAGTAGCTGCTGTCCACTTCAAAAAACGAGAAACTGTCTTTGATATCAATGGCACCTATGGAGATATCCCGGTCGTTGGTGTTCTCGTTGATCATGCCGATGAGGCGCGTGGGGATGATGCCGTCTTTCTTGCCGACATTCATAAAGAAGCGGGTGTAGCTGCTGCTGCGGCTTCTTCCTCTTCCGCTGCCTTCCTCGCTGCGGCTGCGTCCCGTTCCGTCTCTTCGCGATTTGCGTCCGCTGTCATCGTTGAGGTCGGGGCTGTTTTTGTAGTATTCCAGAAAACGGTTGAACTCCAGGGATACGAATTGCTTGATGATGTCCTCCTTGCTCAGCCCGTCCAGTTTCTGCATGACCTCATCCATAAACGGGGCAATCTGCTCCTCGTTCACTTCCGCTTTTTCCATGCGGTCGATCAGTTTGAAGAGCTGCCTGCCGCAAATTTCCTTTCCGCTGGGCACCGGCAGACGTTCCACTTTCTTGCCGATCATTTTTTCGATTTGCGATATGCGGCTTTTTTCGCGGTAGTGGATGATCGATACGGCCACACCCGATTTGCCGGCCCGGCCCGTACGGCCGCTGCGGTGGGTGTACACTTCCACATCCTCGGGGAGGTTGTAGTTGATCACATGGCTCACATCGTCCACATCAATACCGCGGGCCGCTACATCGGTGGCCACCAACATCTGTATGCTTTTGCTGCGAAAGCGCTTCATCACATGGTCGCGCTGCGATTGCGACAGCTCGCCATGAATGGCATCGGCACTGTAGCCGTCTTTGATGAGCTTTTCGGCTATATCCTTGGTCTCGCGCCTGGTGCGGCAAAAGACAATGCTGTATATGTCGGGGTTCATGTCGGCAATGCGCTTGAGTGCCGGATAGCGGTCGCTGGCATGCACCTGGTAATAGACGTGCTGCACATTGCGGGCGCCCGAGTTTTTGCGGTCTACCGTGATTTCCACGGGATTGTGCATGTAGCTGGACGCAATGCGGGCCACCTCTTTGGGCATGGTGGCCGAAAAGAGGAGCGTGCGTTTTTCGTCCGGAGTGCTTTCGAGGATGCGGTCGATCTCTTCGCGAAAGCCCATGTTGAGCATCTCATCGGCTTCGTCCAGCACCACGGTGCGGATTTGCGAGATGTTGGCGGCTTTGCGCCCGATGAGGTCAATCATACGGCCCGGTGTGGCTACGATGATCTGGGCGCCCCGTTTGAGCGCGCGTATCTGGGTCTCCATGCTGGCACCGCCATAGACGGGCACCACGTGAAGGTCTTTCTTGTATTTCGAAAATTCCTGCAGGTCTTTGGTGATCTGAATGCAAAGTTCGCGTGTGGGTGCCAGCACAAGGGCCTGCACCGTTTTGCTGCCCGTATCCACCTGCTCAATGACAGGCAGTCCGAAAGCAGCCGTCTTGCCCGTGCCGGTCTGTGCCAGCCCTACGATGTCGTTGTCGCTGCTTAAAACCCGGGGGATTACTTCTTTCTGAATGGGGGTGGGGTCGGTAAAACCAAGGGCTTCGACCGCCCTCAGTAGTTCGGGCGATAAGCCCATGGTACTAAAACTCAATAGATTGCTATTTAAAAATGAGCTGCAAAAATACGAAAAATAAACGGGAGTGTATTCAGAACGAATGAAATACTTGTCTTTACACTGTTTCCTGACTGCCTGCTGAGCTTATGATTCCGGACACGACCGGCACAGATGAGAACATGACACGGCAGATATCAGTCCGGGCCAATTGACGTATAATAAATATCTTTGAGGATATATGATAAAACGGATATTCCATTGTCATACCGCTTGAAAGGCATGCACGGAATCCGAAAAATGCCGGAATGATGATCAATCTGCCCTTGCGAAGAAAAGAAAAGAACGGTCTGCTTCTCATCCTTTGGGTGATCGGACTCCTGTCTGCCGCCTCCTGCCGTCTTCCCTTTTTTCACGGCAAGCGGGAAACGGTGATCTCCAACAGCGGATTTATTGCGGATGCCGATGCCATGCACAGGGCCATGGAGGCCGAACTGAAGGTCTATGACTTCCAGCCCGGTGAACGCATTGCCGATATCGGGGCTTCCACAGGCTGGTTCGAGGGGTATTTGCTGATTCGCTTCGACAGCCTCACGATTTATGCGCAGGACATCAGCCCCTACACAAAAAGAAATCTCCGCATGGTAACGGAAAAGTACCGCACGCTGCGGCCGGGCCCGGACCGGAACCGGGTAGTCGCAGTCAGAGGACGAAAGAAACGGAGCCGCCTGCCCTCTGATTATTTTGACAAGGTCATTGTCCGAAAAACTTTTCATCACTTCGGACATCCCGATGCGATGTTGCAGGATATCCGGAAAATCATGAAAGACGATGCCCTGCTCTTTGTCTACGAGCCCTGTGCGGATACTGCCTTTTATGACGCATCGGACCAGGCATGGATCTACGACCGGGAGGAGCTCATGCGGATTTTCGGGCGCAATGCTTTTGTGCTCACGGCTGAATATGAAATGATAGACGGGCCGGGCAATGCGCCTCCCTGGTGGCACTTCGATCCCGGGCATCTGAACACATACAGGCTCTATGTTTTTCGAAAAACCGGACCATGATCGAAAGATGCCGCCTGATTGAATTTCGATCGCTCAGCCTTACCGGCCCAGTTTTAAAATCTGCAGGGCGCCCCAAATCACGACTATAAAGACCAGAAGGCCGATGATCAGGTCGGGCCAGGCCGAGCCGAGGGCATAGACCAGCAATCCGGCTGCAATGACGCCCAGATTGATGACGATGTCGTTGGAGGTGAAGATCAGGCTGGCCTGCATGTGGGCTTCCTCTTTGCTTTTCGATTTTTGCATCAGATAGAGGGAATAGGCATTGGCCAGCAAGGCCAGAAGCGATACCGTGATCATGGTTTGGAAGTCGGGCGGGGCCTCCGAAAGAAAGAAGCGCCTCAGCACTTCGGCAAATCCGCTCAATGCCAGCAGCAGCTGAAAATATCCGGCCAGGCGGGCAATTCGCTTTTTCCGGACCAGGGAGCGGCCTACGGCCAGGAGACTGATGCCGTAGACGAAAGAATCGGCCAGCATGTCGAGGCTGTCGGCCACAAGGCCCATGGAACGGGAGAGAAGACCGCTGCCCATTTCGATGAGAAAGAAGACGAAGTTGATGGCAAGCACGGTCAGAAGCAATTTTTTTTGATCGGCATGCTCCGCGAAGTCCTCTTTCCCGCTCTCCTCGCTTTGCAACAGGCTTTCGCCAAGGTGCAACCCGGCAAGGGCTTTTACGATGGGAGTGATTTCGCCATCGTGATAAACGGTCAGCTGGCGCTGCGCAAGGTCAAAGTCGAGATGCCGGATCTCCTTCAGGCCTTCCAGCCGGGCACGGATCAGGGCTTCCTCAGCCGGGCAATCCATCTTCCGGATTTTGAAGCTTGTCTTTTTCATTCATTGATTTTGAGCTTCGCTATGCGAAGGCTGCCGTAAAATTAGGCACTGCTGCGCAGGCTATGGCCAAAGGGGCACTTTTTTCATGCAGGGCCTTCCGGCCTGATTTTATTGCTTATGTCTGCAACAATGCCCGGAAGCTGTTGCAAAGCTCCTTTTTTCAACTTGAAATAATTCACAAGGGCTCCGGTGCCTGAATAGGAGATTGTCCCGTTCTTTTGGGCCGGGGAGGAGTATAAAAAAAGCCGGGCAGCTGCCCGGCTTTCGTGGTGACCGCGGAAGGACTCGAACCCTCAACCCTCAGAGCCGAAATCTGATGTTCTATCCAATTGAACTACGCGGCCGTTTTCTTTAAAACTTGTGCAAAATTAAAGCAAAAACAGGGAAAGTTCATCTTTAATTCCCGCTTAAAACGGAAGCGAGGCGAGGGCAATGCGCAGTTCGCGCTGAAAGTGAAAGGGACAACGAAGCAAGGGCGCGGGATCATCGCAGACGAGCGGATAGAGGAGGAGCCCGCCCGGGAAGAGGCTGTCGTTGTGAGCGATAAGCGGCTCATCGGGGCGGCTGCTTATCAATTGCAGGGGCATGTGCAGGGTACGGAGGATGGCGGCTCCCTCGTCACGGTAGGCGCTGTGGCTCTTCCGTGCTGAACGGACTCTCGGGCAATCCATCGCATCGCCTCCATATATGCCCGGTACCCCGAGAGAGTCGCTGCCTGTCGAAAGGAAGTCTGAAAATCCGTTGACGGAGATGATGCCGGCAATGCGTGCAGAATCAGCGGCCCGGGCTGCCAGCATGCTGTAGTCGGCCGAGGCATAGCCCACCAAAGCTGCCCTGCGAATACCGCTGGCATCCATCACACGAAAAAGCAGCCGGGCCATGACGGTGGGCGTCACTTCGGCACTTCCCTCCTCTGATTTGCCGTATCCCGGTGGGTCGAAGCGCAGAATGCTGTATTCCTCCGTCAGAAAGGGGACGATGCTGTCCCAGATACCAAGTGATGAGCAGCGCCCGGGCATGAGTACAACGGCCTTTTTTCCCGCACCGGTTTTTTCAAAATAAATTTTGCTGCCGTCTGAGGCCACAATGTATCCGCTTTGTTTTTCTCCTATGCGGGGCCCACATGCCGCGAGCAGGAGCGAAAGGGCAAGGAGGAAAAAAGGAACTGCCGGTGCTTTGGCTGTGCGCGGATTCATGCTGCAAATATCCTCAAAATTAGGCTGAAACGCTTCGCTTCCACCCCTGGCAGAAAAAGAAAATGGCGGATTTCATTCCTTTTACGGCACGAATATGCGCTTCTGCTCTTTTACAATATCTTTGACGCCCGGAAAGCCATGCTGCACTACACCCGATATATTTGCCACGATGAAGCCCCGTGGGTGACCTTTGTTCACGGAGCAGGCGGCAGTTCCTCTATCTGG
>Ga0256839_1001573_pt1 | contig 27402 bp, 24 predicted proteins | sample 354166metaG_FD_185968 | JGI IMG/M metagenome (GOLD analysis project Ga0256839, IMG submission 185968) | Hydrothermal vent microbial communities from Mid Atlantic Ridge, Atlantic Ocean - 354-166 | ecosystem: Environmental > Aquatic > Marine > Hydrothermal vents | place: Atlantic Ocean: Mid... | reverse complement strand
AAAAGCCGCCCTGTCATTGGGCATCCCCACCTGCATTCATGAACAGAATGCGGTATTTGGACACGCCAACAGATATCTGGCAAAATCGGTCGATGCTATTGCGCTGTCTTTTGAGAAAACCCAAAAGGCCAAACTGGAAAAATATGCGCAAATCGTGGTGACCGGCAATCCTGTGCGCCGTGAAATTGTGGAGCTTGGAGATAAATTTTATCCGGATATCGGGGAAGACCGTATTTTTCGCATTCTGATCATTGGCGGCAGCCAGGGCGCCAGTATTTTCGGGGAAGTGGTGCCGCAAGCCATTTCAACTTTGCCCCGCGCCCTTCAGCGCCGGTTGCAGATCACCCAGCAATGCCGGGAAGAGGATATTGATAAAGTTCGGGAAGCCTACGCCCGCACAAAAATTGCTGTGGAACTTTCCACCTTTATCCCCAATATTGCGCAGAGTCTGGAATGGTCACATCTTGTGATTGGCCGGGCCGGTGCGTCAACCATTGCGGAACTTACCGCATCGGGCCGCGCCGGAATTCTGGTGCCTTATCCTTATGCGACCGATAATCATCAAATTGAAAATGCCCGCGAAATGGTCATTGGCGGCGGGGCATGGCTATTTAATCAGAAAGAATTTAACGCGGCGGAGCTTGCGAAATTACTGCAACGTCTGGCCAAAAGACCCCGCGATGTCTGGCGCGCGTCGGAAGACGCCCGAAAGATTGGAAAACCATATGCCACAAAAGATCTTGCTGATCTGGTGGAGCGTCTGGCGCTGGTCAAGGGCGATCGCCGCTCAATCCGTATAGAGAAACCGCAAAACACAAAACAAGAAGAAGACATTAATGACTCGGCAGCAGAAAAACCCGCTATTCCCCCCGCTACTCCCTCCGCTATTTTGAGGGGGGTCAAATGAATAAGAATATTCAACCGGCAAAAATCGGCCATCCGATAAATATCGGCATTCTGCATTTTGTGGGTATCGGAGGCATTGGTATGAGCGGCATTGCCGAAGTCATGCATAATTTTGGTTATAAGGTACAAGGCAGTGATCTTGGCGAAAACCCCAATGTGGCCAGATTAAGGGCTTTGGGCATCAAGGTTATGATCGGTCAGCGGGCAGAAAATCTTGACGGGGCGTGGGGCATTGTCTGCTCGTCAGCCATAAAGCCGGATAATGCGGAAGTCATGGCGGCGCGGGCGGCAAAGATGCCGGTGATACGGCGTGCTGAAATGCTGGCCGAACTCATGCGGCTTAAATGGTGCGTGTCCATCGCCGGTACGCACGGTAAAACCACGACCACCTCCATGGTGGCGGCGGTTCTGGATGAGGCAGGCTACGATCCGACGGTCATCAATGGCGGTATCATTAATGCTTACGGCACCAATGCGCGGCTTGGGGCCGGGGACTGGATGGTGGTGGAGGCCGATGAATCTGACGGCACTTTCGTTAAAATCCCTTCTACTGTGGCCGTGGTGACCAATATTGACCCCGAGCATCTTGATTTTTACGGTGATTTTGAGACAGCGAAGGAGGCTTTCAGAACGTTTGTCGAGAATATCCCCTTTTATGGTTTCGCGGTCATGTGCATTGATCATCCGGAAGTGCAGGCGCTTATTGGCCGGGTCACGGACCGGAAAATTGTGACCTATGGCTTTAGCCCTCAATCCGATGTGCGCTGCATGGACTTGAAGTTCAGGGATGGTGCGGCGATTTTTAATGTGCAGATCACCAATCGATTTGAGGATGGCGAGGATATTCTTTGCGACATCCGGCTGCCTATGCCGGGGCGGCATAATGTTCTTAATGCCCTGGCTGCCATTGCAGTCTCCTATGAGATGGGCGTTACAGGGGATGTCATCCGGGATGCTTTTGCTAAATTCTCAGGCGTAAAGCGGCGTTTTACGCATGTTGGCACAGCGGCGGGCATTACAATTATCGATGATTATGCCCATCATCCGGTGGAGATAGCCGCCGTCTTAAGCGCGGCAAGAGAAGCCTATCAGGGCCGTGTCATCGGGGTGATGCAGCCTCATCGCTATTCCCGTCTTGAAAGTCTGTTTGATGAATTTTGCGGCTGTTTTAACAATGCGGATGTTGTGATCATCACGCCGGTCTTTGAGGCCGGAGAAAAACCCATTGAAGGCATAAGCCGCGATAGCTTGATTGATGGTATTCGCGCCGCCTCTCATCGCAATGTCATCGCACTTGACGGGCCGGAATTTTTGGCGCAGCAGATCGCGGATATTGCAGAGGAGGGGGATATTGTCCTTTGCATGGGCGCCGGCACCATCAGCCAATGGGCCTATGACTTGGTGAATGACCTTGAGGGCCTCCTGAAAGGCGGCGGAAAATGATATCCGCAGGAAAAATTGATTCTTCAGTTATGGGTGATCTGTCGGTTCTGCGGGGAAAGCTGGTCGCCAATGCGCCTTTGGATAAACTGACATGGTTTCGGGTTGGCGGCCATGCGGATATATTGTTCACGCCCGAGGACAAGACCGATTTATCGCAGTTTTTACGGCTCATTCCCGCTGAAATGCCGGTGATGCCCTTGGGGGTGGGATCAAATCTGTTGATCCGTGACGGCGGAATCGAGGGGGCGGTCATCCGTCTTGGCAAGAAATTTTCTGACATCATTATCGAAGGCGACGAAATAACGGCGGGGGCCGGTGCGCCGGATATTGCCGTGGCCAGCGCGGCGCGGGATGCCGCGCTCACGGGCCTTGAATTCCTGCGCGGCATTCCGGGAACCATTGGCGGCGCGGTCAAGATGAATGCCGGGGCTTACGGAGCGGAAATGTCAGACGTTTTCATATCTGCCGAAGTGATGGATCGCGGGGGAGGCTGCCATATTCTGTCAAAGGATGAATTGCGGTTTTCCTATCGTCATTCATCGCTTGACGAGACGATGATTTGTCTGTCCGTACGGCTGAAGGCTCGTGCCGGTGATCGATCTGCCATAGAAAAGCGCATGCAGGAAATTGCCGATGCCCGCGAGGAAAGCCAGCCGCTGCGCACCCGAACCGGCGGCAGCAGTTTCAAAAACCCTGACGGGGTCAAGGCCTGGGCGCTGATTGATGGCGCGGGATGCCGGGGTTTGAAAATCGGCGGCGCAATGGTGTCAGAAAAACATTGTAACTTTCTGATCAATACCGGCGATGCGACCGCCGATGACCTTGAAAGCCTGGGCGAAGAAGTCCGCCGAAGGGTCATGAATAATTCCGGCGTTGACCTTAAGTGGGAAATTCGCATTGTCGGCCAGAAACATAGAAATATCGGAGGCAACTATGGCTAAACATGTTGCTGTTCTTAAAGGCGGCTGGTCTGTCGAGCGGGAGGTCTCTCTGGTAAGCGGCGCAGCGGTCGCCAAAGCATTGCGCGAGATAAATTATGAGGTCAGTGAAATTGATGTGACGGTAAATATCGCGCAGGATCTGGCCGCCTTAAAACCTGATGTTGTCTTTAACGCGCTTCATGGCCGCTGGGGCGAAGATGGCAGCATGCAGGGCGTGCTTGAAATACTGCAAATTCCCTATAGCCATTCGGGGGTTGCCGCCTCTGCTATGGCCATGGATAAAATATTGTCCAAAAAACTGTTTCAAACGGCTGGCATTCCCACTGCCGAAGATAAAATAGTGACCAGGGCAGAGCTTTTCTCAGGTGATCCCATGCCGCGCCCCTTTGTGGTGAAGCCTTATAATGAAGGGTCAAGTGTCGGCGTGGTCATTGTCAGGGGCGACGATAAATTTGACCCGAACAGGGCCGGCCCCTGGCAGGATACAGATCAGCTGATGGTGGAAAAATATCTTCCGGGACGGGAATTGACGGTTTGCGTGATGGATGGAAAGGCCCTTGCGGTGACGGAATTAAAACCGCGCGCGGGATTTTACGATTATGAGGCAAAATATCAGGAGGGCAAGACCGATCATATCATTCCGGCGCAACTGGATCGCCGTATGACCGACCTTATCATGAAACATGCTGAAAAGGCCCATAATATATTAGGCTGCCGGGGGGTGACGCGGTCTGATTTTCGCCTTGATGACGGGCCGGGCGGTGATTGGCCCGCTGGTGATGGAATACCTTATATTCTGGAAATAAATACCCAGCCCGGCATGACGCCGTTATCTTTGGTGCCGGAACAGGCCCGCCATGGGGGAATGACTTTTGCGCAGCTGGTGAGCTGGATGGTGGAGGATGCCTCATGTGGCCGCTAAAGAAAAAACCGGAAAAGAGAAGAAAAAGCAAGGCAACTCCTGTTAAACGGCCTGTTAAACGGGGCGCAAAACAGGCGCAAAGCCTTGTCCGGCGGCGGCGCCTAAGTTTATTCTTTCGGGTCTCTGGCCTTCTGGCGGGCGCAGCGGCTGTTGTATCATCTATTTATATCTGGAAAAGCGGATTACTGCAGGAATGGACGCTGGAAGCCAGAGATACGGTCGACCGGGAAATTGCCAATGCCGGTTTTATGGTTGGTGAAGTCCGCATTACCGGACAAAAAAATACTGATATAAAGCAGATACGAACGGCCCTTGCGCTTTATGATGGCCAGTCAATCGTGTCATTGAATTTGCCGGAAATTCTGGGCCGGGTTGAGGCATTGCCGTGGGTAAAGCAGGCCACCATAATCCGGAAATTACCGGACGCCCTGGATGTGACAATCACCGAGCATGAAGCCGCCGCCATCTGGCAGGAAAACAGTGCCGTTTTTCTTGTGGATCAAGATGGAGAGGTCATCACAGACGAGGGGTTGGAAAAATTCGGCGGTGTGCCGTATATTGTGGGGGCAGGTGCCAATGAAAATCTTGCCAGTCTTCTCGCCCTGAAAGCCCTGTATCCGGATCTTTTTTCCCGCGTTAAATCTGCTGTTTGGGTTGGCCAGCGTCGGTGGGATCTGAATTTTCACAATGGCATTAAAATAAAGCTGCCGGAAAAGGAAACGGGCCTTGCGTGGCAGCTGTTATATGAATATGAAAGCAATCAGAAAATACTGGCCAAGGATATCCTGATTATTGATTTGCGTCAGCATGGCAAAACAATTTTGCGATTGACCCCGCAAGAAGCTGAAAGACGCAGGCTGTTGAAAAATGCCGGCGCAAAAGAAGAGAGTATTTAATTCCATGCGAGAGCAAATTATCGCCGCATTAGACATCGGAAGCAGTAAAATCTGCTGCTTTATTGCCAGAGTGAGTGAAAGTGACGATGGGTTAAGCTATCGGCCCCGCGTCATCGGGATTGGCCACCAGGTCTCTAAAGGATTAAAATCCGGCACGGTCATTGATATGGAAGAAACTGAAACATCCATTCGCGCGGCAGTTGATGCGGCGGAACGTATGGCGGGGGGCAGTCCGATCCATGATGTTTACGTTAATGTTTCCGCAGGGCAGCCGAAGTCCAGTTTTTTCTCGGTAGAGGTCGATGTGGCGGGCCATGAAATAAGCCAGCTCGATATTGATCATGTGTTGAGTGCAGGTCAGAAAAACCTGCAGAATGAGGATCGTTTCATCATTCATTCCCGGGCTATAAGCTACAGTATAGATGGCGTGGCGGGGGCTAAAAAGCCGCTGGGCATGTTTGGCGATACATTGGGGGTGAAGATTCATGCCTCTTCGGTCGCGCTCAGTCCGTTGAAAAACATACAGACTTGCCTGAACCATTGTCATTTAAACTTAAAAGCGGCCGTATTAACTCCCTATGCTTCGGCCTTGGCAGTTTTGGTGCCGGATGAACGGGAAATAGGTGCTATTTGCGTTGATATTGGCGGCGGCCTAACCAGTATTTCGGCCTTTCGCGATAATGAATTTATTTTTGGCGAGGTTCTTGCCGTGGGCGGGCATCATGTAACGCGCGACATCGCGCAAGGATTGTCCGTATCAGAAGTCCGCGCGGAACGGTTGAAAACTTTATTTGGCAGCTGTTTGACAGACAGGGTTCCCGCGCGGGATCAAATTGACATCGTGCAAACAAGTGAGGTCGGTCAGGAACAGGCGATTACGATCCCGCGGTCAATGTTGACCGCAATCGTTGCCCCGCGCGTCGAAGAAATTCTGGAACTGGTTCGGGACAGAATTATCGAAACCGGTCTGGCGGATTTAGCGGGCCGGCGGATTATTTTCACGGGCGGCGCCAGCCAGATTTCAGGGTTGGAAGAGCTTGCCAGAAAAATATTTTCAGCAGATTGGTCACCGGAACTTCGCGGGGATTTTCATATCAGGTTGGGCCGGCCCATAAATGTGGATGGTTTGGCCGATGCAACGGCAGGGCCGATGTTTTCAGCCTGCGCGGGTTTGCTAAATTATGGTGCCGAAAGCCCGGATGATGTCCATTCTATTTCTGCGGATAAAGTCAAGATTGGTATTTTTTCACGTTTTGGGCTCTGGATGAAGCAGAATTTTTAGGTAAATGACTCAAAATCAGACAAAAACGACTCGAAAGAGCAAAAAAACGACTCGGAACGCATTTTTTTAAAGACAGTGCGAATCACATAGGGTAAATTATAGTTAACATATTGTTACTACATATTGAATCGCACATGAGCACTAAGCCATTTGGAGGGCAGCATGACCATAGAATTTACAAAGACTGAGTTAACTGAGCTGACGCCGAAAATTACGGTGTTTGGTGTCGGGGGCGCGGGGGGAAATGCGGTCAATAATATGATAAATACGGGCCTTGAAGGCGTGGACTTTGTTGTCGCAAATACGGATGCGCAGGCCTTGGCCTATTCCAAAGCCGAACAGAAAATCCAGCTGGGCGCACAGTTAACGCAGGGGCTCGGGGCCGGTGCCAGACCCGAAGTCGGGCGCGCGGCTGCAGAAGAAACCATTGAAATGATCCGCGAGCATCTTCGCGGCTGTCATATGACCTTCATCACGGCGGGCATGGGCGGCGGAACCGGCACAGGCGCCGCGCCAATCATTGCCAAAACAGCCCGCGAAGAAGGCATTCTGACGGTTGGTGTTATTACCAAGCCCTTTCAATTTGAGGGCAATCGGCGGATGCTTCTGGCGGAACAGGGCATTATGGAGCTGTCGCAATATGTCGATACTCTCATCATCATTCCAAACCAGAATTTATTCCGCATCGCCAATGAACGGACGACTTTTGCGGATGCTTTTGCCATGGCGGATGAAGTTTTGCATTCCGGCGTTCGCGGCATTACCGATTTGATGGTTCTGCCGGGACTGGTGAATCTCGATTTTGCTGATGTGCGTACCGTGATGAGCGAAATGGGTAAGGCCATGATGGGTACCGGCGAAGCCGAAGGGGAAAACCGCGCTCTTGAAGCTGCCGAGGCGGCGATTTCCAACCCGCTTCTGGACGAGGTTTCCATGAAGGGGGCGAATGGTGTTCTCATTAATATTACGGGCGGAATGGATTTGACGTTGTTTGAAGTTGACGAAGCGGCCAATCGCATTCGCAGCGAAGTGAATCCGGACGCCAATATTCTGGTGGGGTCTGCGCTGAATTCCGATCTGGATGGTAAAATGCGGGTATCCGTAGTGGCGACGGGCATTGAATCTGATGGTGGTACCCGCCATGAAGAACCTCGCAAGACCTATAGCTTTGATAAAAAGGCCGAAGTTGGAAGCAAGCCTGCGGCCGATACTCATGGGGGCTGGGATGAGCCGGTTGCGACCCATAAATCGATTGTTGAAACCGCAATGGATTCCTCTGCCGAAGCAAACAGTATGGGCGTTAAAGAGCCGGTTGTTCTGGAAGAGGAAACGCTGGAACTTGTCAATGAAGTTGAAAATATAACAGAGGCTGTCAAGAGTGACGTTCAAAGGGAAACGGAAAAAATTCTCGCGCAATTGGCCGAAGGAATTGTCCAGCAGACGGCCCCCCCTGAAAAAGTTAATGCTGAAAAAGTTAATGCTGAAAAATCCAATGCTGAAGAAGTTAATGATACGGCTGAACTGACAGCAAGCCGTGATGAGCCGTTTATTTCTGCGCCGCCGGTTATGCCGGAAAAACGTATGGAGCCATTGATGCAGAAACCAGATCCCTTTGCCGAAGCGGCAATGGTAAATGGCCCTGTAACTAAAAAGACGCCTCAGAAGCGCAGGTTCCTGGGTTTGTTTGGTGGAGGCCCCAAGTCAGAATCTGATAAACCAGAGCCTAAAAAGAAAATAATTTTGTCTCAAGCCGATATGCTGAATCCGGAAATGAATAGTGAACGTCCGGCACCGGAAATGAAATCCAGCCCAAAGGCGGCAACAGCTTCTCATGGTTCTGAGCTGCACCATAAACAGGTGTCAGAGGATACGCCAGTCGCAGCAGAGACGCCGGATCAGAAAGACGACAATCATCTGGAGATTCCAGCCTTCTTAAGGCGGCAGGCCAATTAAAAAAAAGTTTTTTTAAGTTTGAAACAAATATACATAATAATTTAACTATCGCCTGCTAAAAGATATTTTAATAATAAAAAGGCTTGATATAAGAGCGTGCAAAACTATAAAACAGTAGAGTAGCAGATTGAAGTAACAGGCAACGGGAAGCGTATAAAAAATTCCCGGGAACTAGGTTTAAGGCGGGTTTATCCCGTCTTTTTCTTTTCTGATAACCCCGGCCAATATAATAAGTGATGTAAAAAATGTTTGATGAAGGCTTAAAGACATCTCTTTGGGTTTCTGCAGAAATCAGAAGATGTGACGGCCTGTTCCTGCCCATGACGGTCGTGAACCGGGGCGACGATGACCGGGGTCTTGTGATGATTAAACAATATATTGCCGGGCAAGGCTGTATCATCCATAGCCGAAAACGTGATATGTCTGGCAAGCTTGGCTGGCATCGGCCCCTTGGTGATGGGCCCGTTTCGGAACGGGAAGCCGATGACCATATCACGCGCCAGCTTGGCTATGATGAAGATCTCTGGGTATTGGAAGTCGAAGACCCAAAACAGCAATATTCACCAATCTGATAATTTTCCATATTTTTTCCAGTTTTTTTTGAGTGACCTCTTGACTCTTGGCGCTTGAGGACTATCTCTTGTGGGAGCTATTGGCACTCATGAGTGGTGAGTGCCAATGAGGAATTTTTAACTTAAACTATAGAAGAGGTCTTAGAGATGGGTTTTCGTCCTTTACACGATCGTGTACTTGTACGCCGTATAGATGCAGAGCAAAAAACGGCTGGTGGCATTATTATTCCTGATAGCGCGCAGGAAAAACCAAGTCAGGGTGAAATTGTTGCCACAGGCAAAGGTTCCAAGGCTGAAGACGGCACCGTAACGGCGCTGGACGTAAAAGCTGGCGATACGATATTATTTGGCAAATGGTCCGGCACGGAAGTGAAGATTGATGGAGAAGATCTGTTGATCATGAAAGAATCCGACATTATGGGTATCATTGAATAAATATTCTTCCTGAATTTTTCTTTTCTGGAAACAACAAAATTAAAAGGAATAAGTAAATGGCTGCAAAAGATGTAAAATTTGGCTCTGACGCTCGCGCCCGCATTATGAAGGGCGTTGATGTACTTGCCAATGCTGTAAAAGTAACGCTTGGCCCCAAGGGCCGTAATGTTCTTCTGGACAAATCATTCGGCGCACCGCGCATCACCAAAGACGGTGTTTCCGTTGCCAAAGAAATTGAACTTGTGGACAAGTTTGAAAATATGGGCGCGCAGATGGTTCGCGAAGTGGCGTCCCGGACAAATGATGTTGCGGGTGACGGAACAACGACGGCAACTGTGTTGGCTCAAGCCATTGTACGCGAAGGCTTTAAAGCTGTTGCGGCGGGCATGAACCCGATGGATCTTCGCCGGGGTGTTGATCTTGCGGTCAATAAAATTGTTGCTGATTTGAAAAGCCGGACAAAAACGATTTCTTCCAGCGAGGAAGTCGCGCAGGTTGGTTCTATCTCTGCAAACGGCGAAATGGAAATTGGCCGGATGATTGCGGAAGCCATGGATAAAGTTGGCAAAGAAGGCGTGATCACTGTTGAAGAAGCAAAAGGTCTGGACTCAGAATTGGACGTCGTAGAGGGCATGCAGTTTGACCGTGGTTATCTGTCACCCTATTTTGTGACCAATGCAGAAAAAATGACGGTTGAGCTGGAAAATCCCTATATCCTTCTTCATGAATCAAAACTGTCAAACCTGCAGTCAATGTTGCCCTTACTTGAAGCGGCCGCACAATCCAGCCGTCCCCTGCTGATCATTGCAGAAGATGTGGAAGGGGAAGCGCTGGCAACTTTGGTTGTGAACAAACTGCGCGGCGGTTTGAAAATCGCGGCAGTGAAAGCCCCCGGATTTGGTGATCGCCGCAAAGCCATGCTTGAAGATATTGCGATCCTCACGGGTGGTCAGGTTATTTCCGAAGATCTTGGCATTAAGCTGGAAACAGTGACATTGGATATGCTGGGAACCGCCAAGCATGTTTTGATTTCCAAAGATGATACAACAATCATTGATGGCGCAGGCGAGCGCGATGCGATTGAAGCACGCTGTGGTCAGATCCGCGGCGCGGTTGAAAATACATCTTCCGATTATGATAAAGAGAAACTTCAGGAACGTCTGGCCAAACTGGCTGGTGGTGTTGCGGTGATCAAAGTCGGCGGCGTCACGGAAACCGAAGTGAAAGAGCGCAAAGACCGCGTTGATGATGCGTTGCATGCGACGCGCGCGGCTGTTGAAGAAGGTATTGTTCCGGGCGGCGGGGCTGCGCTTCTTTATTCCATTCGGGCGCTTGAAGGCCTTGAAGGCGTGAATAGTGACCAGAAAGTGGGCGTTAATATTGTCCGTAAAGCCCTGGAAACTCCCCTGCGTCAGATCGTTGAAAATGCAGGTGAAGATGGTGCCGTGGTTGCGGGTAAATTGAAAGAAAGCAAAGATATTAACTTTGGTTTTGATGCGCAAAAAGAAGAATATACTGACCTGATTGCGGCGGGTATTATTGACCCGACCAAAGTCGTGCGCACAGCCTTGCAGGATGCGGCATCTGTCGCTGGTCTTTTGATTACCACAGAAGCCATGGTTACGGATCATCCAGAAGAAAAAGCTGCTGGCGGCATGCCTGACATGGGCGCCATGGGCGGCATGGGTGGTATGGGCGGCGGTATGGGTTTCTAAGCCTTACTTACCCCTATATTTATCTGAAAAGAGCCGAAGTAATCCTTCGGCTCTTTTTTTTTGGGCCGGTTGGTTATATTCTGTTCTTTTTCTGGATTATTTTTCTGCTATAAAAAGATAATTCAGGAAAAAACTTGAGGTCAGAAAAAGGACAGAACCGTGCCCGAGCAAGGAAAATTATTTGATATTCGCAATTGGGTGCCGTACCAAATGTGGCGGCTGTCTCAGGAGGCAGGCTATATTCTCGAAGAAGAATATTCGGTCAAATATAATATCAGGGGGGAGAGCTGGCGCTTCATGGCGATGTTGGCCAGTTCAGCACCGGTGTCGGCCAAAAAGCTTGGGGAGCTTCTGGATATGGATCAGGTGCAGGTGACACGCGCCTTGAACAAGCTGCTCGATAATGGTTATGTGACGCGGCGCACCGACCCCAAAGACCGGCGTAAGGTTATTCTTGCCTTAAGCGCAGAAGGCGCGGAAGTCTATGAGGCCATTGTGGGCATGGCCATGGAACTGGAGCGGAAATTCCTGGGCGAAATACCGCCGGAAGAACAGAATTTTTTTCGTGAGACATTGACAGGCCTTCTGGATAATATGGACAATATTCGCGGCGGTCCAAAGCTATTCTAGTTAATTGGCCGCCTTGTTTCTGAAAGGAATAGAGGTCTTTTTTGTCACGGTTCTTAAAGAAAAGTTAGACTTGATCTGCGATACGCCCGGCAGGGCGGTTATGACATCCATATGCAGGCGTTCATAGTCAGAGGCGTCGGATACAATCACCCTGAGAAGATAATCCGCATCGCCGGACATTAAATAACATTCCATGATCCGAGGACATTCTTTGACTTTTCGTTCAAATTCGGCCAGTTTTTCCTTGGTCTGTTTCTCCACAGTAATCTGCACAAAAACATTGTCCGGCAGGCCGGCGCTGGATTGATCAACAATGGCCACATAATGATCAATGATGCCGGCTGTTTCCAGCGATTTCACCCGCCGCAGGCAGGCAGAAGGCGATAGCCCCACGTGGTCAGCAAGTTCATTATTGCTTATCCGTCCGTTATTTTGCAATGATTCAAGAATCGCATAATCAATCCTGTCAAGGCTAATATGATGTAATTTATTTCGCATAATGTTGTTTATACGCCTGATTATTTTAATATTCAAGAGTTTTACACTGATATTTGCAAGAAAATTCTGCAAATAAACTGATATAATATGATCAGAAAATCAAGATTTCTCATATTTACTTAGAAAGACATATGTTACTTAGAAAGACAGGCAGATGATTATTGGTGTCCCGAAAGAAATTAAAATACATGAATATCGTGTTGGCCTGACGCCGGCGAGCGCATCGGAATTTATCCGTGGGGGCCATAAAGTCATTGTTGAAACCAGGGCAGGAATGGGCATTGGTTGTTCCGATGAGGATTATATAGCTGTCGGGGCCGAGATTATCCCGGATGCGGCGCAGCTATTTGCGCAGGCAGAAATGATCGTCAAAGTGAAAGAGCCCCAGCTTCATGAATGCGCCATGCTGACGGAAAACCACTTGCTCTATACCTATCTGCATCTGGCAGCAGATCCGGCGCAAACCGAGGCCCTGATGAAATCAGGTTGCACGGCCATTGCCTATGAAACTGTGAGTAATGACGCTGGTGGCCTGCCGCTTTTGGCCCCTATGAGCGAAGTTGCCGGGCGTATGTCCATTCAGGCCGGCGCCCATGCCCTTGAAAAAGCAACGGGGGGGCGGGGCCTTCTTTTGGGCGGCGTTCCCGGTGTCGCCCCGGCGAAAGTCGTGATCATTGGCGGCGGCGTTTCGGGCATGAATGCGGCGGAGATGGCCGTCGGGATGGGCGCGGACGTGAGTATTTTTGACCGTAATCTGGATGTTCTGCGGCGTCTTGACAATCGTTTTCGCGGCAGTGTCAAAACCCGTTATTCCACCGCTCATGATTTGGAAATGGCTGTGCTGGAGGCTGATCTGGTTATCGGCGCTGTTCTTGTTGCCGGGGCCGCAGCCCCCAAGCTTGTTTCTGCAGAAATGGTTCGGCAGATGAAGGATGGTGCCGTTCTTGTGGATATTTCCATTGATCAGGGCGGATGTTTTGAAAATTCCCGTCCCACAACCCACGCAGACCCTACCTTTATCATTGATGGTGTGGTGCATTATTGTGTGGCCAATATGCCGGGGGCTGTTGCCCGTACCTCAACTTTTGCGCTGAATAATGCCACATTGCCCTTTGGGTTGTCGCTGGCCAATAAAGGCTGGAAACAGGCTTGCCGTGATGATGCCCATTTGGCGAACGGTGTGAATATTTCTGGCGGTTTTATCACGTATGAAGCGGTCGCACGTGATTTGGGTAAAGAATACCGGCCTTTAAAATTTTGAAACTCTAAAAGGGTAATTTAATATTTTCCGCTTTAATTTCAAGCCCGGATTCCTTTAGGCCTTTCAGCCATATCCGGGCTTCTTCTATAGTGTGAGGCGCGGCCTGTACGCCGCTGGGCAGGCGGTTTTCCATGAGCGCATTCACGGCCTGCGCCGCGGTCAGGGACACGGCCTGCGCCATGGCGGATTGCCATCCCGCACCGGTCGTGTCGAGCGACAGGGCGGCCTTCCATGGCGGCCCATCCTTCGGCGATATGGTCAGCGCCACATGCAGCACAATCCGGTCCCGTTCACTTTCATTATATTGATGGGCTTGCCATAACCTGTCAGACAGTGCTTTGAGCTCGTCTGGCGCGGCCTTCTCTATAATAGGGAAGATATCCCGCCAGGCCGCTTTCCAGCCGTCTAATCGCAAAGTACCGCGCACGAAAGTCCGTAGGCCTGTTTCTCTTTCAAGGCCATAGTCCTTGATGTAGGGCAGGCTGTTACGGTTTGCATAAACTTCGAGAATTTCCTTGTCTAATGATAATTCCGTCACATCTTCCCATGCTTTTTTCGTCGCATGTTCTTTGCCATTCTTGATCATAATAGACGGACTGGTCAGTGCCGTCAGAACGCCAAGAGGGGTCCAGCTGAATTTATAGGTAAAAGGGTTCTTTTCCGCCGGAATGCCGCCGCAATAGGATATGAAATCGATGATATGGCCTTGATTCAACAGGCCGGACTTACGGGCTTCATCCATGATGATATGAGCGAGAAGATGATCAATGCCGGGATCAAGCCCGGCCTCATTGACAAGTGAAACACCCTTTGCCATTGCCGCATCATTAAGGTCGGTCATGTCAGGGGAAAGATAACTGGAGGTGACCATATGACATTTTTTTTCCAGGGCGAATCTCGCGACTTGCACATGAAAATCCGCTGGCAACATAGAGACGATGATGTCACCTGTCTTGAGCGCAGCCAAGAAGGTCTTTTGTGAGCCCGCCTCTTTAAGATTTAAATGCCGTATAGCCAATTCGGCGTCTTGAGCGACATGTGCTCTTAGCCTTTCCGCCCGGTCAAGATTTACATCCCAGACGGTGATTTTGCCCCATTTATTGGCAAGGGAGACAATGCCCGGGCCTGACGCGAGCCCCGCGCCTATCCAATGAATTTTTGGCCAATGAATTTTCGACTGATGAATTTTTGACTTATGTTGCGATAAGTCTGAGGACATAATATTTCCTTATAATATATTACGTTAGGCGACTTGTATCTCTTTCAGAGAATTTTGTTTCATACGGGAAATGGCGTCATCAAAAGATTTCTGCGCCGAAAGCCATATGGGGTCGCGGCCCATTTTATTAAGAGTCTTGAGGTGGGGTAAAAGCTGGCTGGAGAATTCCTGACTGGCTTCTTGCGGCAGCAGGGAAGGCAGGTTATCAATGGCGATGATATCGATGCTTTTATCACCAGACGCGCTTTTAACCGTAATATAGGGTTTTTCCCATGATGTGGTCTCATGATAAAGCGGAATGGGATTGAAGGCACTATAGGGATCGCACGAGACATCCGCAACGACGCTCAGCCGCGTGCTTTGTTTCAGGTCTTCTTGGCGCAGAAAGCTCGGGACATCATCTATGATGAAAGCGCAATTGATCAGAATATCATGTTCCAGCAAGGCGGCGCGGTCAATGTCGTTGGTCATCTTGCGCCCCCAGCAGGTAATCTCGGCCCCATATTCTTCAAGAATTTTCAACGCGCCTTGGCCGCAGCGTCCCCCCGCCCCAATGATCAGAACTTTTGGTTTCTTGCCGAGGGTATTTGCAGCGTTAATTTGTGCCTTTAACGCGTCAGAATTATTAAAGGGGGTCAGGCCTTTATCCAGATATGGGTTGTTCGCACAATTCTGATTGTACCAATGAATAAGAGCAAGTGCCGCGCCCATATAGCCCGCCCAAAACCCAAAGGCGACAACCCTGTTCCCATTCTGGTCAACCATATATTCAATATCCAGAAGAGTCCCGCCGCCGGACATGAAGCGCGACAACAGTCCCTGCCAGCCGGCCTGTTCCTTATAGGCATGGGCAAAATAAATATGGTTATTCCTTAAGTGATCAGGCGCGCCGGGCAATTCTTTCAGGCCAAGTATAAAAGCGTCTTTGGGCGCCTTTATCCATGAGCCACCCTCGACCATTCGGCAGCCGGCATCAGCATAAGCCTGATCGGGTATGATACGTTTCACTGATTTTTCGACCAGAACCTCATAGCCTTCTTTGATGAGGCTACGGGCTCCTTCGGGCAGAAGGGACGTGCGGCGTTCAGTGACACGGGTTTCACGTCTCAACCAGATTATTTCCTTCGTCATGCTTACCCTCTTGAATTTACTGACTATGCCATATCATGACCTTTAAATATGTCGAACAGAAGGGAGCAAATTGGCGGGAAAGCCGTTAAATTGTACAGAAATTGTATTTTATCGGGTCATATTGCCAATAATTATAAAGAATAGCCTCCAAGTTTTTAAATCACGCAGAAAATTTTATTTCCCTTCCCGTGCTACAGAGAGGGTTATTCACCAAAGCCATTTATCAGCAGGTTTCACTTTGGAACGGCGAACAACGGGCAGGGCCGAAGACGGCCCTTAGGCCCCTTGAATGCAGAATACCAAAGGCGCTGGTATGGCCTATGTCCGGGAATAGTGCGGTTTTTAACGTAAATCCCGTGAGGGGTTTGCTGCGCAGCAAAGCATCCATCTTATAGACATTGGAGACATAACGTTTGTTTGGCTCGGCGATTTCCTCTATATCGCCGACAGCCATATATACATTGGCTTTCACGTCATCATTATTTTCAAGAAATTTTTTGGCCTGAGAAAAGATGACCTCATCCCCCCACCATATTGCCGGGCTGCCGATGACATACCGGTTGAATGTTTCCGGGGCATTAAATAAAACATACAGACCAAAAAGCCCGCCAAGAGAGGTGCCAAAATAACCACTGTCATCAGGCAGGGTATTATAATTGGCATTGATGAAAGGTTTGAGTTCATTCCGGATAAAATCAAGGAATTCAGGCGCGCCGCCCATTTTTTTGCCGCCCGTCACTTCCACAATACCCTCAATGGGAAAGGGATAGCGTTTGCGCGTCATCATATTGGGCGTGAGATCGCGTTGACGCAAATACAGCGAATGGAAAATATTATCCACGGGATAGCCAATGCCCACAATGATAAAGCGGGATAATTCCCCCGCCGTTTGCATGGTTCGGGCGGTTTGTGCCATGGGAATGCCGCCATTGGCATCAGTCATATAAAGAACCGGAAATTTCTCCGATCCGTCTTTTTTACTGACGGGAACCATAACGCGAATTTCATAAGTTTGCCCGATCTTTACTGACGTAAGCCGATGGGTTTTCATCGGCGGGAAATGATAAGAGGCTTTCTTTGTCGTTTCCTCAGTCGTTTCCTTGGTCGTTTCCTTGGTCGTTTCCTGGGCCTGACCCGGGCTCGTTATGCCGATAATGACCAGAAGAAAGCCCGCAGAAATAAAGGGCCAGACTTTTACGGCTAAAAAATTAGTCATTTTCAAAACCCTCATTTCCCGGATATTCTCTATAATGCCCAAAATAAGGCTATTAAAGACAGGCGCAATAGCAAGAATTACTCAAATTGGGGCGTTTGAGTAATTCCCGCTATTGTTTCAGCCAGCCTGATATAATTAGATAGCCTCTTGTATCATGTTTGATGTAAATTTTATATCAGCTTAAAGTCAGAGAGGAATTATTATGACCAAACTATTATCTTTCGGACAGCCGCTTGGGGGCATTATGCAGGTTGCCTATGTGGTCGAGGATATCGAAAAAGCCATGAACCATTGGACAAAGACGCTTGGTGTCGGGCCTTTCTTTTTATTTGAACATTTTGCCCTTGAGGATTATCGCTACCGGGGCAAGCCGAGCGATCTGGATATTACAATTGCCATGGGCTTTTCAGGTTCCATGTGTTTTGAATTGATCTTTCAGCATAGCACAAGCCCGTCCGTTTATACCGAGGTTGTTGGAAGAAAAGGGTATGGTTTCCATCACTGGGCGGTTTCCACAACCAGCTTTGATGCTGATCTGGCCCGTTACGCGTCATCGGGTAATGCCGAAGTCCTTTATGGCAGAGTAGAGCCCGTGGATGCGCGGGCCGCCTATGTGGACACAATGGCCGAATTGGGCGGCATGATAGAACTTATCGAGATGAATCCTGCCGTAGAGGGGCTTTTTTCGGCGGTAAAGGAGCCTTCTGTCAATTGGGACGGCAAGGATCCTGTACGTATTTTGGGGTAATATATTAAAGGAGCCTATCAATGCTTGATGAACAAACCGAAAAAATGTTGTCAGATATCAGCGCGGCTGGCGGCCCTGCCTTGCATGAAATGCCGGTGGCGGGGGCAAGGGAGGCATTGGCGGCAATCAGCGAAGCTCTTGGTTATAAGGGCAGTCATATTTCTGCCGCCGAAGATCGACAGGTTCCGGGCCCTAATGGTCCTGTTCCCGTGCGTATCTACTGGCCTGATGTGGCCTCGTCAGATAAGCCTGTCCCCATGCTGTTATTTTATCACGGCGGGGGCTTTGCCTTGGGCAGCATTGAAACCCATGATTCCATCACCCGTTATTTATGCGACAACGCGGGGGTCATTGTTATATCGGTGGATTATCGTCTTGCGCCGGAAAATCCGTTTCCTGCGGGTGTTGAAGATTGTTACGCGGCGCTTTGCTGGGCCAGTAAGAATGCAAAAGAGCTGGGCGGCGATGCTGCGCGGATTGCGGTTGCAGGCGATAGCGCGGGCGGTAATCTGGCCGCCGCTGTATCCCTTATGGCGCGGGATAGAAAGGGGCCTGAGATTAAATTACAGCTTTTGGTCTATCCGGGCGTGGATATGGCGCTTGAGGTCAGTTACCCCTCCTATGCTGATTTTGGCGGCGGGGAATATTTTCTGGGGCTGGCGGATATGAAATGGCTTAAGGGCATGTATCTTGGCAATGATGAAGATGCCAAGGATATGAAAGCTTCCCCTTTATTATATCCGGATCTGTCGAATCTGCCGCCTGCGCTCATTATGACGGCGGGTTATGATCCTTTATGTGATCAAGGGAAGCATTATGCGGATAGATTGAAGGCCGCAGGTGTTCAAACTGAATATGAATGTTTTTCGGGCGCGATACATGGCTTCATCAGCTTTGCGGGGGTGCTGGATATCGGCGTCTCTGGGTTGGATCGCCTTGTCCGGGCCGTGAATGATCATCTGAAAGAACGACCAAATTAATATGAGTATTTTCCGCTATGGTTGATTTCTTGAGACTATGGCTAAATGCTTGGATGAGTAAAAAATTTATAATGAATGTAAATTTATCTTAGGGAGAAAAACTATGACCAGAAAAAATATAGACAGGGAGAATATATCCAGCTATCGCAAATTGCTGCGCAGGAGCAGCGGCACGGTTATTTGTGCGGCGTTAATGGCGGGGACATCTTCTGTCGCCTATGCGCAGCAGGAAGAGGAAGCCGACACGGCGATGACCCATTCCCTCGAGGAAATTATTGTAACGGCTCGTAAAAGATCAGAGAGCATACAGGAAACGCCCATTGCCATCACGGCACTCTCCACAGCCCAGCTGGAGAAGAGAAACCTGACCAATCTTATGGAAGTCGGGGCCTATATTCCCAATGTGGTGATGAATAGCTCGCCCAGCACCAGCGGCGGCGGCAATAATTCGCAGATTTATATCCGGGGTATCGGTCAAAGCGATTTCCTTTTTACAACCGATCCCGGGGTCGGTATTTATGTGGATGGTGTGTATCATCCGCGAACTCTTGGCGGCGTGATGGATTTGCTTGACCTGGAACGGGTGGAAGTATTACGTGGCCCGCAAGGGACGTTATTTGGCAAGAACACCATCGGTGGTGCGATCGCCCTGACGTCTCAAAAACCCATGGGGGACGGCACAGGTTATCTTGAAGTGACAACAGGAAGATTTGACCGGCTGGATATTCGGGGCAGCTTTGATGTCGCCCTGAGCGATACCCTTGCCGCAAAAGTTTCCATGTCCAGCAAGAACCGTGATGGCATTGGGAAACGTCTGGAATTTGGTACAGATAAAGTGCTTGATACAGCAGGCGATGAGAATGCAACATCAGCGCGTGTTGCCTTGCGCTGGGAAGCATCCGAAGATGTGACCATAGACTTTACGGCTGATTACACGCGGGAGCGGGAAAAGGGTGTGCCCTCTATTCTGGTTTTTGTGGATGATAACGGTGCTGCCTTTGGTGGTCTTGGCGGTCTGTGGAATGCTCTTGTCGGCGGGCCGAGCGGCTTGCCCTATACCAGTGATTTCATCATTGGCAACGGCAATCGATATGATTCCTATGCGACAGACGGCAACAAGAACACATTGGATTCTTATGGGTTCAGCATGGATATTGACTGGACTGTGAATGAGAATCTGTCTTTGAGGTCAATCACAGCCTACCGGGAGATGGAAGCCTTTTTCAACAGTGACACGGACGGTTCCCCTCTTTCATTTGTGGCAACAGACCAAACGCAGAATCAAAATCAAATCAGCCAGGAATTTCAGCTGATTGGAACGTCTTTTGACGATAAGCTGGACTGGGTCATCGGGGCTTTCTATTTTGATGAATTTGGCCGCGATGACAATGTTGTCAGGCTGGCATCAGGCCTTTATGATGCGTTGGAAGCCTTGCCAGGCACATTAAACGGATCCCCGCTAACAGCGCCGACTGCGCCGGGCGGCCCGGGCAACCCCATCAATCCAAACCTTGACCTTGATTTGAATATTTTTAACGAGATTGACATCAAGAGTTACGCCGCCTTTACGCAGGGCACCTATCAAGTGACGGATAAAATCAGCATCACTGCCGGCGCACGCTACTCCTATGAAAAGAAAGACTATTTTCTCAACCATACCCGTGAGAATTCGGGGGCAGTCATTATTGGAAACCGTACGATAACAGAAGACTGGAGTTCTTTCACGCCAATGGGCAGTATTGATTATAAAATCAATGAAGATGCTCTTGTATATGTCTCCGTGACACAGGGCTTCAAAAGTGGTGGTTTTAATGGCCGCCCCATCAGCGTTAGCGCCGTTGACTCTTTTGATCCGGAAACTGTATTGTCCTATGAATTTGGTTTTAAAACGGACTGGTTTGATAATCGCCTGCGCCTGAACGGGGCCGTTTTTAACGCGAATTATACCGACATGCAGCTAGGCAGTATCAGTGCCGACGAGAATGGCGTTCTTGCGCTTCGGATACAAAATGCCGGTAAAGCCAAAATTCAGGGTTTTGAATTGGAATTACAGGCCCGGCCAACCGCCAATCTGGATATCATCGGCAGCCTTGGTTACGTTGATTTTGAGATCACCCAACTTGATCCCGGAGTGCAGGATTTTAATCTGAATTCTCAGGCAATGAAAACGCCGGAATGGAACTTCTCTCTGGGAGCAGAATATACTGTGGAGATCAATAGCAGTAGTGAACTTTCCCTTCGCGGTGACTGGACCTATCAAAGTGAAACCGAGCAGAATGTACAGAATACAGATTTGATAAGGTCGCCTGGCTATAGTCTGCTCAATAGCCGCCTTACCTATAGTAATCTTGATAATAACTGGGAAATTGCTCTGTTTGTCACCAACCTGACTGACAAGGCGTATATTGCGAGTGGCTTCCAGACCCTGACAAGCTTTGGTACGGCGAATGTGATATATGGCCGCCCGCGTGAGTGGGGCTTGACGGTTAAGAAAAGATTCTAAAGTCTTTTCATAAGCTTTTTTATAATTTGGGCAGGCGCATTATATGTTCCTGCCCATTTTCTTTTCAGGAAAATATCTTTTCCATAAGCCCCATGATTTGTTTGACAGGATCACCGAAGATCATCATATAAGCGACAATGCCAATGGCGATCGGCGCGATATATTTCATGCTGAACTGCCAAAGGCGAAATTTCTGGCTGTCAATTGGCAGGTCGAACTGATCGCTCAGGGTTTTGACTGACATGGCCCAGCCGGTAAATAACGCCAGCAACAAGGCATTGAACGGCATCATCACATTAGCCACCGCAAAATCAATGAGGCCAAACAGATTTTTATCGGCCATGACCCCGATTAATTCCAAGGGTCTGAAATCCTTTAGAAGATTAAAGGATAATACCATAAGAAGCCCAAAGGCCCAGATGCAAATGCCGGTTGCCCATGAGGTAAGCTTGCGTGACATGCCCTTGTCTTCAAACCAGGCAATGGCAGGCTCCAGCATGGCCAGTGATGAGGTAAAGGCCGCAAAGGTCAGCAGCAGGAAGAATAAGGCGCCAAAAATCAATCCCCCGGTCATCTGACCAAAGGCAATGGGCATGGTGGCAAAAATCAGCCCGGGGCCTTCGCCCGGGATCAGATTATATTGAAAGACGATTGGGAAAATCATAAAGCCGGCCAACAAGGCCACAAGAGTGTCGGATATGGCTATGATGCCCGCCGCCTTGGGCAGGGAGACATCTTCTTGCAGATAAGCGCCGTAGGTAATCAATGCCCCCACCCCCACCGCGAGGGAGAAGAGGGCCTGCCCCAGGGCCACCAATACCGTGCTGGCGGTTATCTTGGAGAAATCAGGGGTAAAAAGAAATTCGAAAGCCTGAGCGCCATTGCCGGTAAATACGGCGTAAGCGGAAAGGAAAATCAACAGCATGAATAATCCCGGCATCATGATTTTGACCGTGGTTTCCAATCCGGCCTTCACGCCAAGCGACACAATGGCAATGACAGAAATCATATATATGGTATGCCATAGCGTGAGCTTTTGCCAGCTGCCGAGCAAGTCATCAAACATCGCGCCGCTCCCCGCCGCATCTATCTGATGAAAGCTGCCTGTAATGGCTTTGATGAAATATTCCAGAGACCAGCCCGCAATGACACTATAATAAGTCAGTGCCATAAGTGGTATCAGCAAGCTGAGCAGGCCAATGATTTTCCAAATGGGGCTATGGCCTTTCTTGACCATGCTTGCCATGGTGCCAATGGCGCTCATCTTTCCTGCGCGTCCCAGGGCCAGTTCGGCCATGATGAGCGGGATGCCCAATATGAAAACGAAAGCCACATAAATCAGGACAAAGGCCCCGCCGCCATTTTCCCCGGCGATATAAGGAAAACGCCAAAGATTCCCCAGTCCCACAGCAGCCCCCACAGCGGCCATAAGAAAGGCGGAGCGTGAAGACCATTTCACATGATGCGGCGCAGATTTTGGCTCACTCATAAATCATTTCCCTATTTATTATTATTTCATATTGAAACTACAACAAATAGGGATTTTGCCAAATCTTTTTTTGACCTCAAAAATAGAACGGCCAAAATATGCCCTGATCCAACTTTAGTTTGTTGCTTCAAGAATGATATTGGTCGGTGTTGTCGCGGCGACCCGCACCGATGAGAAACCGGCGTCATGCAGGACCTGTGAAAGCTTCTCTGGCCCGGCTTGTGCGCCAAGGCAAAGCCCGACATCCTGCGCGCGTGAATTTGGCAAGCAGACCAGGGTCGATGCGGCATAAAATAATCCGCCCAAGGGATGAAGGTTATCTTCTGTTTTGTCCCCCGCCATAGGTTCGACCACCATGAGCGTTCCGCCCGGTTTCAGCCCTTTGCGAATATGGCGTGCAATTCCCACCGGATCGCCCATATCATGGAGTGAATCAAACATGCAGGCCAGATCATAGGCCTTGTCAAGATCGATATCGTTGGCACCCACCGTTTCAAAATGAATATTATTAATATGAGCCGCTGCGGCTTTTTCGCGGGCGTCATCAATGGATGGCCCGTGAATATCATAACCATATATATTCGAATTCGGGAAGCTTTCGGCCATCATCACGGATGACGAACCACGGCCGCAGCCAATATCGGCAATAGTGCCGCCAGCCTCCAGCTTTTCTTTGACGCCGTTTAAGGCTGGAATCCAGTTTTCGATTAAATTGGCTTCATAGCCGGGCCTGAAGAAACGATCTGTGCCGCAGAATTGACATGAATGATGTTCGCCCCAAGGCCGCCCTTCGCCGGTTCTAAAGACATCCATTGCCTTTTCATATGAGGCATATTGCGCCACAATGATCTGCAGCATGCCGTGCATATTGGCCGGACTTTCTTCGGTGGCGAAAATGGCGACCTGTTCGGGCGTTAAGTAGAATTGTTTGGAATCTGCATCATAGGTGACATATCCATTTGCGGCATTTGCCGATAGCATATCCTGCAAATAACGCGCATCCACATCTGCAATGGCGGCGATTTCTTTTGCTGTTCGCCAATCGCCGTCGGCCATGGCGCGGTAGACGCCGGTTTGATCCCCCATATAGGCCAGCAAAATGCTTAATGCAGAACTTGCATCCCCAACAAGTTTTCCGGCAAGCTCTTGAAGTTTGTCCATATTTAATTCAGCCATGATAATTCTCCTCGTAAGATTTTTGATTGGTGAATATCCCCCGGGGGCAATCGTCAGCCAATATTCATTATGTTACTGAAGGTTATTTGGAGAATTAGCATAGTCTAATTTACCGGAATTCTCCAGTATCTTATCTGAGGCGGGCTTTAGAGAGGCCGAAGGGGCCTAATAGGCGCGATTTACGCAGAAATCAACAATACCGGTCAGGGCTTTGCGATAGTCGTCATCGGGGAAAATGGCAAGGGCATCTTTGGCGATAGCCCCGTAATGCCGCGCCCGCTCAACGGTGTCATGCAGGGCCTTATGCTTGTCCATTAGCCTGATTGCTGTTTCCAGATCGTCATTATTTTGATCCAGATCTTCGATGGTGCGGCGCCAGAATTTGCGTTCTTCATCATCGCCGCGCCGAAAGGCAAGCACGATGGGCAGCGTGACCTTGCCTTCGCGGAAATCATCACCGACAGATTTGCCGAGCTTTTCCTGTTCGGCTGAGAAATCCAGAACATCGTCAATCAATTGAAATACAATGCCTAAATTTTTACCATAGCTTTTTAAAGCCTGTTGTTCTGCGTCGGATTTTTCCGCTATCACCCCGCCAATTTCACAGGATGCGGCAAACAGGGCGGCTGTTTTGGCCACAATAACCTGCATATAGGAATCTTCGGTGGTATCCATGTTATTGGCGGTCGTGAGCTGCAGAACTTCGCCCTCGGCAATGACAGAAGATGCATTCGACAGGATGGCCAAAACTTCGAGTGAGCCATCAGCAACCATCAATTCAAAAGACCGGCTAAACAGAAAATCACCGACTAAAACGCTGGCTTTATTGCCCCATAGCTCATTGGCGGTTTCAAGTCCGCGTCTCATATCGCTTTCATCGACCACATCATCATGAAGCAATGTGGCAGAATGGATAAATTCAACACAAGCTGCAAGCTCCGCATGACGATCGCCTTTATAGCCGCACATACGGCTGGTGGCCAAGGTTAACATCGGCCGCAATCTTTTGCCGCCGGACGCAATCAGATGCCCGGCCAGCTGCGGAATTAAGGGTACGGAGCTTTGCATTTTAAGGATGATGGTCTGGTTGACCTTGATCATATCATCGGCCACAAGGGCCTGCAAATGGGCGAGTGCTGTCTCTGCCTTGGCTTGTTCTTCTTCAAATGATATGACGACGCCCACTGTTAAAACCTGACTTCTGTGAATGAATTGACTATATTCTTATGGCAAAATAGTCTTCTGAGAGTATAAAGGTCAAGCTACCTTGGTCAAGTTTTGGCATTTTTCCGATCAAATAGGGATCAAAAAAAAGTGATAGAGATTTTTTCTACAGATAATAACGTCCTGATTTCGCGCATTTCTGCGCTTTTTGATGCGGAAGAGGTGCCGTTCGTCATATTGGGCCATCACGCCAGTTTGATGGGCGGGGGCATTCTGGGGATCGGCCAAAGGGTGATGGTGGCGGAAGAATATATCCCGGTCGCCATCCGGCTGATTCGGGAAACGGGGTTGAAAGATGATATAGACTTTGTGCCAAACCTGGAAAAAAATTTGGAATAAGGGACATTGGGCGATATGACGGAATTTAGGGGGATATCACAGGATGATTTCCTGGGCGGCGCGATCAAGCTTTTTCAACCGGAAGAGGGCTACCGGATTGCCACGGACACCGTATTCCTTGCGGCCAGTATAAATTATCTTGAAAGTGATAAAATTCTGGATATGGGGGCGGGAACAGGCGGTATTCTGAGCTGCCTTGTGGCGCGAACAAAAGATCAAATATCGGATAATATTTTTCATGGTATCGAATTACAGCCGGAACTATTAACGCTTGCCCGGAAAAATGCGGCGGAAAATCATTTCGGAGAAATCATAGAATATTTCACAGGTGATATTGCAAGCCCGCCGCCCATTTGCCCGCCGAACAGCTATCATCATGTCATCTCGAACCCGCCCTATCTGAAAAAGAGCGGCGGAACCTCGTCGCCTTTTGAGACAAGGGCGATGGCCCATATGGACAGTCATATTGGTCTGGAACAATGGGTTCATTTCTGCCTTCGTATGATAAAGCCATTGGGGTATTTAACGCTGGTGCATCGGGCCGACAGGCTGGATGATATTATCGCTGCCCTGCATGGCAGGGCAGGGGATATTATTATCTATCCGCTATGGTCGGCAAAAGAAAAGGACGCGCGGCGGATCATCATTCAGGCCAAAAAAGGCAGCAAAGGAAATATATCCTTGAAACCGGGCCTGATTGTGCATACATCAGACGGATCATTCACGCCGCAGGCAGAAAATATTCTGCGTTATGGGGCGGCTCTGGATATAATGAATGACCAGATATAACAAATTAACTGTGAAGATAAAAAAACCATGATGAAAAAAATTAAACAAGCATTGTCAAAAATTCCGTTGCCTGTTTTCCAGAATCCGGCCCCTGTGGTGGCCATATTGCCTTTGGAAGGGGTGATCGGCTCGGGCAGTCGTTTTACAACGGCGCTTAATCTGGCGGGACTGGAAGACAAGATCAATCAGGCTTTTGATGTTTATAATGTCAAGGCCGTGGCCTTGGCCGTCAATTCACCGGGCGGCTCGCCCGTGCAGAGCGAACTTATCATGCGACGCATACAAAAATTATCCGCAGAAAAGAAAATTCCGGTCTATGCTTTTGCCGAAGATGTGGCGGCGTCCGGCGGTTATCTGATCTCATTGGCCGCCGAAGAAATTTATGCCCATGAAGCCTCGATCGTCGGCAGTATCGGGGTGATTTCCGCAGGCTTTGGATTTAATAAAGCCATTGAGAAAATCGGCGTGGAACGGCGGGTTTATGCTGCCGGTGACAATAAATCCATATTGGACCCTTTTCAGCCAGAAAAAGACAAAGACGTCAAGCTATTGAAGGAATTGCAGAAGGAAATCCACGATTTCTTTAAAAGTCTGGTGAAGGAAAGCCGGGGCGATCGTTTGAAAGGCACGCAAAAAATCATGTTCTCCGGTCAATTCTGGGCCGGAAAAGAAGCCATGAAACTGGGCCTTGTGGATGGTATTGGCGATATTCATACCGTGATGAAGGAAAAGCTCGGCGACAAAACAAAATTTAAACGTATCAAAGAAGACAAGGGGTTTATCAAAAGCCTGCTCGGCATGACCGGCCCCAAACAGCGCATCAGCGAAGAAATTATCGCTACTCTGGAAAGTAAATCACTATGGGGCCGTTTTGGCCTGTAAGTTTAGCTACAATCAATCCTTGACGAATGGAGGGGTAGCCAGTAATTTCTCGCTATAAAATGCTGCGAATGCTCACTGCATGACGTTTAGAAAGAAACAAACTTGATGGACAGCCCGCCCAAAAACGAAAAAGCGTTCCAGACGCTTATTCTCAAATTACAGGCCTATTGGGCTGATCAAGGCTGCGTTATTTTGCAGCCTTACGATCTTGAAATGGGCGCGGGGACATTTCAGGCGGCGTCCACTTTGCGT
>Ga0256839_1001572_pt1 | contig 27439 bp, 13 predicted proteins | sample 354166metaG_FD_185968 | JGI IMG/M metagenome (GOLD analysis project Ga0256839, IMG submission 185968) | Hydrothermal vent microbial communities from Mid Atlantic Ridge, Atlantic Ocean - 354-166 | ecosystem: Environmental > Aquatic > Marine > Hydrothermal vents | place: Atlantic Ocean: Mid... | reverse complement strand
TGTGGTCCCTTTTGGATCGTTTACTGCTCCGCGCCTTGGTCCAGGAGCGGTACTCGGGCGTGGGCTTGGCAGGTGCTGCAACCTATGGGGCGCTGGCGTGCATACGTGGTGCTGTGGAGCCAACCGTGGTCGGGAGAGACTGGGGGGCACGGGAACGTTGCCAAGCCGGCGCGAGCTCCATGGGTCGCGGAGCAGACGGAGCCATTCGGCGTGCACCTTGAGCAGGACATGGCTGAGGGAGAGCTTCAGTTCGTTGGCCGCATAACCGATACAAGCGATACAGGGGAGCAGGGAGGTGTGTGCGTCGCCGATCAGGATAGCCATGTGGCGGTCACTTCCACCTGGAGACGAGCGGGGATGCGCGTGCCGACAGTTTGTTGCGGTTGGGTTGTTGCGGGACTGATCTTGTGCGGGTTGCTGCGCGCCCAGGAGGATCGCTCGGTCCAACACCGGCCCCGTGCGGCTGCGGTTCTGAACGCGCACGATCCGGCTGCACGGCGGCTGATTCAGCTCTTAAATAGCGAGCGTTCTGGAAAGACAGCGGGCGGTGCGGTATCGCGTCCGTCCGTCCCACGAGTCGGCCTTATGGCACCTGTTGCCGCGGTAGACGCCCAGCAGCCCCCTTCGCGCCAGGAGAAGTCGGGCCAGAGTGCTCCGCAGTTCCCGCAAGAGACCGGTGCGACGCAGCAACCGGCGCCTGGTCCGCGGCCCGGGCAGGCCACGGCCACCCAGCGTGCCCAGGCGGAGGCGCCGTCGTTTGGGGCAGGAGTCGAGGTGGAAGCGCTCGATGAGGCAGGGGTGTTAATCCTGCGGGGGGCGCCTGAGGAGATTGAGAACATCGTGCAACTGATTCAGCGGATCGAGGAGGTTTCCGCAACGGTGGAACCGTTCACCCGGGTGTTTCAGTTGCATCGGGCGTCGGCTACGCAGGTCCGCGATGTTATTCTGCAGCTTTACGGTCAGCAGACCCAGCAGGCGACACCTGCGGCCGGTGCCCAGGCGGCCGCGGAAGCGGCAACGCGGCGGTTTCGGATCACTGCCGACGAACGCTCCAACAAGCTGATCGTCCAGGCCAGTCCGTTCATGATGGAGGAGCTGGCGGACCTGATCAAACGGCTCGACGTGGACAAGGCGCCGGTTGTCAGCGAAGTGCGTGTTTTCCAGTTGCGCAACGCTTCTGCCCAGGAGGTGGCCGACATCCTGAATTCTGCCCTTCAGGCTGCAGCAGCGCCGACGGCCGCACCTGGTGCTGCCCCCACGACGGCAGGGGGTGAGGTGCAGATCGCCCGCCGCTTCGGCGTGCTCCGGTTCGTCCGTACCGATGGTGAGGAGAAGGTGGTCGACTCCGGCATCCTGGACGAGGTCCGCATCACGCCACAGATCCGAACGAATAGCGTGGTGGTTCAGGCGCCGTCGTCGAGCATGGATCTGCTGGCTGCGATCATTCGAGAGCTCGATCGGCCCCCCACGATCGAGGCCGTCACGAAAGTGTTCTTTCTGCAGAACTCGGACGCAACCAACCTTCGTCAGACCCTGGCCGAGCTGTTCGACATCGAGGTGGCCAGCTCGACCGTCGGAGGGGTCGGGGCTGCCGCTCTGGGCACGACCGCGACGCAGTTGCAGCGGCCGATCGCGGTGGCTCCGGGTGAAAACCCACCGGTGGCTGTGCGCGTTGCCGTGGACGCGCGTACGAACGCCCTGCTTGTCTCTGGCCCCGCAGCGGCCGTCAGCGTGATCGAAGCCGTGATTCTGCGGCTCGATACGGTGGACCTTCGCGCCCGGATCAACCGGGTCGTTCGTCTGAAAAACGTACGAGCCACCGATGTTGCCACCGCCCTGAACAACTTCTACAACTTGAAGCGGCAGGTGGAGTTTCAGCAGGCTCAGCTCGCCGGACAACAACAGCTCATCGGCCCCTACCAGCGGTTGGAACAGGAGGTGGTGGTCGTCCCGCTGCAGGATACCACCACGGGCTTGCCGGTGAACAACATGATTCTGGTCAGCGCTTCGCCGAGGTACTTTGAGGAAGTCCTCCAGATGATCGAGGAAATGGATGCCTTGCAGCCCCAGGTACTGATCCAGGTCATCATAGCTCAGCTCGACATCACGGACTCTTTCGAGTTCGGCATCGAGTGGGGGCTGCAAGATACTCGCCTCTTTCAGCGGTCCGAGACCGAAAACGGTACGTTTGTCGACGGGCAGGGGTTCCTGTTCAACAGCGGTCCCGGCGGTCAGGTCGGCACACTGGGCAATTCGGCTGCTGCAGACGTGATTGCGAACAGCGCCGACGTTGGTATGCAGGGGCTGGCGAACTTCGTCGTCGGCCGGGTCTCTTCGCTCAGCGAGTTGGGCGGCGCTTCGGGCCTGCTCTTAACCGCGAGCTCCCGAACCGTGAGCGCGTTGCTGCGCGCACTGGAGGGCCAGGGGCGGCTGGAGGTGATCAGTCGCCCACAGATCATGACCCTCGACGGAACCGGGGCACGTATCCTCGTCGGCGAACAGTTTCCGTACGTGTCCGAAGTGACCGGTACCCAGACCACCACCACGGCAGCAGTCGCGTTCCAGGATATCGGCGTTTTTCTTGAGGTAACCCCCTCAATAAATCCCGATGGCCGCATCCTTCTCCGCGTCGTGCCGACCGTCTCAGAGCTTCGCGAACTCGTCACCGTGCAAACCGTTGTTACCCCTACTGGAACGATCCCGCAGCAGGCCCCTCGGATCGACACTACCACCGCGGAGTCGGTGGTCAGCGTCATGGATGGACAGACCATCGTGATCGGGGGGCTTATCCAGCGGCGCCGCAACCAGACCATCCGCAAGATCCCCTGGCTCGGCGACCTGCCCTACCTGGGGCCGCTTTTCCGGTTCACCCAGGACATTAACCGCAAGCGCGAACTGCTCATCATCCTCACCCCCCACATCGTGCGAGGCGTGGCAGAGGCGGAGAAACTCAAACAGGTAGAGATCGAGCGTACCCGGTGGGTGTTGGAACACGCCGCTCAGGCAGATCCTGAGCTGTGGGGGGACGTTCTGGCGACGAAATCCACCGAGAACGAGCAGGAACCACAGGACTCGCCCATGCCGCCGGTCACGTCACCCGCTATCCCGCCGGTTGCCCCTGCCCAGCCGGTCCAGGAGCCTCAGGGCTGAGCTGCAGTCTTTCCCAGTGCAGTCAGTCTTGCTAGCCGTCTCCCGGCAGAGAGCTTCGGGAACGACGCAGCGACTTCTCCCCCAAACCAGGTGCAGCCGGGGATCGAAAGCTCGTCGCCTGACCTGCGGCGTAACGATCATCCCGCGAGAACGCAGGCGGCCGCGTTCACCCGCACGTTTGCCAGGGGGCCGGCGAACAATACCATCTGGTGCGCTCTACCCGGTTAGCTCGCCTGCGAATGCCCAAGCCTCGGTAAAGCCGCTCCAGGTGCCGGCCGCTTCGCAGTGCCCGGCTGTGGGGGAAACCGATGGGGGGCTGGTCGTGAATCTGGCGGCCACACGCCCAACCACTCCCGCCGTGCGGTCGTGTAGAGATCGGGCCTCGCACGCGGTGAACTGACGCACCAGTGGTAGGCAAGTCCTCCTTCGAACGCTCGCGAAAGGCCTTTCCTGACGCAGATCTTCCCAACGTGCCATGAACACCGGCTGGGCGGGCCGCACCGACACTGCCGCCGGGCCGTTAAGCTAAAACATGAGTCGCTAACCCCAGCGGGATGGAGGTTCGCAGATGCGCGATGTTGCATACGCTGTGGTGCTCTGGGCCTCGACCGTTTCGACGGGGGCGCTGTGTCTGGGCCGTGGGGCAGAGTCTGACCTGGGCACGTTCACCCTGACGTGCTTGCCCATGCGCGATGTGGGAGGTGGCAACGGGCTCGCGATCGTCCTTCGCACGCCCACGGGCCGGGTCTACCTGTACGACACGGGCAATGGGTACCCCACAGAGAACGGCTGGAGAGGCAACTACAACGCGGGTCGGGATACGATCTGGCCCTACCTGCAATCAAATGGGGTTCGGTCGATCCACGGCGTGTTCATCAGCCACGCCCACTATGACCATTTCGGAGGACTGCTCTGGCTGGCTGAGCACGTCCCGATTGGCCAACTGATTGACTCGGGTTACCGCTTTGACGGCCGCATGGACGAGAGCTACCGCCGCGAATTGCAGGATTACGAGCGACTGCGAGCACGCTTTCGCAAACAGGGGAAGTATCGCAAGGCCACGGCCGGAGCTAAGCTTTCCATCGATCCCCATCTGGAGGTCCAGGTCCTGGCACCGCCCGAGGAGTACTTCGGTGATCCTGTGCCCGAAAAACGACCACCGAACGATCCGCCGGCCCATTATCTGGTCAACGCGAACTCACTCGTTCTCCGCATCCGCCACGGCGACGTCGTCTTCCTCCTGCCCGGCGACATCCAGCGGTTGGACCAGGAGCACTCTTTGCTTCCGTTTGTGCCCGCCGAGGCGCTTCGGTGTGACGTCCTGGTTGCTCCCGGCCACGGTCTGCATGTAACGAAGGCCTTCGCGCAACGCACGCGTCCGAAGCTGGTGCTGGCGAGCGTGCTGAGGCGGTTCGCCCGAGGGCTGGAAGCGCGAAGGCGGTTTGAACCGAGTGGGGCGCGGGTGTTGGTGACGTCCACCGATGGGTTGATCAGCGTGCGCAGCAACGGTCACCGCTTCTCGTTCCAAGCCACGGAGCGCGCTCCTTTCACCCAACCGAACGAGGAGAAGACGGGCCGGTAGCGTTGCAACGGACGGTAAGACGACCGCGCGGCTGAGAAGAAAGATAGCCGTGATCGGTGCGCTACGGGGGCAAGCGTGGAGGGCAGGAACCGGTCGTGTCCACACCAGGGGCGGACAAGACCTTCTGCGCGGGTAGTGAGGACGATGCTGTCGGCGGTAACCGCGGTTCCGGCGGGGGCCAAGGAGGTTGTGGGGCCCCGTACGGCGTCGGACAGTCCCAGGCTGGCTTCCATCTGTCTCGCCTCGGCCGGGTTGCAAACTGCGGGCATCGAAGGCCCCACTGCGCAGGTGACCGGCCTGATGCCCAGCACGGTTGCGTCGGACCTCCGGCGTGGGGGCGATCCGGGGGACGGGTGGCCCCCATGAAACGCGTTGGGGCCGAAACGAACAGCTTCCCGGAACGTCGAGGCTTTACCTGTTCCGGGCCGCCCCGTTGTTTGGACTGGGGTGCGATCTGTTCCAGGCCTTGGACCCGGTCTCCAACAGCGCAGGAGGATCGCACCTTGCCGCCCACGGATGTCTGTAGAGACTTCCCTCCTTGTTTGTTCCCCTCTACGGCTGTTTGCGACCCTCGGGGGCCTTCTTTCCCTTTCTTTTCCCCTTCTCCTTTGCACGCGGGAGACCAGGTCCTTTCAGATCCTCCGCGGTTAGTGGCAACCTGCGGCCAATTCTCACCTGCTCGACCAGGAAGGCCCCCGGACGCGGCAAGAGGCGGATGGTGGCCGTTACATCGTCGCCGGGCGAGACCAGTCGCAGCCCTGCAGGGCCGTAGATCGTGACGTGTACGTCTGGCTGCTCGGGAAGCCGCAGCGGGAATCGGTATCTTCCTGCAGCGACTACCACAGCCGGCGCGACGGCCACAACCCGGCCACGCAGCCTGATAGGGGGTGGGTCGCCGAGAACTTGCGGACGGCTGATATGCACGTTGGGTGCAAGCTGCTTTCGGTCCCGGGGAACACCAAGGACAACCGTAATGCCACCAGTGCCCACCGGCCCGCTCGGTGTTTCCAGGATTCCGGATGTGATCACAAATGCTCCGGGACGCAGAACCAGTGCGGGATCGGCGACCTTCGCAGATACCAGGACTTCGGTGGCGCGTGTGATGGGCAGTCGTATTTCCTGGCCTTCTGCGTCCACGACGAGCCCGGTTGGACCAATTGATTTCAGCTTGCCCTGTATCGTCTGCGTGGGCGGTCGTTGAGCTCTTCCCCCCTGATAGCCAGGCCTTACCTGCGCCTGGAGAGCTCCGACGCCATTGCTCAGCACGACCAAAGCGCCGATTAGAACTGCGCGTAGTGTTCGCACGTGGGGTACTCCGTCGGGCAAGACGACGAGGCTGCCGCACATCCGGCCACACCATAATGATAACACCGAGCGTGCGCTGGCGGAGTCGTGGCGCAAGTGCCGGCATGCCGAGCGCCCCTCTGGTTTCTGGTGCTCCTGTCGAGGGACACGTTCGGCTTCTGATCTGGTATCTTGCGTCCGGTAGATCGCGGTTGTGCACGAGCGGCAAGCAGGCGGCAGCGGCCGCCTCTTACCGAGGCCGGTGGCCCTGACAGCACACGCTGCGGGGTGGGAATGGCAATCTGGTGGACAGCACGGTGGGGTGTCTGTACCGGTGGCTCACAGGATGGCCGGGAGGAGATGTTCCGTGAGGCGTGCTTGTTGCAGGGCAAGTTTCGGAGGTGGTGTATGGGATATGCTCGCCTGGTTGCGGGTGACATCGAGGTAGTCATTGGTGACAACAGCGCCGCGGGCGAACATCGCGCCGGCTACAACGGGGTCTGGAGTGTGCAGCATGGCGCTTGCCCACGCAGTCCGTTTGTGCCTGCCTATGCCGGGTTGAACCACGAACATATCTTCGACGGTTCGAAAAACCACGATCGGGCGGTCTTTTTCGAGCCCCGGGTTGCTGCGATGACCCTGCAGCAGGTCTCGGATCGGGCGGTCGAACTTCACCAGCCCCCGACGCCGACTTTCCATCTGGAGAGCTGGACGAGATTCACCGTCCGGCCGCCTCACTACATCGATATGCACTACCGTTGCGTACCTCGGCAGCACGCTTTCGAATACGGCTACATCGGGCTGTTTTGGGCGAGCTACATCGATGGTCCCGAAGATAAGAGCATCTACTTTTTAGGGCAGAGGAGACGTTCAGAACCGGTACACTGGCTCCAGCTCTGCACCCAGGCACACAACGACCAAAGCACCGCAGTGTTCGTGGAGGAGCAGGCGGAGCTGCAGTTCGCCGACGCCTATCCGAACGCGCTGTTTCGAAACTACTCGCGACTCCGATTCGCCCGACCGTTTTTCTATGGGCACTTCGAGAACCTGGTGCTGATCTTCATGTTTGACCGTTCACGTGGCATCCGGTTTACCCACTCGCCCAGTGGGGGAGGGTTCAACCGGGAACGGCGTACGACGAATCCAGCCTGGGACTTTCAGTTCATCATTCCCCGCTATGAGGTGAACCGCGCATACGGTTTCCGGATGCGGCTGGCGGTCCGCTCCCGCTGCAGCCGCGAGGCGATCGAGGCCGAATACGAGAAGTGGCGGGGCGAGTTGGATCGGCTCCGCCGCTAGGACGGCGTATGGGCGCCGCAGCGGGCCGCCACCAGCTGGCGGCGTCCTTCTTCGCCCGACTGGGGTGTCGAGGGACGGGCTAGGGGGGTCGACGCGTCCGTGTCAGCGGTGCGTGCGAGCGCAGATCAGGCCGAGTTCCCGGCGCTGCGCCGCCGTAGCGGCTGGGGCACACTGTTGGCAAGCAGCGAGCAAGCCGGTGGTTCGCTTCCGATTCGGACGCGGTGGGCCGACCGACGTTGGTGCGCCCTCTCGATGGACCTCTAGGGGCAAGACGTCCGGTTTGAAGCCGTTCGTGCCGAGGTGCTCGCCACCTGCACGGGGCTGCGAGCCGCTTTTTGTTCGCGGCACGTGGTCGGACAATCGCTTACACTGCAGGAGGCGACGGCTTCCGGGAAGGGCGCTGCATCGTGTTCCTCGATGTGTGGCGGTGCGCATGCGCGTGGGTAGCTGGCGGCCTCCTCGACCTTTGGTACCCCCGCGCCTGTTTGGTATGCGGTGAGAAGCTTCACCCGAGGGCGCGGCTTTCCTTTTGCGGACCGTGTCTGGGTGGGCAAATCTACGCGGTTCTGGAGTGTTGCTTTCGGTGTGGCACCATCCTTCCACCCGGTTCTGTGAAACCCTGTTATTTGTGCGCCTGGTGCGCGCAGAAGGCGGTACCCCTCGACGGCTGCGTGTCTGCCGTGCCGTATGTCGAGGCGATGCGTCCTCTGATCCTGAAGTGCAAGCATCTCGAGGGGGCCTGGCTGTGCCGCCCGCTGGCGGAGCTGCTTGTGCACGTACGCGGTACCCAGCTCCGCAACTGGTCGCCTGACGTCGTGATCGGGGTTCCCCGTTTCTACCGGCGGCGGATCTTGACCGGCTACGACCAGGGGAGGTCTCTAGCCGTGCAGGTTGGTCGGTTGCTTCGCGTGCGTTGCCGGTTCGTCCGTTATCCTGTGGTCCGACAACGGAGGACGCGAGTCCACGTCGGCATGTCGCCAACCGAGCGGGTGCGCAATGTGCGTGGAGCGTTTCGCGTGCGGCAGCGGTCTGTCGTGCAGGGGCGACGAGTGCTCCTGGTGGACGACGTCATGACCTCCGGGGCCACCCTGTTCGAGCTCGCTCGCACGCTGAAACGAAGCGGCGCGGTCGCTGTGTTCGCAGCCACCGTTGCCCGGGCCGGCTCGTTCTCGGCTCCCTCGCAGACCACCTGATTCCCAAAGGGCGGCCGATCGTGCCCTATCGGACCGACGTGACACCGGAGAAGCTGTCAGCGACTAGCATATGGATGGGTGACGCAGCTCCGAAGTGCGCTTGAGGAAGGGAGACGGTCATGTGCAAGGGCCATGGTTGGGGCAGGGCTCTGGTTGTCAGCCTGGCGGGGGCCTTTCTGATCAGTTTCGCCTGTCGAGCGTTCTCTGCACCCGTTGGGGGGCCACCTGGTGCCTGTGCGCCGTTTTTTTCGTGGATTTGTGCGCAGACTTCACCATCGCAGAGCCAGGGCACGGCCGGCGGGACGGCACCGTCGCGGTCCGATCAACCGGTGGACTTGAGAGGTGGGGGCGCGGTAGATTTTCAGAGCCTTATTGAGCTGATTACGCAAACGATCGCGCCGGAGTCGTGGCAAGACGCGGGTGGGGCGGGGACGATCCAGCAGTTTCCCGGGGGCGTGTTTGTGGATGCGGAGGGGGTACTTCGGTTTCGGAAGGTGAGTCGGGCTGCTCGGGAGGCAAGGCAACTCGAACGGTTGCGTGAGGCGGCTCGGCCCAGTCGACGCGGCACGACAACAGGGTCGGCTTCGGTGGCGTCGCCGATGCGTAAGGTATCATTGACGCGTCTGGAGCGGGCCGTAGCGCGGCGGATCGCTGCAGGACTACCCCCTACCGAGGAGATGCGCTTCCTGGCCGGTCTGACCGAAGCCCGTCGCCTGTTCGTGTTCCCCGACAGCGGAGACCTGGTGATCGCAGGGCCGGCGGAACCGTGGAGAGCAGACGAGAGCGGTGCGTTTGCGTGGGGGGCGCAATCGGGCAGCCCGGTGCTTCAACTCGATGATTTCGTCACCTTGCTTCGCGTGGTCGAACCAGGTGGCCCAGGGGTGTTCGCGTGCGACATCTCCCCCACGCGCGAAGGGTTGCACGCCGTGCAGCGGCTGCTTCAAACGACAAGGGTGAGTTTTACGGCAACCGGCCGGGAGCGATTTCTCAGGGAGCTGTCCGACGCTCTCGGCGTCCAACGCGTCCAGATCTGGGGGGTACCGACCACGTCGCGTGTAGCCAGTGTCATCGTTGCCGCGGACTACCACATGAAGCTGGTCGGGATCGGTCTTGTAGACGGCGGTAAAAACGTTCCCAGCTACCTGGACATGCTGCGTATCCCGCCCAGTGGCGTGCTGCCTCCGCTGGAGACGCTGCGCTGGTGGTTTGTTCCGGAGTACGACGAGATCGCGGCTACAGCAAGTCACGACGCATTCGAGTTGCGGGGAACCGGCGTGCGGGTAATGGCGGAGAATGAGTTTCTCGCCGAAGGGGGACGACGCGTGCGCCTCGGCACGACGTCCTTGCTCAACCGTCAGTTCGCCCGCAACTTCTCCGAACACTTCGACGAACTGGCCGCGCGGTATCCCGTGTACGCCGAGTTGCGCAATATCTTCGATTTGACGACCATCGCTTCTCTTGTGGTGAACTACGAACTCGACAGCCGAGTGGGCTGGCGTGATCACGGCGTCTTCGCGCGGGACGGCGCCTATCAACCGGCGCAATGGGCCACCCCGAGAGTGGTGGAAAGCGTGGTGAACCAGCGCGTGCTGGAGCAGAGGCGGATCGAAGGGCGCCAAATCGTACGGAGACGGATTCTTGTGACCGTGATCAGTGGCGGTGTCGTGGTGAACCCCTGGCCTCTGGTCAAGCGGCCCGCTCGGGTGAGCCGACGGCCCGCCGATGCAGCGCCTGCTCTCAGGCTTCCCGCCGATCCAGAACGCTGGTGGTGGGATTGAACCGGCCTTCAGCTAGTCAAAGTGGGCCCGGGAAGGGGGAAGCGCTCCGAGTGCGCACCTCCGACGCGTAAGGCCGCTCATGTGGCTCAGTTCGGGCGGCAATCCGCTCCGGCTCCCATGCGGATCTGTGCACAATGCGTAAGCAGGGGCTGAGGCGTTTCAGCCATGAGTGCTGCGATATACCGCCATCTGCCCCTGCCTCTCGAGGACGCCATGCGCTATGATAGGGGTGTCTGAACATGTGCTCCGAGATCAGGGATGGGTGCGATGACGCGGACGGTCCCCCGTTTGCCCAGGCTTGCGGTAGTCTGTGTACTCCTGGTTCCTTTCTTTTGGCTTGCCGTCCGGGGGCTCTCTCAGGACTCCGTTCGGAATGACGACCCGGTGTCGTCAATCGTTGTGCGCATTCGTCTGGCGGATACCAGCGATCCGCTCGACACTTACCTCGCCCTCGATTTGGGGACAGGCAATCCGTTTGTTCTGCACACCGTCCCTGGGACGCCGACGTGGATTCTGCAGGGGGCACGACCCAACGTGGCAACTGGGGCGTTTCCGTTGGGGCCGGGCCAGGAGGCCGTTTTTGAGTTTCGGGCACCGGAGCGACCGGAGCCGGAAGAGTTCGGTACGCGCTTCGTGCACTTCCGAAACCTTAGGCTTGGTGACATCGGTCGCATTGGGCTTTTCGTCGGGCCCGAGGCCACGGCGACGTTGGACGAGTTCGAAGTGCAGGTCAACGGGCAAGCGCTCGTCCAATTGACCGACCTCGGCGTTGATCTGGGCGAGTTACGAAGCGGCGTCACCGCGCGGCTGAACAGCCTGGCGGAGGAGATCGGCACGAGGGAACAGGAGCTCCGCGATCTAGAGGCCCTGCGCGAGGCGGAACTTGCTTCGGAGTCCGATCTCGACCAGCTTGCCCAACTGCAGCAGGAGCTTTCCGACATTGCGGCGCAGCGTGCCTGGCTGGAAGGGGTGCTAGAGAACCGTTATCCACTGTTCGTTGTCTCCCGGTTCGTAAATCCCCTGCGGCGGGGCCTGCCGCTTACGGACGTGCGAGTCCTTCTGGAAACCCGTCCTGACCTGGATGCCGGCACGCGCCACCGGGTTTTCTTGAAGCTCGGTGGCCATACGGTTCTGCTGAATCCGGAGGGCGACGAGCTCGAAGCGCCGGGCAGCTACGAGCTTCCGCTCGACCTGTTCGCTGTACCGCTGACGGCGTCGGACCTACGGCGGTTGGAGATTGCCGTTCTCGCCGCCGGGGAGGGGGCCTTAGCCGCGCCCGACCTGTTGAAACTGAAAAGGATCGCCCTGCTCGTGGATGGTCGCCTCTTCTACGACAGCGACGCGACTCTCCTGGACAGGATGTCGCTGAACACGGTGGACCTTGGTCCGCCCGTCTGGCAGGACGATTCCGGCGCCCTGCAGGTTTGGCAGCAAGCCACGCGGTGGTTGCCTGTATGGACGGTGGGGGCTGGTCAGGGACTGCAGGTCGAGGTGCCAGGAGAGCAATCGAATCCCTCCGGGGCGGGTCCGGCGTTGGGGGGGGCCACCGGTCCCGCATCGTCGGGCGGCCTGATTGTTCCCGGCGCGCCGGTCCCGGGTTGGGACCCGGCGTGGGGGATTCCGCCGGTCTGGGTGGACGTCATCATCGGGTGGCTGTTGCCACCGCTGCCCCCTCCGCCCTGGCTCTGGCCGCCGCCGGCCGGCTCGGTTTTTCAGGTGGACAACGTGCAGATCGTTTCGGGCTGGAAGCAGACGCACAATTTCCGGGTGAGCTGGGATCTTGTGGGAGACGCGGGGGAGGTCGACCACTTTGTGGTGGAGCTGTTGCCCTTTGACCCGACGGCCGATCCTCCGATCACAGGCCCGGCCATCGCTACTCAGCTCAGGCCGGCGGCGGCTCGAAGCACGATCTTTCCCACGCCGATGCCGCCTGCGCCGAACACCCCCCGTTACACCCTTGCGATGGTCAGCGCGGTTCCTGTTGACCCCGCGCTGGCGGTCAACTCGGAGATCTCCCCCGCTCGGTCTGTCCTTCCGGCCGGTGCGTATGTGCCCACCCAGCCCACCTTGCTTAACCCATTTGCCTACAACGATGGGATGGGATGGAACACGGCCCCCGTCAGCTTCGGTGGCCCCCCTGGGCCTGCGGGGAGAGCGGTGTGGACGTTCGGAGTGGAGGCGTCCCACTTCGGATGGCGGCTGGGACCGGCAACGCCCGGGCTGAATATCGCGGTACGCCCCGGCCCGTCCGATACCCAGGTGCGGCTGTTTTTGCGATCGGATGGGGTCAACGGCGGAAAGCGGCTGGTTCTGGAAGTAGGCTTCATCGGTGATCCGGTGGTCGCGGACACGGTGCAGGTAACGGCCCGTGCATGGGGGCCGGGCGGACCCTGGGGACCACAGGTCGTTTCCGTTACCGTAGACCCTGCTCTACCACCGGCACCGTTGGTGCGGCTAGAACTGCCTCTCGCGGTGGCCGGTCCCGGCACGGTCTGGTACCGTCTGGACGTCCAGGGAGGGAACGCTAGTCCGGTCCAGCCGGTGGGCTTGTTTGGGGTGCGGCTGGAGCCATAGCCGTGTGGTGGCATCGAGACGGCCGAGCAGGCCGTGGTACCTGATCGATCCTACAACGATGCACCCGGAGGGTGCCGTCATGTGGCGCGTATCCAATAGCATCTCGCGATTCTTAGTCGTGCGATATGTCGTGCTGTCGGTCGTTGTGGCCTGCCTGGCGAACACAGCACGGGTCGAGGCCGGTGGAGTCCGCGGCTACGTGTTCGGTTTGAACGCGGAGGGGGTATTCGAACGGCCGATAAAGGGGGCAACAGTCGAGTTCCTCAGTCCGGACGGAGGGGTTGTTGCGAAGGCCACCACCAACGCGGCTGGGTACTACCAGGTCAGGCTGGCCCCAGGGGTATATCGGTACCGGGTTTCCGCGCCCGGCTATAAGACCGACGACGCGGGCCGTCAGATTTCGGTCCAGTTCCCCGATCGCTATGTCCTGCGCAACTTCAGCTTGAAGCGCGGCGAGGACAAGCGACCGGAGCAGCAGCCCCCAACCGGGGAAAAACCGGGTGTCCTGACGGGCCACGTCTTCGAGGACAGGGCAGGGCGGCGGATCGGCGTTCCGGGGGCTCGCATTGTGCTCAAAGGCCCGACCGGCACTTATGAGGTGTTCAGCGCGGAGATGTCGCCAAAGAGTTCGGGCGAGTACCGGATCACCTTGCCCCCTGGGACGTACTCCGCTGCTGTCTTAGCGGTAGGGTTCGCACCGGCGACTGCCCAGGGTATCGAGCTCCGCGCCGGACAGACGACCGAGCACGACTTCGTCCTGCACCGCCTGCCCGGCAAGGCGGGCGCGATTAAGGTCACGCCGAGGATCGAGCCTCGGCCCGCTCGTCCTGTCCCAGGCAAGGTCGAGTTGTGGGTTCGGTCTCTGGACGCAAGGAACCGGATCTTGGGACCGATCGAGGGGAGTCTGGGCGCCAGCACAGCCGTCAAGGTGCCGCCCGGGCGCTACCTCGTCCTCGGATACGCGGGCGGTGGCCGGTATCACGGCCAGGCCGGGCCGGTTACCGTTGGGGCCGGGGAGACGACCAGCCTGGAGCTGGTTCTGTCCGGATCAAAGGGGGAGGACCAATCAGCAGCGTCGTTGGTGATTCAGGTTGTGGACGGTGCCGGACGGCCGATTGCCGGGGTCCGTGTGCTGGTGCGTCGACCGGATCAGCCTCTCCGCGCGGCGAACTCGGGAGTCACCGACTCGCAAGGGCAGGCAGCGTTCCACGGCCTGGAGCCGGGGGCGTACCAGGTCCTGGCTCAGAAGGAAGGGTTCCGCCCGGAGGGGCGCAGCGTTGACCTCACGGGCGGTAAGACGGCGGCCGTCCGACTCGTGCTGCAACAAGGCTCCGGTGCTCCTGGCCGGCAACTGGCAAGGGTGACCGGGTACGTGGTCTATCCCAGCAAGCGGAGCGAGACCGGTTACTTCGGGGTCGGGGGAGCGCGAATAGAGTGGACACCGCTCGGCGACAGTGGAAGGGCTGTGACCGTTGCTACCGACCGAACCGGTCGTTACGAGCTTTCCCTGCCGGCAGGCAAATACATGGCTCGCGTGCTTCCTCCTGGGGACCGATTCGGCATCGTCCAGGAAATGGTGGAAGTTCCGCCCGGCGCGCTCAGGAAATTCTTCGTCCTTCGTTCGCGTGAGGTTGTTTCCGGGGACACGGTGCCGGTGCGGGGTGTTGTGGGTGTCCGGACAGCAGGTGCGCTCGGCCGGCTTCAGCCTGTGGCGGGGGCGCGCGTCAGCTTCCGGGAGGCCACCCAGCGGCTCGGTGATGCCGCATCCGCCGTGTCGGACCGACGAGGCACCTTCCGGGTACAGTTACCGCCTGGAGAATACGTCGTTTCGGTGCTTCCTCCTCCGGGATACAGCTCTCGGCAGCTTCGTGTTCGGGTCAGTCCGGGTATGGGTCCGTTGGTGATCGAGCTGACCACCGCCGGTGAGTCTGGGCCGGGGGGAGGGCCCCAGCCGGCCGTCATCCAGGTCGTTCAGGCGGTCGGGCCGCTTCTACCTGCGCTCCGACCGGTTCCAGGGGCTATCGTGCGGATCTACAGCCAGGGGCGGCTCGTGGCCGGCGGACGAACGGATGCCTCCGGCACGTACCAGGCTGTGTTGCCTGATGGCGTGTATCGCGTGGTTGCCGAGGCCGGAGGTCTGACGGGAACGGCCAGTCTGGTGGTGCGGAACGGGGGCCGGGCCCAGGTGGTGCTGCGCCGGCGAGCGGTACAGGAGCCCCAGGCCGGTGTCCCGGGGGAGCCCGATGGAAGTAGGACCGCGGTGACGATTGAAGTGGTGGCGGTGCGGCTTGCGGACGAGATCCGGGAATCCGCGCCCTTCCCCGTCCGTGGTGCGACGGTCTTGTTCCGAACCGGTGGAGAGGTGGTGCATAGAGGCGTTACCGGAAGAGGCGGCCGCTATGTCACGAAGCTCCGCCCGGGCAGGTATCTCGTAGTCGTGCGTCATCCGAGGCTGGGCAGGGCCACGGTGAATATCGTCGTCGGCACGCGTCCGCTAACAAAGCGGGTTTTGTTACCGGGCAGGCCGGTGGGGGTGCCCAGGGCATCAGTGCCGCAGTAGCCGGCTTGCGTCGCGATCCGGGCGGCGGAGGGAGCAGATTGGGCCGTGCCGAGAGGAGAGAGCAGCCGGTTGGGTAGGGGGAGCTTTATGGATCGCGCAGTGCCCGTTTGATTTGGGCAAGTCGTTTCGCCTCCGGCCGCTGTTTGTAGAAGCTGTCCAGGGGGTAGCACCCGGACACGAGGCCGTTCCGCGGTGCTGTGGTGCAATCACTGAAGGTTCGGCAGATGCGGCGGCGGTCCAGTTGGTGGCCGGCCAGGCTATCGGCGATGAGCTCCGGATAGGTGAGCACGCATCGGCCAATGCTGGCGAAGTCGCACCAGCTCTGGGCGACCGTGCCTCGGGCAGCCCACGGGATCCACTCCTGCAGGTACGAGTACCCTGACGCCACGATGGTGAGCTCCGGGAAATGCTGCTTGGCTATGCGGGCCGCCTGGAGTAGGCGGGCGACACCGATGAGCGGATCTTCAGGGGGCAAGTAGCCGTCGGAAGGGGGATAGGCGGCGGGCCGCTGGATGTGTGGGTTGTAGTAGGGGCTTCCGGCTGAGACGCAGACCAGTCGGATTCCGAGGGACGAGCAGATCCGGAGGAACTGGAGCGGTTCGTTCCAGTCGATGCCCGTCCCGGTACCGTCCCCGCCGAACGCGTACCGGTAGGGGCCGGTGGTCTGAGGCACTCCGATCCCGTCGGGGCCTTTGATGAACGGGGCGAAGTCGAACAGGCTAACGCGAACGGCAACGTCCAGGTTCGGCGCGGTAGCGCGGATGCCTTCGACGACCGATCGTAGGAATCGCGTCCGGTTTTCGAGTGTACCTCCATATCGGCCCGGTCGATCCACGGCGGAGAGGAGTTCGTGACCGAGGTAGCCGTGACAGTGCTTGATGTCCACGAAGTCGAACCCGGCTTTATTGGCGAGCTGAGCGGCCCTGACAAAATCTTCAACGAGTTCGTCGAGCTCGCTGTCGGAGAGCACACAGTCCAAGCCGGAGATGCCAAACCGTTCGTCCAGGATGGGATGTCGGTAAACGATGCGAGGCTCCAGGCGGTCGTGGGAGTTGGGGCGAGCGAAGCGTCCGGAATGGGTGAGTTGCAGACCGACGAGGAGGTCGTCGGACCGGCCGAACGCGTCCCGATGTGTCCGGACCAGTTCTTCCCGGAGAGCGGCCAGTGCGGGCACGTTCTCTTCGGTGAGGCAGAGCTGGTTGGGGTTGGCGCGGCCGTCGTGCCGCACGGCCACGGCTTCGCCCCCCCAGATCAGTTTGGCGCCGCTCAGGCCGAAGCGGCGCCAGCGGCGGCGGGTCAAGTCGCTCGGCTTCCCGTCCCGTGTTCCGTCCCAGCCTTCCATGGGGAGCACGCACCAGCGGTTCGTTAGCTCACGGCCTGCGATCTCGATGGGCGCGCGTAGGGGATCGTCGTCGGGATTCTCGGGGCGGTCCTGCAGGGGGATGGTGCAGCCGAGCTGGTCGAGGTAGGCGGCCAGCTCCTGAGCGGTTTGGAACGAAGCTGGCCGGGGATAGCGTGGGTGTGCCTTTGCCATTGCGGTGCACCGGACTCCTCACCAGAAGGGGGCCCAACTGGTGCCCCATGGGTTCCACATCATGATAGGGGCCGTGTGGCTCCGCCCACGGTCCCTGCCGCGATTGGCGTTTCACGTGTCGGTGCGGGCGGTGCGAGCTGGCAGGCCCTGCTGCTGCAGCCGGCAGCGCACGCGGGAGGCGTGCGGTTCTGCCAACGAGGCTGCCATCGTCCCGGGGCCCGTTCGCTGCGCCGTCCGGCGTCTGGCACCGCCGGCGGCCCGGGCGGTCTGAAGCAGGCGGCGTTCGGGGTGACCAAGGGAAGGATGGCCCTACCGCGCAGCGGTGCGCCCGAGCTCTGGCAGATGTGCCGGGCAGTCGCCTGAAGGAGTCTACGGGGATCGGCAGTGGCCGTTGGGCGTTGCCGTTGTGAGCTCTCCGGCATGACCTTCGCACCCGCCCCTTCTTGTGGCAACGGTGTGGTGCACAAGGGGGTTGTTGCCAGGCCGTGCATGCGGCGCGAATAGTCACTGGGGGTCCTCAGTTCGCTCCGCCGCGTCGCCAGGTAGGCCTCGTATGACCGCTACGCGCGGACCGTGGATTGGAAGGAGGCGGTGGCTCGGGGTGGGCTCATTGACCGATGCCAGAAGCGGGGATAAGCTAAGTGTGGTGAGCTATCAGTTTCGGTGTGGGTTGAGCTTTCCGGTGCAGATGGTTGCGGCAGTGCCCTGTGCGAACGCGGTAGTAGCGTGCATTATTGGGGCCGCGGGCTGACCCGCGGCCGACAGGGCGTACTGCTGTTTGCGATGAGCAAAGAACCCTGAGGCCGCGGGTCTCAGGGTTTCCTTTTTGTGTGGCGAGATTTGGCTTGCGAGCGGAAAGGAGCAGGGGCCGGTCGGCTCCGGAGAGAGCAGATGCAACGTATTGAGGTCTACGACACCACGCTTCGGGACGGCACGCAGGGAGAGGGAGTGGCGTTCTCGCTACAGGACAAGATCCTGATTGCTCGCAAGTTGGACGAGCTCGGCGTTGATTACATCGAGGGAGGCTATCCCCTTTCGAATCCGAAAGACGTGCAGTTCTTCGCAGCGATTCGGCAGGAGAAGTTGAAGGACGCTACGGTGGTTGCCTTTGGCATGACAAGGCGGCGCGGGAAGCGTCCGGAAGAGGATCCTGGACTGAGGGCGTTGCTGGACGCCGAAACGCCCGTTGTCACCATTGTGGGCAAGAGCTGGGACCTGCACGTTGACGAGGTCCTGCGGGTCTCACGGGAAGAGAACCTGGCGATGATCCATGAATCGGTGTGTTATCTCAAGGAGCGGGGGCGGCGGGTGTTTTACGATGCGGAACACTTTTTCGACGGCTTTCGGGGCAACCCGGAATACGCGATCCGGACGATTCGAGCGGCTGCTGAAGGGGGGGCCGAGAGGATCATCCTTTGCGACACGAACGGCGGCAGTCTTCCGGAATGGATTCGGGCCGGTGTGGAGGCGGCTCGCGAGGCAGTCGACGTACCGCTGGGCATCCATTGCCACAACGACTGCGATCTTGCCGTGGCGAACACACTTGAGGCCGTTCGGGCGGGTGTCGTCCAGGTGCAGGGAACCATTAACGGAATCGGTGAACGTTGTGGCAACGCGGACCTGTGCAGTGTGATCGCCAATTTGCTCCTGAAGTTTGACGGATACGACCTGCTCCGTCCCAATCGGCTCCGCAAGTTGACCGAGGTGTCCCGCTTCGTCTATGAGACGGCGAACATGAACTACCGGACGAATCAGCCGTTCGTTGGAACGAGTGCCTTCGCGCACAAAGGGGGTATGCATGTGCACGCGGTGGTGAAGCGACCGGAGACGTATGAGCACATCGATCCGGCTCTGGTGGGGAACGAGCGGCGGATTCTGGTGTCCGAGCTGTCCGGTCGCTCGAATATCCTTGCAAAAACGGTGAAGATGCGGCTGGATGCGGATCCTCGCCTTGCGGAAGAGGTGTTGCGGCGGGTGTGTGAGCTGGAGAACCAGGGTTATCAGTTCGAGGCGGCGGAAGCTTCGTTCGAGCTGCTGGTGCGCCGGTTAGCGGGGCAACACATTCCCCGGTTCGAACGGATGGGCTACCGGGTGAACATCGAGGTGGAACGAGACGGCTCGATCGTAACCGAGGCTACGGTGAAGGTGCGGGTGAATGGGCGAGTGGAGCATACGGTTGCCGAGGGGGATGGGCCGGTGCACGCCCTGGACGCGGCGTTACGGAAGGCGCTGGAGCCGCACTATCCAGGGATTCGCGAGCTTCGGTTGGTGGACTATCGGGTGCGCGTGATCAACTCGCGTGCAGGCACGGCGGCGCGGGTTCGTGTGGTGATCGAGTCACGCGATCGTGACTCGGTCTGGGGGACTGTCGGTGTCGATGAGAACATTGTGGAGGCGAGTTGGGCAGCGCTGGTGGATAGCATCGAATACAAGCTTCTAAAGGATGAGCTCCGGCAGGCGGGCGCTCCGGAAGCTCCCAGGCAGACCACTCAGGATTCGCCTCAGGCTGTAGCCGGGGTCGGGGCTGACCCGGGTGATTCAGCAGAGCGCGAGCGTGAGGTGTAAGCAGCGATGTCGAACGAGGAACTTTCGCCACGCTATGAACCGGCCCAGGCCGAAGAGAAATGGTACGTCTTCTGGGAACAGCGGGGCTATTTCCAGTCCGACCCCGACGATCGGAAGCCGTTTACGATCGTGATCCCGCCGCCCAACGTAACGGGTGCCCTGCATATGGGGCATGCTTTGAACAACACGTTGCAGGACATCCTGATCCGGTGGCGGCGGATGCAGAACTTCAACGCGCTCTGGATTCCAGGCACGGATCACGCCGGGATTGCCACCCAGGCGGTGGTGGAACGGCGACTTCTGGAGGAGGAGGGCAAGACACGTCACGATCTGGGCCGGGACGCGCTCGTTCGGCGGATATGGGAGTGGAAGGACGAGTACGAACAACGGATTCTGAGCCAGTTGCGCCGCTTGGGGTGTTCGTGCGACTGGCGGCGTACGCGGTTTACTCTGGACCCCATCTGCACCCGCGCCGTGCGGGAGACGTTCTTCCGCCTCTTTGAGGACGGTCTGATTTACCGGGGCAAGCGTCTGGTCAACTGGGACACGCATCTCCAGACGGCGGTGGCGGACGATGAGATCTTCTACGAGACCGTACCGGGTCATTTGTGGGTGTTTCGCTACCCGCTCAAAGAACCCGTCGACGGCGTCCAGTACGTGGAGCTTGCCACCACTCGGCCGGAGACGATGCTGGGCGACACGGCGGTGGCGGTGCATCCGGACGACCCCCGCTACAAGAAGCTGATCGGCAAGACGGTGATTCTGCCATTGGTGAATCGGGAGATTCCAATCATTGCGGATCCCATCCTGGTGGATCCCGAATTTGGGACGGGGTGCGTCAAGGTTACACCAGCCCACGACCCCAACGATTACGAGTGTGCGTTGCGGAACGGATTGCCCATGATCAACATCCTCAACCCGGACGGAACACTGAACGGCAACGCCGGGCCTTACGCGGGGTTGGACCGTTACGAGGCGCGCAAGCGGGTCGTCGAGGACATGGAGAAGCTGGGGCTCCTGGTGGAGGTGAAGGATTACGAAGTCCAGCTTGCCCACTCAGACCGTTCGAAGACGCCGATCGAGCCCTACCTGTCCGATCAGTGGTTCGTGCGGATGGCCACGTTGGCCGAGCAGGCGATGGAGGCGGCTCGGGACGGTCGCGTGAAGTTCCACCCCGAGCGGTACGTCCGTACGTACCTCGATTGGTTGGCCGAGAAGCGGGACTGGTGCATTAGCCGGCAGCTCTGGTGGGGGCATCAGATTCCGGTGTGGACCAGACAGGTTGAGCTTTCCACCGTGCGTCAGGCGGTCGAGGAGTATTTAAGTGGCGGCTTTGACGGGCAGAATGTGGCCGCACGCCTGACGGAGACGAACAGCGGTAAGAGCTGGCGGCTGGTGGAATTGGCCGACCCTGTGGCTCTGCAAGGCGCGATCGACGAGCTGGGCCGCCTTGCGGGCCAGGGGGAGACGCGGGTCGAGATCCACGTTTGTTTGCGAGAGGATCGAGCCGAGGAGATCGGCCGCCTGGAGGCGGCCGGTTATGTGCGGGATCCCGATGTGTTGGACACCTGGTTCAGTTCCGCTCTCTGGCCCCACTCAACCCTGGGTTGGCCCGAGCGTACGCGCGATTTCGAGTACTACTATCCGACCGACGTGCTTGTTACGAGTCGCGACATCATCACCCTGTGGGTGGCACGCATGGTGATGATGGGGCTGTACAACTGCGGGAAGGAGCCGTTTCATGACGTCTATATCCATCCGAAGATCCTGGACGGCTTTGGGCAGACGATGTCCAAGAGCAAGGGCAATGGGGTGGATCCCCTGGACATCATCGCGTGTTATGGCACGGATGCGCTCCGCTTCACGCTGGCTGCCGTGACCACCGAGACTCAGGACATTCGCTTGCCGGTGGGATACCGTTGTCCCTACTGCGGGAACATCATCCCGCAGAAGCTGGAGCACCAGCGGATGAAGCCGGAGGGGGGCAAGAAACCGAGGATTCGGTGTGGCAAGTGCGGCAAGGATTTTCAGTTTTCGAGCCCCAATTTCACGCCGGATCCGGGCGAGCCGGTTGCGCTGATGGTTTCGGACAAGTTCGAATACGGCCGCAACTTTGCGAACAAGCTCTGGAACGCGGCTCGGTTCAGTCTCATGAACATGGGGGGATATGAACCGGCGCCTGTGGAATGGTCTGCGCTACCCATGGAGGACCGTTGGATTCTGGGCCGGCTGGCTTTGACGGCGGAGCGGGTCACGGAGGCGTTGGGGGCGTTCCGGTTCAGCGAAACGGCCCGGCTACTGTATGAGTTTGTCTGGGGCGAGTTCTGCGACTGGTACCTGGAGATGGTGAAGGAGAGGTTGAGGTGTGCTGAGGAGCGTCCGGTGGCCCAGCGGGTGCTCGCAGCGGTTCTCGACGGCGCGGTTCGCCTGCTCCATCCGATTATTCCTTTCGTCACAGAGGAAATCTGGCAGGCGATGGCCCAGCGTTGCCCGCGGCGTGGGGTACCGCAGCCGCAGGAGGTTGCAGAATCGGTTATGATCTCGCCCTGGCCGCAGTACGACCGGGGCTGGATTGACACCAGGCTGTTCGAGCAGTTTGAGGCTGTACAGCAGGTGATCCGGGCGGTTCGAAACATCCGTAGTCTGTTCCGCTTGCAGCCACGCCAACCTGTTACTGCCCTCCTGAAATCCTCCACCGAGATGGTGCCGGTCTTCGAGGCATTGCGCCGCCACATTGTCCGCCTGGCGAGTCTTTCGGAGCTGGTCATCGGCACAGACCTGGAGCGGCCGGCTGACTCGGCGGCGGAAGTAGGGGCCGAGTGGGAGTTGTATGTCCCGTTGTCGGGGTTGATCGATCGTCAGCAGGAGATTCGGAGGTTGGAGAAGCGACGCGATGAACTGACCCGTATCGTGCAGTCGGTGCGCAAGAAGCTGACCAACGAGGAGTTTCTCACCAAGGCGAGGCCGGAGGTCGTAGAAAAAGAGAAGGAGCGGGCTCGGGAACTGCACCAGCAGCTCGAAGCCTTGGTTCGTGTTCTCGACGACCTCAAACGGGTCTCCGATGCCGGTCATCCGGCTGGCCCGTCCCGCTAGAGCCAGCGGCTGCATCACCAGAGTTCGCGTGGCGGGTTTCTATAATGGGGAGTTCTTTCTGACGCTTGAGTCCGCGACTGGTCGTCGATTGGTTCAATCTTCGCAGAGCTTCCGAGGCAAGCCATGGTGGGTGGAACCGGCGTGCGCAGACTAGGTATTCTTGTCGGGGGTGGTCCGGCCCCCGGGATCAATGGGGTGATCGCCGCAGCTACGATCGAAGCGATCAACAATGGCATGGAGGTGTTTGGCTTTTACGAGGGGTTCAAATACCTGGCCCAGGGGGACGCGACTCGGTATCGGAAGTTGTGTATCGACGACGTGACCGGAATTCACCTGAAGGGGGGGTCGATCCTGGGCACTTCTCGCCACAACCCCACCAAGGTTCCGGCGGAGATGCATAACGTGCTTGGTACCTTGAGGGGGCTGGGAATCGACGCTCTTATCACCATTGGCGGTGATGACACAGCATACAGTGCCAGCCAGGTGTATGCGGCTGCCAGCGGGTCGATCCGGGTGGCACATGTTCCGAAGACGATCGACAACGACCTACCGTTGCCCGGTTCCGCACCGACCTTCGGATTCGAGACGGCGCGGCACTACGGCGTGATGCTGGCGCGGAACCTGGCCGAAGATGCCAAGACCACCAGGCGGTGGTACATCGTAGTGAGCATGGGACGAGCGGCGGGTCATCTTGCCCTGGGGATCGGCAAGGCGGCCGCTGCCACGCTCACCATCATTCCAGAGGAATTTCGGGACCAGCCTGTGACGGTCGGCAAGGTCTGCGACATCATCCTTGGGTCGATCATTAAGCGGCGGAGTATGGGCGACCATTATGGGTTGGCGATCCTGGCGGAAGGCTTGATCCAGGCGATCGGGGTGGAGAGGTTGAAGGAAGCCGTCGGTGGTGAGGAAGAGCTTCGCCGGTACGGTAGGCTGGAGCGCGATCCCCATGGGAACCTGCGTCTCGGTGAGATCGCCTTTGGTCGCCTGATTCGGGAGCAGCTTGAGCAGCGGCTGAAAGAACTGAACTTGAATGTGAGCATGATCTCCCAGAACTTGGGATACGAGTTGCGCTGTGCCGATCCGATTCCCTTCGATGCGGAGTACACCCGTGATCTCGGTTACGGTGCCGTTCGGTTCATTCTGTCCGAAGAGGCTACGAAGTTCGGCGCGATCATCAGCATTCTTGGGGGGGCCATGACCCCGTTGAAGTTCGACGAGATGCTGGACCCTGAGACCAAACGGATGCGGACGCGGAAGGTAAACGTCGACGGGGAGGCGTACCGGTGCGCCCGCAGCTACATGATTCGGCTCGAGCCGGCGGATTTTGAGATCCCTTCGCGGCTAGCACGGCTGGCGGAGGTGGTCGGGATGACCCCGGAGCAGTTTAAGCAGCGGTTCGCCTATGTGGCCCAGTCCTAGCCGGCAAAACGCCGCACACGCGCCTGGGCCGTTTCTCCTGTCCGCAAGGGGAAAGGGGCCGATCCGGACGTAGTCGGTCTGGCGCGACGTTGCCACGCGGTGAGGCGACTGTGGTGAACGGCGGTGCCCGCGTCCAACAGCAGCGCAGAAGCGCCTGGGATCTGAGCTTGCTGCGCTGGAGGTCTGCGATTGGGGGCCACGTCGTCTGGCCCGATGTTCGCCGTAACCGTGCTGGCATTTGCAGGGGCGGCGTGGGGAAGAGCCACTGCTTGACAGGGGGCACGTGAGGGTGAGCACGGATCAGCGCAAGACGTTCCTGGAAGACTTTCGCACCTTCTTCCTGCGCGGGTTGGTGTTCCTTCTGCCCCCGGTATTGACCGTCTGGATCCTCGTGCAGGTATGGCTACTGTTTAACCATTACGTGGGTGAGCCGGTCAACACCGGGATTCGGTACGTGGTTGCCTGGGTGATCAACGATGCACGAACTACCGTGGCCCCAGACGAAGCGCCCAGGTATCGGTACATCCGCAAGGTGGATGTGTGGGTTCCCGCCGAGGTGGCGTGGGTGGTTGCTGCGAAGGAGGCGGTGGCGGGACTGCCCGAGGATCCCAACCAACGGGACCAGATCCTCCAAGAAGCACTGCAGCGCAGTGACTTCCCCACGTCCGTAATTGGCGTCTACGAGCGCTATGTGTACTACCAGTACTTCCTCCCCTATCACCTCTCCTTTGCCGGTTTGATCGTCACCCTAGTCGGCGTCTACTTCGCCGGCCGCCTGTTGGCCACCTTCTTCGGCACCACCCTGTGGGCATTGACCGAGCGTGCTCTCTTTGGCGTTCCGCTGGTCCGTTCGGTGTATCCCCATGTGAAGCAGTTCGTGGAGTTCCTGCTGAGTGAGCGGTCCCGGGAGTACAACCGGGTGGTGGCGATCGAGTACCCCCGCAAAGGGATCTGGTCCATTGGCCTGGTGACGGGAGCGGGGATCCGGGAACTTGAGGAGGCAACCGGAGAGGAGTATGTCACCGTCTTCGTGCCCTACACCCCCTGGTCAGTGGCCGGATATGCGGTGGAACTTCCCCGCGATGAGGTGATTGACCTGAACATAAGCGTTGACGAGGCATTGCGGTTTATTGTGACCGGCGGGGTGCTCAAGCCGAAGTTCAGTCCGCTTACTGCGGCCGGCGAGCACCGACGCAGGACGGTGGAAGCGATCACGAGCAGGCGGCGGTCGGTCCGACGAGACACGCTCCGCGTCGGAACACGGGGGAGCAAGCTGGCGCAGGCCCAGACGGCCTACGTCGTGGAGCTGCTGCGAAGGGTGGCTCCGGAGATCGATTTCGAACTGGTCGTGATCCGTACGCGCGGGGACCGGGTTCAGGACCGCGAGCTTGCCGAAATCGGTGGCACGGGCGTCTTCACTCGCGAGCTCCAGCACGCTTTGCTCGACAATCGCATTGACCTGGCCGTGCACAGTTTCAAGGATCTGCCGACCACGCGGGTGGACGGTCTAACGATTGCTGCCGTGCCCCCGCGCGAGCTGCCCTTTGATGTGCTCGTTACCAGGTCAGGGTGCCGGCTGCACGAACTTCCCGAGGGGGCAATTGTGGGAACGGGCAGCCTGCGCCGCCAGGCGCAGCTTCGTCGGCTGCGGCCCGACCTGCAGATGATGCCGATTCGGGGCAACATCGACACGAGGTTGCGAAAGCTGGATGAGGGCGAGCAGGGTTTGCAGGCCGTCGTTCTGGCCTTTGCCGGGTTACGCAGACTGGGCTTGGAGGAGCGGATCACGCAGATTCTGACGGCGCGTGAGATGCTCCCGGCTCCGGCCCAGGGCGCCCTGGCCGTGGAATGCAGGATGGAGGACGCGGAAGTGATCGAGATCGCCCGGCTGGTTGATGATCCCTGGTCCCGCGTGGCGGCTTATGCTGAGCGTAAGGTCTTACAGCACCTGGGGGGCGGCTGCCATGCTCCCATGGGGGCGCTTGCGGAAGTCACGAGCAACGGTCTGACCCTGTGCGCCGCCGTCTTCTCTGCCGATGGCCAGGTCGCGGTGATCGACCGGTTGCGCGGCCCTGTCCGGGACGCCGATCGGCTGGCACAGGCGCTGGCGGAGAAACTGATCAGGCAGGGCGCGGACGAGTTGCTCCGCGCGGCCGAGCAACGCCCCTCTTAGCCCGGTGTGCGGCCTTACCATTCCTTGTACGGCCGGATGAGCCGGTCGTACGCGAACGGGGGGAGCAATCGGAGCAGCCGGACGAACAGCGCCATTTGCCAGGGGAAATCGAACGTACGCCGTTTACGCGCGATCGCGTTCGCAATCTTTCGGGCCGCCACGTCCGCGTCCATGAGGAAGGGCATGTAGAACTTGTTCTTCGCGGTCATGGGGGTGCGTATGAAGCCGGGCGAGACGGTGGTCACATAGATTCCAAACGGACGGAGTTCCACGCGCAGCCCCTCAAGTTGCACGCGCAACGCGGCCTTGGTCGCACAATACGTGCTGCTGTATGGAAATCCCCGGTAGCCTGCCAGACTGCTGATGCCGACGATATGTCCGAAGCGCCGATCGAGCATTTCCGGCAACACGGCTCCGATCGCGTAGATCGCCCCCAGCACATTCACCCGGTAGAGCAACTCTACTCGGTCCACGTCGAACTTTGTCGCTTTTACCGGGTCGCCCACGCCCGCGTTGGCGATGAGCAGATCGATTGGCCCTAGTTCCTGGCGGACGCGATCGATTGCCTCTCGGACTTGTCGGCGGTCGCTAACGTCGCAGGGAGCAATCACGGCGCGCGCCCCCATTTTCTCTACCTCACGGGCCACCTGCTCGAGCCGATCTTGACGGCGCGCGAGCAGGCCGACGTGGCAGCCGCGCCCGGCAAGTTCCAGAGCCAATGCTTCTCCAATGCCGGAAGAGGCGCCGGTGATCGCGGCCGTCTTGTACGGAAAGCTTGTTGCTTGGGCCATACGTGAGCTCGTTCGTCTCTGACGCTGCTTGCACCGGAGCCGATCGCACCGGATTGCCTGGTCCGGCGGAGCCAACACCCAATGAAAGAATCTTAGGCTCGCCCTCACCGGTCGTAAGGGGGAGACGGGCCGCTCGACCAGCGGTCATCCTGTGCACGCGGACGCGTGCTGAACGAGAACCCCCGCACGGCCTATCCCGGCGGTTGCAAGCAACAGCGTCGCCGTGCTATCCTGCGATTCGATACGGTGGCGAGCCATGGTTCGGAGGAGGGCGAGGAATGGCTGTGCGCAACGCGGATTCGGAACAACGATGGCGCTGGTACAGACGATCGCTGGCCGAGATGTGGACCGTGTTAGCGGTCTGGGCACTGGCGGGCGTATGGACCATTGCGGTCTCCTTCGCACTTGGCCTCCGCGTTCGCCCTGAGCAACTCTCCTTTC
>Ga0256839_1001571_pt1 | contig 27439 bp, 23 predicted proteins | sample 354166metaG_FD_185968 | JGI IMG/M metagenome (GOLD analysis project Ga0256839, IMG submission 185968) | Hydrothermal vent microbial communities from Mid Atlantic Ridge, Atlantic Ocean - 354-166 | ecosystem: Environmental > Aquatic > Marine > Hydrothermal vents | place: Atlantic Ocean: Mid... | reverse complement strand
AGCTCGAAATGGCCCTGCGCCACATTGCCGGCTCGGGCCGGGGGGTGTTGCTCTACATGCGCCAGGAGGGGCGGGGCATCGGCCTGCTCCACAAGCTCCAGGCCTACGCCCTGCAGGACCGGGGGCTCGACACGGTGGAGGCCAACACGTGCTTGGGCTTCCCGGCCGACATGCGCGATTACGCCGTCTGTGCCCGCATTTTGGAGGACTTGGGCATTTCCCGCGTGCGCCTGCTGACGAACAACCCACAGAAGATTGCCTCTCTCCAGGAATACGGCATCGAAGTGGTGGAGCGCATCCCCCTGGTGGTGACGCCGGGCGCGGAGAACCACTTCTACTTGGCCACCAAACAGCGCAAGCTGGGCCACCTGATGGGGCTCGATGTGGAAACGGGGTGAACACGGAGGCACGACATGGGCACCACCTTCGAGGGCACGTTGGTCGGCACGGGGCTGCGCGTGGCCATTGTGGTCTCGCGCTTCAACGAGTTCATCACGCGGCAACTGCTGGAGGGCGCCTTGGACGGGTTGAGGCGCCACGGCGTGGCCGCGGAGGACGTGGACGTGGCCTGGGTGCCCGGGGCCTTCGAGATTCCCCTGGTGGCCCAGCGCCTGGCCCGCAGCAACAAGTACGACGCCCTCATCTGCTTGGGCGCCGTGATTCGCGGGGCCACGGCCCACTTCGACTACGTGGCCGGCCAGGCGGCCGCGGGAGTGGCGAATGTGGCCGTGCAGGCAGGGGTGCCCGTGGTTTTCGGCATCCTCACCACTGACACCGTGGAACAGGCCATCGAGCGGGCGGGCACCAAGGCCGGCAACAAGGGCTACGAGGCTGCGCTGGCCGCCATCGAAATGGCCACCCTGATGCGCCAGCTCCCGTGATCCCCGCGAGCTGCGTCAGGCGCTGAAGGCCCCTTCGCCGCCGGGGTCCAGCCAGTGGAGGGTGTGCATGAAGCGGCGGGTGCGCGTCTCGCACCGCACCAACAGGGAGTGGGTTTCCGCCCACGTCCCCCGGTAGACGACGCCGTCCAGGAGGGGGCCGTCGGTGATGCCCGTGGCGGCGAAGAAAATATCGCAGCCCTTCACCATGTCGTCACACCGCACGATGCGCTTCACGTCGAGTCCGGCCGCCTCGACCGCGCGCAGCTCGGCCTCGCTCTGGGGCGCCAGGCGCCCCAACATGCCGCCGCCGAGGGCCTTCACCGCGCAGGCCGCGATCAGCCCTTCGGCCACGCCGCCGATACCCATGAGGGCGTCCACCTTGCCGTCGCCCAGGGCGGCCATGACCGCGCCGGCGATGTCGCCGTCAATGCGCAGCATCACCCGGGCGCCGGTGGCCCGGATCTCCCAGATCAAATTGCGGTGGCGCCGGCGGTCGAGCACGAAGACCACCAAGTCGCGCACTGACTTCTGGGTGACGCGGGCGATGAGGGCCAGTGTCCAGGCCACGGGCGCGTCCAAGCACTCGGGCACCAGCGCGGGGGCTACGTCGGGCCCCACCACCAGCTTCTCCATGTAGATGGCCGGCCGGGGCCGCCACATGCTCCCCTTGGGGGCCACGGCCACCACCGAAATGGCCCCCGGGCGCCCTTGGGCCACGAGGCGCCGGCCGTCGATGGGGTCCACCACCACGTCCACCGCAGGACCTTCCCCGCTGCCCACGGCGCTGCCGGTGCTCAGAGCCGACGGCGCCCCCAACTTCTGCTCCTCGCCGACGATCACCGAGCCGTTCACCTCCAGGGCGTTCAGCACGGCGTACATGGCCTCCGTGGCCGCGCGGTCCGCCTCCTCGGGCCGGCCCATGCCCATGAAGCGGCCGGCGGCCAGGGCGGCTGCCTCGGTGGCCCGCACGAAGTCCAGGCCCAGGTTGCGCTTCGGCATTGCCTCGGCGTTGGCCATGTCATGTTCTCCCGTCGCGCTCTGACACCTGTTCCACCCACAGGACCGCGGCCAGCTCGCGGCCCAGGACGATCTCCTGGCGCCCCTTGCGCAGGCGGAGGGGGCCGTTGAAGGGGGCTTGGGCCACAAACTCCAGCTCCGCCCCCGGCTTCAGGCCCAGCTCTCCCAGGTAGCGCAACTTGTCCACGTCGTGGGTGCGCACCCTGCTCACGCGCACGGTGCAGCCCGGCTCCAACTCCACAAGGCACACGTCGTTCAGCACGGGCATGGTGCCGTCCGGGGCGGGGATGGGTTCCCCGTGGGGACAACGAGTAGGGTGGCCGGTCAACTCGTCGATGCGCTCCTCCAAGTCGGCGTTGAGGCCGTTCACGAAGACATCGGCCAAGTCGTGGGTCTCCTCCCACCCGAAGCGCATCACCTCCACGAGGAAGACCTCGGCCAGCCGGTGACGGCGGATGATGGGCAGGGCCACCTGCTCGCCGGCGCGCGTCAGCCGCACGCCTCGGTAGGGCTCATGCTCCACCAGGCCGGCCTCCCTCATGCGGCGCAACATGCGGGAGACGGCCTGCGGGGAAATCGCCAGGTGCAACTCCAACAGCGAGGGGGAGACGAAGTCGTAATCCTGCTGGAGCCGGAAAATCTCAGCAGCGTACCGCTGCATGGCTTCGGTGATCTCTCGGTCCGGGGTAGCCATTCCTCAACCTTGTTCAATTTTTCACATAACCCTGGTTGATACCGGGCTCTCAACGAGGGTGCTTGATTGCCTCACACTTCCACTGTATACTCTTTGGTGAAAGTTGACAAATTTAGTCAACAATGGGCCCTGGCCGCACCGGTGCGGGGAGAGCTCGGAGGTTGGTGGTAAGACTTTACCAAAAGGACTTGCATTGTCAAGTACACTTGGAGGCGTTGCATGTACACGAAGCAGCACTTCTCTCCTCTTCTTCTGCTGCTGGGAAGTGTGGTGGTGTTCTTCCTAAGCGCATGTGGCGGTGAACTGGCCACGTCGTCCCGGCCGACGCCGGTCGCCGGGAGAGAGACGCCGGACGTCGGTGCGTCCGACGACACCGACGCGCAGCTCGCCGAGGCGGTGGCCCAACTCTACGAAATACAAGGCCATTTGATCACCAGCCAAGAGCTCCGAGGACGACAGCAGCTCCCGGTCGCCTCGGCCCATGCCGCCCACCCACAGTCCGAGCTCTTCTCCCTCGTGAAGGACGATCTGGCTGCCGCCCAACCGGGAAGCGACACCCGCCTTCTCGAGAGGCTCCAGCCCTTGCCCGAAATCGTGGGCGATCCAGGTGCATCGACCGACGAGGTGCGGTCTGCCTATGAAGCGGCCTTTGCGGCCATCGAGGAGGCCGCTGTTGTCCTGGCGGGAGAGAAGCTGCAGGAGCCGGCTTTCCTCGCCAGTGTGATCATCGCCCTGCTGGAGAGCACGCGCCGGGAGTACCGGGAGTCCATCGACAACGGCACAGTTGTCAACCTGGAAGAATACCAGGACGCCTACGGGTACTTGGTGGTCGCCCGCCGGCTCTTCCAGCACATTGCCGACGACGTGCGGGAGGACGACGTTGGGGAATACTTCAACGTCACCGAAGCCTTCGACAGGCTGGGCTCCCTGCTGCCGGCCACGGCATCGCCGCCCACGCCGCCGGCCGACCCAGCCCTGGTCTCCACCGAGATCAAAACCATCCAAGCCGAGCTGGCCGAAATCTTCGGCATTGGGCAGCGCCAACAGACGCCCGCTGAGATTCTCGCCTTCACCTACGACCAACTGGAAAGGGCCGTGGCCGCATATGAGGCGGGCAACACCGACGAGGCGTATGAGCTGGCCTCCGCCGCTTATCTCGACGGGTTCGAGCGCCTGGAAAAATACTTGGAAGCCGCCAATTACACCGACTTGGTGGGAGCACTTGAGGTTCAGTTCCAGCAGTTGCGCGATAAGATCGAGGACGGTGCCCCTGTGGACGAGCTCCGGGCTCTCCAGCGGGACATCGAGGCCGACCTGGAAAAAGTCGCCGAGGCCTTGAGACTGAAATAAATGGCCCGAAAGCCCGGCATCGCCACGGGGAGCCGACTAAACACCACAACAACAAGGAGGCACATCTATGAGTCGCCACATCGCGAAGGTGATGTTCGCTGTCCTGGGCTGGTTGCTCGTCGCCTGCGCGTCGGCAGCTCAGCCCACACCGCAGGCTGCTCCGGCGGACGAGGCGCAGGGCGCCGCTGAGCCCGTGCGCCAGGTGGAAGGTGCCACGCCTCAGACGTTGACCATCTACTCGGGGCGCAGCGAGAACTTGGTGGGCCCCATCATCGAGCAGTTCCGGGAGGCCAGCGGCATCGACGTGCAGGTGCGCTGGGGCAAGACGGCCGAGCTGGCCGCAACCCTGCTGGAGGAGGGCGCCAACAGCCCGGCCGACATCTTCTTCGCCCAGGACCCCGGCGGCTTGGGCGCCGTGGCCGGGATGTTGGCCCCGCTGCCTGAGGACATCCTGGAGCGGGTGGACCCCCGCTTCCGCGACCCCGAGGGGCGCTGGGTGGGCATTTCCGGCCGGGCGCGCGTGATCGTCTACAACACCGAGCGGGTGCGCCCCGAGGACTTGCCCGATGACTTGTGGGGCTTCACCGACCCGACGTGGAAGGGGCGCATTGGCTGGGCCCCCACCAACGCCTCCTTCCAGACGATGGTGACGGCCATGCGGGTCGCCTGGGGCGAGGAGAAAACCCGCCAGTGGTTGGAGGGCATTTTGGCCAACGAGCCAAAGGTTTACGAGAAGAACACCCCCATTGTGGCCGCCGCCGGCGCGGGGGAGATCGACGTGGGCTTCGTGAACCACTACTACCTCTACCGCTTCCTCCAGGAGGAGGGGGAGAGCTTTCCGGCCAGGAACTACTTCCTCCCCGGGGGAGGGCCGGGCTCGTTGGTGATGGTGGCCGGCGCCGGCGTGCTCGAGTCGTCGGCCAACAAGGAGGCGGCGTACAAGTTCCTGCGCTTCATGCTCTCCCCTGTGGCCCAACAGTACTTCGCCACCCAGACCTTCGAGTACCCACTGGTCGAAGGTGTGCGCACCCACCGGGAGCTGCCTCCCCTGAGTGAACTGAACGTCATCCAGATCAACTTGGCCGATTTGGCCGACCTCCAGGGAACAGTTCGGTTGCTCAGCGAGGTAGGAGCGTTACCGTAACATGGCAGAACTCACCATCACCCGCAGCAGAACACGCTCGTTCGGCAGGGGAGCCCGGCCTGGCCGGGTTCCCCTGCCCGCGTCCTGGATGACCTTGGCCCTCTGGGGCCTGGCCATCATGGTGGCCGGAGCCGTCTTGCTGCCCACGACGTACCTGTTGGTCCGCACGCTGGACGCGGGCACGGCTGCCTGGGGCCTGGTGTTTCAGGCCCGCACGGCACAGATTCTGGGGCGCACGGCCTGGCTGGCGTTGACGGTCACCGTGGCCTCTGCCGCCATCGCCGTCCCGCTGGCGTGGCTCACCGTGCGCACCGACCTGCCCTTCCGCCGGCTGTGGGCCGTGCTCACCGCCCTGCCCTTAGTGATCCCCAGCTACGTGGGCGCCTACCTGGTCGTGGCCGCCCTGGGCCCACGCGGCATGGTCCAGCAGTGGTTGGAGGAGCTCGTTGGCATCTCGCGCCTGCCCGACATCTACGGCTTTCCGGGGGCGCTGTTGGTGCTCACTATGCTGAGCTACCCCTACACCCTGCTCATCGTGCGGGCCGCGCTGCTGCGCTTGGACCCGGCCCTGGAGGAGGCGTCGCGCAGCCTGGGGTACGGCCCGTGGACCACCTTCTGGCGGGTCACGCTGCCCCAGTTGCGGCCGGCCCTGGCGGCGGGCAGCCTGTTGGTGGCCCTCTACACGCTGCGCGACTTCGGCGCGGTCTCCATCATGCGCTACAACACCTTCACCCGCGTCATCTACATTCAATACCAATCCACCTTCGACCGGGCGGCGGCGGCAGCCCTCTCCCTGGTGCTGGTGGCCCTCTCCTTGGGAGTGCTGGTCCTGGAAGTGCGCACCCAACGGCGGGCGCGCTACCACCGGAGCAGGGGGAAGAGCGCGCGCGCCCGGCCCGTGACCCGCCTAGGCCCCTGGCGCTGGCCGGCGCTCCTCTTCTGCGCGACAGTGGTCAGCGTCTCCCTGGTTTTGCCGGCCGGCGTGCTCCTGTACTGGCTGGTGCGCGGGCTGCGGGCGGGCCAGGAGCTCACCCCGCTGTGGCTGGCCACGCGGAACTCCGTCCTCGCCTCCGGCGCGGCAGCCGTGGCCACCCTTGTGGCCGCGTTGCCGGTGGCCGTGCTGAACGTGCGCCGGCCCGGCCGGCTGAGCCACCTGGTGGAACGGCTCACCTACACCGGCTTCGCGCTGCCGGGCGTGGTGATCGCCCTGGCCCTCGTCTTCTTCGGCGCCCGCTACGCCCGCCCCCTCTACCAGACGCTGCCCATGCTGATCTTCGCTTACGTCATCCTCTTCTTGCCCCAGGCCGTGGGCGCCGTGCGGGCCTCGCTGCTCCAAGTGCATCCCAGCCTCGAGGAGACGGCCCGCAGCCTCGGCCGGCGGCCGTGGCAGGTCTTCACCACCATCACAATGCCCCTCGTGTGGCCTGGGGCTGCCGCGGGCATGGGGTTGGTCTTCCTCACCACCATGAAGGAACTCCCTGCCACCCTCATCCTGGGCCCCTTGGGCTTCAAGACCCTGTCCACTCTGGTCTGGTCCGCGGTGTCCGAGGCCTTCTTCGCACAGGCCGCGGCGCCGGCCCTGCTGTTGATCCTCGTCTCGTCGGTGCCCATGACTCTCTTCATCCTGAAAGAGCACGGGGAAGAAACATGAACCACATCACCGCAGTTCAGTGCACACGCCTGACGAAATTCTTCGGCGAGATCCGCGCCGTGGAGAACTTGGAGCTGGCCGTCCAACAGGGCGAAATCCTGGCGCTGCTGGGCCCCAGCGGCTGCGGCAAGACCACTGTCCTGCGGCTCATCGCGGGGTTCGAGGTGCCCGATGCCGGCCGGGTGGAGATCGGCGGCCGGCTGGTGAGCGGGCCGGGGGTCTTCCTGCCGCCGGAACGGCGCCGGGTGGGCATGGTCTTTCAGGACTACGCCCTCTTCCCCCACATGACGGTGGCCGAGAACGTGGCCTACGGGCTCGGGCGGGGAAAGGGCCAGGCAGCGCGGGTGCGGGACATGCTCGCCCTCGTGGACCTGGGCGACGTGGCGGACCGCCTGCCCCACGAGCTCTCCGGCGGCCAGCAGCAGCGGGTGGCCCTGGCACGGGCCCTCGCCCCCCGGCCCGACGTGTTGCTGTTGGACGAGCCCTTCTCCAACTTGGACGCCGGCCTGCGGAAGCAGGTGCGCGAGGAGGTGCTGGACATCCTGAAGGCCACGGGCACCACGGCCATTCTGGTCACGCACGACCAGGAGGAAGCCCTCTTCATGGGCGACCGGGTGGCCATCCTCAACGCCGGCCGGCTGGAGCAGGTGGGCACGCCGGAGGAGATCTTCCACCACCCGGCCACCCGCTTCGTGGCCGAGTTCATGGGCCACACCGGCTTCCTGCCGGCCCGGGTGACCGCCGACGGGCTGGAGACGGAGTTGGGCTTCCTGCCCCAGCGCCTCCCCTTGCCCCCCGGCACCCAAGTGGATATGCTGGTGCGTCCCGACGACCTCACCCTCCGGCCAGACCCCACGGGAACCGCGCGCGTGGAGCGCCGCATCTTCCAGGGAATGCACCACCTCCACCGGGTAGTGCTCCCCTCGGGCAGAACCGTCCACTGCCTGACCCTGCACACCGAGCACTACGCGCCCGGCACCCGGGTGCGGGTCGAGTTGACCCCAGGCCACGCGCTGACCTGTTTCCAGAACGGGCTGGCCGTGGGCGCGGAGGAAGACGAGCATCATGTCCCAAACGCCGCTGCGACCGCGGTCATGTGGCCGGAATACTCGCGTTGAAGTTGTGGGACGAACGTGCTATACTCCGACGCGTCCACAATGAGGCCAGCAAGGGGGAAGACGATGGCCCACCGCGTTCGGTTCTACACCCGGCCCGGCTGCTCCCTGTGCCGGCGGGCCGTGCCCATTCTGGAGCGCTTGGCCTCCCAAGGGCTCATCGAGTGGGAAGCCGTCAACATCGAGGACGACCCTGACCTGCTCCGCCAGTACGCCGACCGCATTCCCGTGGTGGAGGTGGAAGGGCGGGGTGTGCTGGCCGGCCGGGTGAGCGAGTACCGCCTCCGCCGCCTGCTCGGCGGAGAACCGTGAGCGAGCCCGATGATTGTCACGTGGAATTACCGGGACCGGGATACTTTCATCCAGCGGCTGGACCCGCGCACGCGCATCATCTTCTTCATCTGCGCCACCTTCGCCATCATCCAGACGTGGGACCTGCGCATCCTCCTGGGGTGGCTGGCGCTTACCGCCCTGGCCTTCGTCACGTCCAAAGTGACCTGGCAGGAGACGCGGCGCTTCTGGCTCTTCGTGCTCCCCCTGGTCTCGTTCCTCGTGTTCATCACGGCCATCACGGGGCGCGGTGGCGTGGAGGCCTACCAGGTGGAGCACGTCATCTACGCCCGGCGATTCACCCTTCCCCTGCTGGGCGAACGCCTCTTCGACGTGAGCGCCGAACAACTCCTCTACGCGGCCGGCCAGTTCGTGCGGATGCTCAGCATGGCGGCCATGGGCTTGCTGGTCACCTTCACCATCCACCCGGCCCACTACGGCGTGACCTTCCGCCGGCTGGGGCTGAACGACAAGTTCGCCGTGGCCACCGACCTGGCCTTCCGGCTGGTGCCCACCGTGGCCCACGACTTCCAAGTGACCCTGGACGCCCAGCGGGCCCGGGGGTACGAGCTGGAGCGGCGGGCCGGCGTGAGCCTGGTGCAGCAAATTCGCAACTTGGCCCCGCTCATCATCCCGGTGACTATCGGCACCCTGCTGCGCGGCGAGGAGATCGTGGACGCCATGGACCTGCGCGCCTTCGGGGCCGTGCCCCGCCGCACTTGGATCGTGGAGCTCCGCTACCGGCCGGCCGATTACGCGGTGCTGGCCGTGGCCTTTGGCGCGCTGGTGCTCACCACGTGGGCCAACGTCGTCGGCCTGACGGACCTGTGGGTGCCCGGTTTCCTGCTCGGGTAGGTCGAACACGCGGGTGTCCCCCATGCTCTTCCCCGAAACCCTGGTGGTGATGCGAGGTGGTGGCGACTTGGCCACCGGCGCTGCCCTCCGGCTCAAGCGGGCCGGCTTTCCTCTCGTGATCTTGGAACTTCCCCGCCCCCTCGTCGTGCGCCGGGCCGTGGCGCTTGCCGGCGCCGTGCTCGCGGGCACCGTGGACGTGGAGGGGCTCCGCGGGCAGCGCGTCCGTTCGCCCCAGGAGGCCCTGACGCTGGCACGCGAGGAGGCCACCGTGCCCGTCCTCGTGGACCCCGCCGGCCGGAGCCTGAGAGCCCTCAAGCCCGTGGTCCTCGTGGACGCCCGCATGGCCAAGCGCAACGTGGACACGTCGCCGGCACAAGCTCCCCTCGTCGTGGCCTTGGGGCCGGGCTTCGAGGCCGGCCGTGACTGCCACGCCGTGGTGGAGACGAACCGGGGCCACTTCCTGGGCCGCGTCTACTGGCAAGGCCACGCCGAACCCGACACCGGCACGCCCGGCCCCGTGGCCGGCCGCGGGGCCGAACGGGTGCTGCGGGCGCCCGTGGACGGCACTGTGCGCGCCCACGCCGAGATCGGCGACCGCGTGCGGGCCGGCGACGTGGTGGCCGAAGTGGCCGGCGTGCCTGTCCGCGCCCCCTTCGCCGGCGTGGTGCGGGGGCTCATCGCCGACGGCACGCCCGTGCGGGCCGGCCTGAAGATCGGCGACGTGGACCCCCGTGGCCGGCGGGACCACTGCTTCACCGTCTCCGACAAGGCGCTGGCCGTGGGCGGCGGCGTCCTGGAAGCCGTGCTCACCTGGCTCAACCGCCGGGATAACAGAGGAGGCAACCGGTGAACTTGGCCCAGGCCCTGCGCGTGGGCCGCAAGGCCGTGGTCACCTTCGTGGGCGGCGGCGGCAAGACCACGGCCATGTTCCGCCTGGCCGACGAACTGGCTGCCCGTGGGTGGCGCGTCATCTCCACCACCACCACCCGCCTCTTCGAGGCCCAAGCCGCCCAAGCGCCCGCCATCGTCTCCACAGACGCCCTGGAAACCCTTCCGGCCCGCTTGGAGGCCCACGGCCACGTGCTCGTGGCCGCCCCGCCGACGGGCGACGCCAAGAGGCTGGGCATCGCCCCCGAGCTGGCGGACGCACTGGCGGCCCGGCCGGACGTGGACGCCGTCATCGTCGAGGCGGACGGCAGCCGCCGGCGCCCCTTCAAGGCGCCGGCCCACTTCGAGCCCGTGGTGCCGGCCTCGACCACCCACCTGGTCCCCGTGGTAGGCGTGGACATCGTCGGTCGGCCCCTCGACGAAAACCACGTCCATCGCCCGGAGCGGGTTACGGCCCTCACGGGCGCGCCGCGCGGCACGCCCGTGAGGGCCGAGCTCGTGGCCCGCGTGCTGGCCCATCCGCTGGGAGGTGCCAAGGGGCGCCCGGTTGGCGCCCGCCTGCTCCCGCTGATCAACCGCGTCGAGCGGCCGGAGCACTTCGCGGCAGCCCGCGAGCTGGCCGGCCTGCTCCTGGCCCGCGAGAACGTTGACGGCGCGCTCATCGCCGCCGTGCGGGGCGAGCCGCCGGTCCACGAAGTGTGGGAGCGCGTGGCCGGCATCGTGCTGGCCGCCGGCCGCGCCACGCGGTTCGGGGCCACTAAGCAGCTCCTGCCGTGGCGGGGCACCACGATGGTAGGCCACGTGGCCGACGTGGCGTTGCAGGCCGGCCTCTTCCCCGTGATCGTCGTCGTCGGCCACGAGGCCGACCGCGTGGCCGAGGCCGTGGCCAACCGGCCTGTCCGCGTGGTGTTCAACCCCGAGTACGCCGGCGGCCAGAGCACTTCGGTGCGCCGGGGCGTGGAGGCCCTGCCCGACTCCTGCGGCGCGGCCGTCTTCCTCCTCGCCGACCAGCCGGGCATCACGCCCGACGTCATCCGCCGGCTCGTGCAGGCCCACCGGCAGACCTTGGCCTCCATCATTGTGCCCACCTACGACGGCAGGCGGGGCAACCCCGTGCTCTTCGACCGCGCCCTCTTCGCCGACATTCAAACCCTGGCCGGTGACACGGGCGGGCGGGCTCTCTTCGAGCGCCACCGCGACCGCCTCCTCCGCGTGCCCGTCGAGGAGCCGGCCATTCTTCAGGACATCGACACGCCGGAGGACTACCGCAGCGCCGTCGGCGCCGAAGGCCTGTGAGGGCCAACATCGCCGAAAAAAGAGCGCGGCCGCCCCTGTTAGGACGGCCGCGCCTCACGGGAGAAACGGCACTGCGGCGCTACTGTTCTATGATGCTGATGCTGACTTGGCCTCCTTGGGCATCGACGGAGATCATGTAGGTCTTCCCATCCTTGGACGCCTGGAACATGCCGCCGTTGGGAACTGTGAACGTTTGGGTGATCGTAAAGCCGTTGGCCGGCAGGGCCTCCTCGAAGAAGGCCATTACCTCCTCCAGGCTCATGTCGCTCACCGTGTAGGACTGGATGCCGCCGAAGGCACCTGTGCGCTTGGCGCCCTCGGGGAGCGGCACGACCTGCTCGGCCTCGGCCATGTCCTCGGGCGGCTCGACAGTGATGCCCAAGTTGACGCCCTCGATTTCATACGAGAACTCGGACGTGACCGCGACCTCCTGGCCCTCCTCGTTCGTGCCGCGCCACGTGGTGGCGTACATCGCCTTGACCAGCAGCTCGTCCTCGGTCACGTAGAGGTCGCCGGTGAAGCCCTCGAAGCGCAAGTCCGAGGGCAGGAACTCGGTGACCATGAGGCCCATCATGTCCGCGAGCGGGCTCTGGACGATCTCCCCCAGGCCGTCGGCCGAGAGGCTTGCTCGGTAGTGGACCGTCTCGAAGCCGTTGACCGTCTCGGTGCCCACCTGCTCCCAGCCCTCGACACCGGCGTACTCCTTGAAGTCGGCGAGCACCGATTCGGGGTCGAACGTGCTCTCCTCCTGGGAGAAGTAGGTCCAGTTCTCCCCCATCTTGAACCAGACATCGTTCCCGATCTGGATCATCTCCATCACGGGCTCGCCGCCTTCCTCGCCTTGGCCAGGTCCTCCGGTCGCCAGGCCGCCCATCATGGCGTAGAGGCCCCGCACAACGGTGCGGCTGGCCGGAGGCTCCGTGGTCACCTCCATCGTCATGTCCATGAGGACAAGGCCATCACGGTACTGGGCCGAGAACTCCTCGGGCACGCCTTCGCCCTCGACCTTCACGCGCTGGGTGTAGCGCACGCGGAAGTCCCTGATCTCCTCAGCCTTCCGTTCCGTGGGGAAGAAGAAGGAAAGCAATCCGCCCCCTTCAGCAGCCTGGCCCTCCGTTCCGGACGGCGCTGACGTGGGCGTAGGCGCTGGCGTGGGCGTAGGCGGCGCGGGAGGAAGCGTAGGCGTGGGCGCTGGCGCCTGGGCTTCGGGCTCCACGGCCCCGCCGCCGTATTCGTCCGGCATGGTGGCATCCTGTCCTCCGCCTCCGCCGCAGGCGGCGAGCAAGAACACGAACACCAACATGAGCACAACCACATGTCGCCTCATCATTCCCTCCTCCTTTTGGTGCTGCTTTTTTGTTCTGTTCGTGTTGTGGGATAAGGTGAAGGCTGCCGAGCAGAGCCCGACAGCGCGGAGCACAGTGCAGAGAAGCCTCCCGTGCGCCCGCTGGCGCTGCCGGGAGCGGGGAGGGGTTCACACCCGCGCGGTCATCGGCCCACACTGCATGAACGCACGGCCACGGGGAAATTCGTCGGCCTGTAGGCCCGGGTGTGAACGCCCAGCACAACTCTTCTACGTTTGGGTCACGTGGGAGGTTACATGCCGGGGCAATGCATCACGCCGTGGCCGCCAACGCCTCCAAGGCCCGCCCGATGTGGTGCTCCTCGATGCCGTAGTGGGTCACGGCGCGGAAGCGCCCGCCGCCGAAGGAGGAGATGAGCACGCCCCGCTCGCGCCATGCTCCCAGCACCTCTTCTTCGGGGCGGGGTTCGGGCAGCTCGAAGACCACGATGTTGGTCTCCACAGGGCGGTGAACCCGGTATCCCAAGGCCTCGAGCCCGTCGGCCAAGCGCTGGGCGTTGGCGTGGTCTTCGGCCAGGCGGGAGATCATCTCGGTGAGGGCCACGATGCCGGCCGCGGCCAGGACGCCGGCCTGGCGCATCCCGCCGCCGAGCACCTTGCGCGCGCGGCGTGCCTCGGCGATGAAATCGCGGGAGCCGGCCACCAGGCTGCCCACAGGCGCGGCCAGCCCCTTGCTCAGACAGACGCTCACGCTGTCGAAGGGAGCGGCCAGCTCGGCCGGGGGCACGCCCAAGGCCACGGCCGCGTTCCAGAGGCGGGCGCCGTCGCCGTGGAGCCAGAGCCCGTGCCGGTCCGCCAGGGCACGCACCCGGAGCACGTAGTCGGGCGGCAGCACGCGCCCGCCCATGCGGTTGTGGGTGTTCTCCAGGGCGATGAGCTTGGTGCGGGGGAAGTGGACATTTTCGGGGCGGATGGCCGCCTCGATGGCCTCCAAGGCCATTGTGCCGTCGGGCAAGTTGGGCACCACGCGGGGGTGAATGCTCCCCACGGCCGAGGCACCGCCGGCCTCGTAGATGTAGGTGTGCTGGTTGTCGCCCACGATGTACTCGTCGCCGCGGCCGCAGACGACGAGCAGGCTGATGAGGTTGCCCATGGTGCCGCTGGGCACGAAGAGGGCCGCCTCCTTGCCGAGCCGCTCGGCGGCCAGGGCCTCCAGCCGGTTGACGGTGGGGTCCTCGCCGTAGACATCGTCGCCCACGGGCGCCTCGGCCATGGCCCGGCGCATGGCCGGCGTGGGGTGCGTCACCGTGTCGCTGCGCAAATCGATCACGTCCACCGCACACCTCCTCCTCTGTGGTCAAGGGGTCATCTGGGTGGGTCCCCGCCCCATGAACTTGTGGCACGCCTCACACTGGGGGAAGACCACTTCGCGGGAGATGAAGAACTCGAACTCGTTGCCCAACATGTGGCTCACGTGGCAATCCACACAGCGGATCGTCGTGGGGGCTCCCTCCTCCAGGAAGTACCAGTGGATGTGGTTCTCGAAACTCCGGTCGTCGGCCCACGTGCGATGACATTGGATGCACACCTCGTCCGGCAGGGGTTTGTCCATCTTGGCCGGCTGCTCGAAATCGCCGGTGATGAAAGCGTAGGTGTCCCGAAGGGCCAGAGCTAAACTCTCGGCGCGCCCCCGGACGCCCACGCCACCGTGACAGTCGATGCACAGCACGCCGTCGGGGCGCCCGTCGGTGGCCAGGGCGTGGGCGGCCGCGAGTGTGGAGGCGAGCCCATCGCGCTTGGCCTCGGCGAAGCGGCGCACGAAGGTAACCTCGGGCTCGGTGTGGCAGGCGGCGCAGAACTCGTTGTTCTGCTCCAGGGCAATGGCCCCGCCGACCCCCGTGAGGGCCAGCGCGCCGGAGACCACCACGATGAGCACGAACCAGTGCAGCAGCCGTTGTCGTCGCAGGGAGTCGCGCACGGGAAAGCCCCTGAAATCTCTATGCCTCGACCACGACCGTGATGGCATGAATGCGGGACGTGCCATCTGGGAAGGTGTCGTCCAACAGGCCGCCGCCCACGCCCTCCTGGCGCACGCCGTTGCCGTCGGTGGCCCGGGCCTTGATCACGAACCTCCCTTGGAGGCCGGTGGTGTCCCACTCGTAGCGCCAGAGCGTCCAGACCACCTCGGGGTACTCGCGGGCCTGGGTGAGCTCGGCATCGTACCAGGCATCGCCGATGCCCACCTCCACCCGCTGCACGCCGGAGCGGCCGGCAAAGGCACGGCCGCTGATGACCACGCGAGTGCCGCTCTTGATGCGGGCCTGGTTCTCGGGCGTCTCGATCTGGGAGTTCACCTTGATGGTGGCCTCGTTGCTCCACCCCTTGCGCTCCCAGTACCCCAAGTACGGCGTGTCCGTCAACTCCAGCTCCAGGAGCCACTTGGGCTGTTTCATCCCGTAGCGGCCCGGCCAGAGACAGCGCACCGGGTAGCCGTGTTCAGGGGGCACGGGCTCCCCGTTCATGGCAATGGCCAAGTAGGCCAAGGGGTCCATGGCCAACTCCATGGGGATGCTGGTGTGAAAGCCGTCGGCCGCGCGGGCGATCACCTCCACGGCCGAAGGCGAGGGCCCCGCCATCTCCAACACCTCCCGCAGGGGCACCACCTCCCAGACAGCGTTGCCGATCAAGTTCCCCCCCACGGGGTTGGAGATGCACTCGAGCGTGCGCATGTGGGCCCCGGCCGAGAGCCCGCGCAGGTCCTCGAAGGAAAGGGTGAGCTCCTGCTCCACAAGCCCGGTGACCTTCAGGCGGTAGGTTTCCACGTCCAGAGAAGGAATGCCCCGGCCAATGTCCACCGTGTAGAACTCGTCGTTCGGCGTCACGCGCACGTCGTCAGTTCGCACCACCACGGGCGTGGCCGGCGCCGGCGAGGGGGCAGCGGCCTCCGCGGGCACGGCGGTGGGCGAGGCAGGTGGGCTCGTCGGAGATGGTGAGCTCACCTGAGATGTCTCGGGGCGAGCACCCAGCCTGGGCACACACCCCGAAAGGACAAGAACTCCGGCACCGGCCGACAGTCGCAATATGTCTCGACGTGTAAGATGGCGCATCCTTCCCCCCTCCAAATGTTTCCTGATGATAGCAAATATATCTTAGACATCGCCCCCGTGGCCTCCAAATTGTGCGCCTGCCGCCCATCTTGCGACCTCAACGGCACCCGCCGGCGGTTTGTTCATTTTTTTGCACAAGATTTGGTTGCAATATAGTGTGGAATATGGTATACTCCCTTACACAACTTGTCGGCTCAACATCCCTGTGAGGCTCATGAACGGGCGCAGCGTCTCCGAGCTGGAAACTCTCATCCGTGCCAAGTACCCGCTCCTCTACATCCTCTCCTCCGAAGAGCGGCGGGTGGAGGACATGTTGCGCCAGGTAGCCACCCGGCGCCACAAGCGCCTGCTGGGCTGGACGGTGACCTGTGGGTTCCTCGACCTCTCCACCCCCAGGGCCACGCCCGTGGCCGCCAACGTGCGCGATCCCCTGCGGGCCCTCGACTACGTGGCCGACGCCGACGAGCCCGCCATCTTCGTCCTGAAGGACTTCCACCCCTACTTGGACACCGCCCGCCTGCCCGTCGAGAACGCCGTCACCGTGCGCCGGCTGCGCGACTTGGCCGCCGACCTGAAGGAGAGCCGCAAGACCCTGGTCCTCCTCTCCCCGGTGGTGGTCATTCCGCCGGAACTGGAGAAAGACGTGACGCTCCTCGATTACAGCCTGCCCACGCCAGCCGAGCTCGACGTGGCCTTGGAGCGCGTGCTCCGGTCGGCCCGGCAGTTGGGCGGTCGGCTGCGCGGCCTCCGGCTCGACGACGAGGCGCGGGCCGAAATCGTGCGCGCGGCCCAAGGGCTCACCTGCACCGAGGCCGAAAACGCCTTCGCCCGTTCCCTGGTGCTCACCGGCCGGTTGAAACCCGACCTGATCGGCCAGGAAAAGCAGGCCATCATCCGCAAGTCGCGCGTGCTCGAGTACTTCGAGGCCCAGGAGGACTTCGCGGACGTGGGCGGCATGGGGGAGCTCAAGGAGTGGCTGCGCAAACGAGGACACGCCTTCAGCGAGCGCGCCCGCCGCTTCGGGCTGCCCGAGCCCCGGGGGCTCCTGCTCATCGGCGTGCAGGGCAGCGGCAAGAGCCTCATGGCCAAGGCCATCGCCCGCCAGTGGCGGATGCCCCTGCTGCGGCTCGACATGGGGCGCGTCTTCGGCGAGCTCGTGGGCGCCTCGGAGCACAACATGCGCCAAGCCCTGCGCCTGGCCGAATCCGTGGCGCCCTGCGTGGTCTGGCTGGACGAGCTGGAAAAGGGGCTGGCCGGCGCTGGCGGCGGGCGCTCCGACGCCGGCACCGCTGCCCGTGTGTTGGCGACCTTTCTCACGTGGATGCAGGAGAAACAGGCTCCTGCCTTCGTCGTGGCCACGGCCAATGACATTCGCCGCCTGCCGCCGGAGGTGCTGCGCAAGGGGCGCTTCGACGAAATTTTCTTCATCGACCTGCCCACGTTGGAGGAACGGGAGGAAATCTGGCGCATTCACCTGCGCCGGCGGGGGCGCAACCCCATTCACTTCGACCTGGAACGGCTGGCCGTGGAAAGCGAGGGCTTCAGCGGGGCCGAGATCGAGCAAGTGGTGATCAACGCCCTCTACGACGCCTTCGACGAGGAGCGCGACCTCCAGATGCACGACCTCCTGCGCAACTTGACCCAGACAGTCCCCCTGGCCCACACCATGCGGGAGGAGATCAGCGCGCTGCGCCTCTGGGCGCGCACCAACGCCCGCTCGGCCAGCTCGGCCGGGTGGCAGCAACCGTGGGAGGTGCCGGCGTGATCCTCTGGCAACGCGCCCTGCTCTTCTACCAGACCCAACGCCATCTCGTGGACAACGGGCTCCAAGCCCTTGGGCTGACCGTGCTCACGGGCCTCGTGCTCCAGTCGTCCGTGGCAGCCGTTTACCCGCCCCAGTGGGTGACGGTGTTGCTCATCGGGATCTTTCTCCTGGGCACGCGGTCGCCGTCGTGGGGGTACGGCGCCGCCGTGATCACCCTGCTGTGGCCCCTGTGGCACATTTCGCCCTACCTGATGGCCCTCTTCCTGGCGGTGACCGTGCTGGCCCGCGGCCCCATCCTGGACAACCTGCCCTGGGCCCTCCTGGTCGTGGCCACCCCCCTCCTCGCCCAAGGGTACTTGATTGCCCTCCCGCCGCTGGTCGCCGGCCTCTTGGGCGGCCCAACGGCCGGGCTCTGGGTGGGCCTCCTGGCGGCGCTGTGGGCCAAGCTCTTCGGGGGCATGGGAGGGCTCCCCGTGGACCTGCTGGCCCTCAACGAGTATGCCTTCGACGCCAACCTGTTGGCCCAACGATTTGCCGGCGCCAACTCGCTGGAAACTCTGCGGCTCCTCATTGCCCCCTTCGCCGCCGGCAGCGTGGTCCTCTTGCTCCACCTGCTCCAGATTCTGGCGTGGGGGCTCGTGGGGTACGCCGTGGGGCGGGTGCGCGGCACCGCGTGGACCGAACGGGCCCCTTGGACCGGCGCGGCCGTGGCCGTGGTCGCGGGCACGGCCACGGCGTGGGGCGGCCTCTACGCCCTGCCCGCCTGGCTCCAGTTCGCCACCCTGCAAGAGATGCGCCGCACGCCCGGCACGCTGGTGGGCTTGGCCGCGGCCGCCCTCCTCACGCTGGCCATCTACAACGTGTACCACGCCGCCCGCAGGCCGGTGTTTCCGCGCGCGCAGGCCGTGCGCGTGCGGCGGGGGTGGCCTGTGAGAAACATCCAGCGGGAGGGGCAAACGCCCCCCCCAAGGCCCACATCGGCCGACGGCCAAGAGGACCTGATCATGATCGAACTGGATTAGTGCTATGGAAGAGCCACGTCACGTGACCCGAACCCGCGTCTACCGTAGGCACACGTCCCTGGCCTCCTCCTGGCTGCCTTCCCTCCTCTCGGTGGCAGCCGGGCTGGCCGTGATCGGCCTGCTGGTGGTGCTCTTCCCCCTGGAGTGGGTGCGGGCGCCCCGCGTCACCCTGGCCGTGGACCAGCCCCTTTTCTCCCCCAACGGAGACGGCTACTTGGAGAGCCTGACCGCCTTCTACGTGCTTTCGGAAGAGGCCAACGTGACGGCCGAAGTGCTCAACGGGGCTGGTCAACGGGTGCGCACACTCATGCTGGAGCAACCCCAAGTGGCCGGACAACACGCCCTCACGTGGGACGGCCGGGACGACGGGGGCAACATCGTGCCGGACGGCACCTACCGCCTGCGCGTGGTGGCCGTGGGCACAGCGCGGCGGAGCGAACACACCCTCCCCGTCGAGGTGGACACCACCCCGCCGGCCCTGAGCGTGGCCAACCTCAAGCCCCAGATGACCGTCCGGGAATCCACCCTCACCGTCGAGGGCACCACCGACCCCGACGCCCTGGTGTGGATCAACGACGAGCCCCAGCCCATTCCCGTGCAGAACAACGGCGTCTTCCGGGTGGTGCGCCAGTTGCAAGAGGGGGAGAACACCATCACCGTGCGGGCCGTGGACAACGCCGGCAACGAGACGCGCGCCGACTACACCATCGTCCTGCGCACCCGCCCCCCGGACATCACCCTGTTGGAGCCGGAGCCCGAGGCGTGGCTCAACGAGAACCCCATCACCGTGCGCGGCCAAGCGCCAGCCGACGCCGAGGTGACCGTGAACGGCACCCCGGCCCAAGTGAACGAGGACGGCACATTCGCCGTGGACGTGGTGCTGAACGAGGGGGACAACGTCATCGTGGTTGAGGCCGCCGACGAGGTGGGCAACACGGCCCGCCTCGAACGGGTGGTTCACCTGCGAACCCAGCCGCCTGAGATCGTCCTCTCCAACTTGCCCGACGGGCTCACCGTGAACGACCCTGCCTTCCGCATCGCCGGCCAAGTGGAGCCGGGCATTGCCCTGACGGTCAACGGGCGCCAAGTGCCCGTTGACAACAGGGGGTTCTTCAGCACGCTCATCACGCTCCAAGAGGGGCAGAACCTGATCACCATCACGGCCACCGACTTGGCCGGCAACACCTCCACCGTGCAACGGCTGGTGACCTACGAGCCGGCCCCCGCCCTGGCCGACCTGCCCATCACCATCCCGGCCGACGTGGCCGGGCGCCGCCTGCTGCTGGCCACCGTCTTGGGCTTGCTGCCCCTCTTCTTCCTCCTCGTGGCCTGGGTGCGGCCGCTCCGCTTCTCCCTCTCGGTGGAGAACCCCGTCTTCTACCCCTTCCGGCCCGACGACTCCCGCCTCCTCATCATGCGGCTGGACCTCTCCCGCGGGGCACGGGTGACGCTGCGGGTCTACGACCAGCAGGACCGGCTGGTGGCCACCATTGTGGAGAAGCGCAAGCACAGCTCAGGAGAACACTACCGCCTCTGGGACGGGCGGGACGAGGCCGGAAATGTGCTGCCCAGCGGCTCCTACCTGATCGAGGCCACGGCCTCGACGCGCCTGATCAGCGCCACCAGCGCCGCGTGGGTCTACTTGGACGCCACGCCGCCCATGATCGGCACCGTCACGCGGGAGGAGCGCGGGAGCACGAACGCGGCCACATACGTCGAGGGCGAGGCCGTGGACCTCTCCTGAAGCCGGGGCCGGCCCGGCTCGTGGGGCGCCTCCCCGAGCTTACAGGCGGAACGCGGTCGGCCCTCGCCCTGACAGAGGCGAGTTTACCCTTCTGCCTCCTCGAGGGCGGCCAGCAGACTGTCGCGCACGTCATCGAGCAGCCGGCCAGCCACTTCCCACGTTATGTCAATTGGTAGCGGCGTGCGCCGGCGCGTCGCCCGGCTGTACCGGTACCGCCGGAGTTCCACCTCTGTGCCCCGGTCGGCCCGCGTGATCCACATCTCGTAGTAGTCGCGCACCTCGCCGAAGGGCCCTTTCTCGGCCGGCGCACTGCGCACCAGGGCGCGGCCGTCACCTGCCTCGATGAGCCGGAGGGGCTCCAACAAGTAGGTCACGCGCCGGGCCACGCCCGCTGCCGCTCGGCCCGGGTCGGCCGCAGCCGGAGTGCGGACGACAACCCGCCCCGCCGAGAGGCCCACGGGCCCGGAGGCGTGTGCCTCGACGTGAAGGTGCCATCCCCCGTGTTCGACGGAGGGCCTGTCGCCCCCGGAGGCCACATGGCTCCGCCACCGTGTCACCATCTCCTGTCCCCATGTCATGTGCATCCCCCCTTCTTCCTTTACCTTCTACACCGTGCTACACCGTGCGCCTTCGCTCGAGCTTGCGAAACGAGTGCTCCTTGCCGTCGAAACTCAACAGGCGGGGCACGTCGCCCACCACCGTCTCCACGTGGACGGGGCGCTTCCAAATGCGGTAGAGGTTGACCAACGTGGGCCGGGCGTAGTCCAAGTCCAGATCGACGCCCTCGTGCTGGTGGACCAAGTAGAGCTCCCCCCGGTTGCGGTAGTTGGCGTCGGCCACGTAGATGATGGGATAACCGAAGTTGGTGAGGGAGAAGAGCAACTTCTGCTTGATGGCCTGAAAGTCGCGCGAGTCGATTTCGTACTGGTTGGTGCGCTCGTTGTACTTGTAGGTGAAGAGCTTGTGGCGATTGCAGAACTCCTCGGTGAAGAACGTGTCGATGAAGCCCACGTCGTTGTAGATGCGGCGCACCTCGAAGATCTTCTGGCGGCCCAAGCCCAGGCCCAAGTCCCACTCGCGGCGGGCCTGCATGTCGTCACACTCCTCCCACGCCTTGCCGAACTGCCCCTTGTTCCACCGCTCCTCGATGTCGCGGAAGAGCTCGAGGCCGATCTTGTAGGGATTGATGCGGTAGAGGCTCATGGCCACCGTGCCGGCGTGGTGGTCGGCGTAGTCCACCACCTCGGCGTCCGACATCACGCCCGTCTGGGTCATGATGGTGGAGTGCCAGTAGCTGGCCCACCCCTCGTTCATGATCTTGGTCATGCCTTGGGGGGCGAAGTAGTAGGCTTCCTCCCGCACGATGCTCAGCACATCGTGCTGCCACGACTTGAGGGGGGCGTGCTCCAGCAGGAAGAGGAGCACATCGCGCTCCGGCTCGGGGGGGAAGCGCTCGGAGCGCCGTCGGGCCTCCTGGCGCCGGCGTTCGGCCTCGGCGCGGAGGAGTTCGGGCGGGTTCACGTACCGGTCCATGTAGGCCCCGGGCACGTGGAGGCGGGGGACCTCCGGGCGGCGGACGGCCAGGTCCTCCTCGTCCTCGTCCTCGTCGGCCGGCTTGGGGGAGGGCTGGGGATGGCGGCGGATGGCCACGCTGTGCCTGTCGATCAAATTTTCCAGGGAGAGGCAAATGTCGAGGAAATCCTCAACCTCCTCCAGGCCGTAGCGGTCGATATAGCGGCTAATGCGGGTGGCGTGGTTGGCCATCTCGTCCAACATGCGCCGGTTGGTGTGGGCGAACCAGAGGTTGTTCTTGAAGAAATCACTGTGGGCGTAGACGTGGGCCATGACGATCTTCTGGTCCACCAGTTCGTTGTTGGCCAACAGGTAGGCGTAACAGGGGTCGTTGTTGATGACCATCTCGTAGATCTTGTGGAGGCCGTACTCGTAGCTGCGCTTCAGGCGCTCGTACTCCATGCCCCACCGCCAGTGGGGGTAGCGCCGCGGGAAGCCCATGTAGGCGGCCAGCTCGTTCATCTGCTTGAAGTCTACCATCTCGAAAATGACCTCGAAGAAGTCGAGGCCGAGGTCGAGCGCCCGTTGGCGGATTTCGTCCCGGGCGGCCTCCAGTTCCGGGGGCAACGTGGTCGAGCCGAGCATAGTTGACTCCTTACCGTCCTTTGCCCAAGAAGGTCTTGATGGAATCGTAAATCCCGTCGCGCCCTTCGATTTCGCTCAGCACCAGCACCTCGTGGTCGGAGCCGAAGTGGTCGCGCAAGTCGCGGATAAATTCCCCGCTGCCGTAGTAGCTCTCCACCTGGCCGTAGCAGAAGAGGTTGACCACGGGCAAGAGCTCCTCTTCCAACAGGGCGATGCACTTCTGGGTGTCTCCGCCCCCCCAGTTGTCGCCGTCGGAGAAGTGGAAGGGGTAGATGTTCCACTCGTCGGGCGGGTAGTGCTCCTGGATGATCTTGAGGCAGAGCTCATAAGCGCTGCTGATCATGGTGCCGCCGCTCTCCCGGGTGTGGAAGAAGGTGTGGCGGTCCACTTCGCGGGCCACGGCATCGTGGATGATATAGCGGGTTTCGATGTTCTCGTACTGGGAGCGCAGCCACGTGTCGATCCAGAAGGCCTCGATGCGCACGATCTCCTTCTGTTCGTCCCCCATGGAGCCGCTCACGTCCATCATGTAGATGATGACGGCGTTGCTCTCGGGCTTGCGCACTTCCTTCCAGGAGCGATAGCGCTTGTCCTCGCGGATGGGAATGACCACGGGGTTGGCGGGGTTGTAGGTGCCGCTCATGATCTCGCGCTTGAGGGCCTCGCGGTAGGTGCGCTTGAAGTGGCGCAGGCTCTCGGGGCCCACGCGCCGGATACCGCTGTAGCGGTCCTTCTCGCTGACGATGTTCTTCTTGCCCTTGGGCTGGATGCGGGGCAGTTCCAGCTCCTCGGCCATGATCTGGGCCAACTCCTCGAAGGTCAGCTCCACTTCGAGGATGTGTTCGCCCGGCTGGTCGCCGGCTTGGCCTTGGCCGGGCTGGGGCTCGCCGACGCCAATGGGCGTGCCCGGCTCGCCCTCTCCCTGGCCCACGCCGCCGCGCCTTTGCCGGCCGAAGCGAAATTGGGGAATGTCAATTTGTGGAATGGGAATGCTCACCAGGTGGCGGCCCCGCCGGCCGATCAACTCGCCGCGCGAAATGTAGTGGCGCAGGTGCTTCTTGATGTGGCCGCGGGCAATCTCCTTGAACCGCCGGTTGTCCCGTTCGATACGGCTCACCGTGTCCATAACTCCCCCCAGATGGGCCACACGCTTTGGCATCGACCTCTTACGTGTCCCGGTACGCCGGGGGACGCGCCTCACCCGAGAGCGCGTCCCCCCGCTCGCCCTTGAGTCGGTTGTGGCCCGGCTCAGGCCGCCCGCTTGGTGTCACCGCGGGCGAAGATGCTGGCCACGTAGTTGAGCACGTCCGTGGCACACACTTCACAGTACCCGTACTCGTTGATGAGCCGGCTCTTGACGATGTCGATCTTCTCCTGCGTCTCCCGGTCGATGACGCTGCTCACCAGGCTGGTCAGCTTAATGGAGTCCTTCTGGTCCTCGAAGAGCTTGAGCTCCAGAGCGCGTTGGAGGCGCGGGTTGGACGTGTAGTCGAATTTCTTGCCCTCGAGGGCCAAGGCGGCGATGTAATTCATGATCTCGCGCCGGAAGTCGTCCTTGCGGCTCTCGGGGATGTTGATCTTCTCCTCGATGGAGCGCATGAGCTGCTCGTTGGGCTCTTCGTCCTCGCCGGTGAAGGGGTTGCGCACCTTCTCCCGCTGGACGTATGCCTTCACGTTGTCGATGTAATTGGCGAAGAGGCGTTGAATGGCATCCTTGTCGGCCGTGATAGCCCGCTGGACCTCGTTCTTGACGATCTCGTCGTACTCCTCGCGCACCAGGGCCAGAAGTTCCCGGTAGCGCTGGCGCTGTTCCTCGCTGCTGATGAGGGAGTGGTGCTGCAGGCCCTCCTCCAGCTCGGCCAGGACCATGAAGGGGTTGACACACCCCTCGGGATAGCGGGGGTCGCACTCCTCCGGGGGCCGGCGGTACTTGGGGTCCACCAGGGCGTTGGAGATCTTGTCCTGGATGTAGCGGGGCGAGATGCCCTCCATGCCCTCGCGCGGGGCGGCCTCCCGGAGCTCGCGGATGCTGTCCTCGGTGAAGCCGCGAATGGCCCGGCCGTCGTAGAGCTTGAGCTTCTGCATGAGGGTGAGCCCGGCGTGTTTCGGTTCTTCCAAGCGGGTGAGCACGGCCCACATGGCGGCCAGCTCGATGGTGTGGGGGGCAATGTGCTTGCCCGTGATGCGTTCCTGGGCGAAGTCCTTCTCGTAGATGCGAATCTCGTCCGAGAGGCGGGTGATGTAGGGGATGTCAATCTTGACCGTGCGGTCCCGCAGGGCCTCCATGTACTCGTTGGACTGCAGCCGGCGGTACTCGGGCTCGTTGGTGTGGCCGATAATCACCTCATCGATGTCGGTTTGGGCGAACTTCTTGGGTTTGATCTTGTGCTCTTGGGAGGCGGTGAGCAAATCGTAGAGGAAGGCCACGTCCAACTTCAGCACCTCGATGAACTCGATGATGCCCCGGTTGGCGATGTTGAACTCGCCGTCGAAGTTGAAGGCCCGCGGGTCGCTGTCGGAGCCGTAGATGGCGATCTTGCGGTAGTTGATGTCGCCCGTCAGCTCGGTGGAATCCTGGTTCTTCTCGTCCTTGGGCTGGAAGGTGCCGATGCCCACGCGGTCCTTCTCGCTGAGGATCAGGCGCCTCACCCGCACGTGCTCGATCATGCGGGTCCAGTCCCCCTGGTAGCGCACCATGAGCTGGTTGTACATAAAGCGGCACGCCGGGCACAAGTCACCCTCCACGACGATCTTGCGGTGCTCGGGCAGGCCGGCGTTGATCTCCTCGAGGATGGCCCCGCGCCACTCGGGCGGGATGAGGTGCAAGGGCTCCTCGTGCATGGGGCAGTCGAAGCTCTCCTCCTCCGTTACCCACCGGAAGGTGTAGAGGGCGCCCTCCTCCGTGCGCGAATAGTGCTCCAGCCCCTTCTTGAGCAACCGCACCAAGGTGCTCTTGGCCGAACCCACAGGGCCGTGGAGCAGCAAGACGCGGCGTTCCGTGCCGTAGCGCCTGGCCGCGCTGTGGAAGAAGTCCACCAGCTCCATGAGGCTCTTGTCAATGCCGTAGACCGCATCCTTGCCGTCGTCAATGGGGTCGTCGAAGAACTTGTAGTGGATGAGCGTCTCCCGGTTCTGCTCATACGTCTCGTAGCCGTAGGAGAGGATCATGTCGTAGATGCGCTGGAAGGCCGTGCGGGCCACCTCGGGGCGCCGGCGCACGATCTCCAAGTACTCGGCGAAAGTGCCCTCCCAGTGCTGCTCCCGGAAGGCCTGCCGGTCCTGCATAGTGCGGATTTTGGCGAGCAGATCGGCGGCCGGTTGGCGGCTCTTTTCGTCCGTCCGTGGTGCCGTCATGGTTCTTGCCCCTCCCTATCGTGCGGTGGGCCCTCTCTTGGCTCGGCCAAGCCCACCTTTCTCCACCTTCCTTCCACTGTGGCCGCGTGAACGGCTGCTCGGGGCCGGCGAGGCCGGCCCATCTCCCGCCGGGACGGGAACAAAAACCCCCCACCGCTCTAGTGCGTTGGGGGGAACAACTCGCGGACACGAAAAGACATCCTATTCTCAAGCACAGGAGCCGACCTCACGTGTTCACTGTGACGGTCGGCTCCTGTTGTAAAGGTATTCAGATCATCAAAGAGACCAAATGGTCAGAAAATACCCTCGCCCTCCTTCGTTCTTCGCGGTCCTCCTCCGGCGAAGTTGGAACAAATGAGTGTAAAATATAGTAGTCAGCTCCCCCCTGGCTGTCAAATGTCCGGCTCCCCTGCTGCCCTCTCCCCCTTTCACCCACCAACATCACGTATCTGGACACGTTGGCAACGTCCTGAGTACTCCCAGCATACTCGCGTGGGCCCGATTTGACAATAGGCTTATTTTACCAGTGGCCCGCGAAAAGAGGACTAACCCGCGAGGCCCCCACCTCGGCCGGGCGCGCTCAGCGGGGGCAGGTTGTGCGCCTGCCACAAAGGACTACAATGGGGCAGGGTGTGGGCTGCCGCGTTCGTGAACGCTGCCGCGCGTCAGCCCCGTTGGGCCGGGGTGCTGCCGCCGGCGGCAAAGGAGGTCACAGGTGGAGAGCATCGTGCAGGGCATCTACGAGGCAACGCGCCTCATCGTGTCGCGAGACCCCGCCGTGATGGAGGTCGTGGGGCTCACGCTCTTCGTCTCGGGCACGGCCACGGTGGTCAGCGTGGTGGTCGGCGTGCCCCTGGCCACGCTGATAGCCCTGACCGACTTTCCCGGGCGAACGCTGCTGGTGAGCCTCATCAACGTGGGCATGGGGATGCCGCCTGTGCTAGTGGGGCTCGTGGTGGCGCTCCTGCTCTGGCGAAGCGGCCCGCTGGGCGCCCTGGGGCTCATCTACACGCCGGCCGCCATGATCGCGGCCCAAGCCATCATCGCCCTGCCCCTCGTCACCGGCCTGGGGCTGGCGGCCCTCCAACAGCTCGACCCCCGGCTGCGGCTGCAACTCCTGGGGCTCGGGGCGTCGCGCGCACAGATGGTGGTGGCCCTGCTGTGGGAGGCGCGGCTGGCCATGTTGGCCGCCGTGATGGCCGGCTTCGGGGCCGCCATCTCCGAGGTGGGCGCCTCGATAATGGTGGGGGGGAACATCGCCCACCAAACCCGGGTGCTCACCACGGCCATTGTGCTGGAAACGGCCAAGGGGGAGTTCGCCCTGGCAATGGCCTTGGGCACCGTGCTCTTCCTGTTGGCCTGGCTGGTCACCCTGGTGTTGACCACACTCCAACAGCGCGCCGGGCTGCCACGATGAACGCGCAGAGCCCATCGACCCACACGCCCCTCCTGTCTGCCGAGGGGCTTCGCGTCTGCCACGGCCCGCAGGTCGTGGTGGACGTTCCCCGGCTGGACGTCTTCAGCGGGGAGACCTTGGCCATCATCGGCCCCAACGGCGCCGGCAAGTCCACCCTGCTCCACGTGTTGGCCGGCCTCAGGCGGCCCGACCGGGGCACGCTCCGCTTCCGTGGCCGGGCCATTGGCCCCCGCGCGGCCCTCTGGTACCGCCGCCACCTGGCCGTAGTCATGCAAGCCCCCCTGCTCCTCGACACGAGCGTGGAACACAACGTGGCCTTGGGGCTTCTCTTCCGGCGCCTGCCACGGGA
>Ga0256839_1001570_pt1 | contig 27440 bp, 31 predicted proteins | sample 354166metaG_FD_185968 | JGI IMG/M metagenome (GOLD analysis project Ga0256839, IMG submission 185968) | Hydrothermal vent microbial communities from Mid Atlantic Ridge, Atlantic Ocean - 354-166 | ecosystem: Environmental > Aquatic > Marine > Hydrothermal vents | place: Atlantic Ocean: Mid... | reverse complement strand
CGGAGCCGGATGCCTGTCCTGTGGACGGTTGCGTTCCACCCGCCGCTCCCTGACTCGGCTGGGCCGGCGCGGGCACAGCGGTACCCTGGGCCTGCGATTCGTTTTCTTCCTCTTTCTGACGGGTACACCCGACCATGACCACACCCACCACCGCCGTGGCCACGACCAGGCTCTTCAGTCTGAAAACTCGGCTCATTGGATTTCTCCTCATGAAAATTGGAACACCGGCGACTTTCCGTAACCGCGGTATCTCGCTAGCGTCGCTTTGCCTCCCTCCAAAGCCCATGGAAACAGCCTTTCGAACGCCTCAGACCTTGCGGCGTTCGAGTTCTCGCACAAAAGACCGTCCCCACGACAAGACGTACTGGATTCCACTCACTATTGTCGTTACTGTCACCAGGTAAATCAATCCATTTATCCATTCCTGCCTCATCGGCCGGAATCCATCATGCCAGAAGACCGCCAGGAGCAGGACGATCTGCACCAGGGTGTTGAACTTGCTGATCCAGGTGGGTTGCCCGTCGAAGGGGTGCAACAGCAGATAATAGGCGGTCGCGCCCCCCAGGATGATCAGGTCCCGGGCGATGACCAGCCCGGCCAGCCATCCGGGTATGAGACCGATCCAAGCGCAGGCGCCGTAACAGCCCATCATCAGCAGCTTGTCGGCGATCGGATCGAGTAGGGAACCAAAGCGGCTGATCCAGCCGAAACGCTTGGCCAGAAAACCGTCCAGGGCGTCCGAAACCCCGGCGGCGAAGAACAATCCCAAGGCCCAGTCGAAACGGCGCTCGAGAATCATCGTCACCGTGGGCACCACGAGTAAAATCCGCAGGATCGTGATGACGTTGGGGATATGCCTTGGCGACAACCAGTCCATCTCCGATTCCCTCCTCGCCGTTCATGACCGTACAATAACAGTTTGTCATTCACTCCGTAACCGTTCCTGGAGATTTCCGGTGGCCGATCAAGGATCACTCGACTACAAAAGCGCCGGCGTCGACATCGAGGCCGGCAACGCTCTGATAGAGCGGATCAAACCCGCGGTGGAAAAGACCTTCCGCCCCGGGGTCCTGACCGGACTGGGCGGCTTCGGCGCCTTGTTCGAACTCCCGTGGGATCGATACCGGCACCCGGTGCTGGTGGCCGGCACCGACGGCGTCGGCACCAAACTGAAGCTGGCGTTGCAACTGGACCGCCACGACACCGTCGGCATCGACCTGGTGGCCATGTGCGTCAACGATATCGTGGTCCAGGGAGCCGAACCGCTGTTCTTTCTCGATTACTACGCCACCGGCAAACTGGACGTGGAAACGGCCGCCCGGGTCGTCGGCGGCATCGCCGAAGGCTGCCGGATCGCCGGCTGCGCCCTGATCGGCGGCGAAACCGCGGAAATGCCCGGCTTCTACGGCGGCGGGGAATACGACTTGGCCGGCTTCAGCGTCGGCATCGTGGAAAGGGACGCGATCATCGACGGCAGCCGTGTCCGACCTGGCGACGCGCTCGTCGCCCTGGCCTCCTCCGGACCGCACGCCAACGGTTTTTCCCTGATCCGCCGGATTCTCGAGATCAGCGGCGCCGAACTCTCCCGCCCGCTGGCCGGCCGACCGCTGGCGGACTGGCTGCTGGAACCGACCCGGATCTACGTCAAAGCGCTGCTGCGGCTGATCGAGACCTGTCCGGTCCACGCCCTGGCCCACGTCACCGGCGGCGGCATCAGCGAAAACCTGCCGCGGGTGCTGCCCGAAGGGCTGGGGGCGGAGATCGATTTGAGCCGCTGGCGGCTGCCGCCGGTCTTCCGCTGGCTCCAGGAACAGGGCGGGATCGCCACCGAGGAAATGCTGCGCACTTTCAACTGCGGTGTCGGCATGATCGTGTGCGTACCGGACGGCGCCGAAGCCGACACCATCGCCCGGCTGCGCGAACTGGGGGAAACGGCCTGGCCCGTCGGCCGGGTGACGACACACGGCGACGGGCCGCCGGTGCGCTATCGTCACGATTTTCGGCAAACCTGACCGGCTATCGTCGCAGCGAGAAACCGGCGAATTCCCCCCTCGCCGGCGCTTCCTGCCACTCGACCCGATCGACCCGCGCCTGAGGCGGCCCCCGACGACACCAGTCCAGCAGCCGCCGCAGGCGGGCCTCCTCCCCCTCGGCGACGATCTCCACCCGACCGTCGGGAAGATTCCGCACCCAGCCGGTCAATCCCAGCCGTTCGGCCACCTCGACCGTATGGGTGCGGAAGAACACCCCCTGCACCTTCCCCGAAACCCAGATGTGGAAGCGTTTCTGCATCGTCCGTCCCCTTTTGCTTTGCCGGAAGAAAGCAAAGGCCCTGACCGAAAACCGGGCAGGGCCTTGCATACGTCTGGGTGACGCGGAACGGGTTTACATCATCCCGCCCATGTCGCCCATGCCGGCACCCGGCGCCGGCGTGGTTTCTTCCTTGGGCTCTTCGGCCACCATGGCTTCGGTGGTGATCATCAGCCCTGCCACCGATGCGGCGTTCTGGAGCGCGGTCCGGGTCACCTTGGCGGGATCGAGAATCCCCATCTCGATCATGTCGCCGTACTCGCCGGTGGCAGCGTTGTAACCGAAGTTGCCGTTGCCTTCGGCGACCTTGGCATAGACCACCGAGCCTTCTTCGCCGGCGTTCTCGACGATCTGGCGCAGCGGCGCTTCCATCGCCTTCAGGGCGATCTGGATGCCGACGTCCTGATCGTGGTTGGCTCCTTTGAGATCCTTGATTTGCTGCTGGATTCGCACCAGAGCCACGCCACCGCCGGGAACGATGCCTTCCTCCACCGCGGCGCGGGTGGCATGCAGAGCGTCCTCGACCCGAGCCTTCTTCTCCTTCATCTCCACTTCGGTGGCGGCACCCACCTTGATCACCGCCACACCGCCGGCCAGCTTGGCCAGCCGCTCCTGCAGCTTTTCACGGTCGTAGTCGGAGGTGGCTTCCTCGATCTGGGCGCGGATCTGCTTGATCCGGGCCTCGATCTGCTCCTTGCTGCCGGCTCCGTCGATGATGGTGGTGTCCTCCTTGGTGACCACGACCCGCTTGGCGGTGCCCATCTGATCCAAGGTGGCCTTGTCGAGGCTCATGCCCAGCTCTTCGGAGATCACGGTACCGCCGGTGAGGATGGCGATGTCCTCGAGCATGGCCTTGCGCCGGTCACCGAAGCCGGGCGCCTTCACCGCGCAAGCCTTGAGGATGCCGCGCAGGTTGTTGACCACCAGCGTGGCCAGGGCTTCGCCCTCCACGTCCTCGGCGATCAGCAGCAGGGGACGGCCCGCCTTGGCCACCGCTTCCAGAACCGGAAGCAGGTCGCGGATGCTGGAGATCTTCTTGTCGTGGATCAGGATGAAGGGATTGTCCAGCTCCACCGACATGGTTTCCTGGTTGGTGATGAAATAGGGCGACAGGTAACCACGATCGAACTGCATCCCTTCGACCACGTCCAGTTCGTTCTCCAGACCGGAGCCTTCCTCGACGGTGATCACCCCTTCCTTGCCCACCTTGTCCATCGCCTCGGCGATCAGTTGGCCGATTTCCGTGTCGTTGTTGGCGGAAATGGCGCCGACCTGGGCGATGGACTTGCTGTCGGTGCAGGGCACGGCCAGCTTCTCCAGGGCCTCGACCGCAGCGTGGACGGCTTTGTCGATGCCGCGCTTCAGATCCATCGGATTCATGCCGGCGGCCACGCCCTTCAGGCCCTCGTTGAGAATGGCCTGGGCCAGCACCGTGGCGGTGGTGGTGCCGTCACCGGCGACGTCGGAAGTCTGGGAGGCGACTTCCTTGACCATCTGCGCCCCCATGTTCTCGAACTTGTCCTTGAGTTCGATCTCCTTGGCCACAGAAACGCCGTCCTTGGTCACGGTGGGAGCGCCGAAGCTCTTCTCCAGCACCACGTTGCGCCCCTTGGGGCCCAGGGTCACCTTGACCGCCTTGGCCAACACGTTGACCCCGTGGGCCATCTTGTGACGGGCGTCGTCGCTGAACTTGATTTCTTTCGCTGCCATGGATTTTGTTCCTCAGATTCTAGTCGTAATAAAAGATCAGCCTTCCAAAATGGCCATGATGTCGTCTTCCCGCATCACCAGCAGTTCCTCGTCGTCGAGGATCACTTCGGTGCCGGCGTACTTGCCGAACAGCACCTTGTCGCCCACCTTGACGTCCAGGGGACGAATCTCACCGTTCTCCAGCAATTTACCGTTGCCGACCGCCAACACTTCGCCCTTGATGGGTTTTTCCTTGGCGGTGTCGGGAATTACAATACCGCCGGGCGAGGTCTTTTCTTCTTCCAGACGCTTGACGATGACTCGATCGTGCAGAGGACGCAGTTTCATGGGCTTCACTCCTTCAGGTTGTTGAACTCGATCGTCGAACTGTTAGCACTCGGCGTTATCGAGTGCTAATAATAGCTGTCTTCACGCGCCTGTCAAGCGCATCCATCCACTTCATCCCTCGAAACGAATGAACGACGAATCCCTGTTACGCTACAGCCGCCAAATCCTCCTTCCCCAGATCGACATATGGGGACAGGAGAAATTGATTCAAGCCCACGCCCTCATCGTCGGCGCCGGCGGGCTCGGCTGCCCGGCCGCCATGTATCTGGCCGCCGCCGGCGTCGGCCGCCTGACCGTCGCCGACGGCGACACCGTGGAACTGTCCAACCTGCAGCGCCAGATCGCCCACCACACCGGCGACATCGGCAAGCCCAAGGCCCTGTCCACCAGGGAAACCCTGACCGCCCTCAACCCGGAGGTGACGGTCGAAGCGGTGTGCCGGCGCCTCGAAGGCGAGGCGCTCGTCGCCCGGATCGCCGAAGCGGATGTGGTGCTGGACTGCAGCGACAATTTCGCCACCCGCTTCGCCGTCAACCGCGCCTGTGTCGAAGCTGGAAAACCGCTGGTCTCGGGGGCGGCGATCCGTTTCGAGGGTCAGGTGGCGGCGTTCGATCCCCGCCGGCCGGACAGCCCCTGTTATCGCTGCCTCTACCCCGAGGGGGAGGAACTGGCGGAAAGCTGCAGCCAGAGCGGCGTCGTCGCCCCGATCACCGGCGTCGTCGGCAGCGTGCAAGCCCTGGAGGCGATCAAAGTCCTGCTGAACGTAGGCCGACCGCTGACCGGACGCCTGCTGATCCTGGACGGATTGCAGATGAGCTGGCACTGCGTTACCCTGCCCCGAGATCCATCCTGTCCCGTTTGCGCCGAACGCCCATGAAACGACTCGCGACACTCCTGGCCCTGTTGACCGCCTCACCACTCGTCCGAGCCCACGGCGGCCACTGGCATCTGGACGAGGAGACCCTGGAAAAGATCTTCGCCACCGCCGATGCCGTCTACGGCTGGTTCGCCGCCCACGCCGTCGCCATCGCCGCGGCGACGTTGGCGGGGTTGACCGCGTGGGCCGTCGTCCGATGGCGCCGTCAGCGTCACGACGACGAAACGTGAAAAAATCCCCGGCCGCAGTGGTTGCGATCCCTCAGGGCCGGTCGTATACTTGAAAGCTCGGGAAAGACAATACCTGATAGGAGGTACGCCAAATGAAGTGGGAAAAGCCCAGCTACAACGACCTGCGTTTCGGCTTCGAAGTCACCATGTACATCTACAACCGTTGAGCCGACGCTTCGATTCGCAGTAAAGGGGTTTCTTCCGGAAGCCCCTTTTTTGTTCCTGAGGTCCCATCATGCAAATTCGTGTACTCGGCGCTGGCGCCGGCGGCGGTTTCCCCCAGTGGAATTGCAATTGCGACAACTGCCGCGGCCTGCGCCGCGGCGAGATCGACGCCAAGCCCCGCACCCAATCGTCCATCGCCGTCAGCACCGACGGGGAGAACTGGGTCCTGTTCAACGCCTCTCCCGACATCCGTTTCCAGCTCGAGGCTAATCCGCCGCTGCAACCCAAGCACGGGGCGCGCGACACCGGCATCAAGGCCATCGTCCTCATCGACGCCCAGATCGACCATACCACCGGCCTCTTGATCCTGCGCGAAAGCACCACACCGCTGCGCATCTACTGCACCGACCCAGTCCACCGCGACCTGACCTCGGGCTTTCCGGTGCTGACCATGCTGGGCCACTACTGCGGCGTCGAACGCCATCCCCTACCCATCGACGGCAGCCCCTTCCAGATTCCCGGCTTCGACGACCTGCGTTTCTTCAGCCACGCGCTGGTGAGCAAGGCCCCACCCTATTCCCCCCACCGCGACGACCCCCATCCAGGGGACAACGTCGGGGTGATCGTGGAGCAGATCTCCAGCGGCCGCAAGCTCTACTACGCCCCCGGCCTGGGGGAGATCGAACCGCACGTGTTCGAGGCCATGCGGGCGGCCGACTGCGTCCTGGTGGACGGCACCTTCTGGACCGACGACGAGATGCGCAAGGTGGGCAGCACCAAGAAGGCCCGGGAGATCGGCCATCTGCCCCAGTCCGGTCCCGGCGGCATGATCGAGGTTCTGAACCGGCTGCCGGCCGCCACCCGCAAGATTTTGATCCACATCAACAACACCAACCCGATCTTGAACGAAGATTCGCCCGAGCGCCGGCAGTTGGACGAGGCCGGCATCGAAGTGGCCTACGACACCATGGAGATCCGCCTATGACGACGGCAGCGCGACCCTGGTCGCGGGAGGAATTCGAAGCCAAACTCCGCGAAAAGGGCAAGTATTACCATATCAAGCACCCCTACCACGTCCTCATGGCCGAGGGCAAGCTCAACGAAGACCAGATCCGCGGCTGGGTGCTGAACCGCTTCTATTATCAGGTGACCATCCCCCGCAAGGACGCGGCGATCATGGCCAACTGCCCGGACCGGGAAACCCGGCAGATGTGGGTGCAGCGTATCCTCGACCACGACGGCCACGGCGACGACCCCGGCGGCATCGAAGCCTGGATCCAGCTGGGGCTGGCCTGCGGCCTGACGCGGGAGGAAATCACTTCCCTCCGCCACGTCCTACCCGGCGTCCGCTTCGCCGTGGACGCCTACTACAACTTCTGTCGCACCGCCCCGTGGCAGGAGGCGGTATGTTCCTCCTTGACCGAACTGTTCGCCCCCACCATCCACAAGCAGCGCCTGGCCGGCTGGCCCGAGCTGTATCCGTGGATCAAGCCGGAGGGGCTGGCCTACTTCCAGAAGCGCGTCAGCCAGGCCCGCCGCGACGTGGAACACGGCTTGGCCTTCACCCTGGACTACTTCGGCCGCAGCCGCCAGTTGCAGGAACGAGCCCTGGAAATCCTCCAGTTCAAGCTCGACATCCTCTGGACCATGCTCGACGCCATGTGGCTGGCCTACGTGGACAACAAACCGCCCTACTTCAACGTCTCATGAGCCTCGATCCCGACGCCCCGCTGCGATTTTCCCCCTTGCACCGTCTCCAGTGGGAAGAAGCCCAGCAGCGCCACGTGATCCTCTACCCGGAAGGGCTGGTGGAGTTGAACGCCACCTCGGCGGAGATCCTCAAGCGCTGCGACGGCGAGCACACCCTCAGGACCATCGTCGAAGAACTGGAACGAAAATATCAGACCGAGGGTCTTACCGACGACGTCCGTGAATTCCTGGAGATCGCCCTTGAAAACGGCTGGATCGAAACCGCCGCTTAGCCCGCCGCGCTGGCTGCTGGCCGAGCTCACCTACGCCTGCCCGCTACAGTGCCCCTACTGTTCCAACCCGGTGGACTTCGCCCGTCACAAGGAGGAACTGACCACCGAGGGCTGGAAGCGGGTACTGAGCGAAGCCCGGGAAATGGGAGCGGTGCAACTGGGCTTCTCCGGGGGCGAGCCCCTGACCCGTCCGGACCTGGAAGAACTGGTGGCCCACGCCCGCCGGCTGGGTTACTACAGCAACCTCATCACCTCCGGTTACGGCCTGAGCGCCGAGCGCATCGCCGCCCTCAAGGCCGCCGGCCTCGACCACATTCAGGTGAGCATCCAGGCCCCGGAACAGGATTTGAGCGACTGGCTCGCCGGCACCGAGAGTTTCGCCCACAAGAAGCAGGTGGCCCGCTGGGTCAAGGAACAGGGATACCCCATGGTGCTGTGCGTGGTCATCCACCGCCACAACATCGAACAGATGGAAGGGATTCTGGAGATGGCCGTGGAACTGGGCGCCGACTACCTGGAACTGGCCAATACCCAGTATTACGGCTGGGCCCGTCTCAACCGCGCCCAGCTGATGCCGACCCGGGAGCAGTTCGAACGCGCCGAAGCCGTCGCCCGCCGCTACAAGGAACGGCTCAAAGGGAAGATGAAGATCTACTACGTCATCCCCGACTACTACGAGGACCGGCCCAAGGCATGCATGAACGGCTGGGGCACCACCTTCCTCACCATCGCCCCGGACGGAGCCGCCCTGCCCTGCCACGCCGCCCGAGAACTGCCCATCGACGAGTTTCCCAACGTGCGGCGAATGAGCATCCGGGAAATCTGGGAGGAGTCGGAGATCTTCAACCGTTTCCGCGGCTTCGACTGGATGCCGGAACCATGCCGCTCCTGCGACGAAAAGACCAAGGACTACGGCGGCTGCCGCTGCCAGGCCTATCTGCTCACCGGGGACATGACCGCCACCGACCCGGTGTGCGCCAAATCCCCCCACCGCCACCTGATCGACCAAGCCATCGCCGAGGCCGAAGCCCCACCCGAGGCCCCGCTGGTCTTCCGCAACCCGAAGGCGTCACGGCGTTTCTTCGAGACCTGAGTCCCGCAGGCGGCGCTGGAGGCGGGTGATCTCGCGCCGGATCAGACCGGCGTTCCGCTTGGAAAGGCCGACGAACCTGCCCCCCACCCGGATTCGAGGTCCGTGCCCCCACCGACGAACGTTGCGCACCTGGACGTCGAAGGTCAATTGCCGGTCGTCCTCGATCCGAAGAACGCAACGACGCAATACGTCCAGCTTGCGGATGAAAAGATCCGACTCCAGGACGAAGCCGACGCCGTTGGGACCCAGATCCTCGAGCCGGCCGACCAGCGTTTCCACCTCGCCCATTTCGTCGCGCCACGGGATATACAGAGGCAGATTCAACGCCTGCACCCGAATCCGGAAGAATTCACGCAACTGGGGATAATAGATCCGCTCCGGGAAGGCCACCCGGTAACGCAGGCCGTCCTCGGCCTCGACGAGGCCCAACAGGCGGCAATCGAAGGTCACCGCCACCCCTTCGTATTTGCTCAAGGCCCGAAAGGATTTTTCCGCCACCAACCGGGCGTGCCCCCCAGGATGATTGACCTGATCGAGCAGCACCCCCCCTCTACCGACCGCGATCAGGGAAGAACCGTACCCTTGCTGCGGCCGCTCGGGGAAATACAGCGAGACCACCGTGGAGGCATGGCACAATTCCGCGAGAATCCTGCCAATTTCCTCAGGATCGTAGATGAAATGGGGATTACGTTCATGCGCTGCGGGGAGAGTCGCCGGCGTCGGCGCCGGCTTCCGGGCCCTGCGAAACCAACCAAACACCCGCTCACCCTGCCCCCAACAGGCGATCCCCGCTGTCCATCCGGGAGCGCCCGTCCGACTCGTACCCCACCAAGCGACGCCGCTGACCGAACAACAGGGCCAGAGATTGGCGGTTGTGCTCCTGAAGCAGGGCGATCCGGGCGCCGTTGGCTTCGTTGAGCCGCCGACCGCGGTGGAGCGTGTCCTCGATCTGCCGCCACAACCGGTCAGCCTCCGGATGGGACGGAAAATGCGTCGCCTCCAGCGGCAACTGCGCCGTCAGCCGGTCGATCTGCGCCACCACGGCGCTCTTGGCCTCCACCACTTCCATGAGCGCCTCGAGGTTGCGCCGGGCCAGACAATCGCTCTCCAGCGCCAGTAAGGTCAACAACCGCTCGGTCATCTCGTGCAACCGGCGCAACTGGTCCAGCGAAACGGCGTGGCGTTCAGCCGTCATCCCCGGCCTCCCCGGGCAACTGGGCTTCCAGTTCGAGGATCTTTTCCGCGATCCGCTCGGCATCGATTTCATAGCTGCCGTCCTCCAGGGCCTGGGCCACCCGTGACACCAGCACCATGTCCACTACACTGCCGCTGCCCAACGCCCGTTCCGCCGCCATCAGGCGCGACGCCACATCGGTCAGCGCCAGGGAATCCGAGGCGGGCTGTTGCGGATTCTTTTTCGCTTCCATCTTCCGGGTCGTCTCGGTCCCACCGACGGTGGAACCGACGCCCCTGCCGATCAGCGCACGCAAATCAATCGTCATGGTCCTGTCCTCGCTCTCGGGTCATCCATCGCAGCGGATCGCTCCACCTGTGTCATTAAAGTTTAGCTCAAAAAGTCACCCACACTTCGCCCGGTTTTCGGACGATACCTTCGACGATGCGTTTGGAACGATCGTTACGCACCCGAATCCTCTGACCTTCGCTGCCGTCCGCCAACGCATGGCCGCTCATGCGGACATCGAGCCCCCCGATCCGGGCCCGGATCACTACCGCCTCCCCCCGGTGCACGATCGTGTCGCTCGCCAGCACCTGAGGCGTCAGGACGTAACCCCGCGGCAGGGATCGGCGCAGCCGACGGCCGACGACCGCATCGACGGCGACGAAATAGCCCCGGCGCAGATCCGCCAGATCCCGGCGTTGCAAGATCACGTGCTCCGGCTGGAGCCGGGTACCCCGGGGCAGATCACCGGTCAGCACCGCGACCCGGCGGTAGATGCTCACCCTGGCCTTGACGTAAACGGTCCAAGGATGGTCACCGCTGCAACGCACCTGCACCGAGATCCAACCCGGCCGCAGGGCCCCATGGGCCGGAACGGCCTCAAGCGGCCGGCCGCATCGGGGCAGCCGTAACCTCGGGTCCAGAGGGGCCACGGATACGTCAAAATCCCGATGGTCGCGTCGAATTATTGACGACAACTGAGCGGTCACGGCCTCGCCGATCGCCGCCAGGGATTGAACCGGGGTGGCGCCAACCGCCGCTGCCCACCATCCCAGGGCGTAGAACCACAAAACTGTCCGCATCGTCGCATCCCCCCGAACAACCTTCGATACCCCAACGCGGTGCAAGATCAGGGCCATGTTTCCTTTCCAACCCTGGAAAAGCGCTACCCGCTCAAGCTTGGCGACGACCGGCCGATAACGGAGAAAAATCCACAATCACAGGGAGTCATGTCATGTCGAGCATTCTCGCCGAGGTCGATCAGCGCACCCAACTGGCCGGACACAACCGCCTGGAACTGCTTCTGTTCCGCCTGGGCGGCAAGCAGCGTTTCGGCATCAACGTCTTCAAGGTCAAGGAGGTGATCACCTGCCCGCCTTTGACCCAGATTCCCGAAGCCCACCCGGTCATGTGCGGCGTCGCTCATCTGCGCGGCCAGACCGTTCCCATCCTCGATCTCTCCATGGGGGTCGGCGCCGATCCCCTGCCCCGCGACGGCAGCGGTTACGTCATCGTCAGCGAATACAACCGCTCGGTCCAGGGATTTCTGGTCGGCAGCGTCGACCGTATCATCAACATGAGCTGGGACCAGATTCAGCCGCCTCCCCGGGGAGCCGGCAAGGAAACCTATCTGACCGCGGTGACCGAATTCGAAGGCGAGCTGATCGAAGTCATCGACGTGGAAAAGATCATGAAGGAAATCGCCGGCGGTGAGGAGGAAGTCTCGGAAGGCGTGATCGACGAGAAGCTGGCCGCGGAGGACCAACATATTCTGGTCGTGGACGATTCCATGGTCGCCCGCAACCAGGTGAAACGGGTCCTGGACCAACTGGGCGTCTCCAGCACCCTGGCGCGGGACGGGGAAGAAGCCTACCGGATTCTTGCCGGCTGGGTGGACGAAGGAAAGGATCTCGATCACTTCCTCACCATGGTCATCTCGGACATCGAAATGCCCAAGATGGACGGCTACACCCTCACCACCAAAATCCGCCAGCATCCGGCCATGCAGGATCTCTACATCCTGCTGCACACCTCCCTCAGCGGGGTGTTCAATCAGGCCATGGTGGAGAAAGTCGGGGCCAACCGCTTCCTCGCCAAGTTCGAACCCGACGAACTGGCCACGGCGGTCCAGGAAAAGCTGCGCGAACACGAAGCCAAACGGGCGGCGGCCTGAAGGCTGCGGCTTCATCCGCTCTTGCCGCTTACAACTTGCCAGGCGGCAAGGCATCCACTTCACCACCGATCCCTTCCACAGGATGGCACGGGCGGCGAAATCTTGCCGCCTTGCCATCCCCGCCACCATAACCCATTGAGTTTCCTTCGTTCTCAGTCTGGCACAGGAAATGCAAAACCATTGCTGCGTTCCACGAACCGGACGACGACCATGAAAATCAGTTTCACCAACGCCCTGGGCCTGCACCCGCAAGCGCTGCGGCTGCGGGCACGACGGATGGAGGTGCTGGCCTCCAACCTGGCCAACGCCGACACCCCCAACTACAAGGCGCGCGATTTCGACGTCGAGCGCCTGCTGCGCGGCGACACCAAACCCAAAGTGCCGCTGAGAACCACCCATGCCGGCCACCTTTCCCTAGCGGCCGACGCCCAGGACGGAAGGCTGCTGTACCGGGTGCCGCAACAGGCGGCGCTGGACGGCAATACCGTCGAGGAACACATCGAGCAGGCCAAATTCGCCGAGAACGCACTCCGCTATCAGGCCAGTCTGCGTTTCGTCAACGGCAAGTTCGCCGGCCTGCTCACCGCCCTGAAAGGAGAGTGATCCATGTCGAGCTTCAAGATCTTCGACGTCGCCGGCTCGGGCATGAACGCCCAGATGCTGCGCCTCAATCTGACCGCCAGCAACCTGGCGAACGCCGACAGCGTCTCCAGCAGTATCGAACAGACTTACAAATCCCGGCAGCCGGTCTTCGCGGCCCAGTTCCGCGACGCCTTCGACCGCCTCCGCGGCACCACCACCGAAGTCCGGGTGCTGGGGGTGGTGGAGAGCCCCGCGCCCCTGCGCATGGAATACGCCCCCCATCACCCGATGGCCAACGAGGACGGCTATATCTTCAAACCCAACGTCAATCCGGTGGAGGAACTGGCCAACATGATCGCCGCCTCCCGTGCCTACCAGAACAACATCGAGGTGTTGAACACCGCCAAGGAACTGATGATGCAAACCTTACGCATGGGACAGTAAGCCATGAACGTGGACGTCGCCCGCCTGCAGGAACTGGGGCTGATGAAGCCCCCAAGCGCCCAGAAACCCCGCAACGAGTTGGGTCAGGAGGATTTTCTCAAACTGATGACCACGCAGATGACCCATCAGAATCCCCTCAAGCCCATGGAAAACACCGAGTTCCTCACCCAGCTGGCCCAGTTCGGAACCGTGAACGGGATTCAGGCGCTGCAGCAATCCTTCGCCGACTTCGCCAACGCCATCACCGCGGACCAGGCGCTGCAGGCCGCCGGGCTGGTGGGACGTCAGGTCCTGGTGGAAGGAAACCAGGCCCGCCTGGCCCCCGGCGGCGAACTGCAGGGGGCCCTGGCGCTGGAAAAACCGGCCGCCGGGGTCACGGTCCGCATCGTCGATACCAGCGGCCAGGTCGTCCGCACCCTGGAACTGGGTCCCCAGGACAGCGGTCGGGTTCCCTTCGTCTGGGACGGCCTGAAGGACGACGGCGACTTCGCCGAACCCGGCACGTACCAGATCCAGGCCGAGGGCATGGTCGAAGGGGAGAACCGCGCCCTGACCACCCTGGTGCCGGCCACGGTGGAAAGTGTCTCCACCGCCGAAAACGGCTATGGCCTGACGGTCGATCTGGAAGGTCTCGGCAGCGTCGACATCCAAGCGATCAAACAAATCTTATAACGGAGGAAACAGCATGCCATTCAGCACGGCTCTTAGCGGCCTCAACGCCGCATCCACCGATCTCCAGACCACCGGCAACAACATCGCCAACGCCAACACCGTAGGCTTCAAGAAATCCCGGGCCGAGTTCGCCGACGTCTACGCCGCCAGCGTCTTCGGCGCCTCCAAGACCACACCGGGAAGCGGCGTCCGGGTGACGGACGTCGCCCAAAGCTTCACCCAGGGCAACCTGGAATACACCGAAAACGTCCTGGATCTGGCCATCAGCGGCCAGGGTTTCTTCGGTCTGATCGACCCCAAGAACATGTCCCAGGGCCTGCCCTCCGCCTACACCCGCAACGGCGCCTTCCAACTGGACAAGAACGGCTACATCGTCAACGACCAGGGACAGGTGCTCTACGGCACCGTGGTCACGGCAAACGGGGAAACGCCGGGACCGCTCCAGGTGAACATCACCAAGGGCAAGCCCCAGGCCACCACCCTGGAGTCGCTCAGCATCAATCTGAACGCCGCCGCCACCGCGCCGGCCGGCACCTTCGATCCCACCGACCCGGCCACTTACAACCAGTCCACCTCGATCACGGTGTACGACTCCCTGGGCAATCCCCACGTCCTCACCACTTATTTCGTCAAGGACGGCACCGCGGACAATACCTGGAAGGTCCATCAGTACATCGACGGCACCACCAATAAGCTCACCCCCCCCACGGGGATCACCCTGAAATTCGACACCAACGGTTCCCTGATCGAGGTCAACGGCGACAGCACCACCACCAAGGCGACACTGGACAGCTACACCCCCACCGGCGCCGACGCCCTGAACCTGATCTTCGATTTCGCCGGCACCACCCAGTACAACAGCGAGTTCACCATCAATTCCATGAGCCAGAACGGCTTTCCCGCCGGGGATTTCGCTGGCCTCGAAGTCACCGACAAGGGGGAGATCTTCGCCCGCTTCACCAACGGCAACGGCGAGAAGATCGGCCAGATCAAGCTGTTCCGCTTCCGCAACGAACAGGGACTGGCCAAGCTGGGCAACACCACCTGGGGAGAGAGCGCCGCCTCGGGCCCGCCGTTGAGCACCCAGGGCGACAATCCCGGCACCGGTAACGTCGGCACCATCCAGTCCGGCGCCCTGGAGGCCTCCAACGTCGACCTCTCCAAGGAGCTGGTCCGCCTGATCGTGGCCCAGCAGAGCTATCAGGCCAACGCCCAGACCATCTCCACCGAGGACCAGGTAATCCAGACCCTGCTCAACCTGCGCTGATGGAGCTGAACCATGGACCGTAGTCTGTTCGTCGCCATGAGCGGGGCCAAGGAGACCCTCCAGGCCCAGAGCTCGGTCAGCAACAACCTGGCCAACGTCAACACCACCGGCTTCAAGGCCGATCTGGAACAGTTCCGCAGCATGCCGGTGTTCGGCCCCGGCTTCCCCACCCGGGTCTACGCCCTCAACGAACGGCCGGCCACCGACTTCGATCCCGGCCCCATCCAGACCACCGGGCGCGAGCTGGACGTCGCCGTCAAGGGTGACGGCTGGATCGCGGTCCAGGCTCCGGACGGTTCGGAAGCCTACACCCGCCGCGGCGACCTCCGCATCACCCCCGAAGGAATGCTGCAAACCGGCGACGGGCTGCCGATTCTGGGGGAGAACGGCCCCATCGCCATTCCGCCGGCCCAGAAGATCGACATCGCCGGCGACGGCACCATCACCATCGTTCCGCTGGGGGAAAAGCCGGACGTCACCGCCGTCGTCGATCGGATCAAACTCGTCCGCACCGACCCGCGGCAACTGGAAAAGGGCATCGACGGCCTCATCCGCCTCAAGAATGGCCAAACGGCCGAGGCCGACGCCGGCGTCACCCTGGTCTCCGGCGCCCTGGAACGCAGCAACGTCAACAGCGTCGCCGCCCTGGTCGATCTCATCGAGCTGGCGCGGCGTTACGAACTCCAGGTCAAGATGATGAAGACCGCCGAGACCGACGCCGACGCCACCGCCCAACTGCTCCGCATGGGATGAAACGAACGGGAGTAACGCCATGACAGACCGAGCCCTTTGGATCGCCAAGACCGGCCTCGACGCCCAACAGACCCGGATGGCAGTGATCTCCAACAATCTCGCCAACGTCAACACCGTCGGCTTCAAGAAAGGCCGGGCGTTGTTCGAGGACCTGCTGTACCAGAACGTCCGCCAGGTGGGTGCCCAGTCGAGCCAGAACACCGAGCTGCCCTCGGGACTGCAATTGGGCACCGGCGTGCGGGTGGTGGCCACGGAGAAGATCCACACCCAGGGGAACGTGGTCCAGACCGGCAACGCCCTGGACGTGGCCATCGACGGGCGCGGCTTCTTCCAAGTGCTGCTGCCCGACGGCAGCATCGCCTATACCCGCAACGGTGCCTTCAAGATGAATGCGGAAGGCCAGCTGGTCACCGCCAGCGGCTATTTCCTGGAGCCGGCCATCACCATTCCCCCCAATGCCACCAGCATCACCATCGGCAAGGACGGCACGGTCTCGGTCACCGTGCCCGGCACCCCGACACCCCAGCAGTTGGGGCAGATTCAGCTGGCGGACTTCGTCAACCCCACCGGCCTAGAACCCATCGGGGAAAACCTGTTCCGCGAGTCGGTGGCCAGCGGTCCGCCCACGGTAGGTAATCCGAATGAAGACGAACGCGGCGCCCTGGTACAGCATTCTCTGGAGACCTCCAATGTCAACGTGGTGGAGGAGATGGTCAACATGATCGAGACCCAGCGGGCCTACGAAATGAACTCCAAGGCCATCGCCACCGTGGATCAGATGCTGGCCTTCCTCAACAACAACCTGTAATCCCATGCTCAGACAGCTTTTCCTCGTGGGTCTGACGCTGTTGGGGACGGGGTGCGCCACCCTGCCGGAGTCGATGCCGCTCCACAACGCCGCCTTCGCCCCCGCCGCGCCCCGCTACCTCCCGCCGCCGCTCCACCCGACCGGCGCCATCTACCGGGCCGATCGCAGCATCCATCTGTTCGAAAACCTCACGGCCCGGCGGGTGGGCGACATCCTCACCATCCGCCTGGTCGAACGAACCGACGCCACCAAGAGAGCCGACCTGGAGATCAAGAAAGGCAACAGCATCGGCGGAAAGGCGCCGCTGATCCTGGGCAAGACCAACTTCCTCGGCGTCAATTGGGAAACCGAGGTGAGAACCGACAAAAATTTCAAGGGCGAGGGACAGGCGATTCAGAACAATCAACTCAGAGGCAGCATCACCGTCACCGTGGTGGAAATCCTTCCCAACGGCAACTTGCGGGTCCAGGGGGAAAAACGCATCACCATCAACGACGGTCACGAGTACGTCCGTCTCGCCGGTATCGTCCGCCCGGTGGACATCGAAGCCGACAATTCGGTGCCCTCCACCAAGGTGGCCGACGCCACCATCATGTACACCGGCGAAGGGGCGATGGCGGACGCCAAACAGGTGGGCTGGCTGACCCGCTTCTTCAACAGCGTGTTCTTTCCCTTCTGAGGCCGAGTTTCCATTTGCCGGCTATGGAAAAGACGAACCGACGGGTATTGTGAGATGCGGTTGAAATCCTGGTTGACGATCCTGTTCCTGGCGATTCCGGCGCTGGCGGGCGCCGAGCGCATCAAGGACCTGGCCTCTATCGCCGGGGTGCGCGACAACCAGCTCATCGGCTACGGCCTGGTGGTCGGCTTGAACGGCACCGGCGACAAGACCAAATTCACCGGCCAGACCTTGCGCAACATGCTGGCCCGTCTCGGTATCACCCTGCCCCCCGGGGTCAACCCCAAGTCCAAGAACGTCGCCGCCGTCTCGGTCCACGCCGTCCTGCCCCCCTTCGCCAAACCAGGGCAGACCATCGACGTGACCGTCTCGTCCATCGGCGACGCCAAGAGCCTGCGGGGCGGCTCCCTGCTGATGACCCCCCTGAAGGGAATCGACGGCCAGGTGTACGCCATCGCCCAGGGCAACCTGATCGTCGGCGGTCTCACCGCCGAGGGACGGGACGGCTCGCGCATCACCGTCAACATTCCCAGCGTCGGCCGCATCCCCAACGGCGCCACCGTGGAGCGGGCGGTTCCCAACCCCTTTTCCCACGCCAAGTACCTGACCCTGAACCTCCACCGTCCTGACTTCACCACCGCCCAGCGCATCGCGGCGGCGATTAACCAGGTACTGGGCCCCGACACCGCCCGCCCGCTGGATTCGGCCTCGGTCCGCGTGGGCGCGCCGGTGGATCCGGCCCAGAAGGTCGCCTTCGTCTCCATGATCGAAAACATGGAAGTGAAACCCGGCGAGGCGCCGGCCAAGGTGATCGTCAATTCCCGCACCGGCACCGTGGTCATCAGTCGCCACGTTCGGGTCCGGCCGGCGGCGGTGTCCCACGGCAACCTGGTGGTCACCATCCGGGAAAACCCGGAAGTCAGCCAACCGCCCCCCCTCTCGGGCGGCACCACTGCCGTGGTCCCCCGTTCCGACGTCAGCGTCGAGGAGGAAGGCAGACACATGTTCGTATTCGATCCCGGCGTCTCCCTCAACGATCTGGTGCGGGCGGTCAATCAAGTCGGTGCGGCGCCCTCCGATCTGGTCGCCATCCTCGAGGCCCTCAAGAGCGCCGGCGCCCTGGAAGCCGAACTCATCGTGATCTGACCATGCGTGACCGTCCTTTTCTCTATTCAGATTTCCGGCAACTGGCCGATCTAAGGTTAAAGGCGCGCCAGGACCGTCAGGCCGCCCTGAAACAGACCGCCAAGCAATTCGAGGCCCTGTTCGTGCAGATGGTGTTGAAACAAATGCGGCAGACCACCCCCGGCGATCCCCTCATGGGGGGCGAGCGCAGCCGTTTCTACCGCGATCTGTACGACCGTCAGCTGGCCCTGCATCTGGCGGAGCGAGGCGGAATCGGCATCGCGGAAATGATCGTGCGGCAGCTGAGCCGGCCGCAGCCGGCTACGGTCACCGGCCGGGAACTTTCCGACTACCGCCGCCAGCCGGTTCCCGACTCCCTGACCGGGACGAAAGCCGAAGCGGCCGCAAAGACCGCCGGCACCGCTCCCGGCCGTCCCGCGCCCCCGAGCCGCTTCGAAAACCCGGCGCAATTCCTCCAGGCCCTGCTGCCGGAGGCGCGCCGGGCGGCGGCCAAGATCGGCGTCGACCCCAAGCTGCTTCTGGCCCAGGCCGCCCTGGAAACCGGCTGGGGAAAAAAGATCATCCATCACGCCGACGGCCGCAGCAGCCACAATCTATTCAACATCAAGGCCGGCCGCTCCTGGAAAGGCGACCGGGTCCAGGTGGACACCTTGGAATACCGGGACGGAGTCGCCGTGAAGAAAAGAGCGCAATTCCGCGCCTACCGCGACTACCGGGAAAGCTTCGAGGACTATCTCGCCCTGCTGCGATCCCCCCGCTACGCCGAAGCGTTGCGTCAGGCCGGCGATCCGGAACGCTATCTTCACGCCCTGCAGCGGGCCGGCTACGCCACCGATCCCCACTACGCCGACAAGATCCTGGCCATCTACCGGCGTCAGACCGTAGCCGCTTCGTAGGTGAACCATCATGGGCAGCGCCATCCTCGACATCGCCACCTCCGCCCTCCGGGTCACCCAGCAGGCCCTGAACACGGTCGGGCACAACATCGCCAACGTCAACACCGAGGGCTACAGCCGCCAGCGGGTGGACACCGCCACCCGGGAACCCTTCTTCAGCGGCGCCGGCTTCTTCGGCACCGGCGTCCAAACCACGGCCATCAAGCGGGCCTACGACGACTTTCTCACCACCCGCTTGCGGGAGGCCACCACCGGGTTTTCCGAGGTGGACACTTATCACCGCCTCGCCGCCCAGATCGACAATCTCGTCGCCGACCCCGACGTCGGGGTCTCGTCGGCCTTGAAGAACTTCTTCAACGCCGTCCACGACGTCGCCACCGATCCCACCTCGATTCCGGCCCGGCAAACCCTGTTGACCGAAGCCGCCACCCTCGGCGACCGCTTCAACCTCCTCGACGCCCGTCTCAAGGAAATCAACGCCCAGACCCAGAGCGAGCTGCGCAATCAGGTCGAGGAGATCAACGCCGCCGCCCGGGAAATCGCCACCCTCAACCAGAAGATCGTCTACGAGCTGGCCCGTTCCCAGGGCAAACCGCCCAACGATCTGCTCGACCGCCGCGATCTTCTCCTCGAGCGGCTGGCGGAAAAGATCGACATCACCCCGGTGCCCCAGGACAACGGCGCCGTCAGCGTCTTCATCGGCAAGGGCCAGAACCTGGTCAGCGATTCGCGCGCCGCCACCCTTGGGCTCCGGCCCAACGATCTCGATCCCAACGTCTCGGAGGTGACTCTCACCACCGGCGCCACCACCCTGACGATCACCTCGACGCTCTCCGGCGGTGAGGTCGGGGGATTGCTGCGCTTCCGCGACGAAGTCCTGATTCCGACCCAGAACAAGCTGGGACGTCTGGCCGCCGGACTCGCCCTGGAATTCAACGGTCTGCATCAAAGCGGCTACGACCTCGACGGCAACACCGGGCTGGATTTCTTCCAGCCGCTCACCATCCCGGTGCTCCGGAACGCCAGCGGCGATATCAGCGCCGCTTACGTGAGCGCCGCCGATCTGCAAGCCAGCGACTATCTGCTCGAATACGACGGCACCAACTACACCCTGACCCGACTCAGCGACCGGAACCAGACCACCCTGAGCAGCTTCCCGGCGACCGTGGACGGGATCAAGATCGACCTCGACCCCACCAATCCTCCGATCGCCGGCGACCGCTTTCTGATCCGCCCCACCGCCGACGCCGCCGGCAAACTCGACGTCGCCCTGGACGATCCCCGCCGCATCGCCGCCGCCGCCAGTGACACCAGCAGCGGGGCGCTCGGCGACAACGGCATCGCTCTGTCCCTGGCGGGGCTGGAATCGGCCAAACTGGTACTCGGCGGCAAGGCGACCCTCCAGGACGCCTACAGCCAGATGGTGGCCGAGGTCGGCAGCCTGACCCGGGCGGCGGAAATCAGCCGCGACGCCCACGACACCGTCAAGCAGCAGGCGATGCAGGCCCGCGAGGCGGTGGCCGGGGTCAACCTCGACGAGGAAGCCGCCAATCTGGTGAAGTTTCAACAGGCCTACCAGGCCGCCGCTCAGGTGGTCAGCGTCGCCACTCAGACCTTCGACACCCTCATCAACGCCGTGCGGAGGTGATGATGCGCCTTTCCACCGCCCTGACGCAGCAATTGGGGATCAACGCCATCCTCGATCAGCAGAGCCGACTCAACAAGACCCAGTTGCAACTGGCCAGCGGCAACAAAAACCTGACCCCCGCCGACGACCCCATCGCCGCGGCCCGTACCCTGGACCTGGAGGAAGCGATCCGCAAACAGGAACAGTACCAGGACAACGTCACCACCCTCACCAACCGCCTTTCCCTCGAGGAAGCCACCCTCGCCGGCGTCACCGACATCCTGCAGCGGGTCCGGGAACTGGCGGTCCGGGCCAACAACGAAGCCTCCCTACGGCCGGAGGACCGCGGCTACATCGCCGCCGAAGTGCGCCAGGCCCTCGACGAACTGGTCGGCCTGGCCAACACCCGTAACGCCAACGGCGAGTACCTGTTCGCCGGCACCAAGAGCCACACCCAACCCTATCCCGAGACCGCCCTGGCCATCGACGGCTATTACCGCTACCAGGGCGACGCCAACCGACGCCTGATCCAGATCGGCCCCACGCGCCGCCTGGCAGACGGCGATCCGGGGAGTGCGGTGTTCGAACGGGTGGAAACCAGCCGCATCGACGCCCCGCCCGACCAGATCACCGACGGTACGCCGACCAGCCCCGAGATCCAGAAGATCCCCGTCGGCGCCCTCACCCCCGGCGCCGTCTTCGAGTTGGAAGTGGACGGCATCACTCTCACCGCCGGTCCCATGGACAAGGACCCGACCCTGACGGAGCTGGCCGACGCCCTGAACACGGCCGCCGGCGCCCCGCCGGCCCCGTTCACGGTGGCCGCGGGAGTGGGCGACGACGCCGGCAAACTGGTGCTGACCTGGAGCGCCCCGGGCGACGTCGCCGCCACCGCCCAGCTGCGCCGCTACGACAACACCTTCAGCTTCATCGACCAGTTCGCCCGGGCGCTCGAAGGGAGCCTGGACGGCGACGACGCCAAGGCCCTCATCGAAGACTCCCTCTACGCCCTCGACAACGGCCTGGAGAAGATCAATACCACCCGCGCCGGCATCGGCGCCCGTCTCAACGCCGCCGACCAGCAGCGCCAGGTCAACGAGCGTTTCCTGGAGGAAATGCGGACCACTCTGTCCACCGTCAAGGATCTTGACTACGCCGAGGCCATCGGCCGCTTCAATCTGGAACAGGTGGCGCTCCAGGCCGCCCAGCAGGCGTTCGTCAAGGTCCAGAACCTGTCACTGTTCAATTATCTGCGCTGAGTCGCCCACCCGTAGCTCCCCGCGGGCTTCGTGGATCAGGTTCTGGCCGAAATAGACCTTGTTACCACGCCGACGGTAGGTCGCCAGGGTCGCCAGGGGCTCCTTGCCGGTGCGGCGCCCGGTTTCCGGATCGACGGTGGTGATGGGACAGCGGGAGCACGGCTTGACCACCCGCATGGCGATGTCGCCGATCCGGATGCGCCGCCAGCCGTCCTCGGCGTAGGGCTCGGTGCCGGACACCACCAAATTGGGGCGGAAGCGGCGCATCGACACCGGTTCCGGCAACCGCCGGTTGAGATCGTCGAGGGACGCCTGGGTAATCAGCAACAACGGAAAACCGTCGGAAAAGGCGGTCCGCTCGCCGGTACGGGCATAGCGGGTATCCACCTGACGTTTGACGTCGTCCGGAAACCACACCAGCCGGCAGGGAACGCCGACGGCCTCGCTGAGCCAGCGGTCGGCCGCCGCGCCCACGGGAACCGCCGACACCGTGTCGCTCCACACCTGGACACGCCAGCGCGCCCCCCCGGGATCGGCGGCCGGCACCCGGAAGGTGCCCAGTTCGGGATGGAACAGGGCCAAACCGCTGCCACCCTCGATCAGGCGGGGACGGATGCGCGCCATCTGGGGATGTTGGCGCTGGGTGAGAAAACGGCCCGCCGGGTCCACCACCATCCAGCGCCGGTCGAGATGGAGACCGAAATCGTCCAAACGCCAGCGATCCAGGGCGATGCCGCCGAGGGACTTGACCGGATACAGGTGGATTTCGCTCAGGACCGCCATCATGGCTCGATGAAGCCACCTTGGGTCAGACGGCGCGGATCGAGGATCTTCGCCAACTCGTCCTGGGACAGGTCGGTCATCTCCTCGGCCACTTCGATCACCGACCGTCCCTCCCGATAGGCTCTCTTGGCGATTTCCGCCGCTTTCAGATAGCCCACGATCGGATTGAGGGCGGTGACCAAAATGGGATTCCTGCTCAGGGGGCGCTCCAGGTTGTCACGCTTGACCTGGAACCCGGCCACCGCCTTGTCCGCCAGCAACCGGGCACCGTTGGCGAGAATGTGGATGCTCTGCAGCAGGTTGTGGGCGATCACCGGCAACATCACGTTGAGCTGGAAGTTGCCCGATTGGCCGGCGACGGTGATGGCGGCGTCGTTGCCGATCACCTGGGCGCACACCTGGCAGACCGCCTCGGGAATCACCGGATTGACCTTGCCGGGCATGATGGAGCTGCCAGGCTGCAGGGCGGGAAGCTCGATCTCCGCCAAGCCGGCGAGGGGTCCGGAGTTCATCCAGCGCAGATCGTTGGCGATCTTCATCAGGCTGCAGGCCAGCACCTTGAGATGGCCGGAGACTTCCACCGCGGTGTCCTGGGCGCTCAGGGCGGCGAAGAAGTTGCGGCTGGGTTCGAACGGCAGGGTGGTGACGACCGCCAGACGGGCCGCGAACCGGGTCGCAAATTCGGGATGGGTGTTGATACCGGTGCCGACGGCGGTCCCCCCCTGGGCCAGGCGATAGAGACGGCCGCAACCGTCGCGCAGACGGGCCAGATCGGTGCTGAGCTGCGCCTCCCAGCCCGACAATTCCTGCCCCATCCGAACCGGCATGGCATCCATCAGATGGGTGCGGCCGGTCTTGACCACCCCGTCGAGTTCGCTGGCACGCCGGCCGATGACTTCGATCAGATGGGAAAGGGCGGGAAACAGGGCTTCGTGAAGCTGGAGCGCGGCGCTCAGGTGAATCGCGGTGGGGATGGTGTCGTTGCTGCTCTGGCCGAAGTTGACGTGGTCGTTGGGGCTGACCGGCCTGCCGGCGATGCGGCCGGCCAGGGTGGCGAGCACCTCGTTGACGTTCATGTTGGTGCTGGTGCCGGAACCGGTCTGGAACACGTCCACGGGAAACTGGTCTTCGTGGCGTCCGGACAGCACTTCGTCGGCGGCGGCGACGATGGCATCGGCGATGGCTTCGTCGAGCAGGCCGAGATCGCGGTTGACCTCGGCGGCGGTTCGTTTGATCAACACCACGGCGCGGATGAAAGCGGGCGGCAGCGTCATGCCGCTGACGGGAAAATTGTCCACCGCCCGCTGGGTCTGGGCACCGTACAGCGCCCTCTCCGGAACCCGGACCTCGCCCATGCTGTCTTTCTCGATCCGGTACTGATTCATGGCGGCTTCCTCTGCTTCAGTCGAACGGATGCGCCAGGACGATGGTCTGATGCCGGTCGGGACCGGTGGACAGCATCGTCACCGGCACCTGGAGCAATTCCTCGATACGGCGGATGTAGGCCCGGGCGTTGGCCGGCAGGTCCTCGAACCGGGTGACGCCGAAGGTGCTCTCCCGCCAACCGGGCAGGGTTTCCAGCACCGGTTCGCAACGCTCGTAATCCTCCGCACTCAGCGGCGCCTGCTCGGTGACCCGGCCGTCGATCCGGTAGGCCACCCCCAGCGCCACCGTTTCCAGACCGTCGAGCACGTCCAGCTTGGTCAGACAGATGCCCGACAGGCTGTTGAGGCGGGCCGACTTGCGCATGGCCACGACGTCGAACCAGCCGCAGCGGCGGGGACGACCGGTGGTGGCACCGAACTCGTTGCCCTTCCGGGCCAGGTGGCGGCCGATCTCGTCGTTGAGCTCGGTCGGAAACGGGCCGTTGCCGACCCGGGTGGAATAGGCCTTGGTGATGCCGAGAACGTAGTCGAAATCCCGCGGCCCCAGACCGCTGCCACAGGCGGCCCCACCGGCGGTGGTGTTGGAGGAGGTCACGAAGGGATAGGTGCCGTGGTCGATGTCCAGCAGCGCCCCCTGGGCCCCCTCGAACAGCAGATCCGCCCCCTCGCGCCGCAAGGCGTCCAGCCGGGCGCCGACGTCGACGATCATGGGCTTCAGGGACTCGCCCCAAGCCAACAGTTCGTCCAGTGCCCGGCGCGGATCGATGGCTTTCTGACCGTAAAGGCGGGTCAGGACGAAATTGTGATAATCCAGCAGCAGGTTCAGCTTCTCCGCCAACCGCTCGGGGTAAAACCAGTCGTCGGCGCGCAGGCTGCGCCGCGCCACCTTGTCTTCGTAAGCCGGACCGATGCCACGGCCGGTGGTGCCGATGGCCTTGTCGCCCCGGGCCGCTTCCCGGGCGTGATCCAGAGCCACGTGCACCGGCAGCAGCAACGGACAGGCGGCGCTGATCTTCAAGCGGGGGCGGATGTCGATCCCACCCTTTTCCAAGGTGTCGATTTCTTCGAGCAACGCCGCGGGCGACAACACCACGCCGTTGCCGATCAGACATTCGACCCCGTCGTGCAGCGCGCCGGACGGAATCAGATGCAGGACGGTCTTCCGACCGTCGATGACCAGGGTGTGTCCGGCATTGTGCCCGCCCTGGAAGCGAACCACCGCCCGAACGCGATCGGTGAGCCAGTCGACGATCTTGCCTTTGCCTTCGTCCCCCCACTGGGTGCCGATGATGACGACGTTCTTTGCCATGTCAAATCGATGAATCGGTTGACGGAATCACTTGATACTTGCCCTGCCGGCGGACCAATCGCCAGTCGCAACCCATATCCTGTGCCGTTTCCCGCTGCCCGGGCAAGCACTGCACCACCTGACAACCCTCCGCCCGCAGTCGCCGGATCGCCGCCAGCAGTTCCGGATCGTCCCCGGCCGGCGCCAACACCCGCCTTGGCCCCGTCTCGCCGGTGGAAGGCGCCAACCGCAGCAGTTGTTTCAGATCGGCGCTGAAGCCGACCGCCGCCCGGGCCCGGCCGAACGCCGCCCCGACGCCGTCGTAACGCCCGCCCCGGGCGATCTCCCGCCCGACGCCGGCCACCAGGGCGGCGAACACCAGGCCGGTATGGTAGTGGTATCCCCGCAGTTCCGCCAGGTCGAAATGGATGGGAAGCGACGGGTGCAACGAACGGAGCCGCTGCGCCACCTCGGTCAGGGTGTCCAGATGCGCCAGCACGGCCGTCGGGGCCTGGCGCAGGTGATGACGCGCCTGGTCCAGCACCTCGAAATCCCCGTTGAGATCGATCAGGGCGGCCAGTTGGGCGCGATGCACCGGATCGCAGCGGCACTGGGCGAGAAACTGCTGCAAATCCGGTCGGGATTTGCGCTGGAGAATGGCGAACAACGCCGCCTCCGCCTCCGGATCCAGGCCGGCCTGGGCCGCCAGTCCCCGGTAGATCCCCACGTGCCCCAAGTCCAAATGCACCCCCAGGATGCCAGCCTGGGCCAGCAGTTCCAGCATCAGGCGGATGACTTCCAGATCCGCCTCGGGCCCGGCGTAACCATACAGCTCCGCCCCGATCTGAACCGGACTGCGCGCCGGCTGCAGGGGATCGGCGTAGGCCCGGAGCACGGTACCGACATAACAGAGCCGGGTCGGAAGATCCGACTTGAGATTGTGGGCGTCGATACGGGCCACCTGGGGGGTCATGTCGGCCCGGACTCCCAACAGGCGGCCGCTCAGGGGATCGGTGAGCTTGAAGGTCTGCAGTTCCAGATCGTGGCCGGCGCCGATCAGCAGGGAGTCGAGAAACTCGATCAGGGGAGGCACCACCTGCCGGTACCCCCAGGCGATGCAGGTGTCCAACAGGCGACGGCGCAGCCGTTCCAGCCGCGCCGCCTCGTCGGGCAACAGTTCCTCGATGCCGTCCGGCAGCAGCCAAGGCTCGGAGGGAAAACCTTCTGGCATGTCGTGGCTTACAGACGATGGCCGGCCCCGCCACGCGGGACCGGCACGGTTGATGGAACCCCCGCCGTCAGCGTCCCGGACGTTCGCGCTTGAAATAGCGGAAGAAGTCCGAGGTCGGTTCGAGGATGATCATGTCGCCTTCCCGGGAGAAGGTTTTCTGATAGGCGTTGAGGCTGCGGTAGAAGGCGAAGAACTCCTTGTTCTTCCCGAACGCCTTGGCATAGATGTCCGAAGCGATGGCATCGCCTTCCCCGCGGATCTTTTCCGCGTCCCGGCGGGCCTCGGCGATGATCACCTCCCGTTGCCGGTCGGCGTCGGCCTTGATCCGTTCCGCCGCTTCCATCCCCTGGGAACGGAACTCCTTGGCCACCCGGGCACGCTCCGAACGCATACGCTCGTACACCGAGCTGGACACCCGCGGCGGCAGATCGATGCGCTTGATGCGGATGTCGATGATCTCGATGCCCAGCTTTTCCGCCACCGGCTGGGTGGCTTTCAGGAGAATCTGGCGGATCACCTCCCGGTCGGTGGACACCAGCTGGCGAATGGTGCGCTTGCCGAATTCGCTGCGCA
>Ga0256839_1001569_pt1 | contig 27509 bp, 31 predicted proteins | sample 354166metaG_FD_185968 | JGI IMG/M metagenome (GOLD analysis project Ga0256839, IMG submission 185968) | Hydrothermal vent microbial communities from Mid Atlantic Ridge, Atlantic Ocean - 354-166 | ecosystem: Environmental > Aquatic > Marine > Hydrothermal vents | place: Atlantic Ocean: Mid... | reverse complement strand
CGACCGGGAGGTGATCCGCCAGATTCTCCTGAAAGCCACCCAGCCGGTGGCGGAAAAGCTGGGCATCGAGATCATCGACATCCGCATCAAGCGCATCGATCTGCCGCCGCGGGTGTCCAGCTCGGTATACGAGCGCATGCGATCGGAGCGTGCCCGGGTGGCCAAGGAGTTCCGTTCCCAGGGGATGGAGGCGGCGGAACGGATCAAGGCCGACGCCGACCGGCAACGAGAGGTGATCATCGCGGAAGCCCGACGGGATGCGGAAAAGATCCGGGGGGAGGGCGACGCGATCGCTTCGGACATCTATGCCAAGGCGTTCGGGAAGAACAAGGAGTTCTTCGCCTTCTATCGCAGTCTCAACGCCTATCAGAAAACCTTCGCCCGGGAAGGGGACATGATCATCCTCGAACCGACCTCGGACTTCTTCCGCTATTTCAAGCGCGAACGCCCGGGGCGCTGACGGCGGGGCTTCCATCAACCATGCCGGTCCCGCTTGGCGGGACCGGCCATCGTCTGTAAGCCACGATATGCCAAAAGGTTTTCCCTCCGAGCCTTGGCTGCTGCCGGACGGCATCGAGGAACTGTCGCCCGACGATGCGGCGCGGCTGGAACGGCTGCGCCGCCGCCTGTTGGACACCTGCATCGCCTGGGGATACCGGCAAGTGGTGCCGCCTCTGATCGAGTTCCTCGATTCCCTGCTGATCGGCGCCGGTCACGATCTGGAGCTGCAGACCTTCAAGCTCACCGATCCCTTGAGTGGCCGCCTGCTGGGAGTCCGGGCCGACATGACCCCCCAGGTGGCCCGCATCGACGCCCGCAATCTCAAGTCGGACCTTCCGACCCGGCTCTGTTATGTCGGCACCGTGCTCCGGGCCTACGCCGATCCCCTGCAACCGGCGCGCAGTCCGGTGCAGATCGGTGCGGAACTGTATGGTTATGCCGGGCTGGAGGCGGATCTGGAGGTCATCCGCCTGATGCTGGAACTGCTGGCCCAGGCCGGCATTCTGGGGGTCCATTTGGATCTGGGACACGTGGGGATCTACCGGGGACTGGCGGCCCAGGCCGGTTTGGATCCGGAGGCGGAGGCGATGTTGTTCGCCATTCTGCAGCGTAAATCCAACCCGGATTTGCAACAGTTTCTGAGCCAGTGCCGGTGCGACCCGGTGCATCGCGCCCAGCTGGCCGCCCTGATCGATCTCAACGGGGATTTCGAGGTGCTGGACCAGGCGCGTCACCATCTGCGCCGGGCACCAGCGGCGGTACTGGCGGATCTGGACACCCTGACCGAGGTGGCGCGGCGGCTCCGCTCGCTGTACCCCTCGCTTCCCATCCATTTCGATCTGGCGGAGCTGCGGGGGTATCACTACCATACCGGCCTGGTGTTCGCCGCCCTGGTCGCCGGGGTTGGACGGGAGATCGCCCGCGGTGGACGTTACGACGGCATCGGGGCGGCGTTCGGCCGGGCTCGGGCGGCGGTCGGCTTCAGTGCCGATCTGAAACAATTGCTACGGCTGGCGTCTTCCGCCGAAGAACCATCGTCCAGGCGCGTGCTGGCCCCCGCCGGGGACGATCCGGAACTGCTGGAGGCGATCCGGCGACTCCGCGTGGAGGGCTGTCAGGTGGTGCAGCTTCTGCCGGGGCAACGGGAAACGGCACGGGCCATGGGGTGCGACTGGCTGTTGGTCCGCCGGGAGGGCAAGTATCAAGTGATTCCGTCAACCGATTCATCGATTTGACATGGCAAAGAACGTCGTCATCATCGGTACCCAGTGGGGGGACGAAGGGAAGGGCAAGATCGTCGACTGGCTCACCGATCGCGTTCGGGCGGTGGTTCGCTTCCAGGGCGGTCACAACGCTGGACACACCCTGGTCATCGACGGTCGCAAGACCGTGTTGCATTTGATTCCATCCGGCGCGCTGCACGATGGGGTCGAATGCCTCATCGGCAACGGTGTGGTATTGTCGCCCGCGGCGCTGCTCGAAGAAATCGATACCCTGGAAAAGGGCGGGATCGACATCCGTTCCCGCCTGAAGATCAGCGCCGCCTGTCCGCTGCTGCTGCCGGTGCACGTGGCCTTGGATCACGCCCGGGAAGCGGCCCGTGGCGACAAGGCCATCGGTACCACCGGTCGCGGTATCGGTCCGGCTTACGAAGACAAGGTGGCACGGCGCAGCCTGCGCGCCGACGACTGGTTTTACCCCGAACGGCTGGCGGAGAAGCTGAACCTGCTGCTGGATTACCACAATTTCGTCCTGACTCGCCTTTACGGTCAGAAAGCCGTCGATCCCCAACGGGCACTGGACGAACTGTTGGCCTGGGGCGAGTCCCTGAAGCCCATGATCGTCGATGTCGGGGCCCGGCTGGACGCCTTGCGGCGCGAGGGGGCGGATCTGTTGTTCGAGGGAGCCCAGGGAGCGCTGCTGGACATCGACCACGGTACCTATCCCTTCGTGACCTCTTCCAACACCACCGCCGGCGGGGCCGCCTGTGGCAGCGGCCTGGGACCGCGGGATTTCGACTACGTTCTCGGCATCACCAAGGCCTATTCCACCCGGGTCGGCAACGGCCCGTTTCCGACCGAGCTCGACGACGAGATCGGCCGTCATCTGGCCCGGAAGGGGAACGAGTTCGGTGCCACCACCGGGCGTCCCCGCCGCTGCGGTTGGTTCGACGTCGTGGCCATGCGCAAGTCGGCCCGCCTCAACAGCCTGTCGGGTATCTGTCTGACCAAGCTGGACGTGCTCGACGGCCTGGAATCGGTGGCGCTGGGGGTGGCCTACCGGCTCGACGGTCGGGTCACGGAGCAGGCGCCGCTGAGCGCGGAGGATTACGAGCGCTGTGAACCAGTGCTGGAAACCCTGCCCGGGTGGCGGGAAAGCACCTTTGGCGTCACCCGGTTCGAGGATCTGCCGGCCAACGCCCGGGCCTACATCCGCCGCATCGAGGAATTGCTCCAGGTACCGGTGACGATGCTGTCCACCGGTCCCGACCGGCATCAGACCATCGTCCTGGAGCATCCGTTCGATTGAAGCAGAGAGGGCCGCCATGAATCAGTACCGGATCGAGAAAGACAGCATGGGCGAGGTCCGGGTTCCGGAGGGAGCGCTGTACGGTGCCCAGACCCAGCGGGCGGTGGAGAATTTCCCCGTCAGCGGCATGACGCTGCCGCCGGCTTTCATCCGCGCCGTGGTGTTGATCAAACGGACCGCCGCCGAGGTCAACCGCGATCTCGGCCTGCTCGACGAAGCCATCGCCGATGCCATCGTCGCCGCCGCCGACGAAGTGCTGTCCGGAAGATACGACGACCAGTTTCCGGTGGACGTGTTCCAGACCGGTTCCGGCACCAGCACCAACATGAACGTCAACGAGGTGCTCGCCACCCTGGCCAGCCGCATCGTCGGCAGGCCGGTCAGTCCCAACGACCACGTCAACTTCGGCCAGAGCAGTAACGACACCATCCCCAGCGCGATCCACCTGAGCGCCGTGCTTCAGCTTCACGAAGCCCTGTTTCCCGCCCTTTCCCACCTGATCGAAGTCATCGGCCGGCGTGCCACCGAACTCGACGATGTGATCAAGACCGGCCGCACCCATCTGATGGACGCCATGCCGATACGGATGGGGCAGGAACTGTCGGGCTGGGAGGCGCAGCTCAGCGCCGACCTGGCCCGTCTGCGCGACGGTTGCGGCCGTCTCTATCGCCTGGCCCAGGGGGGGACCGCGGTCGGCACCGGTATCAACACTCATCCCGAATTCGCGACCCGGTTCGCGGCCCGCCTCGCGGTCGTGACCACCCTGCCGTTCGAGCCCAGCCGCAACTTCTTCGCCGCCCTCAGCGCCCAGGACACCGCGGTGGAGCTTTCAGGCCATCTCAAGGTACTGGCCTGCAGCCTGATGAAGATCGCCAACGATCTGCGCTGGATGAACTCCGGTCCGCTCGCCGGTCTGGCGGAGATCGAACTCCCCGCCCTCCAGCCGGGCAGCTCCATCATGCCCGGCAAGGTCAATCCGGTGATTCCCGAGGCCGTCTGCCAGGTGTGCGCCCAGGTGATCGGCAACGACGCTGCCATCACCGTCGCCGGCCAGTCCGGCAACTTCCAGCTCAACGTGATGCTGCCGGTGATCGCCCACAACCTGCTGCAGAGCATCCGCATCCTCGCCAACGGCGCCCGGCTGCTGGCGGACAAGGCGGTGGCCGGGTTCCGGGTCAAGCGTGACAATCTGGAACGCCCCCTGCACAGGAATCCCATTCTGGTCACCGCCCTCAATCCGGTCGTGGGCTATCTGAAAGCGGCGGAGATCGCCAAGAAAGCCTATCGGGAGGGGCGGCCGGTGATCGAGGTGGCCGAGGAGATGACCGGCCTGTCCCGGGAAGAGCTGGCGAAGATCCTCGATCCGCGCCGTCTGACCCGGGGAGGCTTCATCGAGCCATGAGCGTTGCGGTCCTGAGCGAAATCCATCTGTATCCGGTCAAGTCCCTGGGCGGCATCGCCCTGGAGCGCTGGCGCCTGGACGATTTTGGTCTCCATCTTGACCGGCGCTGGATGGTGGTGGACCCGGCGGGGCGGTTTCTCACCCAGCGTCAGCATCCCCAGATGGCGCGCATCCGACCCCGCCTGATCGATGGTGGCAGCGGTTTGGCGCTGTTCCATCCCGAGCTGGGCACCTTCCGAGTGCCCCCCGCCGATCCCCGGGGACCGCGCTGGCGGGTCCAGGTGTGGAGCGACACGGTGCCGGCGGTTCCGGTGGGCGCGACGGCCGACCGTTGGCTCAGCGAGGCCGTCGGCGTTCCGTGCCGTCTGGTGTGGTTCCCGGACGACGTCAAACGCCAGGTGGACACCCGCTATGCCCGCACTGGCGAGCGGACCGCCTTTTCCGACGGTTTTCCGCTGTTGCTGATCACCCAGGCGTCCCTCGACGATCTCAACCGGCGCTTGCCGGAACCGCTGCCGATGCGCCGCTTCCGTCCCAATCTGGTGGTGTCCGGCACCGAACCCTACGCCGAGGACGGCTGGCGGCGCATCCGGATCGGTGAAGTCACCATGCGGGTGGTCAAACCGTGTTCCCGCTGCCCCATCACCACCGTCGATCCGGAAACGGGGCGCCGCACCGGCAAGGAACCCCTGGCGACCCTGGCGACCTACCGCCGGCGTGGCAACAAGGTCTATTTCGGCCAGAACCTCATCCACGAAACCTGTGGGGAGCTGCGGGTGGGCGACTCAGCGCAGATAATTGAACAGTGACAGGTTCTGGACCTTGACGAACGCCTGCTGGGCGGCCTGGAGCGCCACCTGTTCCAGGTTGAAGCGGCCGATGGCTTCGGCGTAGTCGAGATCCTTGACGTCGGAGAGGCTGCTCCGCATTTCCTCCAGGAAACGCTCGTTGACCTGGCGCTGCTGATCGGCGGCGTTGAGGCGGGCGCCGATGCCGGCGCGGGTGGTGTTGATCTTCTCCAAGCTGTTGTCGAGGGCGTAGAGGGAGTCCCCGATGAGGGCCTTGGCGTCGTCGCCGTCGAGACCGCCTTCGAGGGCCCGGGCGAACCGGTCGATGAAGCTGAAGGTGTTGTCGTAGCGGCGCAGTTGGGCGGTGGCGGTGACGTCGCCCGGGGCGCTCCAGGTCAGCACCAGTTTGCCGGCGTCGTCGCCCACTCCCTCGGCGACCGTGAACGGGGCCGGCAGGGCGGCGGCGGCCGTGTTCAGGGCGTTGGCCAGCTCCGTCAGGGTCGGGTCCTTGTCCATGGGACCGGCGGTGAGGGTGACGCCGTCCACTTCCAGTTCGAAGACGGCGCCGGGGGTGAGGGCGCCGACGGGAATCTTCTGGATCTCGGCGCTGGTCGGCGTGCCGTCGACGATCTGATCGGGCGGGGCGTCGATGCGGGCGGTCTCCACCCGTTCGAACACCGCGGTCCCCGGATCGCCGTCGGCCAGACGCCGGGTGGGGCCGATCTGGATCAGGCGGCGGTTGGCGTCGCCCTGATAGCGATAATAGCCGTCGGTGGCCAGGGTGGTTTCGGGATAGGGTTGGGTGTGGCTCTTGGTGCCGGCGAACAGGTACTCACCGTTGGCGTCGCGGGTGTTGGCCAGTCCGACCAGTTCGTCGAGGGCCTGGCGCACTTCGGCGGCGATGTAGCCGCGGTCTTCTGGCCGCAGGGAAGCTTCGTTGTTGGCCCGGACCGCCAGTTCCCGGACCCGCTGCAGGATGTCGGTGACGCCGGCGAGGGTGGCCTCCTCGAGGGAAAGGCGGTTGGTGAGGGTGGTGATGTTGTCCTGGTACTGTTCCTGTTTGCGGATCGCTTCCTCCAGGTCCAGGGTGCGGGCCGCGGCGATGGGGTCGTCGGCGGGGGTCAGGTTTTTGTTGCCGCTGGCCAGTTGCAGCTGGGTCTTGTTGAGGCGGCCCTGCTGGTCGAGGATGGCATTGACCCCCAGTTGCTGCGTCAGGGCGGTGGAAAGGCGCATGATTATCTCCGCACGGCGTTGATGAGGGTGTCGAAGGTCTGGGTGGCGACGCTGACCACCTGGGCGGCGGCCTGGTAGGCCTGCTGGAATTTCACCAGATTGGCGGCTTCCTCGTCGAGATTGACCCCGGCCACCGCCTCGCGGGCCTGCATCGCCTGCTGCTTGACGGTGTCGTGGGCGTCGCGGCTGATTTCCGCCGCCCGGGTCAGGCTGCCGACCTCGGCCACCATCTGGCTGTAGGCGTCCTGTAGGGTGGCCTTGCCGCCGAGCAGCAGTTTGGCCGATTCCAACGCCGCCAGGGACAGGGCGGTGCCGTTGTCGCCGATCGCACCGCTACCGGTGTCGCTGGCGGCGGCGGCGATGCGGCGGGGGTCGCTCAGGGCGACGCCGAGTTTGCCGGCGGCGTCGGCGGTGGGGCGGATCAGAAAGCGGTCGCCGGCGATCGGAGGATTGGTGGGATCGAGGTCGATCTCGATTCCGTCCACGGTCGCCGGGAATCCGGTCAGGGTGGTCTGGTTCCGGTCGCTGAGTCGGGTCAGGGTGTAGTTGGTGCCGTCGTATTCGAGCAGATAGTCGCTGGCCTGCAGATCGGCGGCGCTGACGTAACGGGCGCTGATGTTCCCGCTGGCGTTCCGGAGTACCGGGACGGTGAGCGGCTGAAAGAAATCGAGTCCGGTGTTGCCGTCGAGATCGTAGCCGTTTCGATGCAGACCGTTGAATTCCAAATTCAGTCCGGCGGCCAGGCGTCCCAGCTTGTTTTGGGTGGGAACCAGGACCTCGTCGCGGAAGCGCAGCAACCCCCCGACTTCGCCGCCGGAGAGCGTCGAGGTGATCGTCAGAGTGGTGGCGCCGGTGGTGAGGGTCACCTCCGATACGTTGGGGTCGAGATCGTTGGGCCGGAGCCCGAGGGTGGCGGCGCGCGAATCGCTGACCAGGTTCTGACCCTTGCCGATGAAGACGCTGACGGCGCCGTTGTCCTGGGGCACCGGAGTGATGTCGATCTTTTTCGCCAGCCGCTCGAGGAGGAGATCGCGGCGGTCGAGCAGGTCGTTGGGCGGCTTGCCCTGGGAACGGGCCAGCTCGTAGACGATCTTCTGGTTGAGGGTGGCGATCTCCCGGGCGGTGGCGTTGATCTCCTCGACCTGATTGCGCAGCTCGCTCTGGGTCTGGGCGTTGATTTCCTTGAGGCGGGTGTCGAGGAGGTTGAAGCGGTCGGCGAGGGTTCCGGCCTCGGTCAGCAGGGTTTGCCGGGCCGGGATCGAGGTGGGATCGGTGGCGACGTCGTGGACGGCGTTGAAGAAGTTTTTCAGCGCCGACGAGACCCCGACGTCGGGGTCGGCGACCAGATTGTCGATCTGGGCGGCGAGGCGGTGATAAGTGTCCACCTCGGAAAACCCGGTAGTGGCCTCGCGCAGGCGGGTGGTGAGAAAGTCGTCGTAGGCCCGCTTGATGGCCGTGGTTTGGACGCCGGTGCCGAAGAAACCGGCGCCGCTGAAGAAGGGTTCCCGGGTGGCGGTGTCCACCCGCTGGCGGCTGTAGCCCTCGGTGTTGACGTTGGCGATGTTGTGCCCGGTCGTGTTCAGGGCCTGCTGGGTGACCCGGAGGGCGGAGGTGGCGATGTCGAGGATGGCGCTGCCCATGATGATTCACCTATGAAGCGGCCAGGACCCGGCGCCGATAGATGGCCAGGATCTTGTCGGCATAGTGGGGATCGGTGGCGTAGCCGGCTTGCTGCAGGGCGTGGAGGTAGCGTTCCGGATCGCAGGCCTGACGCAACGCTTCGGCGTAGCGGGGAGAGCGCAGCAGGGCGAGATAGTCCTCGAAGCTTTCCCGGTAGTCGCGGTAGGCGCGGAATTGCGCTCTTTTCTTCACGGCGACTCCGTCCCGGTATTCCAGGGTGTCCACCTGGACCCGGTCGCCCTGCCAGGAGCGGCCGGCCTTGATGTTGAACAGATTGAAACTGCTGCGTCCGTCGGGGTGATGGATGATCTTTTTGCCCCAGCCGGTCTCCAGGGCGGCCTGGGCCAGAAGCAGCTTGGGATCGACGCCGATCTTGGCCGCCGCCCGACGCGCCTCCGGCAGCAGGATCCGGAGGAATTGTTCGGGGTTTTCGAAGCGGGTCGCAGGTGTCGGCGGCAGGGGCCGGCCGGGATCGGTACCGGTGGCGTTCGCCGCCGGTTCGGCTTCCGTCCCGCTTGGGGAGCTTGGAACCGGATGGCGGCGGTAGTCGGAAAGTTCCCGGCCGGTGACCGCGGCCGGTTGCGGTCGGCTCAGTTGCCGCACGATCATTTCCGCGATGCCGATGCCGCCCCGGTTCGCCAGATGCAGGGCCAGCTGGCGGTCGTACAGGTCGCGGTAGAAACGGCTGCGATCGCTTTCCAGCAGGGGATCGCCGGGGGTGGTCTGGCGCATCTGTTTCAACACCATCTGCATGAACAGAGCCTCGAATTGCTCGGCGGTCTGTTTCAGGGCGGCCTGGCGCTCCTGGCGCGCCTTTAATCTTAGATCGGCCAGTTGCCGGAAATCTGAATAGAGAAAAGGACGGTCACGCATGGTCAGATCACGATGAGTTCGGCTTCCAGGGCGCCGGCGCTCTTGAGGGCCTCGAGGATGGCGACGAGATCGGAGGGGGCCGCGCCGACCTGATTGACCGCCCGCACCAGATCGTTGAGGGAGACGCCGGGATCGAACACGAACATGTGCCTGCCTTCCTCCTCGACGCTGACGTCGGAACGGGGGACCACGGCGGTGGTGCCGCCGGAGAGGGGGGGCGGTTGGCTGACTTCCGGGTTTTCCCGGATGGTGACCACCAGGTTGCCGTGGGACACCGCCGCCGGTCGGACCCGAACGTGGCGGCTGATGACCACGGTACCGGTGCGGGAATTGACGATCACCTTGGCCGGCGCCTCCCCGGGTTCTACTTCCATGTTTTCGATCATGGAGACGAAGGCGACCTTCTGGGCCGGATCCACCGGGGCGCCCACCCGGACCGAGGCCGAATCCAGGGGACGGGCGGTGTCGGGGCCCAGTACACGGTTGATCGCCGCCGCGATGCGCTGGGCGGTGGTGAAATCGGGACGGTGGAGGTTCAGGGTCAGGTATTTGGCATGCGAGAAGGGACTGGGAACCGCCCGCTCCACGGTGGCACCGTTGGGAATGCGGCCGACGCTGGGAATGTTGACGGTGATGCGCGAGCCGTCCCGCCCCTCCGCGGTGAGGCCGCCGACGATCAGATTGCCCTGGGCGATGGCGTATACCTGACCGTCGATTCCCTTCAGGGGGGTCATCAGCAGGGAGCCGCCCCGCAGGCTCTTGGCGTCCCCGATGGACGAGACGGTCACGTCGATGGTCTGCCCTGGCTTGGCGAAGGGGGGCAGGACGGCGTGGACCGAGACCGCGGCGACGTTCTTGGACTTGGGATTGATCCCGGGAGGCAGGGTGATGCCGAGACGGGCCAGCATGTTGCGCAGTGTCTGGCCGGTGAATTTGGTCTTGTCGCCGGTGCCGTTCAAGCCGACCACCAGGCCGTAACCGATGAGCTGGTTGTCGCGCACCCCGGCGATGGCCGCCAGGTCCTTGATGCGTTCGGCGCCCGCCACCGCCGGGATCGCCAGGAACAGAATCGTCAACCAGGATTTCAAGCGCATCTTACCACCTATCACTTCTGCCGAAGGGGGCTGGGAAGGGTCTGTCAGCGGCCATGGATGGCCGCTCCGGGCCTAAATTTACGGACGAATTTCGGTCCGGCAGACCCTTCCCAGCTCCCGTAAAAGTAAATTGATAGGTGTTGAGCAACCGCATCTCACGATACCCGTCGATTCGTCTTCAAAAGGGAAAGAACACGCTGTTGAAGAAGCGGGTCAGCCAGCCTACCTGTTTGGCGTCCGCCATCGCCCCTTCCCCGGTGTACATGATGGTGGCGTCGGCCACCTTGGTGGAGGGCACCGAATTGTCGGCGTCGATGTCCACCGGGCGGACGATGCCGGCGAGACGGACGTACTCGTGGCCGTCGTTGATGGTGATGCGTTTTTCCCCCTGGACCCGCAGGTTGCCGTTGGGAAGGATTTCCACCACGGTGACGGTGATGCTGCCTTTGAGCTGATTGTTCTGAATCGCCTGTCCTTCCCCCTTGAAGTTCTTGTCGGTTTTCACCTCGGTTTCCCAGTCGACGCCGAGGAAGTTGGTCTTGCCCAGGATCAGGGGCGCCTTCCCGCCGATGCTGTTGCCCTTCTTGATCTGCAGGTCGGCTCTCTTGCTGGCGTCGGTTCTTTCGACCAGGCGGATGGTGAGGATGTCGCCCACCCGGCGGGCGGTGAGGTTTTCGAACAGGTGGACGCTGCGGTTGGCCCGATAGATGGCGCCGGTCGGCTGGATCGGGGGCGGGGCGTAACGGGGCGTGGCGGGAGCGAAGGCGGCGTTGTGGCGCGGCATCGACTCCGGCAGGGTGGCGCACCCCGCCCCCAGCAGCGTCAGACCCAGGAGGGAAAAAAGCCTGATCATGGGATTACAGGTTGTTGTTGAGGAAGGCCAGCATCTGATCCACGGTGGCGATGGCCTTGGAGTTCATTTCGTAGGCCCGTTGGGTCTCGATCATGTTGACCATCTCCTCCACCACGTTGACGTTGGAGGTTTCCAGGGAATGTTGCACCAGGGCGCCGCGTTCGTCCTCGTCCGGATTGCCCACCGTGGGCGGGCCGCTGGCCACTGACTCGCGGAACAGGTTTTCCCCGATGGGTTCCAGACCGGTGGGATTGACGAAGTCCGCCAGTTGAATCTGCCCCAGCTGCTGGGGGGTGGGAGTGCCGGGCACCGTGACCGAAACCGTGCCGTCCTTGCCGATGGTGATACTGGTGGCGTTGGGGGGAATGGTGATGGCCGGCTCCAGAAAATAGCCGCTGGCGGTGACCAGTTGGCCTTCCGAGTTCATCTTGAAGGCGCCGTTGCGGGTATAGGCGATGCTGCCGTCGGGCAGCAGCACCTGGAAGAAGCCGCGCCCGTCGATGGCCACGTCCAGGGCGTTGCCGGTCTGCACCACGTTCCCCTGGGTGTGGATCTTTTCCGTGGCCACCACCCGGACACCGGTGCCCAACTGCAGCCCCGAGGGCAGCTCGGTGTTCTGGCTCGACTGGGCGCCCACCTGGCGGACGTTCTGGTACAGCAGGTCCTCGAACAGCGCCCGGCCTTTCTTGAAGCCGATGGTGTTGACGTTGGCGAGATTGTTGGAAACCACTGCCATGCGGGTCTGTTGGGCGTCGAGGCCGGTCTTAGCGATCCAAAGGGCTCGGTCTGTCATGGCTTCACTCCCGTTCGTTTCATCCCATGCGGAGCAGTTGGGCGGTGGCGTCGGCGTCCTCCTCGGCGGTCTTCATCATCTTGACCTGGAGTTCGTAGCGCCGCGCCAGTTCGATGAGATCGACCAGGGCGGCGACGCTGTTGACGTTGCTGTGTTCCAGGGCGCCGGAGACCAGGGTGACGCCGGCGTCGGCCTCGGCGGTTCGGCCGTTCTTGAGCCGGACCAGACCGTCGAGCCCCTTTTCCAATTGTCGCGGGTCGGGGCGGACGAGTTTGATCCGGTCGACGACGGCGGTGACGTCCGGTTTCTCCCCCAACGGCACGATGGTGATAGTGCCGTCGCCGGCGATGTCGATCTTCTGGGCCGGGGGAACGGCGATGGGGCCGTTTTCCCCCAGGATCGGCAAACCGTCGCCGGTTTGCAGCAGTCCCTCCGGGGTGAGTCGAAGGTCACCGCGCCGGGTGTAGGCCTCCGAACCGTCCGGGGCCTGGACCGCGATCCAGCCGTCGCCCTTGACGGCGACGTCCAGATCGCGCCCGGTGGTCTGGATGGGACCAGGATCGAAATCGGTGGCCGGCCGCTCGTTGAGGGCGTAGACCCGGGTGGGAAAGCCGGGGCCGAACACCGGCATGCTGCGGAACTGTTCCAGATCGGCCTTGAAACCTGTGGTGTTGACGTTGGCCAGATTGTTGCTGACCGAGCTCTGGGCCTGGAGGGTCTCCTTGGCCCCGCTCATGACGACGAACAGACTGCGGTCCATGATTCAGCTCCATCAGCGCAGGTTGAGCAGGGTCTGGATCACTTCGCTCTCGGTGGAGATGGTCTGAGCGTTGGCCTGATAGCTCTGCTGGGCGATGATCAAGCGGACCAGCTCCTTGGAAAGATCGACGTTGGAGGCCTCCAGGGCGCCGGACTGGATGGTGCCGACGTTGCCGGTGCCGGGATTGTCGCCCTGGGTGCTCAACGGCGGGCCGGAGGCGGCGCTTTCACCCCAGGTGGTGTTGCCCAGTTTGGCCAGTCCCTGTTCGTTGCGGAAACGGAACAGCTTGATCTGGCCGATCTTCTCGCCGTTGCCGTTGGTGAAGCGGGCGAAGATCTCTCCCTTGTCGGTGACCTCGAGACCGGCGAAATCCCCGGCGGGAAAGCCGTTCTGGCTCATGGAGTTGATGGTGAACTCGCTGTTGTACTGCGTGGTTCCGGCGAAATCGAAGCGCAGGTTCAGGGGGTCGGCGCCGGCGATGGTGTAGCTGTCCAGGGTCGCCTTGGTGGTGGTGCTGTCTCCGTTGACCTTGATCAGGGAACCGTTGGTGTCGAATTCCAGGGTGACCGGGGTGGAGGTCAGGGTGTCGGTGGTGCCGTCGATGTACTGGTGGACCTGCCAGGTGTTGTCCGCGGTGCCGTCCTTGACGAAATAAGTGGTGAGGACGTGGGGGTTGCCCAGGGAGTCGTACACCGTGATCGAGGTGGACTGGTTGTAGGTGGCCGGATCGGTGGGGTCGAAGGCACCGGCCGGGGCGGTGGCGGCGGCGTTCAGATTGATGCTGATCGACTCCAGGGTGGTGGCCTGGGGTTTGCCCTTGGTGATGTTCACCTGGAGCGGTCCCGGGGTTTCCCCGTTTTCCGTGACCACGGTACCGTAGAGCACCTGTCCCTGATCGTTGACGATGTAGCCGTTTTTGTCCAGTTGGAAGGCGCCGTTGCGGGTATAGGCGGAGGGCAGGCCCTGGGACATGTTCTTGGGGTCGATCAGGCCGAAGAAACCCTGGCCGCTGATGGCCAGGTCCAGGACGTTTTCGGTGTATTCCAGGTTGCCCTGGGTGAAGCTTTGGGCGATGTCCGTCACCCGGACGCCGCTTCCCGGGGTGGTTTTGGAAGCGCCGAAGACGCTGGCGGCGTAAACGTCGGCGAACTCGGCCCGGGATTTCTTGAAACCCACGGTGTTGGCGTTGGCGATGTTGTTGCCGGTGGTCTGCAGGTCGGTGGATGCGGCGTTGAGACCGCTGAGGGCCGTGCTGAATGGCATGGTGTTTCCTCCGTTATAAGATTTGTTTGATCGCTTGGATGTCGACGCTGCCGAGACTTTCCAGATCGACCGCCAGGCCGTAGCCGTCTTCGACGGTGGAGACGCTCTGTACCGTGGCCGGCACCAGGGTGGTCAGGGCGTGGTTCTCCCCTTCGACCAGGCCTTCGGCCCGGAGCCGGTAGACCCCCGGTTCGGCGAAGCTACCGTCGTCCTTCAGGCCGTCCCAGACGAAGGGAACCCGGCCGCTGTCCTGGGGACCCAGCTCCAGGGTGCGGATGGTCCGGCCGCCGGCGTCGATGATGCGGACCGTGACCCCGGTGGCCGGTTTTTCCAGCTCCAGGGCCGCCTGCAGTTCGCCGCCGGGAGCCAGGCGGGCCTGGTTTCCTTCCACCAGAACCTGGCGTCCCACCAGGCCGGCGGCCTGCAGCGCCTGGTCCGAGGCGATGGCGTTGGCGAAGTCGGCGAAGGATTTCTGCAGCGCCTGGATCCCGTTCACGGTTCCGAACTGGGCCAACTGGGTGAGGAACTCGGTGTTTTCCATGGGTTCGAGCGGATTCTGATGCGTCATCTGCGTGGTCATCAGCTTGAGAAAATCCTCCTGACCCAGTTCGTTGCGGGGTTTCCGGGCACTCTGGGGTTTCATCAGCCCCAGTTCCTGCAAGCGGGCGACGTCCACGTTCATGGCTCACTGTCCCATGCGTAAGGTTTGTATCATCAGTTCCTTGGCGGTGTTCAACACCTCGATGTTGTTCTGATAGGCGCGGGAGGCGGCGATCATGTTGGCCAGTTCCTCCACCGGATTGACGTTGGGTTTGAAGATGTAGCCGTCCTCGTTGGCCATCGGGTGATGGGGGGCGTATTCCATGCGCAGGGGCGCGGGGCTTTCCACCACCCCCAGCACCCGGACTTCGGTGGCGGTGCCGTGGAGGCGGTCGAAGGCGTCGCGGAACCGGGCCGCGAAGACCGGCTGCCGGGATTTGTAGGTCTGTTCGATACTGCTGGAGACGCTGTCGGCGTTCGCCAGGTTGCTGGCGGTCAGATTGAGGCGCAGCATCTGGGCGTTCATGCCCGAGCCGGCGACATCGAAGATCTTGAAGCTCGACATGGATCACTCTCCTTTCAGGGCGGTGAGCAGACCGGCGAACTTGCCGTTGACGAAACGCAGACTGGCCTGATAGCGGAGCGCGTTCTCGGCGAATTTGGCCTGCTCGATGTGTTCCTCGACGGTGTTGCCGTCCAGGGCGGCCTGTTGCGGCACCCGGTACAGCAGCCTCCCGTTCTGGGAGTCGTCCGCCAGGGAAAGATGGCCGGCGTGGGTGGTTTTCAACGGCACTTTGGGCTTGGGTTCGCCGCGCAGCAGGCGCTCGACGTCGAAATCGCGCGCCTTGTAGTTGGGGGTGTCGGCGTTGGCCAGATTGGAGGCCAGCACCTCCATCCGTCTTGCCCGAAGCCGCAGCGCCTGCGGGTGCAGGCCCAGGGCGTTGGTGAAACTGATTTTCATGTTCGTCGTCCGGTTCATGGAACACAGCGATGATTCTGCATTTCCTGTGCCAGACTACGAACGTAGGAGAATCAACGGGTTACGTAGGGAAGGGCGGCAGGGCGGCAAAATTCCGCCGCCCATGTCTTCCCGTGGAAGGGAGCGCTGGTAAGTGCGGATGAAGGCGTGACCGTTCAGGCCGCCGCCCGTTTGGCTTCGTGTTCGCGCAGCTTTTCCTGGACCGCGATGGCTAGTTCGTCGGGCTCGAATTTGGCGAGGAAGCGGTTGGCCCCGACCTTCTCCACCATGGCCTGATTGAACACCCCGCTGAGGGAGGTGTGCAGCAGGATGTAGAGATTCTGCATGGCCGGATGCTGGCGGATTTTGGTGGTGAGGGTGTAGCCGTCCATCTTGGGCATTTCGATGTCCGAGATGACCATGGTGAGAAAGTGATCGAGGTCTTTCCCCTCCTCCGCCCAGCCGGCGAGGATCCGGTAGGCTTCCTCCCCGTCCCGCGCCAGAGTGCTGGAGACGCCGAGCTGGTCCAGGACCCGTTTCACCTGGTTGCGGGCTACCATGGAATCGTCCACGACCAGAATGTGCTGGTCCTCCGTGGCCAGCTGCTCGTCGATCACGCCTTCCGACACCTCCTCCTCACCGCCGGCGATTTCCTTCATGATCTTTTCCACGTCGATGACTTCGATCAGTTCCCCTTCGAATTCGGTCACCGCGGTCAAATAGGTTTCCTTGCCTGCTCCCCGGGGAGGCGGCTGAATTTGATCCCAGCTCATGTTGATGATGCGGTCGACGCTGCCGACCAAAAAGCCCTGAACCGAACGGTTGTATTCGCTGACGATGACGTAACCGCTGCCGTCGCGGGGCAAGGGATCGGCACCGACGCCCATGGAGAGATCGAGGATGGGAACGGTCTGGCCGCGCAGATGGGCGACGCCGCACATGATCGGGTGGGCTTCGGGAATCTGGGTCAAAGGCGGGCAGGTGATCACCTCCTTGACCTTGAAAACGTTGATGCCGAAACGCTGCTTGCCGCCCAGGCGGAACAGGAGCAGTTCCAGGCGGTTGTGTCCGGCCAACTGGGTACGCTGATCGACCTCGGCGAGAATGCTCGACATGACATGACTCCCTGTGATTGTGGATTTTTCTTCGTTATCGGCCGGTCACCGCCAAGCTTGAGGGGCAAGCTTTTTCCGGGTTCGCAAGGGAAACATGGCCCTGATCTTGCACTGCTCTGGGTATCTGAAAGTCATACGGGATAAGCGATGATACGGACAGGTTTGTGGCTCTTCGGCCTGGGGGGCTGGGCGGCGGCGGTTTGCGCCACCCCGGTCCAATCCCTGGCCGCGATCGGCGAGGCCGTGACCACCCAGTTGTCGTCAATAATTCGACGCTATCATCGAGATTTTGACGTGTCCGTGGCGCCCCTGGACCCGAGGTTGCGGTTGCCCCGATGCGACCGACCGCTCCAGGCCGTTCCGGCCCATCGGCCCGTGCGCCCGGGTTGGCTCTCGGTGCAGGTGCGCTGCCGCGGCACCCATCCCTGGACCATTTACGTCAAGGCCAAGGTGAGCGTCTACCGCCGGGTCGCCGTGCTGACCGGAGACCTGCCCAGGGGCAGCCTGCTGCGGCCGGCGCACGTGGCCTTGCAGCGCCGGGATCTGGCGGCGCTGCGCCGGGGGTATTTCGTCGCCGTCGATGAAGTCGTCGGTCGCCGGCTGCGCCGCTCCCTGCCCCAGGGGTACGTCCTGACGCCCCAGGTGCTGACCAGCGACAAAATCGTGCATCGGGGAGAGGCGGTGGTGATCCGTGCCCGGATAGGCCCGCTCGATGTCCGCATGGGCGGCCATGCGTTGGCGGACGGCAGCGAAGGTCAGAAGATCCGGGTGCGCAACGATCGCTCCAAACGCATCGTCGAAGGTATCGTTCGGAAACCGGGTGAAGTGTGGGTGACTTTTTGAGCTAAACTTTTGGGTATGTGGCGCGATCCGCTGCTGTGGATGACCCGAAATCGAGGACAGGACCATGACCATTGATTTGCGTGCGCTGACCGGCAGGGCCGTCGATTCCGCCGTCGGCGGGCCCAACGCGGCCCGGAAGACGGAAGGGAAAAAGAACCCGCAACAGACCGCCTCGGATTCCGTGGCGCTGACCGATATGGCATCGCGTCTGATGGAAGCGGAACAAGCGCTGGGTAGCGGCAGCGTGGTCGACATGGCGCTGGTCTCGCGGGTGGCCCAGGCCCTGCAGGAAGGCAGCTATGAAATCGATGCCGAGCGGATCGCGGAAAAGATCCTCGAGCTGGAATCCCGGTTGCCTGCAGAGGTCGGTGATGACGGCTGATCGCCATTCCGTTTCGCTGGACCGATTGCAGCGGTTGCACGAGATGGCCGAGCGGTTGTTGGTCTTGCTGGAGCGGGAGAGCGACTGTCTGGCGCAGGGGGATGTTGAGTCCCTGATGGCGGTGGTGGAGGACAAGAATGCCGTGGTGGCGCAGATCGACCGGCTGACGGCGCAGTTGCCGCTGGAGGACCGATCCCCATCCCGTCCGGAGGCCGACCGGCTGTGGCGGCGGATCAGGGACACGCTCCATCGCGGCCGGCGGCTCAACGAGGCCAACGGCGCCCGGATCGCCCTGCTCCAGGAGTACAACCGCCAGTCCCTGGCGTTGTTGTTCGGCCAGCAGCGTCGATTGGTGGGGTATGACCCGGACGGTCGATCGCAGGTGGAAAGCGGAGACCGTCTGTTGGGGGCGGGGTGAGAAAGTGCTGGGCTGGTTTCGCAAGGGCAGGAAGGCGACCCCGGCGTCGGCGACCCTCGCCGTCCCGAACAGGCAAAATCCCCATTTCATCCACGATCCCGACGAAATACTGAAGATTCTCAGGGACTTGTGCCATGCTTCCACGGTGGTTTCTCTTTATTTCCCCGAGCGGCCGCAGCAGGGATACGGTTCCTCCTTGATCGAGGTCGGCCGAGGGGCGTTGCTGCTCGACCAGGTCAATCATCCCGAAGGTCATGCTCAGCTGCTGGCGGAAAAATCCTTTCGGGCCTTGAGCAAATACAAGGGAGTGACGGTGACCTTCGATTGCCGCCTGCTGGGTCTCACCGAGTCCGAGGACGGCTTGCGTTACCGGGTGGCCTTCCCGGAACGGATTTATTATCCCCAGTTGCGGGAATTCTTCCGGATCCAGGTGCAGTCGCTGAAGCTGCCCCTGCATATCCGAGGCCGTGACGAAGCGGGCGACGAGGAGACGGTGGTCGGCCGGGTCGAAGACCTGGGTCCCAACGGTATCGGCTTCGTCCTGGAGTCGGATCTTTTCATCCGCAAGCTGGACGTATTGCGCTATTGCGTTCTTCGGATCGAAGAGGACCGGCAACTGACTTTCGACGTGCAGGTGCGCAACGTCCGCCCCTGGGGGCGGGGCGGGCGAATTCGGGTGGGAGCCAGGTTCGTCAATCTTTCCAAGAGGAACGCCGGCCTGATCCGACGTGAAATCACCCGGCTCCAGCGCCGCCTGCGGGACGAGGGGACCTAGGTTCGGTCAGGTCTCGAAGAAACGCCTCGAAGCCTTCGGATTGCGGAAGACCAGCGGTACCTCCGGTGGGGCTTCGGCCTCGGCGATGGCCTGGTCGACCAGGCGGCGGTGGGGGGATTTGGCGCATACCGGGTCGGCGGCGGTCATGTCCCCGGTGAGGAGATAGGCCTGGCAGCGGCAGCCGCCGTAGTCCTTGGTTTTTTCGTCGCAGGAACGGCACGGTTCCGGCATCCAGTCGAAGCCGCGGAAACGGTTGAAGATTTCCGATTCCTCCCAGATTGCCCGCACGCTCATCTCGCGCACGTTGGGGAATTCGCCGATGGGCAGTTCCCGGGCGGCATGGCATGGCAGGGCGGCCCCGTCCGGGGCGATGGTGAGGAAGGTCGTACCCCAGCCGTTCATGCACGCCTTGGGGCGGTCCTCGTAGTAGTCGGGGATGACGTAGTAGATCTTCATCTTCCCCTTCAGTCGCTCCTTGTAGCGGCGCGCGACGGCCTCGGCGCGCTCGAACTGGGCCCGGGTCGGCATCAACTGGGCGCGATTGAGATGGGCCCAGCCGTAATACTGGGTGTTGGCCAGTTCCAGGTAGTCGGCGCCCAGTTCCACGGCCATCTCCAGAATCCCTTCCATCTGTTCGATGTTGTGGCGGTGGATGACCACGCACAGCACCATGGGATAACCCTGTTCCTTGACCCAGCGGACCACCTGCTTTTTGTGGGCGAAACTCTCGGTGCCGGCGAGCCAGTCGCTCAGGTCCTGTTCCGGAGCCTGGATGCTCACCTGAATGTGGTCGAGGCCGGCGGCCTTGAGAGCGGCGATGCGCTCGGCGCTCAGGCCGTAACCGGAGGTGATGAGGTTGCTGTAGTAACCCAGGCGGCGGGCATGGGCCACCAGCTCCTCCAGGTCCGGGCGGGTCAGGGGTTCTCCCCCAGAGAAGCCCAGTTGCACCGCGCCCATTTCCCGGGCCTCGCTCAGCACCCGCTTCCAGTCCTCGGTGGCCAGTTCTTCCTTGTGGCGGGCGAAGTCCACCGGGTTGGAACAGTAGGGACACTGCAGTGGGCAGGCATAGGTGAGTTCGGCCAGCAGCCAGCGCGGAGGGCTAAGCGGCGGTTTGGATCCAGCCGTTTTCAAGGGCGATCTCCAGGAATTCGCGGATGTCGTCGGTAAGACCTTCGGTCTCGTATTTCCGTTCCAGCTCCTCGACGATGGTTTTGAGCGTGTGGCGACCGTCGCACCGTTTGAGAATCTCCGCCGAGGTGGCGTTCAGTTCCACCAGCCCTTCCGGGTAGAGGATCACATAGCGCTGCTGGGCTTCCTCCCACTGGAGGCGGTGCAGCGGGGAAAAGCGCAGCGGGGTATCGGGATCGAGGCTCATGAGACGTTGAAGTAGGGCGGTTTGCGATCCACGTAGGCCAGCCACATGGCGTCGAGCATGGTCCACAGTATGTCGAGCTTGAACTGGAGGATTTCCAGGGCCCGTTCCTGCAGTTGGCGGCTGCGGCCGAAGTAGTCCAGGGTGAAGGCCAGGCCGTGTTCCACGTCGCGGCGGGCCTGGCTGACGCGCTTCTGAAAGTAGGCCAACCCTTCCGGTTTGATCCACGGATACAGTTCGGGCCAGCCGGCCAGGCGCTGCTTGTGGATGGTGGGGGCGAACAGTTCGGTCAGCGACGAGCACACCGCTTCCTGCCAGGGGGCGGTGCGGCAGAAGTTGTAGTAGGCGTCCACGGCGAAGCGGACCCCGGGAAGGACGTGCCGGAGGGAGGTGATCTCCTCCCGCGCCAGGCCGCAGGCCAGCCCCAGCTGGATCCAGGCCTCGATGCCGCCGGGGTCGTCGTCGTGGCCGTCGTGATCGAGGATGCGCTGTACCCACATCCGCCGGGTCTCCCGGTCCGGGCAGTTGGCCATGATCGCCGCGTCCTTGCGCGGAATGGTCACCTGATAGTAGAAGCGATTCAGCACCCAGCCGCGGATCTGGTCTTCGTTGAGCTTGCCCTCGGCCATGAGGACGTGGTAAGGGTGCTTGATGTGGTAATACTTGCCTTTCTCGCGTAGTTTGGCTTCGAATTCCTCCCGCGACCAGGGTTGCGCTGCCGTCGTCATAGGCGGATCTCCATGGTGTCGTAGGCCACTTCGATGCCGGCCTCGTCCAGATGCCGGCGTTCGGGCGAATCTTCATTCAAAATCGGGTTGGTGTTGTTGATGTGGATCAAAATCTTGCGGGTGGCCGCCGGCAGTCGGTCCAACACCTCGATCATGCCCCCGGGGCCGGACTGGGGCAGATGGCCGATCTCCCGTGCCTTCTTGGCACTGCCCACCTTGCGCATCTCGTCGTCGGTCCAGAAGGTGCCGTCCACCAGGACGCAGTCGGCCGCCTGCATGGCCTCGAACACGTGCGGCTCGATCTCTCCAAGGCCGGGGGCGTAGTAGAACCTACGGCCGGTGGAGATCTGCTCCACGATCACGCCGACGTTGTCGCCCGGATGAGGGTCGTCACGGTGGGGGGAATAGGGCGGGGCCTTGCTCACCAGGGCGTGGCTGGAGAAGCGTAGATCGTCGAAACCGGGAATCTGGAATGAACCGCCGTCGATGGGCAGGGGATGGCGCTCGACGCCGCAGTAGTGGCCCAGCATGGTCAGCACCGGAAAGCCCGAGGTCAGGTCGCGGTGGACCGGGTCGGTGCAGTAGATGCGCAGCGGTGAGGTGCTTTCGCGCAGGATCAGGAGACCGGTGGTGTGGTCGATCTGGGCGTCGATGAGGACGATGGCCTTGATCCCGGTGTCGCGCGCCCCGTGCTTGGGTTGCAGCGGCGGATTGGCCTCGAGCTGGAAACGGATGTCGGGGGAGGCGTTGAACAGGACCCAGTTCTCCCCGTCGGTGCTGACGGCGATGGACGATTGGGTGCGGGGCTTGGCGTTGATCTCGCCACGGCGCAGGCCGCGGCAGTTGTCGCAATTGCAGTTCCACTGGGGAAAACCGCCGCCGGCGCCGGCGCCGAGTACTCGAATTTGCATGATGGATCCTCAGGAACAAAAAAGGGGCTTCTGGAAGAAACCCCTTTGCTGCGAATCGAACCGTCGACTCAACGGTTATAGATGTACATGGTGACTTCGAAACCGAAACGCAGGTCGTTATAGCTGGGCTTTTCCCACTTCATTTGGCGTACCTCCTTTGAAGGATCTTGCGATTTTCCCGAGATTTGAAGTATACGACCCCCATGGGGGGAGTGCAACCATCCATCAATGGGAAATCGGTTTGTTTTTCGCCTTGCGCTGTCGATGCCGCCGCCATCCCAGCCAGAAGGCGAGTGTCACCACTGCGGCGGTGACGATGGCGGGAAGATTGACGGCGAACCAGCCGTAGACGGCATCCGCCGCGGCGAAGATCTTTTCCAGGGTTTCCTCGTCCAGATGCCAGTGGCCGCCGTGGGCCAGGGCGGCCGGAGCGGCGGTCAGCAGGGTCAGCCAAACGATCGTTTTCATGGTCGCTCCCCGCAAACGGGACAGGATGGATTGCGAGGCAGGGTAACGCAGTGCCAGCTCATCTGCAATCCGTCCAGGATCAGCAGGCGTCCGGTCAGCGGTCGGCCCAGGTCCAGCAGGACCTTGATCGCTTCCAGGGCCTGAACGCTGCCGACGATGCCGGTGATCGGGGCGATGACGCCGGTCTGGCTGCAGCTTTCCTGCGGTTCGCCCGCCTCGGGATAGAGGCAGTGGTAACAGGGACTGTCCGGTCGTCGAGGATCGAACACCGCCACCTGGCCCTCGAAACGGATCGCCGCCCCGGAAACCAGGGGTTTTTCAGCCGCGACGCAGGCCCGGTTGACGGCGAAGCGGGTGGCGAAATTGTCGCTGCAGTCCAGCACCAGGTCCGCCTCGGCGATCCGGGCGGCGAGCGCTTCGCCTTCGAGGCGTCGGCACACCGCCTCGACGGTCACCTCCGGGTTGAGGGCGGTCAGGGTCTCCTGGGTGGAAAGGGCCTTGGGCTTGCCGACGTCCCCGGTGTGGTGGGCGATCTGGCGCTGCAGGTTGGATAGTTCCACGGTGTCGCCGTCAGCGACGGTCAGGCGACCGACACCGGCGGCGGCCAGATACATCGCCGCCGGGCAGCCGAGTCCGCCGGCGCCGACGATGAGGATGTGGGCTTGAATCAATTTTTCCTGTCCCCATATGTCGACCTGGGGAAGGAGGATTTGGCGGCTGTAGCGTAACAGGGATTCGTCGTTCATTTTCCAGGGACAAAGTGATTGAAAGCGCTTGACAGGCGCGTGAAGACAGCTATTATTAGCACTCGATAACGCCGAGTGCTAACAGTTCGACGATCGAGTTCAACAACCTGAAGGAGTGAAGCCCATGAAACTGCGTCCTCTGCACGATCGAGTCATCGTCAAGCGTCTGGAAGAAGAAAAGACCTCGCCCGGCGGTATTGTAATTCCCGACACCGCCAAGGAAAAACCCATCAAGGGGGAAGTGTTGGCGGTCGGCAACGGCAAATTGCTGGAAAACGGTGAGATTCGCCCCCTGGACGTCAAAGTGGGCGACAAGGTGCTGTTCGGCAAGTACGCCGGTACCGAGGTGATCCTCGACGACGAGGAATTACTGGTGATGCGGGAAGACGACATCATGGCCATTTTGGAAGGCTGATCATCCATTCGACTAAATTTCTGAGGAACAAAATTCATGGCAGCAAAAGATATCAAGTTCAGCGACGACGCCCGTCACAAGATGGCCCACGGGGTCAACGTGCTGGCCAAAGCGGTCAAGGTGACCCTGGGCCCTAAGGGGCGCAACGTGGTGCTGGAGAAGAGCTTCGGCGCTCCCACGGTGACCAAGGACGGCGTCTCCGTGGCCAAGGAGATCGAACTCAAGGACAAGTTCGAGAACATGGGGGCGCAGATGGTCAAGGAAGTCGCTTCCCAGACTTCCGACGTCGCCGGTGACGGCACCACCACGGCCACCGTGCTGGCCCAGGCCATCCTCAACGAGGGCCTGAAAGGCGTGGCCGCCGGCATGAACCCGATGGATCTGAAGCGCGGCATCGACAAGGCCGTCCACGCCGCGGTCGAGGCCCTGGAGAAGCTGGCCGTGCCCTGCACCGACAGCAAGTCCATCGCCCAGGTGGGCACGATCTCGGCCAACAACGACGAGGAGATCGGCAAGATCATCGCCGAGGCGATGGAAAAGGTGGGCAAGGAAGGGGTGATCACCGTCGAGGAAGGCTCCGGCCTGGAGAACGAACTGGACGTGGTCGAAGGGATGCAGTTCGACCGCGGTTACCTGTCGCCTTATTTCATCACCAACCAGGAAACCATGTCGGTGGAGCTGGAGAACCCCTTCATCCTGATCCACGATAAGAAGATCTCCGGCATCCGCGATCTGCTTCCGGTCCTGGAGGCGGTGGCCAAGGCGGGCCGTCCCCTGTTGCTGATCGCCGAGGACGTGGAGGGCGAAGCCCTGGCCACCCTGGTGGTCAACAACCTGCGCGGTATCCTCAAGGCTTGCGCGGTGAAGGCGCCCGGTTTCGGTGACCGGCGCAAGGCCATGCTCGAGGACATCGCCATCCTCACCGGCGGTACCGTGATTTCCGAAGAGCTGGGGATGAGCCTCGAGAAGGCCACCCTGGATCAGATGGGCACCGCCAAGCGGGTGGTGGTCACCAAGGAAGACACCACCATCATCGACGGGGCCGGCAGCAAGGAGCAGATCGAGGCCCGGATCAAGCAGATCCGCGCCCAGATCGAGGAGGCCACCTCCGACTACGATCGTGAGAAGCTGCAGGAGCGGCTGGCCAAGCTGGCCGGTGGTGTGGCGGTGATCAAGGTGGGTGCTGCCACCGAGGTGGAGATGAAGGAGAAGAAGGCCCGGGTCGAGGACGCCCTGCACGCCACCCGTGCCGCGGTGGAAGAAGGCATCGTGCCCGGTGGCGGTGTGGCCCTGGTGCGGATCCAGCAGCAAATCAAGGATCTCAAAGGGGCCAACCACGATCAGGACGTCGGCATCCAGATCGCCCTGAAGGCGATGGAAGCGCCGCTGCGCCAGATCGTCGAAAACGCCGGCGAGGAAGGCTCGGTGGTTTACGCCAAGGTCGCCGAAGGCAGCGACAACTTCGGTTACAACGCCGCCACCGGCGAATACGGCGACATGATCGAGATGGGCATTCTCGATCCGGCCAAGGTGACCCGGACCGCCCTCCAGAACGCCGCATCGGTGGCCGGTCTGATGATCACCACCGAGGCCATGGTGGCCGAGGAGCCCAAGGAGGAAACTACGCCAGCACCGGGTGCCGGCATGGGCGACATGGGCGGGATGATGTAAACCCCTTCCGCGTCACCCAGACGTATGCAAGGCCCTGCCCGGTTTCCGGTCAGGGCCTTTGCTTTCTTCGTGGCAATGCAAACGGGGACGGACGATGCAGAAACGCTTCCACATCTGGGTTTCGGGGAAGGTGCAGGGGGTGTTCTTCCGCGCCCATACGGTCGAGGTGGCCGAACGGCTGGGATTGACCGGCTGGGTGCGGAATCTTCCCGACGGTCGGGTGGAGATCGTCGCCGAGGGGGAGGAAGCCCACCTGCGCCAGCTGTTGGACTGGTGTCGCCAGGGGCCGCCCCGGGCGCGGGTCGATCGGGTCGAGTGGCGGGAAGCGCCGGCGACGGGGGAATTCGCGGGTTTCTCGCTGCGACGGTAGCCGCTCAGTCTCGCTGAAAATCGTGACGATAACGTACCGGCGGCCCGTCGCCGCGTGTCGTCACCCGCCCGACGGTCCAGGCCGTTTCCCCTAGTTCGTGCAGCTGGGCGATGGCGTCGGCTTCGGCGCCGTCCGGCACGCACACGATCATGCCGACGCCGCAGTTGAAGGTGCGCAGCATTTCCTCGGTGGCGATACCGCCCTGTTCCTGGAGCCAGCGGAAGATCGGCGGCAGCCGCCAGCGGCTCAGATCGATCTCCGCCCCCAGTCCTTCGGGAAGCACCCGCGGCAGGTTTTCGCTGATGCCGCCGCCGGTGACGTGGGCCAGGGCGTGGACCGGGCAGGTTTCGAGCAGCCGCAGCAGCGCTTTGACGTAGATCCGGGTCGGTTCCAGCAGCCAGTCCGCCAGCGGCCGACCGGCCAGCGGCCGGGAGAGTTCGGCGCCGCTGATCTCGAGAATCCGGCGGATCAGGGAAAATCCGTTGGCGTGCGGACCGGAGGATGCCAGGGCGACGAGCACGTCACCAGGCCGGACACGGCGGCCGTCGATGATCGCGTCCTTTTCCACGATACCGACGCTGAAGCCGGCCAGGTCGTATTCCCCGCCGCCGTAGAAGCCGGGCATCTCCGCGGTTTCGCCGCCGATCAGGGCGCAGCCGGCGATCCGGCAGCCTTCGGCGATGCCGCCGACGACCCGGGCGGCCGTCTCCACGTCCAGTTTGCCGGTGGCGTAGTAATCGAGAAAGAACAGCGGTTCGGCTCCCTGGACCACGATGTCGTTGACGCACATGGCCACCAGGTCGATGCCGACGGTGTCGTGGCGGTCCAGCGCCAGCGCCAGTTTCAGTTTGGTGCCGACGCCGTCGGTGCCGGCCACCAGCACCGGCTGCCGGTATCGATCCCAGGGGAGTTCGAACAGGGCGCCGAAGCCGCCCAGTCCGGTCAGGACGCCGGGGCGGAAGGTCTTTTCCACCGCGGGTTTGATGCGCTCTATCAGAGCGTTGCCGGCTTCGATATCGACACCGGCGCTTTTGTAGTCGAGTGATCCTTGATCGGCCACCGGAAATCTCCAGGAACGGTTACGGAGTGAAGGACAAACTGTTATTGTACGGTCATGAAGGGCGAGGAGGGAATCGGAGATGGGCTGGTTGTCGCCAAAGCATATCCCCAACGTCATCACGATCCTGCGGATTTTACTGGTGGTGCCCACGGTGACGATGATTCTCGAGCGCCGTTTCGACTGGGCCCTGGGATTGTTCTTCGCCGCCGGGGCTTCGGACGCCCTGGACGGTTTTCTGGCCAAGCATTTCGGCTGGATCAGCCGTTTCGGCTCCCTCCTCGACCCGATCGCCGACAAGCTGCTGATGATGGGCTGTTACGGCGCCTGTGCCTGGATCGGCTTGATCCCCGGATGGCTGGCCGGATTGGTCATCGCCCGTGACTTGATCATTCTGAGTGGCGCGACCGCCTACTATTTGCTGCTGCACCCGTTCGAGGGGCAGCCCACCTGGATCAGCAAGTTCAACACCCTGGTGCAGATCGTCCTGCTCCTGGCGGTCTTCTGGCATCATGGATTCCGCCCGATGGCGCTGGAGTGGATAAATGGATTGATTTACCTGGTGACAGTAACGACAATAGTGAGTGGAATTCAGTACGTCCTGTCGTGGGGGCGGTATTTTCTGCGGCAACTCGGACATCGCAAGGGTTGAGACGTGCCGGAAGACCGTTCCCGGAATTTTTCATCGGCTTTGGAGGGAGGCAAAGCGACGCTAGCGAAACATCGGGGTTACGGAAAGTCGCCGGTGTTCCAATTTTTCACGAGGAGTAGTCCAATGAACCGAGTTTTCAGACTGAAGAGCGTGGTCCTGGCCACGGCGGTGGTGGGTGTGGTCATGACCGGATGTACCCGTCAGAAAGAGGAAGAAAACGAATCGCAGGCCCAGGGTACCGCTGTGCCCGCGCCGGCCCAGCCGAGTCAGGGAGCGGCGGGTGGAACGCAACCGTCCACAGGACAGGCATCCGGCTCCG